>Ga0307475_10000412_pt1 | contig 25608 bp, 19 predicted proteins | sample atmos_gasesECM1C_FD_203317 | JGI IMG/M metagenome (GOLD analysis project Ga0307475, IMG submission 203317) | Hardwood forest soil microbial communities from Morgan-Monroe State Forest, Indiana, United States - atmos_gasesECM1C_515 | ecosystem: Environmental > Terrestrial > Soil > Temperate... | reverse complement strand
CCCGCCCCGCCCACGCTGTCGCCCTTTTTCTGAGCCGGCCCTCACCCCCCTCACCCCCTCCCCTCTCCCGCTGCGCGGGCGAGGGGCGATCGATTGCCCCAGGTTCAAAGTTGTTCCAAAGGTACGACCGATCGCCCCTCGCCCGCGCAGCGGGAGAGGGGAGGGGGTGAGGGCCGGCCTTCAGGCGCCGCTGCCGCGCCGCTGCAGTTGCTGCAGCCGTGCTTGCGCCCTCGGAAGGTTGCGCCGCACGACTTTCTCGGACCATCGCTCGGCCCGCTTCACCAGTTCGCGCGAGCGCGTCAGCGAGGGCAGCATCGACACCGCCACGTGCACGTCGTTGATCTCGCCCAGCAGCTGCTGCAGCCGCGACAGCGCCTTCAGCCGGCGCGCCGGCGCGCCGCCCGACAGCAGCGGAGCGAGCAGCTCGAGCGCATAGCGCTGCCTCTTGGCCAGAATCCGCAGCCGGTGCCGTCCCTGGGGCGGCAGCGCCGGCAAGTGGCGCCCGGCCGCAATCACCCGCCCGTGGCCGCGCTCGATCGCGCGCCGGGCCCACTGCGCCAGTCGGTCCGCGGTCGGGATGGCCGGCTCCTCGGCCCAGCGCAGCAAGCGCAGCGCCGTGCGCGCAAAGCGCGCGCTGTCGAGCACGGCGCGCAGCCGCTTCCGCTGCCGCTGCTGGCGAGCGAGCGCCCGCGCCATCAGCCGGGCCCAGGGCTCCTCGTCGCCACCCTGGGCCGCCCGGCGCAGCGACGGCAGGCTTTGCGTGAGCAGCACGTCCCAGTCGCGCATGGCCCCGAAGCAGTCGGCCATCCAGCGCAGATCCTGTGCGACCGGGTCGTCGGCGGCCGTGGCCACGCCCAGCACACGCAGCGCCGAGCGCGTGCGGCGCAGCGCAACGCGCGCCTGATGCACGTATTCCGGATCGTTGCCGAGCGAGGCGCCGTGCGCGTTGGCAAGCACCCGTTGCACGCCATGGCCCACGATCCGGCGGGCAACCTCCAGATGGGTTCGCCGCGGCTGCAACAATGCCGAAAAACCCTCCGGGTCGGCGTGAGTCGGCCCGGCCGCGCCGCGTTGCGCCAGCCGGTAGCCGCGCGTGGCCTTGGACTCGACCGCGGGTTGCAGCGCGAGCGCCCGGCGTCCGCGCCCGCTCAGATCCAGCGCCAGGTCGAAAACCGCCGAGACCGAACCCTCCCGCAGTTCCAGCTCGAGCTCGCAGATCGGCTCGGCGCGCCGGCCGGCCCGCAGGGTGCCTTCGTCCAGCGCGACGTCGATCAGAGCGCCCTGAAACCGTACCTGGCGCACGGTGCGCTCGAAGCGGCTGCGAAACACTGGAACGAGGCGGGCCGGCCGCGCTGCGAGCAATTGCGTCAGCGGCGAGTCGGCCAGGCTCTTCAGGTGCGGGCGCGGGCCGGGCACGACCGACTCCCATTCGCGCCGGCGGCTGAGCGCGCCTGGCTCGTCGGCGCACTTGAACGTCTGAACCCAGCGCGCCCCCGGGCCCTCGCCGATGCGCCGCACGCGCAGCGCGCAGCGCTGCGATGCCAGCCGCCGGTCGGCGGTGTCGAAGTACACGCTGGTGAGCTTCACGGCGCGCTGGGCGCCGTATGCGTTCAGCCTGCGGCGCACCGCCTCGCGCGCTGCCGGCGGCACAGCCAGCTTGAGCTCGATTTCCATCGCGGGCCCGGACGGCACAGCGGCCGTGCCGACCGGCGTCGGCTCGGGCCGCGGCGAGGCGGCCGTGCTCGTGCGTGGCTGCCTCATGGTGTCGCTGCGCCGCCCGCCCGCCATCCAACGCCAGCCAGCAAGGCCGCCGCGGCGCACAGCGCGCCGGCCGCGGCGAAGCACACGCCATAGCTGCCGCTGGCGCGCTGCAGCAGGCCAAATGCCGGTGGCCATACGACCGAGCCCACGAACGTCAGGAACAGGCTCCCCCCGGTGGCCGCGCCGGCCTGTCCGGATGGAGCCCTGCGTGCAACCTCCGACAGGAACACACCGTTCCAGCCGATCGCTGTCGCACCGAGCAACGCGCACGACCCGTACACCGCCAGCGCTGGCCAGCCCGCCTCGAATGCGGCGGCCAGCGCGCAGCCGATCGCCATCAGCACGCCCAGCACCTGCAGCGTGCGGCGCGCCGGCAGCCAGCGATCGGCCACCACGCCCCACGCGATGCGCCCCGCCACACCGGCCAGGTTGGCCGCCGTCAGGGCCGCGCCCGCCGCGATCCACCCGTAGCCGAGCCCCTCGACCAGGTAGGCCACGATGAAGCTCGAGGTGCAGTTCTGCAGCCCGGAATAGATGAATGAAAGCGCCGCCATCGAGCGCAACGGTCGCGACGCGACGACCAGCCGCAACCCGGACAGCAACGCGCCGGAGCCGGAACGCGCCGCGGGGTCGCGATCGTGGTCCAGCGCCGCGCGCAGCGGTTGCACCGCGACCGCGCAGGCCAGACACAGCCCAGCCACTGCGCCCAGAGCCGCCTTCCACCCAAGCCACACCGTCAGCGCGGGCACGAGAATCCCGGCCAGCGCCACGCCGGCCGGCACTCCGGTCTGCTTGATCGAGAACGTCAACGCGATGCGATCCGGGCGCGTCGAGCGTGCCAGCATGTGGCTGGAAGCCGGCGTGATCGGGCCATAGCCCAGCCCAAGCAGCACCGCCGAGGCGGCCAGCGCCGGCGCCGTCCCTTCCAGGCCCAGGACCATGCCCAGCGCGCTCAACACCAGCGACAGTTGCGACACCCGCAGGGCGCCGATGCTCGACACCAGCGATCCGCTGATCAGCGCGGCGGCGGCCGATCCGAGGTAGACGAGCGAAATGTAGGTGCCGACCATCGAGGCCGGCCGCCCGGCAGCCGCTGCAACGGCCGGCGCGATCGACGGAACACTGAGCGCCGCCAGCGCCGACATCACCTGGATCGCGGTCGTCGCGGCCAGCGTGATGGCCGGGCCGGGCAGCGTCAGGCGCGTCGTACCGGCTGGCTCGGGCGGCCCTGGGCGAGCACTTTGCATCGTCTAGGGCGAAGCCTATACTGGACCAACAGCCTCGCGGTGTCCTCTTGCGCGGTGATCCGCGGCGCGAGGCGGATGGGGGATGCGATGAAACTGATGCGGGCAATGTTGAGCGTCATGGTGTGCGTGTGCGCGAACGTGGTGCTGGCCGGCTGTGCATCCAATGTCGCTGACAACGAGTCGGTACTGGGTCCGGGTGTGGACGAAAAGCGCGTGGCCCAGGTTGAGGCCGCCGCGCGCCGTGCCAATGTTGATGTTCACTGGATCAATTATCCGCGCAAGTCAGGGCAATGAGCAGTGGGCGCCGGTCACGACTGCCGGCGCCGCCTGCACCGGCCACGCCGACGTGGCAAACTGTCGGCATGAGCGGTCTTGAACGCGCGCTTCGGATCCTGATTGTCGATTCGCATGGACAGCCGGTCCGCTGGGCCGCGCTGACCCGCGCCGCACGCTACTACGCCTCCGGCAAGGTCGTGACCGATCTGGGCGAGAACCTGTTCGCGATGAACGGCGGCTACCAGGAAAGCTCCGGGCTTCGTTCCGAATTCGTTACCAGTTCGATCGTGATGATCCGCGGCCGGCACCGCTTGCCGGTCGAACACGCGCACGTCGGGTTGACCAAGCACCGGCTGTTTGCACGTGACCGCCATGTGTGCGCCTACTGCGGCGGACGCTTCGTCGAAGGCGACCTGACGGTGGAACACATCGTCCCGGTGTCGCGCGGCGGACGGCACGACTGGACCAACGTGGTAACCGCCTGCCGCTCGTGCAATACCCGCAAGGGCAACCGCCGGCCGGAAGAGGCGCGCATGCCGCTGCTGTACGTTCCGTACGCGGTGTCCCGCAACGAAGGGTTCATCCTGAGCAACCGCCGGATCCTGTCCGACCAGATGGCGTTTCTGCAGGCGACCCTGCCGAAGCACTCACGCTGGGCCCACGCCTGATTCGCCTTCGCTCGCTACGCGAGCGAAGGCGAATCAGGATCACCCAAGCCGCGAGCGCAGCAGCCTGAAAAACGGGCCGACCGGCTCGGCCCGCACGTAAGCGTCGTGCTTGAACGAGCTCTGCACGGCGGCCGGCTGCAGCACGCAATCGACGGTTTCCGCGCCGCCCCCGATCACCGCCCACAAGGTGGCGCCGGATACGCCGTCGAGCGCCGGCGCGTGGATCTGCAGTCCGTCGGCGCGGCGGGCGACGCGCCGGTAGCTGACTTTCAGATGAGCGCCCCACGGCTCGCCGCGCGCGAACACCACCACGGGGCGGGCATGCAGCACCGCTCCGACGCGCCGCATCTGTGCGTACGGGAAGCCTGCGAACACGTACGTGCGGGCCCGCACCTCCGAGGCCAGCGACTCGAAGGGCGCCGCCTGCCAGTGCCGGCGCAGCAGTCCGGCGCTGCGGCGGCATCCGATCCGGATCGCCGCCAGGTCAGCCTCCGGATCGACCAGCACGCGAGGCCTAGCCGCTTTCAACCATAGGATGCGGCCGGTGTCGCCCAGCGGCAGGCCCAGGTCGCCGGCGCTGGCTCCGTCGTCGAACAGGTGGCGGCAGGTCAGCAGCAGCAGCGAGGTCCCCAGCACGTACAGCGCGCCGCTCGCCAGCGGCTCGGCGCGGCCGCTGCGCAGCGCCAGCACCGGTACCGCCACCCGCTCCAGCGCGGCACTGATGGCGCGCGCACGCGGGGCGCCCACCTCGCCGTCGACCACCAGCGGTTCGGTGCCGATGCGGGTCCAGCTCACCTTTGAACCCCGGAAAACAAGCGGGCCGGCCGGATTGGACCGGTCGGCCCGCAACGATCGCGGTGCGCCCCGATTACTTCAGGTGCTTGCTGACGTACTTGGTCAGCTCGAACATCGTGGCCTGCGCCTTGCCGAACAACGGGCGCAGCTTCTCGTCCGCGTTGATGTTGCGGCGGTTGATCGGGTCCTGCAGCTTGTTCTTCTTGATGTACTGCCAGATCTTGCTCGTGACCTCGGTGCGCGGCATCGGGGAAGACCCGATGATCGCGGCCAGCGGCCCGGTCGGCATCAGCGGCTTCATGAAGGCCGCATTCGGCTTGCGTGCGCTTTTCTTCTTGGCGGCCTTGCGCGGCGCGGCCTTCTTCGCAACCTTCCTGACCTTCTTGGCGGCTGACTTCTTGACCGCCTTCTTCGCCGACTTCTTCGCTTTCTTCGTTGCCATCAAGATCTCCTGTGTGCTGTTGGAAAAGGCACAGCGACAGCGTTCTTGCGTTTGCCCCGAACCGTGAAAGAGCGCTCTCGTTGCTGAGCCGAATACTAGGCCAACCACGACGGGAATCAAGTGTTTTCAGAGGGAGTTTGCGTCCGAAACACGGCGGTTGGCCCGATTTACAGAGGGCGGCGGCCCCGGCGCGGGCGCACTGCGGCTGGCCGGCGCTGCGGCGCAACTACAAAATGTTGTAGTGCCGGGCGCAAACTCACAATATCTTGTATCCAGATGCCCCCAAACCTCGCGTTGGAACGACCGCGCCGGCCCACTGGCCGGATGGCATCGAGCCGGTCCGGATCCGGCCACGGATAGAATCCGGACATGACTCGCGCGGCGCCGGCTCGCCTGCTGATCGCCATCGCGGTGGCGTGCCTCGCCTTGGCGCTCGCGCTGCGCGCGACGGATACTGACCGGGCGCTGTTCCTCGCGATCAACGATGCCGCGTGGCGGTGGGTGCCGCCGGCGCTGGTCAGCTCTGTCACCATCCTGGGCCATGGCCTGGTCGCCACCATGTTGCTGTCGCCGACGCTGCTGCGCGGAACGAACGTCTTGATGGCCGGCTTGTTCGCGACGCCCGTCGCGATGGTGCTCTCGTGGGGGCCCAAGGCACTGATCGATTCTGCCAGGCCCGCCGCGGTCCTGGACCCGGCATCGTTTCACATCATCGGCATGCGGCTGGCTGGGCACAACTCGTTTCCCTCCGGGCATACGATCACCGCGTTCCTGGTCGTCGGCGTGCTGCTGGCGGCCGACCGCACGATGCGGTTGCGCTGGCCCGCGGCGGCGGCCATCGCACTGGCCGGGTTCGCGGTGGCGTTGTCCCGCATCGCGGTCGGCGCCCACTGGCCGTCGGACACGCTGGGCGGGGCCGGGCTGGGCCTGATGGCCGGCGTCGCCGGCGCGCAGGCGCAGCGGCGCTGGCCGATCTCGAGTCCGGCAGCGCGGCTCGCGCTGGCGCTGGTTGTGCTCACCTGCGCCGGCACGCTCGCGCAAATCGATGCGGGCTATCCGATGGCGCGACCGCTGCAGCTCGCGCTGGCGGCCGGCGGCGGCCTCGTGGCCGTGATCGCGCTGTGGCGCGCCTGGGCGGCCCGCACTCGGGCCGCGCGCAACCCCGGATGAGCCAGGCCATCGCGGCCGATCGCCGCCTGCCGGCCGCCGTGCTGATCGCCGCGGCGCTGCTGCTGGTGCCGGCGCTGGGGCTGCCGCCGCTGTTCGATGTCGACGAAGGCGCATTCGGCGAGGCCACGCGCGAAATGCTGGCGAGTGGCGACTGGCTGTCCACCACGCTCAATGGGGCGCCTCGCTTCGACAAGCCGATCCTGATCTACTGGTTGCAGGCGGCCAGCGTCAGCGCCTTCGGCCTGACCGAGTTCGCACTGCGGCTGCCCTCGGCGCTGGCCGCCCTCGCCTGGATCGCGGCGATCGGCCGTTTTGCCTCGACCCGCATCGGCGCCGAAGCCGGGGCGCTGGCGGCCTGGATCGCCGCCACCTGCATCGGCGTCCTGGTGATCGCTCACGCGGCCACCGCCGATGCGCTGCTCAACGCGCTGCTGGCCGCTGCGATGCTGGACGCCTGGGGCTTCATCGAGGACGGCAACCGCGCCGCGCTGCGCCGGATGTACGTCTGGATCGGGCTGGGCGTGCTGACCAAGGGGCCGATCGCCGCGCTGATCCCGGTGGCGGTCACGCTGCTGTACGCGGTCTTTTCCCGGCGGCTGCGCGACTGGGGCAGGGCCGCATTCGATCCGGTCGGCTGGCTGCTGCTGATCGCGATCGTGGCGCCCTGGTACGGCTACGCGCTGCACCGGCACGGCCGCGCCTTCGTCGAAGGCTTTTTCGTGAAGCACAACCTGCAGCGTTTCAGTGGAACACTGGAGGGCCACTCCGGCAGCCTCGCCTACTACGTGGTGGCGGTGCCGCTGCTGCTGCTGCCTTGGACCGGGCTGCTTTGGCCAACGCTGCGGGCCGCCCGGCAGGACTGGCGCATCGGCATGAATCGCTACCTGTGGCTCTGGTTCGCCTTCGTGTTCGTGTTCTTTTCGGCCTCCGGCACCAAGCTGCCGCACTACGTGCTGTACGGGTTGACGCCCCTGTTCATCCTGATGGCGCTGCACCGAGAGGAATTGCGCGCCGGCCGGCTGGCGCGGGTGCTCGCCGGGCTGTTGCTGGTCCTGCTGCCGTTTCTGCCCTGGCTGGCGTACCGCTGGTCGCTGAGCGCCACCGGCTCCAGCACCGCGTACTACGCGGCGCTCGCGCAGCGCGCGCTCACAGCGGCGCCGTGGCCGTTCTACGCAATCACCGGCGGCGCAGGTGCGATCGGCATCGCGCTCCTTGCCGGTCGCGCGTTGGCCTGGCAGCGGCTCCAGATCGCAGCCGCCATGCTGGCGGTTTCGATCGAATTCGCGGTCGCGCCGTGGCTGGGCGAGGTGGTGAGCGGGCCGGTCAAGCGGGCCGCGCAGTTCGTCGCGGCGCGGCCAGAGGACGTGGTGCAGTGGAACCTGAACGTGCCTAGCTTCAGTGTGTATCGCGGGCGGATCACGGAGTCGCGGGCACCGCAGGCGGGGGAGCTTGCGATCACGCGGGCCGATCGGCTGCCGCCGCGGGCAAAGGTGGAGGTGCTGTATCGCGAGGCCGGCGTGATGATCGTCGCGCCTGGCACATAGCCCGCGCGAATCATCCCCTGCACGGAACCGCGCCGGCGTATGGAACGGTCGCCACGGGCCCGTCGTTGGATCCGGCGGAGTTCGTGATGTGCTATCTGGTTAAAGACTTAAAGGTACGGGAGGAAGATCGCGGCAAGCACAAACGCACCCGCCATCAGCATTGCTACTCCGTCTCTCAGATCATTTGTTCCCTGTTCGTCAGAAGGAGATACTCTGGCGTAAAAAAAAACCGCTTCACGATTTTTGGATCTTCTGTAAAGAAATCGTGCCGATATCAAACTCAAAGCTAAGAGAAATAGCTCGCCAGCCAAGATATTCCCCGAAAAATGAATCAGAACATGAGCTAACCCAGCTATCGCAACCGCGCTCGGAAGCGTGAAAGAGGCATAAAGCATTGCTCGTCGCACACCGATGAGATCATCAGCTAATCTGGCCAACTTCTTGGTGACCTCTAATGTTGGTTCTGTTGCGATTCGACTAGATAGTCAACAATCTTGCTTACTATTGCTCCCATCCTACCCGCGGTCTCCTTTTGAACCAATCCCTCAAGTACATTGTTCTCCACATGCATTCCACTCAAATCACCGGCCGTCGTGTGCTCCCAATCTGTCGTGCCATCAGCCAGACTTTTTGCGCTGGTGAGCATATCCCAACCAAGGTCGATGTCTCGGGCCGGTCCATAAAAGATCGTAAATAAAAACCAATCAGCTTTAAATAGTCCGATGATGGCCCGACCCATGTCGGGTGGCAAATTCATTCCTGCCTCCTGCCCGTAGGCTATCGCCTTGTCGAAGCAGACCTGATTTCCATTGCAAGAAGCGGCCATCTGCCGAATGTCTGGAATATCCTTCTTTTTACAGACCCCGGGATGCATCACACAATTGAAGAGGTAGCTGAACGCCGCAGTTACCGCGCCATTTGCGAATTTTCCGCCTCCCAGCACAGAAGCGGTTCCGCCAACGACGGCCGCTTCGGCGGCGCCGAGCGCGAGGTTGTCGTTGTCATAATGTCCCTCAAACACGGAGGTAACTGCCGCCGACAATGCTCCTGAACCACACTTACTGCCGCCGACCACCCCTTGTATGCAGCCCAAAACAGCGTGGGAGACTATCGATCCAGCAATCAGCTGATTACCCGTTAAACCGAGACCCCAGCCGCCGGACGGCATGTCAGGCGCCAGGTCAGCGGATGGCGTTACACCTTGGCCCGAGAACGCGTTGCCGATTCCATAGTTCGCCTCGGCGAAAGCGCCCGAGATCAAACCTGTTCGTACCGACTGCAGAAAGGACTGACCCGAGTATCCAGCCCAGGTAGCCGATCCGCCCGCTTCACAAAGCGCCACGTAGGGGCCGCAGTACACGGACGCAACAGCGACCACGATCGAACCGATTTCGTACCCGATCTTGTTGTGAGCAATAGCCGACAAGATGCCGAATGGGTCGAGAATCTTCAGGAGGTTGTGCGGTTGCCAGAAACAACCGAGGAAGCAGTACCCGGTTGGATCGGTGCAGTTGAGGGGGTTGTTGTAGCAGTATCCGTAGCGGTTGAAGTTTTGGAGATTCTCGGGGCTCTGCACCATCGGATCGGGCTGGATGAAACGGCCGGTATTTGGATCGAACAGCCGACCGTTCATATGCACCAGACCGACGTCGTCGAGCTGCTCGTCGCCCGTGAAGCCCCGCTGCGTGCCGTTGTTGGTGTTGGTGGTCCAGTCCACCACGATGGCACCGGAGCTGTCGTAGCTGCCTCCGGTGTAGCGCCGCTTGCCGAAGGGGTCGTACGAGTAGCGCGCGGTCACCACCGCCGTGTGGTCGGTCGTGGCCACCAGCGAGCCCAGGCTGTCCCGGTGCCAGAACTCGACCTTCACCAGCGTGATGGAGGTGATCGTGGGCGGGGTGTACACCCCCGCCGCCAGAGGCGGCACCGGTCCCTGCGATACCAGCACCCCGATCGCCACGCCGCCCGCGTTCAGGAAGTGGCGGTTGTCGACCGTGGTGGTCGACCCGGCCACGGTCGTTTCGGACTCGAAGCCCAGCCCGCCGGCGTTATCCGGGTGCAGCATCCACGTCGTGCGCGTGCCACTGGCGTTGGTGCGCACCTCTTCGATGCGCTGGTGCTCGGTGTCGTATTGCCACTGGTACCTGCCGGCCGCTCCGGACACTCCCGCGCTGCCGTCAGGCATGTTAAAGCTCGTGTAGCTGATAGCGGTGTACTTGCCCCCGGTGGCCGTGATCAGGTTGCCGTTGGCGTCATAGCTGTAGCTCACCGCGCTGGCGCCGGTGAGCGTGGCCAGCGCATGCGGCCGCACGCTGCCGGCTCCGGCGGCCGGATAGCTGTAGGCCCCGACGTCGCTCTTGTAGAGAAGGTTGCCGATGGCGTTGTAGCTCAGCGTGACCGTGCGCGCATCGGAAGGCGGCAGAATCGAAGCGGCCTGCACCTGGTACTGGGTCAACCGGTTCAGGGCGTCGTACACGAAGTTCTCGCTGACCGCGCCCGTGGTGCCGTCACCGATAGAGTCATAGCGGGTCGCCAGGTTGTTCAGACTGTCCCAGGTGTAGCTGTCGTTCTGAACATTGAACTGGCCGCTGGTCCCCGCCGTCAGCGCCTTGGTGCGTCCCGTGGCCCCCTCGAACGTGGCCAGGGTCAGCACGCCATTTCCCGTCTGGCTGCTTTCGGCCTTGCCCCAGGCATCGACCGCGTTGGCCTGCCACAGGGTCGAGGGCACCGCAACAGCCGGCCCGGGACCGCCCGGTGTGGCGGCGAACGGCGTGACCTGGGCGCTGGTGGCCAGCGTCAGCGACGCCAGGTAGCCCAAGGTAGACGTGTAGTTGTAGTTGACCGTCAGGCCCGTCGGGTAGCTCTGGCTGTGCACTCGGCCGGTGGCGGCCTCGTAGCTGACCGCTGAGGCGAAGCTGGGCCCCGACGTGATCGTGGTGCGGTTCGAAAGAGGTCTTCCCAGTCCGTCGTAGATGAAGATCCGATCAAAGTTGGTGTTGGTCCTGGCCTCGCACAGCTTGCCCCGCGAAGTGGTCGTGCCGCCGGCGATGGCAGCGCCGCCTTCGCAGGAAGCCCCGGCCGCCGTGGTGTCGTAGTACCAGTTCGAAGTGTCCTCGGGCTCCACCCGACTGGTCATGCGACCCAGCACGTCGTAGCCAAACGTGGTGCTGGTGCCGGCCGCCAACTGCTTGGCGGTCTGCTGCCACACCAGCTCGCCCAGTGCGTCGTAGTCGTACGTGATGGTCCCCGCATCCGGATCCGCCATCGAGACCTTGCGTCCGCGGATGTCGTAGCTCTGGGTCACGCTGTTGTTCATCGCGTCGACCGTATGGATCAGGTTGCCGAACGCATCGAACTGCCGCGCCAGCGTCGCGCCTTCCTCATCGATGACCAGCACGACCTCTCCGTTAACGTTCTTCTCCTCGGTGCGGCTATGGCCCTTGTCGTCCTTCGAAGTCACCGCCAAGCCGGCGTACGTCTCTGTGACGACCGACGCCGTCAGCGTGTGGGTGCCGTCGAGACTGCCGCCGTTCAGTCCGAACTGAACCCCTGCCGTGCTGCCGTTCGGATCGGCCGTATAAATGGCCGTCGGTCTTCCCAGCGCATCGACGTCCGTGCGCACTGCTCCATAATCGGCCGAGCCGACTGTGGTGGACGAGCTGTTCGCCGCAAAATACGGCTGTGTCTTGACTCTGGCTACGCCGTTGGTGTCGTAACGAGTGTCGGTGTAGATCAGGCCGCCTGCGCCACCGGGCGTGCTGGCCGCTTCAAAGCCCTGCGTCACCACCCGCAACAGCCGGCCCAGGCGGTCGCTGTACACGCGCGTAAACGGGCCCATCAACTTTCCTGTGCTGTCGTGCGGCTCGCTGTGCACATAACTCACCGCGTCGGCCGGGATCTCGGCCGCCGCCGGATTCGCAGGCCCCGTCGAACAGGCTGCCGCGTTCGAGCTCGTATCCGACACGCGCCCCGCGATGAAGCAGTAGTACATCAGCGCGCTTGTGCCATCGGCCCGGGTCTCGGAGGTCTTGCGCCCGAAGGCGTCGAACGTCCAGTTCGTCGTGAGCCGATTCGGGCCCGTCAGCGACGCCATCGTTCCGAAGCGTCCGTCAAACGTTCTGCTCTCGCTCTGGCCCGCCGCGTTGGTGACCGAGGTCGCAAACATACCGGCCGGCGGCGTAAATCCCCCCACCGCGACCGTCTGCGCCGCGTAGCTGGTCGTGTTCGTGCGCGGGGCGAACTGCTGGCGCGTCGGCACCGAGCCCGAGCAGTTGGCCGTCGTCACGCTGGTCTTGTTGCCATACGCATCGTGCAGGTAGGTCGTCAATACGCACGAGGCAATGTTGTTGGGCTCAACCGTTTCCGCATTGAGCAGGCCGCTGGTCGCGTCATACCCAAAGCTGGAGCCACGGCTGTAGCTGAACGGGTCGTTCGGCACTTGCGCATGCCCCGGGGATTGCATCCCGAGCAACACCATTGCAAGCAACACCCCTCGAAGAGCGACTGCAAGCCTCAGCCCTGACATCGTCCTCTTCCCCTATCGGTTCGTGCAGACCCGGCCACGCTCGTTTGAGAAATTCATCCGCTCGCTGTCAACCCCCGCATGGAACCTTTCCGGCATAAGGCACGGTGGCCAACGCTCCCGTCGTGGTTCCCGCCGCGTTAGAGATCGTCGCTGCGTAGGTGTAGGCCGCGGGACACGCCTTGTCCGCTGTGTAGATGACCGTACAAGTGGCGCCGGCAGCCAGGGCTTGACCGGCCACGCAAGATCCCCCGCTATAGGTCAGCGTGTTGCTGCCCGGGGAGCCGGACTCGGATATTCCGGTGATCGTCTGCGCGCCGGCGTTCGTGTTCTGGAACGTCCAGGTATCGGTGACGCTGGTGGCCGCGGTCGAAGTCGCCAACGACACGTAGGCAAACAGGGTCGGCGCCGGCGGCGTCGTGAAGGTGACCACGACCGAAGCAGTTGCCGGGTTACCGGCGGAGTCGGTGGCGGTCACCTGGAACGTCTCGGACAGGTTCTCGCTCCAGCCCAGCGTCACACTGAAGGTGGCCGTCTGCCCGCCCGAAACCGCGATGCGGCTTCCCACGGTTCGCACCCAGCTGTAGCTGAAGCTTCCCGTCCCGCCGCTGGCGGTGGCCGTCGCGGACGACGTGGCTGCACCGGCGGACGGCCTGGCCGTCATCACCGGGTTGGGCGAGATCGCCACCGCTGGCTGCGCCGGCGTGGTGAACGTCACGTTCACGCTCGCGGTGGTCGTGTTTCCGCCGGTGTCAGTGGCCGTCACCTGAAACGTCTCGGTGAGGTTCTCGCTCCACCCCAGCGTCACGCTGAAGGTGGCCGTCTGCCCGCCCGAAACCGCGATGCGGCTTCCCACGGTTCGCACCCAGCTGTAGCTGAAACTTCCTGTCCCACCGCTCGCCGTCGCCGTCGCGGACGAAGCGGCCGCGCCAGCGGCTGTCCTAGCCGTTACCACTGGGTTGGGCGAAATCGCCACCGTCGCCTGTGCTGGTGTGGTGAACGTCACGTTCACGCTCGCGGTGGCCATGTTTCCGCCGGTGTCGGTGGCCGTCACCTGGAACGTTTCGGTGAGGTTCTCGCTCCAGCCCAGCGTCACGCTGAAAGTGGCCGTCTGCCCGCCCGAAACCGCGATGCGGCTTCCCACGGTTCGCACCCAGCTGTAGGTGAAGCTTCCCGTCCCGCCGCTGGCGGTGGCCGTCGCGGACGAAGTCGCCGCACCGGCGGCCGTCCTGGCCGTCACCACCGGGCTCGGCGAGATCGACACCGAGACCGTCGGCTGCGCCGGCGTCGTGAAGGTCACGTTCACGCTCGCGGTGGCCGTGTTTCCGCCGCTGTCGGTGGCCGTCACCTGGAACGTTTCGGTGAGGTTTTCGCTCCAGCCCAGCGTCACGCTGAAGGTGGCCGTTTGCCCGCCCGAAACCGCGATCCGGCTTCCAACGGTTCGCACCCAGGAGTAGGTGAAGCCACCGGTGCCACCGGTCGCGGTGGCGGTGGCGGACGAGGTGGCCGCACCGGAGGTCGTTTTCGCGGTCACGACGGGGTTGGGTGCAACCGTCACCGCGGGCTGGGCCGGAGTGGTGAAGGTCACCGGGACACTCACCGATTGCTGCTGCCCGGACGAGTCCACCACCGTCGCCGTGTAATTCTCGGTCAGGTTCTCTGCCCACCCCAGCGTCACGCTGAAGGTCGCTGTCGTCGTGCCGCTCTCCGCGATCCGGGTTCCCGAGGTGTGTGTCCAGGTCACGGTGTACGGGGCAACACCTCCACTGATGTTCAAGGTCGTGCTCGCAGTCCCCGCGCCCGGATTGTTGCGACTGCCCGTGACCGGATTGGGCGAGGGCGTGACTGTGATCGGCGGTGGCGCCTGATAGTTAAAGGCGATCGGAATCTGGGCGGCCGCGGAGCGCCCCGCCGCGTCGACCGCGGTGACCTGCCACGTTGCGGTGGAGCTCGGGGCCGCCGATGAAAGCGTTGCCGTGAAGGTGAACGAGGTCGACAGGCTCGAGCTGGTCGCCGGGCCGGCCTGGCTGATCGCCGGTCCGCTCTGCGACAGCCGACTCCAGCTGAAGCTCAGCGGTGGCGTGGGACTGCCCCCTACGGTCAGGGTCGCCCCGGCAGAAAAGCTCGCCGATCCGGCTTGCGTCACGCTCAACGACGCAGGCGAAACCGTCGACGACAGTGGCGTCGCCGTGCCGCTCTGCGCTGTGCTGCCGGTGCCGGCACTCGTCGCCAACTGCGAGGATCCCGTGCCCAGATTCATGTTGGGTACCGTGTTCTGCACCGTGGAGCTGGCCAGTCGACCAATCAGCCAATAGCCTGGCGACGTGTTATCCGGCTGGTATTGGTTGGTCGTGGTCTTGGTGAAGGTCTGGGCCGCACCGAACGCCGCCGTGCCGCTTGTCGTCACCGTGATGACCTCCGGGTCCCCGTCCGCGGTGTACGGCGAGGTCCCGGCCGTCCACGGGCCGTACGTCGTCGTCACTGTCGGGAGCACGGGTCCCTTGACCGGCGAACTCGGCGTTCCGCCCAGATCCCATCCGCACTCGGTCGACTGGTTCAGGTACGGCCGATACACGTATGGATTGCCCGGCGTGCAGGTCGCCGAAGCGCCCGTATAGGCGACGGACGGACACGACGACGACGCGGTGCCTGCCAGCGTCGCCGCCGACAGCGGCGTTGCGGACTGCTCGCAGTACACATAGTCCGTCTCACTGATCGGTACCGCGGTGGATCCCAAAGCTCCCCGGAACGTACGCGAGCGCCACGCCGAGCCGGTGTACGGCCAACTCTGCAAATAGTCGGTCGAGGTTGTCAGGGCCTCTCCATTCGGAGCGACGACCTGACGTTGAATATTGCGAAAGCCTAGTGAGCCCCGGCCATCGTTCTTGGCTCGCAGCGACGTGTAGGCATACTGGAAGTGCCGCGTCGTCACCCCGGCAGCACCGACTCCCGTGTCCTCATACTGGTCCGTTACCACACGCACCGGCGCATTGACCTCGACGACCGGTGCTGTCGGGGCATTGGACGTGCCGCGATCCGAGTTGTAGCGGCCGGCCGAATTGGTGAGAACGCTATATCCCAGCGTGGTCACCGACCCGGTCGGCGAGGTAACCGTCAGGAGCAGGTCCGGCGGCGTCGCATCCGTCTTCACATAAAGACGGTTGTTGCTGGCAGAGGGTGTGCTTCCCGTTGGATTTGCGACGGTCCGCAAGATCTCGGCGTTACCCTGCCCCGTGAAGTCTCCGATCACGAATCCATTCGTCCCAGAGCTCGTGGCGAGGACGTCGTTGGTGGTCAGTAGATTGAATGTCGTCGAGGGTCGGAACGTGCCATCTCCATTGCTCAAAAACAGGGCGTTCTTGGTGGCGGTCTCCTCCCAGCGCAGGATGTCGCCTCGGCCATCACCATTGAAGTCCGCAACAGCGATTCCGATGCTCTGGGCATTGGTCGTCGTGTTGACCTGGTACAGCTCATCACCGGCTGCCTTCAGGTTGAAATTCGCTGCGGTTATCACCGAGCTTCCGGTGGAAGCCGAAAGAGCGTTGTAGCCATAGTTGGCGGATCCATCGGGATTGGCCTGCGAATACAGACAATCGACTCGCTGATCGCCATTGAAGTCGATCGGAAACTGACAGCCACTGCCCCCCGGATCGAAGTTGCCATCTCCGCGAGAAAGCCAGCTGGATGAACTCAGAAAAAATACCGAATACACGCCGATTACATTGGACATGCCCGTCAGGTCCGAGAGCCCATCGCCGTTGGCATCGGACACGAAAATCGGGTTTGGAATCCAATTGAAAAAGGCAGTTGGCGGGGCATAGACCGAAACGTGAGCCAAATTACTGGGAACCTCGCTAAACGAGAACGTCCCGCCTGAGATACTGCCCAGATATACGTGCGTACAGACCACCGTACTTGGGAGGCAGGGATTTGCCGTTGAGGGCGGTCCCATCGAAATGTCATAGCGGACTGAACCATTCGGTACCGACGTCGTGACTATGTCGAGCAGGCCGTCGCCGTTGATGTCCGCAACATAGAAATTGGCGCCTGCGGACCACGTATCCGTGTTCCAAGAGCAAACCTTGTGGGTGACATCCTCCCAGCCAGAGCATTTGATCGAGTACGTCATTGTGGTCTGCGCCAGCGAGATCGACGACGGAAGCGTGATCGGATTGAAGGATCCGTCCCCGTTGCTCAAGTACAGAATGTTCGATGCGTTACACGCGACTCCCGCGACGTTGGTCGGCTTCGCCACGCGAAGGATATCCACCCGCCCGTCACCGTTGAAATCGGCCGCAAGGGAATAAAAGCACCCGTCGCTCTTGAACAGATTCTGGGTGGTGATGTTGAATTGACCAGCGCCGGTTCCGTTGGCTGCCTTCGCGAAGCTTCCATCACCGTTGCTGAAATACAATGCGTTGCTCGAAGGCGTGTCGGACCAGATCACCAGGTCCTGCCGTCCGATCCCTCTGAAATCGCCGATGAACACACCAGAGGTTCCCGTCGTGCTCTGCATCGGCACCGTTGCCAAATTGAAGTTCGGCGAATCCTTGTATGCCTCACTTCCGCCCGCTGTGTAGCTGAACTGGGTTGGCGGCAAACAGTTCGTAGGCATCGCTCCGGACGTTGCGGGCCCTCCGGCGCACTCGGCGATCGACGCCAGACGGCTGCGATTGCTCACCGGCCCCTGGTTGTAAGCGAGAGTCCAGGTTTTCACCGCGACCGCCCCCGCTGTAGCGGCTGCCGCCGGACTGCCGGAAGGAATCGCCTGGGGACTGGCCGGCGCGGTGCCCCCCGTCCAGTTCACGTACGTCGTGATCGCCTGCAGCAGCCGGATGCTCACATTCTTGGATCCGGAGTGATAGGACTCTGCGCGATCCTGCGCGGTCGTGGACCCGGAGATCGGCCGATCGCTGTAGGTGAAGACCACCTTGTTGGTGGGCTTCTGTCCATTGGTGGAGTTGCCTGTGTACTGAATCTCCAGCAAATTCCATTCCTGTCCCGGTGCCGCGCCCGATGGTCCACTTCCCCAGGCCGTGGTGCGCTGCTCGTACATGAAGTCCATGTAGTTGCCGACCGTGTCGCTGATGCGGCTGACCGCCCATACCGCAATGACCGATGAGCCTTGCGCCGGAATCAGCGCATTGGAGGCCGGCAGCGCCGAGGCCACCCCGTACTCGTAGATCAGCCCCGACTTGGTCCAGACCTTGAAGTACCCAGGTCCGTTAGCCGTTGAAGAGCCGGCCGTTCCGCACCCCAGGATCCGCGCATAGATGTCCTTCTCCGTTCGAAACTCCGTACAAGCACCGCTACCGACTCCCTGCGCATCGTTCGTCTGTGGAAACGAAGCCGCCGTGCCGGTCGCGTTGGTCTGAACCAAGCGCTGCCCATCCAAGCACAGCTTGTCCGAGACAGCGAACTTCACCGCGTACGATGCCAGGTTGGTCGATCCGGCCCGCGCTCCATCGGTTCCCGTAGTGGCGGGGCAGCGCGTGATCGTCGAAATACCCTGTACCGACCAGCCCGTGCCGACCGGGCCGTTGATGCCGCCGTTCGAGTAGAACAATCCCAGCTGAGGAGTCATCCCCCCGATGCCGGGCGGCGCGCCCAGCGGGTAGCTGAAGTTGGATGTTCCGGAATCGGACACCGACACCTGTCCGCCGCTTTGCGCCTGGGCCGGCCACTGCACCATCGCCCACACACCGGCGACGCCCACCAGCGCCCGCATCCATGAAATCGCCGTCAGCCGGTGGACAGCGGACGAGCTGAACCCACGATCCGACCTCAAATGGATCCTCCTCCCCGCAAGACTGGCCGCGACCTCTGAGCAGCGCCGGCGGACTTCGTTCGCCGTGTCGTCGACCTCTCCGGCATCCCCAATTCGTATTGGCGAACCTTAAGTGAGCAACGATGCCGATGAGCGCCAGTATCGTCGGACGGATCGGCGCAGAAAAGCGTCCCTTTCGGGCCGCAGCCGCTTTCCGCCCGGAGAAAATAGCGCCGTGGCCCGACGCGTGGAATATGATTTGAGCCGAGGGACTGATTCGGCAGATGAGCCGGCACGCGGGGTTGGCTGCACTCGAACTGCAGGCAAGAACATGCAGGTTCTGATTCTCGAGGACCATCCGCTTTACGCGCAGATGCTGCGCGACGAGATCCGGGCGCTTCGGTCCGATGCGGACTGCCGGATCGTCTATCGGCTCGACGAGGGTCTTGATCGAATTCGCGAGTGCCTGCCGGACGTTGTCGTCATCGACCTGAATGTCCCCGGCGCCACGGGCCTGCGGGCGTTGCGGGCCATCAGAGAAGCGCTCGGACGCAATCAGGCGACTCTCGTTGTCACGAGCGGAGAAGACGATCCGAGCCTGATGAGCGCATCGTGGGAGCTCGGAGCCGCCGGCTTCATCCCGAAGTCGCTGCCGGCGACCGACCAGATCCAGGCGCTGTCCAAGATACTGGGCGGCGGGACGTTCTTCCCGAAGACTTCACTTCCGGCGAGGCCGAACAACCCGCACAGCGCAGGCCGGCTGCTGTCGCCGAAAAATCTCGAGGTGCTCTCGCTGGCTGCGCGAGGATATTCGATCAAGCAGATTGCCGCGGCCATGCAGATTTCCGATCGGCAGGTCAAGCGGCATCTGCAGGAGGTCGCCGAACGGTTGGGAACGCGCGGATCGCGCCTTGCGATCCTCGCGGCGGCGCGCATTCAAGGCCTGGTCCATTAGTGCGACCTCGGAACGCGATGATCGACGCCCTGGATCCCATCGAAGAAATTTGGGTGTCTCCAGCATCTCCTCCGGAGGAAGTCGAGCGGGTGTTGGCCGAGCTCGTCAGAGTGCTCGAGATCGCCTCGACCTTGAAACAGATCCCTGTGGGCGGACGATCCGCCATCAGCTGAGGCCGCGCCATGCCCGATCCGGACAGTTCATCGCCACGCGCCGGCCAGGAGCGGCACCCGGTCTTCGACGACGTGATCGAAAGGCGCGTGGTTCGGTCGCTGGTCCACGATTTGCGTGCGCCGATGGCGGTGCTGGGCGCATTTTTCGCGTCAGACAGCCGGCCCGAGAGTCACGATGTGCGCGATCGCGCGCGCGCCGCGTTCGAGCAGAGCAATCGGCTGCTCGAGGAATTCATCGACACGGTGCAGACCGGCCTGTTTGAACAGCCCCCCTTGCTGGAAGATACGAACGTCGCCGGATTCCTGGTCGACGTGGCCCGCCTGCACAGCGGGGCCTTGCGCACGGCGGTTCCGGCAATCACCTTGAAAATCCGTCCGGCCAAGCTCAGGGCCGTGGTGGACACCCGCAAGCTGCGGCGGGTGCTCAACAACCTCATCAACAATGCCGTCCGGCACTCGGGCGCGACCCGCCTGGTGCTGGGAGCACGCGTGGTCGACGCGAAACTCGTGATCGTCGTGGCAGACGACGGGCGAGGCCTGGGACCGGAGCACCGCAACTGGGTCGCGAGGCTCGCTGCCGACACGCAGGAATCGGAAAGCTCACTGCTCAAGGAGATGGACCGCCTGTCGGCGGGACTGGGACTGCTGATCGCGTCCAGGTACGCACGGGAGATGGGCGGCCGCCTCGAACACGTCGATCGTGCGACGCGCGGGGCACATTTCGTGATTCGGACCGGGACCGTGGCCACCCGCGCGCGACGGCGGATCAATCAAGCCGCGTTGCGCAACGGCGGGCCGAACCGGGTGCCTCTGATTGGCCGCTCGATCGCGGTTCTGGATCAGGATCCCGAGCACCTGGCGACGGTGGCGCGCACGTTCGGTGACCTCGGAGCCAACGTCTTCGCCGCCACGGATCCGGTGCAGTTGCTGGGCAGGCTCAGCGCAGAGGAGGAGGCGCCCGATCTGTTGCTGGTCGATCTGCTGCCAGAACCCGACGGGCGGTCCAGGAACGCGCGCTTGCTGCGGCAATTGCAGGCGGGATACCGGGACCGGGATTTTCCGCTGATCGCAATGACCGCGGATCCTTGGAACATCGTTCACCGCGATTTTGACAGCTGCGCGATCGTGCTCGAGAAGCCCCTCAGCCGCGAATGGATCGAGGCCATGGCGCGCGCGCTGACGGCAAAGCCGGTTGCTTCGTTTCGGCGCCGACTGGAAAGAGAAGGGTTGTTCATGCAGCGCTGGAGCACCCTGCCCCAGAACCGAAACGTACGGGAGCCCACGGCAGGTGCCGACAAGGCCGAGGACTAGGATCGGCAAAGCTGCGGGCAGACCGGGAGGACTGCGACGGTGAGTGTGCAACGCTGGATGCTCAGGGAAACGAGACTGCTGGCGCTCGGCGGCCTCGCTCTCGCGTCGGCCTCTGCAGTTCTCTGGTGGCGCGCGCCCTCCCTCGAGGGCGCGGGTGAGGTCGGGTCAGGGTCCGTGGTCCGGACGCAGCAAGCGCCTGGGGGCAACCCGGAGCTGGAAGACGCGGGCGCGCCGGCGCGCCTGACCCAGGACCTGCTCCGCCACGTCGATCACGCCAGTGCCGCTTCGGGCGTTCGAATCACCTCCGCGACCGTGCGTTCGGCCAAGGCCGGGCAACCCGCGCCCGGCTTAAGAACCGATTTGCAGATTTCCGCCGCCGGTCCGTATGGCGCCGTCAAGAGCCTGATCGAGCGTCTCCTGCTGGCCGACTCGTCGCTGGCGCTGGATCGAGTTTCGCTCAACCGCACCGGTGACTCGACCGGCGAACTGGACGTTCAGCTTAACTTTCACGCGACCGATCTGCCACGGCGATGAAGCTGCTGACACTGCTGGCCTTCGGCGCGGCCCCTGCCATCGGGGCGGCGCTGGCGAGCCTGGCCGGGATCGAGGCCAGCGAGACGGGAGCGGCCGACCACCCGAGCGCATCGGCCGATGCCAGGGTATCGAGGGTGGCTCTGGTATCCGATCTGGACGGGATCGATCGGACGAGCCGATCGCTTGGACCGCCTCGTGGTAACCCTTTCTTCTCGGCCCCGAAACCCGCGCCAGCCCCGGTCGTTGTTGTTGCGCCGCCGCCCATCGTTGCACCCGCGCCCCCGCCGCCGCCGCCTTTCCCGTATCGTTTCGTGGGACGGGTCGTTGGGCCGGCCGGCGAACCGGTCGTGTACCTGGCGAAGGACGAGCGCCTGATCACGGTTCACGGCAGCGGCGAGCTGGGAGATGGATACCGCGTCGATGAGCTGACCGGCCAGCACCTGGTTGTCATACATGGCGCATCGCAGCAGAGAACCGTTATCGATTTCGGCGCCGAAGCGGATTCGCGGCGAGCGCCTTGACAAGGCTCTCATGGCCGCGCGACCCCTATTGGCATTACTGCTCGCCGCTGTTCTGGCCGGTTGCGCGGCGCAATACGTGCGTGACTCCGCGCAGGATCAGTTGCGCGCGGGAGATTTCGAGCAGGCATTGAAGACGGTTCAACGTGGCCTGCAGCGCTACCCGGACGATCCCGACCTGCTGACCGAGCAGCGGGAAATCCGCGAGCAGGCCGGCCACCAACTTGTGTCCGCGGCTGCCTCGGCACGCGCGGGCAGGCACCTGGACGAGGCGCAGGCGATCCTGCAGCGGCTGCTCGTGCTGGATCCGAGCAACGAGCGGGCCGCACGCCTGCTGGCCGAAATCGACCGCGATCGCCGCCACGCCACTGTAATCGTGGAGGCGCAGCAGGATCTGAAAGAAGGCAAGCGGCCGCAGGCGCTCTCGAAGCTGCGCAGCGCGTTGCTGGAAAGCCCGACCGATCCGGAGCTGCTCGCGCTCGCGCGCGAGGTGCAGGGGCAGGTGCGGCACGAGGAAGCGATCGGGGTCACCCACGTGAAAGAGACGCGGCCGGTCGAGGTCGAATTCCGGGACGCCAACCTGCGGATGGTGCTGGAGGCCATCTCGCGCGAGACCCAGGTGAATTTCATCGTCGACAAGGATGTCCGGGCGGATTTGAAGGTGACGGTGTTCCTGAAGGGTGCAACGCTCGAAAACGCGCTCGACCTGATACTCGGCACCAACCAGCTGAACAAGAAAGTGCTGGATGGATCGACCGTGATGGTCTACCCGAACACGGCGGAAAAGAACCGCGAATACCAGGATCTGATCGTCCGCTCCTACTTCCTGGCCAACGCCGACGTCAAACAGACCGCGGCCCTGCTGCGTTCGGTGCTGAAGATCAAGGAGCCGTTCGTCGACGACAAGCTGAACCTGCTGGTGATCCGTGAGCCGCCCGACATGATCGACTTGGCCGACCGCCTGATCGCCATGTACGACCAGCAGGAGCCCGAGGTGATGCTGGAGGTCGAGGTGCTGGAGGTGCGCAGCTCCAAAGTCACGGACCTGGGAATCCTCTACCCGGATACCTTCTCGCTGACACCGCTTCCTCCGGCCAATGCATCCGGGCTGACGTTGGGCAACGTCAAGGGGTTGGGCTCCAACCGCATCGGCCTGGATATCGCGGGCCTGGTGGTGAACCTGCGCCGCGAAGTCGATGACGTGAAGATCCTGGCCAACCCCCGGATCCGCGCCAAGAACCACGGCAAGGCCAATATCCTGGTGGGTGACAAGATCCCGATCATTTCCAGCTCGGCCGCGCCGACTGCCGGGCTCGTGTCGGAAAACATCCAGTACGTCGACGTCGGCATCAAGCTCGAGTTCGAGCCGTCGGTCTCGCTGAACGACGAGGTCTCGATCAAGATCAACCTGGAGGCCAGCACGCTGGGCGCGCAGGTCAAAACGAGCTCGGGATCGGTGGCCTATCAGATCGGCACCCGCTCGGCCACGACCACGCTGCAGTTGAAAGACGGCGAGATCCAGATCCTGGGCGGCTTGATCCAGAATCAGACCAGCAACAACTCCACCCGCCTTCCGGGCCTGGGGGATCTACCGGTGGCCGGGCGCCTGTTTTCGTCGGACCTGACCGATCAGGAGCATACCGAGGTCATGATGGCGATCTCGCCGCACGTGATCCGCAACGTGCGCAGACCCGACGCTGACCTGGCCGAATTCTTCTCGGGTACCGAGGCCGCCGCGCGCCTGGCGCCGATTCGCACCGGCATGAATGCGGGCGCGCCATCCGAACGTCCGGAGCGCACGCTGGCCGCCCTCGTCCCCGACAAGCCCGGCGAGGCGCCCGTGAAGATCGAGCCGAAAGTCGCCGAGCCGAAAGTCGCCGAGCCGCAAGTCGAAGTGAGCCTTGCGGCACCACAGGACGTGAAGGTCGGAGACACGTTCGAGATTCCGGTGCAGGTCAAATCGGGATTGTCGCTGCGCGGGCTGCCGATCGAGATCGAATACGACCGCGCCCGACTCGAGCTGATCGATTGGACCGAAGGTTCGTTCCTGAAAAGCGGCGGCGTGACCACCAGCGTGAGCCGCACGGCCGATGCCGCCTCCGGACGGATCGGCATCGGCATCCTGCGCAACACAGCCGACGGCGCCACCGGCGAGGGAGTGCTCGCGACGATCAAGTTCAAGGCCATCGCACCGGGAGCCGCGCAGGTGCGTGTGGCGCGCGTCAATCCACTGGGTATCGACCGCATCATCGAGCCACCGGCGCCTGCGCCGCCGGTGGCCGTTTCAATCAAGTAGAAACGCCCATGCTCGCTTCGTCGGCGCGATTTGGGAAGGGCAGCGCGGCCGTTGCAAGGGCGTCCGGATTCACGATCATCGAGCTGGTCGTGGTGCTGGTCGTGCTCAGCGTACTGGCTCTTTCGGTGCTGCCGGTGGCCGAGCTGAGCGTTCGGCGCGCCAAGGAGCGGGATCTGAAAGCGGCTCTGGTCGAGATGCGGCAGGCGATCGACGCCTACAAGCACGCCGTGGACGACAAGAAACTCGCCCCTGGGGGACCCCAATCCGGTTACCCCGCCAACCTGGGGGTTCTGGTCGAAGGCGCCGCGCCGGCGGATGCCTCGACCGGCAGCCGCGTGTATTTTCTGCGCCGCATCCCGCGCGACCCGTTCGCCCCGGTGACGGTCGCGCCCGAGAGCACGTGGGGACTGCGCAGCTACGCGTCGCCCCCGGACCGGCCGGCGCCCGGCGCCGACGTCTACGACGTTTACTCGCTCACTGAAGGCACGGGGCTGAACGGCGTTCCGTACCGGCAATGGTAAAAACCCAGGCGCTCCGATGCGGCGCGGCTTCACGCTGATCGAACTGATGGTCGTGATGGCGGTCATCGCGCTGCTGGTGACGATCGTGGCCCCCAGATACCTGACCCAGACCGATCGGGCCAGGGAGGCGGTGCTGCGCAACAACCTGAAGGAGACGCGCGATGCGATCGACAAGTTCTATACCGACCATGGCCGCTATCCGCAGAGCCTGAAGGAATTGGTCGACACGCGCTACCTGAAGATGCTGCCGGTCGATCCGATCACCGGCAGCAACGATCGATGGACGCTGGCCGGATCGCCCAGTGGCGGTGCGGCCTCCGCGCAGCCGTCCGGCGTCCATGACCTGCACAGTTCGGCCGCCGGCAGGGGGCTGGACGGCTCGACGTTCGATTCCTGGTGATGAAACCGCCCCGACAACCCCGGCCGGGATTCGTCTACGTGGCGATGCTGTTCGCCCTGGCGATCTTCGGGCTGGGTCTGGCCAAGCTCGGGCAATGGACCTCGGAGCAGGAACGTCGCGATCGCGAAGCGGAGCTGCTGCGCACGGGTGAACAGGTGATCGCCGCGATCCGGCAGTACTACATCCGCTCCCCGGGCACGGCCCAGCGATTTCCCAAGACCTTCGCGGACCTGACGGAGGACACGCGCTATATCGGAACGGTGCGGTATCTGCGCGCGGCGCCGCTCGATCCGATCACCCTGTCGTCCCAGTGGGGCTACGTGCGCACGGCCGACGGAGGCTTCTCGGGGATCTTTTCGCTCAGCAACGCCGTTCCGCTGACACAGCGCCCCATCGAGGTGGCCCGAACCCTGCTGCCCGTGGCGGGCCGCTATTCGCAGTGGCGGTTCGCGTACGACCCCGCCACCGAACCGACTGCGGCGCAGCGCTAGGGGGAAGCGTCCAATGCGGTACCTGCTTCGTCTGTTCGATCCCGCCACCGGCAGGGTGCGGGAGCTGGCCGCGGAGGCGGCCGATGAAGCGAGCGCGCGCGCATCGTCGGCCGCGAGCGGCGAGGTCGTTGTCGCACTGCGCCCGCAGGGCGGCGCGATGCGCTGGCTGGGCCGGGCGCGCTCGAGCCGGTTCGACATCGGCTTGCTGTGCACGGAGCTG
>Ga0307475_10000411_pt1 | contig 25640 bp, 32 predicted proteins | sample atmos_gasesECM1C_FD_203317 | JGI IMG/M metagenome (GOLD analysis project Ga0307475, IMG submission 203317) | Hardwood forest soil microbial communities from Morgan-Monroe State Forest, Indiana, United States - atmos_gasesECM1C_515 | ecosystem: Environmental > Terrestrial > Soil > Temperate... | reverse complement strand
CGAGCGCTTGTCCGCCTGCGTCACCAAGTCCACGTCGCCCTTGTAGGAAATCTGCGGTGGGCGGTCGAACTCCTCGCGCAAGATCGCGCCGGCCTCTCGCGCTATTTCCACCGCTGCCTTCAAGTAGTCGTCGCTCATCAATAATCTCGCTCGTCCCTTAGCTGTCAGCGGACGCTATTCACTTTATCATCTGCCGCGAGATTTCCGTGGTACGCGACGCGTGCGAAGGCTAGGGCTTCGCCATGCGGCTCACAAATCGTTCTGAACCGAGGCCCAAGGCACGTTTTTCAATTTTGCTTATTTCTTGGAATCAAGGCACGAAAGCGCTGAGATTTTGGCGCTGGCGGATTCGTAATCTGTGCCGCCATTGGAATCCTGCATGGACATGAACACCCAGTCGCTGGATTCTTCCGCTGTCTTGCTGAACTTGAACACGATCGTTCCCCGACTATCTGACTTGTAGTTCATGTCCCGCGTGACGATCGGATATAGGTTCCTGGTCTCGTCGCCAACTGGTGGCCCGCAGCGCGCGATCAATCGTTCCGGCGTCAAATTGTTGACGGCAATAAACTGCCGGTTTTCGCGCCGCTCCTTGAACCATCTCGGCGCGGCGATTAGTACGCGCACACCGACGATCCCAACAATACATCCCGCTGCGATGAGCAGCTTATTTTTCATCACAAGCCTCCCGATGGGCCGATACCAGCATCATCGCCCCGCAAGCCAGCCCCCGATTCGCTTTTCTGCCGCCTATCGCCAGAGAGTCACTTGGCCTTCGGAACAGGGTGCCCGGTGATGCGCTATAATTCTTGCGCCAGCCTGCTTTGCGACGGTCGGAATCTTTCCAGAGGTATAGATCATGCGGTTTGCTTTGTCTTCTGCTTTCTTCCTTGCGTGCTGTGCGGCCTCGGCTTTCTCCGCGCAATTGCCCGCGGCGAAGACGGATCCATTGGCTAAGCCAGCGGCTGGCCAAGAAGCTGCGGCATGCTCGGCCACGGAAGCGTCGTGCGCCGACGCAGCCGCGAAAATTCTCCCCCAGGTGCTGGGACCGTCGCCGCTCGAGGGAAATCTGCGACGCCTGACCGATGAAGTGGGCGGCCGCGTCACAGGCTCGCCGGAGATGGCCAAGGCCGTGGAGTGGGCCGTGGCTGCTTTCCGCGCGGAAGGCGTGGATGTGCACACAGAGAAGTACACGCTCCCGCTGACCTGGAGCGAAGGCGAAACACGCCTGGAATTGTTGAGCCCTGCGAATTTTCAAGTCCGCTTGGTCGCCGTGGGCTGGTCGCCCGCTACCCCCGCGGCCGGTATCGAAGCGAATCTAGTCGACATCGGTTATGGCAACGAGCCGGATTTTGCGCGCGCTGGCGCGGCGGTAAAGGGTGCCATTCTTCTTGCCTCTTCCGATCTTGGGTCCACTTGGACTGATCTTTTCAACGAATACACACAGCCGCCGCCCGTCATCGAGCGCGCCATAAAAGGCGGCGCGGCGGCGATTCTCTGGATGGGCGCTCGCGAGCGCTTGCTGCTGTACCGGCACACCAATACCGGCGACGCATCGCTGGAACGCATTCCCCAAGCCGTGATCGCTCGCGAAGACGCCATGCGTCTCGCCCGCACGATCGCCGCCCATCCCGGCCAAATGCGCGTGCGTTTCAGCATGCCAAACAAGATTGGCGGCGCCGTCGAGCAGGAAAACGTGGTCGGCGAAATCCGTGGTTACGAGAAGCCTGACGAAGCGGTCATCCTTGGCGCGCACCTCGATTCCTGGGACCTGGGCACCGGCGCGCTCGACAATGGGTGCAATGCAGCGCTGGTGATCGAAGCGGCGCGCGTCATCAAAGGCACCGGATTGCTGCCGCGGCGCACGATTCGCTTTGTCCTCTTCACTGGAGAAGAGCAAGGCATGTACGGCTCGTGGCAATACGCGCTGGCGCACCGCACGGAGTTGGACAAGATTCGCGGCGTGGTGGTCTTCGACTCCGGCGTGGGCCGTGTGACCGGCTACTCGCTGACCGGGCGCGGCGACATTGAGGACGGCGTTCGCGAAATCCTCAAGCCGCTCGCTTCCTGGGACGTCACGCATCACACACTCGAGGGCGACATCGGCACCGACAATTGGGATTTCTTCCTCGAAGGAGTTCCCACGCTGGTCGCCGAGCAGGATGAAGCAAATTACCTGCCCAACTATCACGCGGCATCCGACACGTTCGACAAAGTCGACATCCGCGAACTGAAAATCAACACCGCGCTCGCCGCCGTTACCGTCTGGGGCATCGCGGATCGCGTCGAGCTGCTCGGCAAGCGTCTATCGCGCACCGAAATGGGCCGCCTGCTGAAGCAAACACATCTCGACGAAAAAATGGAGCAGCTCGGCTACTGGGAGCCTTGGCAAAAGGGCACTAGAGGCCGCAAGCCGTAAAGAAGGGATGGCCACGGAGACGCACCACAGAGTAGGAAATGCGCCTGGATCAATTCTGGCGCTGGATTACGGCCGCGCGCGTATCGGCTTGGCCATTGCCGAAATGGAAGCGCAGCTTCCGCGGCCGCTCCTCACTCTCGATCGCGTCAATCGCAATGAAGACATGCGGCGGTTGCGCGAACTTGCCCGCGAACATGGCGTCCGCCAAATCGTCGTCGGGCTTCCCCTGCGCCTGGATGGCACGCGCGGCGAGATGGCGGAAGAGGCTACCCGTTTCGCCGCGCGCCTGCGCAAACAACTTGGCCTGCCCGTGCACATGCTCGACGAGCGGCTCACCAGTTGGGAAGCGGAGCGTCTGCTCGAAGAGCAGTCCGGAAGAGTTCTGCACGAGGCGAAAACGCACGCCAAAGGCGGAATCAAGCCCACTAGAGCGTCCGTGGACGCTGTGGCTGCGGCCGTGATTTTGAAGGAGTACTTGGAGCAGCAGCGCGTGACAAAAGGCGATCCGGAGCGCATCTAATCTACATGGTCGCACAGCCGCAGTCCGTTTTTGCGCCGCGCGGGAGCGTAACTAATTTGGCTCTCGCATTAACCTCAGAAACCGGTAAAGCTGCAAAAACAGGCAAAATTGATAAGTGAAGGTCATCATGCGTCGCCAACACAAAGGAGTTGGGCCAAATTGAAAAGGATTTTAGGCCTCGGTGCCGTGCTGCTGTTGCTCGCGCTTGCAGGAGCCACAGCTTGGTTGTGGTATAGCATCGAACAGCCATACCAGGGCTTTGCCGCGGAAGGCGTTTTTGTCGATCTGCCGCACGGTGCCTCCAGCAGGACCGTGGCGCGCGTGCTGAAGCAAAACGGCGTGATCCGCAGCGCGTTCGCCTTTGAGGTTTACGCGCGCCGCCATCCACGCCGCCGCTTACAGGCCGGCGAATATTTCTTCAACCACGCCGTCAGCGGCCACGATGTGTTCTGGCAGATTGCCGACGGCCACATCTACGAGCAGCCCTTCACCGTCCGTGAAGGCGAGACCATCTTTGACATCGCCCACGATCTGGAAGCGGAAAAACTGATGACCGCCGACGATTTCCTATCCGCCGCGCAAAATCCAGAGTTGATTCGCGACATGGCCCCGCACGCCAAAACGCTGGAGGGCTTTTTATTTCCTGCGACATATTTCCTGCCCCGGCATCCAACTCCAACGGATGTGACCGCCGAGATGGTCCACAAATTCAAAGAAGAATGGCAGCGCATCACTCCACCGGAGAGCCGGCGCGACACCACCGGTTTGGAACATGGCCGCCCGGTAGCTTCCGTCGTCACTCTTGCCTCTCTCGTCGAGCGTGAAACGCCCAAGCCCGAGGAACGCCCGCTTGTAGCCGGCGCCTTTGAAAATCGGCTCCGCAAAAATATTCCGCTACAGTGCGATCCGACAGTGATTTACGCGATGCAAGATGCCGGCCAATACAGGGGCCGCCTCACCGGCGCCGATTTGCACTTCCCGTCGCCGTACAACACCTACGTTCATGCTGGCCTGCCGCCCGGCCCCATCGGCAACCCCGGCGAAGCTTCGTTGCGCGCTGCTCTGGATCCGGCAAAGACAGACTACTTATATTTCGTGGCCAATACCCAGGGCGGCCACTTTTTCGCTGCGACGCTTACGGAGCACAACCTCAACGTAACGAAATATCGACGTCTCCTGGCGGGACTGCCGGCTGATCCGCCGACTCCTCCGCCCGCTCTCCCCGCGGCTCACAAGCAGACAACGAAGGCGCCCAGGAAGCACGCCGCAACCGGCAAGAAATCGCAAGGCAAGCACAAAGCTCACGCCAAGCAGCAACAGGTCGCGGCCCAATGAACGAAACGCTCAGCACCAAGAAGGCCCTGATTTTGCAGGTCGCGCGAGCTATCGGCGCTCAGAAATTTACTCCCGCCGAAATTGAGCAACTGCGTCGTCGCCTGATCGCCGAGCACGGCGAAGAAGCAAAAACCGGCTCTGACTACATCGCCGACGTTTTGAAAACCGCCGGCATGCGCGTTGTTCTATCGCAACAAGAAGAAGCCGAGGAACAGTACGAAGAGGAGTTCGAGGATTTGCTGCACTTCAAGACCCTCGAGGATGCGGAGCTCAGCATCATGCGTCTCGACGAGTTGATGCATAAGTTTCAGGCCCATGGCGAGCGCGCCGCCGTCGAGCGTGTCTTGAATGTGGCCCGCCTCGGGAAACGACGCGCCGAGATGATTTCTCGCAATCCCAAGGTCGAGCCCAGCAAGCGCGCCGAGAAAATCGAAATTGCCAACTGGTTCCGGATCTGGCTTGAAACTCCGGACGCCTTCTTCGATTGGCTCGACGTCCGCAAGCAAGCACCGGATTTCCGGGCGAAATTCCCCCAGGCGGAATCCGAGGTATGAGCGCCCCTGGAAAACCGACCCTCGATCCCAGCGCGTTGGAGTTGCCGCCGTTCTCCCTCGACGTGGAAGCCCTCGACCTCGGCGCCGATGTCAAGGCCGTCGGTCTCGAGTTGCTCGAGACCGAAAGCCGCGAACCCGTCCGCGGCAGAGATGCAGCGCTCATTTGGGCCGCCGCCTTTCCCGCTCTCGCTGCCAATGAATTCTTCGTCGTTGATTTCTTCAGCCACGTCGAACGCGTTCGCGAATTTTGCAAGCTTCACGACATCCAGTACCGCGAAGCCGCCGAGCGCTGCCTGGTACTGCCGCAGCCGGGCGAAGCGCAGCTTGCGGAACTCTTCCAGCGCTTTGAAGGCGAAACTTTCGGCGCGCGCGCCGGTGGTCCGGCGCAAGACGGCGACGCCGAGCTCGAGAAGGAGCTCTCGCGCCGCGGTCTCGATGCCTATCAACCCGCGTATGCCCGCTACGCCTTTTGCGCCATCTGCGAGCCCGAAGATGGCTGGGTGACCCTTCTCAGCCAAACGCTCTGGCCTACCGAAGTGATCCGTCGCATTCGTCCGGCAGTGCAAAAATTTGACGTATACATTGCGCGGCCTCACTGATTCCATGGTCCACGGCTCGTGCGTTGACGCGCATTCCTGTGGTTGCTAGATTGCTCTCTTTGTATCGATGAGGACGGCCGGATTGAACATACGTGTGCTGACTTGGATGGTCTGGGCGACACTGGCGCCGCTTTCTTGCGGCTGTGGTGGCCACATCAAAACCATCACAAAATTGCCTCCGCAGGCCAAACCCGTCGTCCGCGACGCCACTCGCGACGAACTGCTGGAAAAATACAATGAAATCGCCCGCGTAGTGAAAAGTGTGAATGCCGCCGTTGAGCTCAAGCCCACCGCCGGTTCGAGATATAGCGGCATTATCGAGGAGTACCACGAGGTGAAAGCCTTCCTCCTCGCGCAGCGCCCCGCGCAAATCCGCGTGATTGGCCAGGCGCCCGTCCTCGGGAAAACGATCTTCGACATGGCAAGCGACGGCGAAACGTTCCGCGTCTGGATCCCCTCGAAAAATAAGTTTCTTGTCGGCTCGGTGTCTGCGGAGCGCATCAGCGAAAAGCCCATTGAGAATCTGCGTCCCCATCACTTGCTGGATGCCTTGCTGTGGCCCGAAGTCCGCAAGGAAGAAAGTGTGCTCTTCGAGGAGTTCAACGATGAGACCGCCCGCTACTACGTCTTGACTGTGCTGCGCGGCGGCTATCGTACCGAGATCCTCCGCAAGATTTGGTTCGATCGCGCCGATTTACAGGTCTCGCGCCTGCAAACTTTCGGCCCTAAAGGCGCTCTGCTCTCCGACGTTCACTTTTCGGATTGGCAGCCGCTCGTCAGCGATCAGGAAACTCCTGCGTCGGCAACGCCCAGCGCTGTCAGCGCCTTCCCGCGCCTGCTCCGTATTGACCGCCCGCACGACGACTACCGCCTTGACTTGCAAATCATCAAACTCTCCCTAAATGAAGACCTGCCTCTCGAGCGTTTCAAGCTCGAGCAGCCCGCGGGCGGTGATCTCGTTCGTGTAGGCGAAACTGCGGAGGAGAAGCCGCGATGATGGGCGAACTCATCGTCCGCAATTTGCTGCATCGTCCATTACGCACCATCGTGGGCGTGATGGCCGTCGCCGTCGAAGTCGCCCTCGTGGTGCTAATCGTCGGCCTCACCTCTGGCCTTCTCACGGAAACCGCCAAGCGCATCGAAGGAATCGGTGCGGACATCATGCTGCAGCCGCCTGCCGCCTCCATTTTCCTCGGCTTCAGCGGCTCGCCCATGCCCATCAAAATTGCTGACAAGCTTGCACAAATGAAATATGTGCAAGCGGTTGCTCCCGCACTGCTGCAATTCAACTCCACGGGCGGCGTCGAAGTGATTTACGGCATCGAGCCCGAAAGCTTTCGCTCTGTATCCGGCGGCTTCGTGTTCCTGCAAGGCCACGACATGCAAGGTCCGGACGATTTGCTGGTCGACGATTGGGCCGCCAAAGCCAAACATCTAAAAGTTGGCGACACCTATAATCTCCTCAATCACGACTGGCATGTCGTCGCCATCATCGAACACGGCAAAGGTGCTCGCCTGTTCGTGCCTATCTCCACGCTGCAGGACCTGGTCGGCGCACATGACAAAGCCTCCATCTTCCTCTTGAAGTGCACCCGCCCGGAGCACACCGAAGACGTAATGGACGAAATTCGTGCCGTGCTGCCTGGTTATACTGTTCGCCCGTTGAAAGATTTCTTGTCACTCATGACTTCCACAAATATCCCCGGCCTCGAGACGTTCATCCACGCCATGATCTGGCTGGCCATCGCCATCGGTCTTCTCGTGATTTTCCTGACCATGTACACCACGGTCATCGAGCGCACCCGCGATATCGGTGTGCTGAAATCGCTCGGCGCCACCCGCAGCTTCATCGTCCGCGCCCTGCTCACCGAATCTGCCGCGCTCTGCATTTTCGGCATCGCCGCCGGCATTGGCCTGAGTTACGTCGTGCGCGCCGCATTCCTGGCCGGGTTTCCGACGCTCTCGATCCTGATCACCACGGAATGGATGCTGCGCGCGGCCGGCATCGCTTTGGCGGGAGCGGTGCTCGGCGCAAGTTATCCGGCCTGGGTGGCCAGTCGCAAAGATCCCGTCGAGGCGCTTTCGTATGACTAGAAGCAGCAGCGATCGCGGGCGGCGCGGCTAGGCAGCGCATGGCAATCGCGGCTACAATACAGCTACCTGCCGGCGCGTTGATTTCTCCAGGGCAAAATAATTTGGAGCCGATACTCAAAACCGAAGGTTTGTGGAAGCTCTATCGGGCCGGCAAAGTGGAAGTGCCGGCGCTCCGCGGCGTCGACTTTGAGGTTTTGCCGGGAGAGTCGGTTGCGGTCATGGGGCCGTCCGGCTGCGGAAAATCCTCTCTGCTCTACGTCATCGGTGGATTGGCGCAAGCCACCCGCGGCCATGTGCTCGTCGACGGCAACGATTTGACCGAACTCAGTGACGCGGCGCGTACCAAGCTCCGCCGCCACAAGATTGGCTTCGTCTTCCAGCGCTTCAATCTGCTGCCCACCTTGACCGCCAAGGGCAACATCGCCATCGCGCAATTCATTCACGGCGATGGCTTCGACCCCCACCGTTTCGACGTCGTCACCAAGATGCTGGGTCTCCAGGGCCGCCTGCACCATAAGCCCTCCGAGCTTTCCGGCGGCGAACAGCAACGCGTGGCCATCGCGCGCGCCATCATCAACGAGCCCAAAATCCTCCTTGCCGACGAACCCACCGGCAACCTCGACTCTAAAAATTCCGAAATCGTCTTGCAGATGCTCCGCCAGCTCAACAAGGATCTGGGGCAAACCATCGTGATGATCACCCACAATCCCGAAGCGGTCACCTACTTCGACCGCGTCGTGCACATGCGCGACGGCGTGATTGTCGACGGCGTCCCGGCGGACTGATATGGCCGGCCTGCGGCAAATTCTCTCCAGGACGTTTTTCTGGTCCTACGAACGCGGAACCTGGCAGTATGACGTCGCCGTCGTTCTCATTCTAGTCTTTGTCTTACTCACGCCCCGCGGCTGGTTCCGCGACCAGCCGCAAGTCGGCATGCCCGCCGCATCCGATCAAGTCCAGCTCGTTCTATTCTCCGACGACGGCCATCTGCAGGAGTACCGCGTTGACGCTCGCGTCCTCGCCCCGCCCGAGCAAACGCCCGCATTGCAGAACGAGCTGCACCAGGCTCTGCGGCGCGCTCTCCCCGATTTGCGTGACGGCCGGTTCTCCATTACCAAAATCGAAGCCGTGCGCGACGAGCAGGGCACCGTGATCGCTTACGAAGTCGAAATTCACCGCTGATTGGCGTGCGCATCCGTTTCCTCACGTGAAACTCCTGCTGCAACCCGCGCATCCATTGCTATGTGCTACGATTACAGCGATTTCAGCCGCCGGCCCGTCCTTCCGGCACCCAGGGGCTTAGCTTGAAAAATGCCGCTTCTTTTGTTGCTCTGGTGGGGCTTTGCGCGCTTGCCTGTGTTCTCCAATTGCGCGCCTCCGCCGCCCAGGAGGCCCCGCACTGGACCACCGAAAGCGCTCTGAAAATGATGGACAAGTCCGCGTCCGATTTTCACAGTCTGACTGCGGACATCGAGCACATCAAGTACACCGACGTGGTCAAGGACACTTCCACCGAAACCGGTCAGATTTTTGTGCGCCGCGATCAAAAAATGCGCATTGACTTCACCAAGCCCGACCCTCGCGTCATTCTACGCACCGGAGACTCGCTGTTCGTCTTTACGCCCAAAATCAATCGCGTCGAGGAATACAATCTTGGCAAAAACCGCGCTCTCGTCGATCAGTACGTGCTCCTGGGATTCGGCACGAAAAGCCAAAATATGGAGAAGAGCTACGACATCGCGCTGACTGGCGAGGAGGAAATCGACCATCACAAAACTTTAGTCTTGTCCCTCACTCCCAAATCCGAAGATGTCCGCAAGCAAATCACAAAAATTCAGGTGTGGATCGACGCTTCTTCATGGCTGCCCATTCAGCAAAAATTCTTCGAAGCCGCCTCCGGCGACTACTTTCTCTTCAAATATTCCAACTTGATGAAAAACCTGAAGATTAGCGATTCCAGGTTCAAGCCCGACTGGCCCAAAAACGCCACGCGCGTGAAGCCCCGCCAATAGCTGCGGCGCAATTCGATTCGACTCCCGCTCTTAGCTCGCGGCCTGCTCCTGCGCCAGCAATTGCTCCTTTCGCGACAGCCCCCATCGATACCCTGCCAGGCTGCCATCCTCTCGAATCACGCGATGGCACGGCACCACAATCGAAACTGGATTCGTCGCGCAAGCCCGCGCCACCGCTCGTACCGACTTCGGACTCCCCAGCGCCCGCGCCACTTGCGTATACGTCCGTGTGCTGCCCCGCGGAATCCTCTGCAGCTCCTGCCACACGCGCCGCTGAAACGCCGTCGCTTGCAGATCCAGCGGCAGCTCCAGCCGCGGCGGATTTCCCTCCACGCGCTGCACAATTTCCTTCACCCACCGTTCGAAAGAATCTCCAGCCGCGGCAATCTCTGCCTTCGGATACTCCTCGCGCAGCTCTTCGACCAACTTCGCATCCGCGTCTCCCAGATACACCGCGGAAACACCTCTCTCCGTCGCCCCAACCAAGACCTTTCCCAGCGATGATTTCGCAATGGCGTATCCGATCTTCATGTCCTTTCCTCCCTTTCGATAAGTTGCCGGAGTCATCCCCAGCTGCGCGTTGCTTCTTTCGTAGACGCGGCTCGTCGAGCCGTAACCGGTTTCGTAAAGCGCTTCGGCGATTCCTTTTCCTTCTCGCAGCATTTTCTTGAAGCGTGCCAGCCGCAGCGCCGCCGCCAGATCGCGCGGACGCAAGCCCGTCACCTGCAGGAACGCTCGCCGCAATGTCCCCGGAGTCGTATCCAGCCTCGCGGCCAGCGTCGCAAACCCAACCCCTTCGTCTTCCCCGAATTTGGCCAATTCGCTCGAAGCGCGTTCCACCAGCGCCACCGGCCCGGCCTTTTCGTTGGGCCGGCAGCGCAGACACGGCCGGAATCCTTCCTTCTCCGCTTCGGCGCCGGTGTGAAAGAAAACCACGTTGCGACGCAGCGGTCGCCGCGCCGGGCAAGACGGCCGACAGTAAATGTGCGTCGAGCGCACCGCCAGCACGAATGTGCCGTCCGCCCGCGCATCGCGATTCATCGTCGCGCGCCAGTAGCGAGCCGCAGCCCGCGGTGGAATACTGCTTTCGATTTGCTGGTTCTTAGGGTTCATGTTCATGCGCCAACATTACCAACAGCGCAGAAACCAATCTATCCGCGAACGCCCGTCAAAAACAGGATTTTGTTGCAGAGGGATTAGTCTTCCGCGGGTTCAATCACCGGGCGTTTCGCTCGCAAGCGGTGCGGCGTGTGGCGCGGTAATCACCAGTAAGACAGCGGTCAAAATCACCGCCGCGGCGATCACCGTGCGCAGAGTAATGGATTCCCCGATCAGCAGCCAGCCAAGAAATAGCGCCACCACCGGATTCACAAACGCATAAGTCGCCACCCGCGTCGCCGTGCTCTTCTTCAAAATGTAGATGTACGCGGTGAAACCCACCATCGACCCAAACACAATCAAATACCCAAGCGCCACCCACGAACGCACTGAGATCGCCCCGAGATGCAGCGCCCCTATTTCTCCCGATACTATCCCCGCAATCCACAGACAAACTCCGCCCGCAAGGCTTTGCATCGCCACTCCCAGCAAAGGTGAGCCAGGTCCGCCAGCATGCTTGGAGTAAACCGACCCGCTCGCCCACGCCAGCGACGCAATCACCAAAATCGCAACGCCAAAGGGATCGACGCGGCCCGACCCGCCCAGGTTCTTGGGCCCCACCAAAAGTGCCAGCCCGCCAAATCCCAGCAGCAGCCCGGCCACCACCCGCGGTCCCGGCCGCGTGCCTCCCGGCCGCAGCCAGTCCACCAAAACCATCCACAGCGAAACCGTCGCCACAAGCAGCGCCGTAACTCCCGATGGAACCGTCTGCTCCGCCAGGCACACTCCGCCATTTCCAATAAACAGCAGTAAGGAGCCCGTAATGAAAGACATACGCCAGTGCGCCGCCGTCGGCCGCACTCCCGTCTTCCAGCGCAGTATCGGGTACAGAATGAGGCCCGTAAGCAAGTGGCGCGAACCTGCCAGCAACAGCGGAGGAAACGACTCGATCCCCATGCGAATCGCCAGGTACGTCGATCCCCAAACGACGTACACAAGGCCGAACGCGACGATCACCAACGTGGAGGTTCGCGAAGACGGCGGCTGAACGGCGGGAGCCAATGGCGCGGAATCGCGTTCGAGCGTCGAGGTGGACATCCTGACCTCACCCTAAAAACCACAAACGTAAACGCCCAACCACGGCATGTCCAGCGCCATATTGGACGAGAAAATTCCTGCGATCGCGTCAAGGTCAGGAATCAACAGCGCGCAATCACCTACCCAGGTACTATAACTAAGTAGTTTGCGTTAAGACACTTCCAGGCTTTTCCACAGATTGACCTCCACCCCCGTTTAATGGCATTTTAGCGGCCCATCCCTCGGTATCACAAAAAAGCTGTCGGGCTATTTGCTCGGGACCACGCAACACGCAAACGGATTCTCCTGAGGGCGAGATGAGTGCGAAGAATCGCGCAAGGTCCGTGCTGCCCTTGCCGGAAAACGCCGAAGACAATGCAGCGAAGGCTCGGCCCATGCTCGCGGCCGCTCCGCAAATGGTTCCCAACCCCGCGCCCAACCGGCCGACGCTTCCGCCTTTGCATTTGACCTCGCTCTCTGCGGACACCCATCCCCGCCGCTTCGCCCGCGTGCCCACCCACGCCGTTGGCGTTCACCCAGAGCACCGCACATACCCGCGCGCCACCCTCAAGCTCCCGCTGCGTTTGCGCAGTGTTGACCACGTCCCCGAAGAATTTCCAGTCACTTTGGTTACCCGGGACATCAGCTCCACGGGCGTCTACTTCCTCTGCCCGAGGCCGCTCGCCATGGGAGCTTTGCTAGAGATCGAAATCGTTCTCGTCAGCAAACCCATGGGCCACGGCAACGTCGTGCTAGCAACCCGCGCTCACGTGCAACGCTGCGACCCCGCCGCCACGCCCGGTTGGCACGGAATCGCCGCCCTCTTCGATGACGTGCAATTCGACCGCGACGATCGCGTCCCTACCCGTTTCCTCAAACCCTGATTCTCACAATCGTTCCAGTGTGCAAGTCTTTTTCAGACTCTGCTAATCTGGCCACACCAGACATGCGTCCAGCGCCAAACGGAAAAATCCAGGGCGTTCTTTTCGATTGGGACGGCACGCTCCTCAATTCTTACCGCGCCGATTCCTCCGCCTATCTCGCCATGTTTCGCGAAATGGGCATTCCCTGGACTCTCGACGACCTTGCCCGCCACTATTCCCCCGACTGGTATCGCGTCTATCGCGCCGCCAATTTGCCGCGCGCTCGATGGGATGATGCCGATCGCGCCTGGCGCAAGCAATACGCCACGCATCGCCCCCAACTAATGCCCGGTGCCCGCCGCGTCCTGAAACATCTCTGCACGCGCCACCAACTCGGCGTCGTCACCAGCGGCGACCGCGACCGCGTCCTGCGCCAGTTGCGTCTCTTCCAGCTCACCGATCTGTTCGCGTCGCGCGTATGTAGCGGAGACACACGCTACCGCAAGCCGCATCCCGCCCCGCTGCGTCTCGCCCTCCGCCAAATGTCCTTGGATCCCGCCGTCTGCGTTTACGTCGGCGATTCTCCTGAAGATCTCGAAATGGCCCGCCGCGCCGGAGTCCGTCCCATCGCCGTCCTCGGCCCGTTCCCCACCAAAGCCCGCCTCCGCGCCGCCAAACCCGACCTCCTCCTCGCCTCCATCACCGATCTCCCCGACGTTCTTCGCCGTCTATCGTAGGGGCGCCCCACGCTGCGGCCCAGCTTGCCATGACGTAAACCAAAAGCCGCAACGCTTCTTGCGTGATCTCGGTTCCATTGTCTGCGAATTATGACAACGGCTTCACAGGAGTTGGCGGAGCCGCCGGTGCGGCAGCCGGCGCCATCGCCGGCAGCACCTTGAACTCCGTCCACTTGATCACCAACCGCACCGGCACGCTCACATCCTTCAAATGCAGCGTATCATCCGACCGCTCGTAATTCGGAAACCAGTATTTTCCATCCACATTCTCGCGATACGTTTCAAATAGCGTGAACGGCAACGTCGCCGAACGCACGTCGCCCAGCTCGTTCACCCATCTCCCGTACGTCTTCACCACTTCCAGATACTTCGTATCCACCCACACAAGTCCGTCCAAATACGCGTGTGTGCGATCCAGCGCCTTCGGCTTCACCTTGAAGATGTAGCAGTCGATCTCGTCCACCTGTTCTTGGCCGATATATTTCAAATCGTATTTTGCAAGCTGGCTGCTGGCCAGCGGAAAAGCCGGAATGCGGTCCAGCTCCTTCACGTCCTCGGTTTCCAGATTGAAGTAACGCAGCGTCGATTGCGGCTTTTGCACCATTTTGCTGATCACCTGCCCGTTGGCCGCTCGCATCGTCTCCGTCACCATCAGGAACTGCCCGGCTGGCTTCCCATCCTCGCCAAACTCGTCAATTCGAATTGTCTTGCGGAATCCATAGTTCGGCCGCGCCGCCAAAAACTCATCTTCCTTCTGCGAAAATCGCCGAACAATTTCGTCCGGCGGCAATGACGGTGGCGCCGCAGCCTCCGGCTCCGTCCCCACCCGCCGCACATCATGTTCCGGAGGCGGCGCCAGCGGCGCCGAAGGCGCATCCTGCGCCTTAACTCCCCATCCGCCCAATGCTGTCACGAGCATGATGAACAACGCAAAATGCTTGGCGCGGCGCCAACTATGAGCACCTGCTCGCCCTGAGCCCCGAAGGGTAGCGGCCGGCGACCATGGCGGGCGCTTTTGCGAATATCTCAAGATAATCTCAGCCAACCGACTCATAACTCTCTTGGATGCAGCGCAGCCGTTCCGAAGCCGCCTCGACCCTCCAGCGCACAAAGCTTACCCCAATACCGCTACCACACGGGACGCCCCCGCGCGGCCTTTCCCTCTCTGCTACAATCTACCGTTTTGTGAGCGAGCCCAAACAAGCTAGGCGCTATTTCGTCTCGGGAATCGTGCAAGGAGTCGGCTTCCGTTATTTTGCCCACCGCGCCGCGGAGCGCCTGCACCTGAGCGGCTACGCGAAAAATTTGCCGGATGGCCGCGTCGAAGTCTACGCCATCGGGACCGCTGAGGACCTCGTCAAGCTGCGTTCCGTGCTCGAACGCGGCCCTTGGGGTGCCAGCGTTAGCGAAGTCAAGGAAGAAGACGCAGCGATCGACTCGAATTACGCCAACGATTTTGGCATCACGTATTAACAGAGCGAGGAGCCTGTCGAATGGACGATCTCAAGAAACTAATCCGCGAAGTCCCCGACTATCCCAAGCCGGGCATTCTCTTCTACGACCTCACCACGCTGCTCAAGGACAAAAAAGGGTTCCACACGCTCATCGATCTCCTGTGCGAACACTACAATGGCCACAAGATCGATATCGTTGCCGGCATCGAAGCCCGCGGCTTCATCTTCGCTCCCGCGCTCGCTTACCGCCTCGGCGCAGGCTTCGTCCCCGTGCGCAAACCCAAAAAACTCCCCGCAAAAACTGCCAGCGTCTCCTACGCTCTCGAATACGGCACCGACACCCTCGAAATCCACGAAGACGCCGTACGGCGCGGCGACCGCGTCATCATCTGCGACGATCTCCTGGCCACCGGCGGCACCGCCGCCGCCACCGTAAAGCTCGTCCAACAGCTCGGCGGAGTCGTAGACGGCGCCGCCTTCGCTGTCGAACTAACCTTCCTCAACGGCCGCAAAAAACTTCCCGGCCTCGACGTCTTCTCCCTGATTCAGTACGACAAGTAGAAACTCCCGACCCTGTCCCGCGCCCAAATAGCGCCGTCCCTTTAGGACGGCATCTTCAACGCTGCCTGCGCCCTGCCTCAACGCGCGAGCCCCTACTTTCCCTTCCGCTGCCGCACGGCCTCAAACAACACCACTCCCGCTGCCACCGATACATTCAACGATTTCACCGGGCCCACAGTCGGCAACGACACCACAAAATCGCACCGCTTCCGCGTCAACTCATGCAATCCCTTGCCCTCGCCCCCAAGGACAATCCCCACCGGCGATGTGTAGTCCGCCTGCGTATAACTCTTGTCCGCTTCCTCATCCAGCCCGATCAGCCAGTAGCCCGCTTCTTTCAGCTCCTCCATCGTCCGCACCAAATTCGTGACCTTCGCTACCGGCAGATGCGACAGCGCCCCCGCCGAAGCTCGCGCCACCGTATCCGTCAAACCCGCCGCGCGCCGCTCCGGAACCACCACGCCATGCGCCCCAGCAGCCAGCGCCGTGCGAATGATCGCCCCCAGGTTGTGGGGATCCTCCACGCCATCCAGCAAAACAATCAGCCCTTTTTCGCCTTTTCCTGGCCCAGTATTCGCCGCCGCAAGAATATCCTCAAAAGTTGCCGCCGCCCGCGCCGCCGCCAGCGCTACCACGCCCTGATGATCTTTCGAGTCCGCCAAACGGTCGAGCTGCCCGCGCTCCTCGAAGCGCACTGAAATATTGCGCTCCCGCGCCAACTTCACAATTTCTTCCACGCGCGTATCTTGCCGTCCGCGCGCAATCACAATGCGGTCAAACGCCTGCCCCGCCTCCAGCGCCTCCCGCACCGCATGTATCCCCGTCAACCGATCCATAGCCTTTGTTCACGCCCCGTTGCGTAGGGGCACGGCACTGCCGTGCCCGCTCGTCAGTCCAGCGCCGCGCAAAACTCCAAAATCCGCTCGCGCGCCGATTTCACTCGCACCGCAAATGATGCACCCGCACCTTCATCCAACAGCAAAATCACCCGATCCAGTTCTCCCTCGCCGGCCCGTCCCGCAAGCGCCAGCCGAATCGGATGAAACAACTCGCGTCCGCGAACACCCAGGGTCTCTTTCAGCGCACTAATGACCGCTTTAAATCGCTCGGAGTCCAGTGCCGTTCCCTCAAGCAGCAAAAGCGCAAGCTGCCGCAAGACATCCCGCGCCGCATAGCGCGACAACACTACATGACTCTCGACGCACGCCAAAATTTCCCTTGAATCGTAATGAAAGACCAGCGCCAACAATTCCGCAAGCGCCTCGCGATCCGCCGTCTGCGTCCCAAAAATCGCCGCCGCATGCTCGCACCACGCAACCTGCTCCGCCGATAACTCACCCGCGGCCCACCCGCGCTCGCGCAGAATCCCAGCAACATCCCCAGCCGCAAACGGATTCACCACAATCGCGGGCGAATTCTCCATCTCATCCGGCATCATCTTAGATTATCGGCACTGTAGGGGCGCAGCATGCTGCGCCCCAGCTAGGCGTGACGTAAAAAATTTAGCAGGTCAGCGCCCCGAAATCGTCGCCACCACGTGCGCCGCAATCGCTTCTCCGCGCCCGATGGCGTCAACGCCTTCATTCGTTTTCGCTTTCAAATGAATCTTCTCCGCCGGCACGCCCAGCGCCCGCGCCAGCACCTCCCGCATCTTTGGAAAATGCGGACCCAGCTTAGGTTTTTCCGTAATCACGACCGCATCGACGTGCTCGATCGCGAAATTCTTTTCGTCCAGCAGCTTCTTTGCATTCTCCAAAAAAATCAGGCTGTTCGCGCCCTTCCACTTCGGATCAGTGTCCGGAAAATGCGTCCCGATGTCCCCAAGCCCCGCCGCGCCCAGCAGCGCGTCGCAAACCGCATGCGCGAGTACATCTCCGTCCGAATGCCCCACAGGACCCTTGTCGAACGGCAACTCAATCCCGCCGACAATCAGCTTTCGTCCCGCTTCCAGGCGATGCAGGTCGTACCCAATGCCGCAGCGCACGCTCATTTCTTCTGCTTCTCGCGTTCCATATAAAATCGCGCCAATTCCATGTCCGTGGGCTTCGTGATTTTCATGTTGCGCTCGGAGCCCAGCACCACGTGCACATCGTGACCCATGCGCTCGATCAACCCGGCTTCATCGGAAGCATTGACGCCATCCGCCTGCGCTCGCGCGAATGCTTCCTTCAATAATTTCGTGGAAAATGCTTGCGGCGTCTGCGCCAGCACGATGCGTTCGCGCGGAATCGTCGCGGTAATCAGCGCTACATCTTCGGGCAAGCTTGCGCGTTTTACTTCTTTCACCGTGTCCATCGCCGGAATTCCCAGAATCGCCGCTTTGCAGTTGCGCGCTTCTTCAATCACTCGCGCAATCTGCTCCCGCGTAACAAACGGCCGCACCGCGTCGTGCACCAAAACAATTTCCGTATCGTTGGAAACCAGCTCCAAAGCCTGCGCCACCGAATCCTGCCGCGAGTCCCCTCCGCGCACTACGCGCACACTCTGCTTGAATTTTTCCTTTCGGATCCGTTCTTCCAGCTTGGCTACATCGTCTCCGCGAGTAGCCACAATAATGTCGGTCACTAGATCGCAGGAAGCGATGCGCCGCAAACTCAAAATCACAATCGGAACGCCATCCAATTCCAAGAATTGTTTCGGCGTCTCCGCGCCCATGCGCGTTCCGAGTCCAGCGGCGGGAAGAATGGCGGCGATTCGATTCATAGTATTGCGCAACGCTGCACGAAAAATGCGCGGTCAGCAAACTCCAGAGTGTACCTCAACCGCTGCGCGTCATGCGTTGAGAGTTGTAGGGTCGCAGCATGCTGCGACGCACTTGGCCATGATTTCGAGATCACGTCAGGCCGTGTAAATGCGGGGGACGCGGGCGGTTACGGCACAGAGGAGATCGGAGGTAACCGTGCCGATGGAGCGCGCGACTGCGTTTGCCGGATGCACGTGTTCGCCGTCGGTACCGTACATGGTGACGACGTCACCGACTCCGATGCCGGGGACGTCGGTGACATCGATCATGGTTACATCCATCGAGATGATGCCGATGATGGGCGCGAGCTTGCCGCGCACGAGCACGCTCCCGCGGCCGTTGCTCAGCGAACGGTGAATGCCGTCGCCGTAGCCGGCGGCGAGTACCGCGATTACGGAGGGTCGCGCGGCAGTGAATTTTGCACCGTAGCCTACGCCGGCGCCGGCGGGAACTCGGCGCAAGCTGATGATGCGGGTACGCAGGCTCATCACCGGCTTCAGGGGCAAGCGGCGCTCGGCTTCGGCGCGCTGCTCCGGCGGATCGTAGCCGGGATGATAGCCGTAAAGAATTACGCCGGGGCGCACCATGTCTCCCCAACTCTCCGGGCGCGCAGCAATGGCGGCGCTGTTGGCCATGTGCACGATGCCGGTGTCGATGCCGAGCTTGCGCAGACGATCGAGGGCGGCGTAGAAATTTTGCTCTTGCTCTAGAGTTTGCTGGCCCTGCGGCGACGGCGCGAACGCTTCGGAGGAAGCGAAGTGCGTCATCACACCGCTGAGCCGGAGATGCTTGCATTTGGCGAGTTGGCGCGCGAAGCATTCGACGTCGCCGGTGGCGATGCCGAGGCGGTTCATGCCGGTATCGATTTTCAGGTGGAAGGAAACCGGTTTGCGTGGAGAGCGTTTCGCTGCGGCGCGATCCAGCGCCTTTAGCTGCTCGCAGCGATGGACCACGGGAGTCAAGTCGTACTTCAGAAGATTGGCTTCTTCGCCGGGCCAGAAACTGGTGAGAACCAGGATGGGTTTGCGCACGCTGGCTTTGCGGACGTCGATACCTTCGTTGGTGCAGGTGACGCCGAACCAGTCGGAGCCGGCCTTCTCCAGGATTTTGGCGACTTGCGGGCCGCCGTGGCCGTAGCCGTTGCCTTTGACTATGGAGAGCACCTTGCGCGGCGTCTTGCGCTTTTCGTTTGGCGGATTGACGAAGTCGCGGATGGCGCGAAGGTTGTGCGTGAGAGCGGACGTGGAGACTTCCGCCCACACTGGGCGGCCTTCGATTTTCAGTTGGCTCTTCTGTCGCGGCGACATGGTCGTCCTGGGAGAAAATAGTGTACGACATCCGCGCGGCCGGGGCCGAAGCGCCGCGCGGATGCTGCGTGAAAGGCAACAGCCAAGTTGGATGCAATCGCGAAGCCGCGGATGGACCCCAAGTGGATTGTAGGCGCGCGCTGGTCTGTAAGTTGTTAGAGGGCATAGACCTACGGTTGCCACGGCCACTGGCGTTTCTGATTCAGTCCGCGCAAAGGTCAGTGTCTCCGCTGCTGCGCATTGATGGCCGTGAGCCACGCCGAACCGGTCGATTAGGTTCACGGGTTGGGTTCACGCTTTTGTCACAAGACTGCCAGTTTGTAGCACAATTGGGCTTGAGCTCTGCGAACTGAGAATCGAGAACCAGTAACCGATCATAGAGGAGACTTGATCCGTGTGCAGAAACATTAAGACACTTTTCAATTTTGATCCGCCGGTCACGGATGAGGAAGTGCGGGCGGCTTCGCTGCAGTTTGTGAGGAAAATCAGCGGATTTAACAAGCCGTCGAAATCGAACGAGGGGGCGTTTCTGGCGGCCATCGATGAGATTGCCGGGATTTCGCAGCGACTGCTGCGTTCGCTGGAGACGAACGCGCCACCGAAGAATCGAGAAGAAGAGGCTGCGAAGGCCAAGGCCCGCGCAGCGGAGAGATTTGGCGCGTCAGCCTGATGACAAGAATGCCCGAGGCGCAGACTGCGGCCGCTGGTGCATCGTCAAAGAAGAAACCAAGCCGCAGGCGGAAAAGATGATCGGGATATGAAAGTAGTGTCCGTGAACGTCGGACTGCCGCGAGAAGTGATGTGGCACGGGAGAAGCGTGACTACGGGGATCTTCAAGGAAGCGGTCGAGGGGCGAGTCGCTTTGCGCAAGCTCAACTTGGACGGTGACCGGCAGGCGGACCTTAGCGTACACGGCGGGAAAGACAAGGCGGTTTACTGCTACCCCGTCGAGCACTACGAGTATTGGAAAAGAGAGTTGCCCGGCCGGAAGCTGCCCATGGGCATGTTTGGAGAAAACTTGACGACCGATCGGTTGTCGGAAGACTCCGTACATCTTGGCGACCGGCTCTCGGTGGGTTCCGCGGAAGTGGTGGCGACGCAGCCTCGCTTGCCTTGCTACAAACTTGGTGTGAGATTTCAGTCCGACGAGATGGTCAGACGATTCCTGGCGAGCGGGCGGACGGGCTTTTATTTCACGGTCACGCGCGAGGGGGAAGTCGGGGATGGCGACGAGATCAAGGTGATTTCTCGAGACGAGAATGCGGTCCCAGTTTCGGAAATCACGCGGCTGTATATTGCGAAGAGGTATGGCGAGGATGACGTGAGGTCGTTACGGCGCGCTCTCCGAGTTGCGGCGCTGCCTGAGAGTTGGAAAGGGTATTTCCGGGAGCGGCTGGGCAAGGCAAATGTTTAGTTTAGCGCGACTCTGCTAGGTACATGATTCGGGAAAGCGCGGCTCTTTGGGCGAGCGCCAGAACCGTTTGTAAGTATTGCTGTTGCCGAAGAAAAGTGGGACTGCCCTCAAGCTTCTCTAGTTCGATACGGCGGGATTCTCCCGCTGCCAAGCGGCCAGCGGCGCTTTTCAGCAGGTTTGGCGTTCGGTCGCTGCGCTCGATTAGGCGAAGGCTAGCGCGCTCGAGCAGTTGCTCATTAACATTCGGTGGGACGAATTGCGCGTAGCCATGTGGCGTGCGACTTTGAATTTCTTCGCTTGATACCGGGCCGGTGATGACGCCCGCGTCAGTGAATAGAAACCTGCCGCCGGGAACTAGGGCTCGCGCGACTTCCCCGAAGAAGGCGGCGCGATCACGCAGATGTAAGACGACATCGATCGAGACTACGGCATGGAAACGCGCATCGGCGAAAGGAAGCGGCGCGTTCAAGTCCGCTTGCTGCAGAGCGATTTTTTCGGAGAGTCCGAGGGAGGCAGCGCGGTCGCGTGCTGCGGCGATGGCGTTCGCACTGACGTCGAGCCCAACGGCCTGACATTTCGTTTCCGCTGCGATGTAGGTGAGCGGTCCGGCGGGACCGCAGCCGAGATCAAGAAGGCGGCTTTCGGGCGAGAGCTTGAGCTTGGGGATGTCGCCCAGGAGTTCCTCGGCGGTTACCCAGGAGTGCTGCCCTATGTCTTGGCCATAGGCCTCTGCGCGGAGCTGGCGCATGAGCGGGGAATCGAAGTGCTCGTAGAGTTTGTCGTAAGGAGCGGTCACGGTCTTAGAATCTTCTGCGACAGTGAGAATGATTGTAGAACAGATCCAAGACTGCAACTCGGACGCGCGAAGATTTAAGGATAACGCAGAGACGCTGAGAGCGCGGAGTCACGCAGAGAAAGCGAAGACCACTCTTGCACAGACCGCAAGGATGGGGAACCCAAGCAACCTCTGTAATGCAAGAGGCGATTTGTAGTACAACAAGAATATGCAAACTGCTGTTCATGCGAGACTAGAGGACCGATCGCGAAAGAGACTGGCGGCGCTGGTTCGGGAATTGGGCTGGACGCCTTCGGGGGTGGTACGCGAGGGCCTGCGTGTTCTAGAAGCGAGTTATTTGCGACGCAAAAGGCGCGGCGTGATTGGTTTGGGAAAGTTTCGTTCCGGCGTGCGAGACCTGGGGTCGAACAAGAAGCATTTAAGTGACTTTGGCCGTTTGTCGTAGGGGGCGGTCTCGGGCTTAAAATCTTCTGCGTCAGCGAGAATGGTTGTAAGCAGATCCAAGGGTGACCACGCTTCGCAAGACCGCGAAGGATATTCCACGCGCCCGGCGCTCCTCTTACACATCACACACGCCTGCCAGTAGCTCACACTGTCAGTAGTGCTCCGAGTCCGGTCTGTCAGGGATGTGCCCGGTCTGTACCCCTCCCCCTCCCCCCTTTTTTTCATGAGTGTTGATTCTAAAGGTAGTTAGACGAGGGGTGGACGGACCCCTTTTTCGGCTGGAAAAATCAGCGTGCCCGCGCACTCTGCAGGGCGACAAATCATGCGCATCAAATTTAGGGGAAGTCTTGGGGATTCGAGGCGCACTACTTTACGGTGCTAATATACGAGGGTCGTGACCGTCTTGTCAATAGAAATCTGAGGTGGTTATGATTGGTGTGAGGGAGAAGTTAAAGGTTGTGGGCACAATGCGTTCCGGCGCAAAAGAAAGACCTAACCTCACAATCCACTAGGATGGGGTAGCCGACAGAGATCGCGGAGGGAAGACGGAGGTTACGATGGCGGAAACGGGAGCTGGCGAGGCGCAGAAGGCTGGGACGACAGCGTTTGAGGGAGTGACGCCGATCCTGCGGGTGGGGAGTTTGGCGGCCAGCCTTGAATATTATGTGAAGGTGCTGGGGTTCAAGGTGGATTGGCAGGATCTGGGGATCGCTGCGTCGGTTTCGCGAGGGCGTTGCCACATCATGCTGTGCGAAGGCGACCAGGGTCATGCGGGAGGTTGGGTGTGGATCGGCGTTGAAGCGATTGAGCCGCTGTTTGAGGAGTATCGCGCGGCGGGCGCGAAGGTGCGGCATGCGCCGACGAATTATGCGTGGGCGTATGAGATGCAGATCGAGGATATCGATGGAAATGTGCTGCGGATTGGGGCAGAGCCGAAGGACGGAGTGCCGATGGGGGAATGGCTCGACGCGCGCGGGGTTGTTTGGGTGAAGTCGGCGGCGGGGGAGTGGACCCGAAAGAAATAGGACTTAGACTCACACTGTTGCAAAATCGCAGGGGGGTGCTCATGAAGAGGCGGTTTCTGCCGGCGCGTCTGCTAGTGGTGCTGTTTTTTGGTGTGAGTTGTGCGGCGCAGGAGCTGCCTGCTCCGCACGTCGTGGATTTGAAGGCCGCAGATGGCACGACGTTGAAGGCGACGTACTTCGCTGCCGCGAAACCCGGACCGGGAGTGTTGCTGCTGCACCAGTGCAATCAGCAGAGGAAGAATTGGGATGAGCTGGCTGGGCGGCTGGCGGGAACCGGAATCAACGTGCTCACGCTGGATTATCGCGGCTACGGAGAAAGCGGCGGAACTCCGTACAAAGATCTTCCTCAGGACGAGTTTGCGAAAATCGTGGCGGAGAAATGGCCGGGCGACGTCGACACGGCGTTCAACTATTTGGTGTCGCAGCCGAGTGTGACGCGGGGCATTGTTGGTGCGGGAGGCGCGAGCTGCGGCGTCAACCAGTCCATTCAACTGGCGCGGCGGCATCCGGAAGTGAAATCGCTGGTGCTGTTGTCCGGCAATACCGATCGCGGCGGGCGGGAGTTCCTGCGGAAGTCGGAAAAGCTTCCGATGATGCTTTCCGCGGCGGACGACGACGGCGCGGCGGTGGAAGTGATGCAGTGGCTGTATGAGCTATCAGGGAACGCGGGGACCAAATTCGTTCACTACACCTCCGGAGGCCATGGAACAGAAATGTTCGCGGCACACAAAGAGCTGCCGGGAACGATTGTGGACTGGTATGTGCAAACCCTCGTGAAAACACCGGGGAACGCTCCGGCAGTCAGCGGGACGTCGAGAAAGACACGGGCGCCGGGGATTCTGGAAGAAATCGATTCCCCGGGCGGCGCGAGTACAGCCGCACAGAAACTGGCAGAGGCGCGGCGACGTGATCCCAAGGCAAATCTCTTCTCCGAAGCGATTGTGAACGTGATCGGCTACGAGCACCTGCAGTCCGGGGACACTAACGGAGCGGTGGAAATCCTCAAGCTCAACGCTGTCGCCTATCCGAACTCGCCAAACGTGTACGACAGCCTTTCCGATGCGTATCTTGCCAACGGGCAGAAGGATTTGGCGCGAGAGAACGCCAAGAAAACGCTGGAGCTTTTAAAGTCGGACACGACCGATCCCGAGGCACGGCGCAAATTGATTCAAGAGAGTGCTGAAACCAAACTGAAGCAGTTGGGAGCGGAGCCGCAGTAGAGTCGCGCAACTTGTTCAAAGAGCAAGACCCAGGTGTAGAAACGACGCCTGGGGCACCCGGCCTATGAACGGAGGGCGGAAAGAGCGGTAGCATGACAGAGTTGTTAATCATCGGCGGAATATTGGGCGTGGGTATCATCCTGGTGATTCATGGCACCATTTTCAAAACGCGATGGGGCATCAACACAGCCACCGAGATGGAGTGTCCCGGCTGTCACAGAATGCATGGGCAAATTCGCATACCGCGCAATTTGCGACAGATGCTATGGGGCGGCTTTACTTGTGGTCAGTGCGGCTTTGAGGTCGATAAGTGGAACCGTCCAATTTCAAAGTAGCCCACAACCGCTACGTCGGTCAGCTTGTATTTCTGGTTTTTCTGAGTCTTAGATATCCGACTTCTTGTTTGAAGGCGAGCCAGTGCCTGATCAATATCCATTATTCTTAAGGTCGGCACTGGGTCTTTGAAGCAGATGTTCCCCATGTCCAGAATTTCAGTTTTGCTCAGACCGCCCTGCGTAGCCGATGCAAACAACGTCTGCTCAACTATTTTGTCTATGGCTGTTTCTCTGATGGGTTGCGTCTGAGGAGAAAATTGCACACGAGCGGAAAGTAGCAATGAGCGTTTTGCTGAGATTTGGCTGGCTGGAATCGGCATGGGTTGACCTTCTTGGTTACGCCTCGTCCAAGTATAAATCCACCTTTGTTATACACAAGTAGTACCGTCTATTAGCTTGCAAACTTGCTTTGTAAGCCGGAAAGAATCGCGGATGTCGGCGCCGCGCACCGCGACGAACTGGTTGCTAGAGCTCATCGGGGGAGAATTGGGAGAAGGCGTCGGGGGCGGCTTCCTCGAAGCGGGTTAGGCGGCTGCGGAAGACGAAGCGGACGGTGTCGGTGGGGCCGTTGCGCTGCTTGGCTATGCGGAGCTCGGTTTCTTCGCGTTCTTCGGGGGTGGCGCCGGCTTTGAAGAAGTGCGGGCGGTAGATGAACATGACGACGTCGGCGTCCTGCTCGATGGCGCCGGACTCGCGGAGATCGGAGAGCTGCGGGCCGCGCTCGTCGCGCTCTGGGGCGCGGGTGAGCTGGCTGAGGACGAGGACGGGAATTTGCAGCTCCTTGGCGAGGCCTTTTAGGGCGCGGGAGATGCTGGCGACTTCTTCCTGGCGATTGCCGAAGCGGCCGCGCGCGGTGATCAGCTGGAGATAATCCACGATGAGGAGAGAAAGACCTTTGTCGCGCTTGAGGCGGCGGGCTTTGGCGCCGATTTCGAGGACGGAGATGGAGCCGGCGTCGTCGACCCAGATGGGGGAGGAGGAGATGGTGCCGAGGGCTTCGGTCATGCGGCGCCAGTCTTCGCGGGAGAGATGG
>Ga0307475_10000409_pt1 | contig 25718 bp, 22 predicted proteins | sample atmos_gasesECM1C_FD_203317 | JGI IMG/M metagenome (GOLD analysis project Ga0307475, IMG submission 203317) | Hardwood forest soil microbial communities from Morgan-Monroe State Forest, Indiana, United States - atmos_gasesECM1C_515 | ecosystem: Environmental > Terrestrial > Soil > Temperate... | reverse complement strand
GGGCGCGCGGAGGGGTGCAATGGCTTCCCGTGGGTAATCGGTGATAGTGTTGCCGTTGCTCGAACCACTTAAGGGGAGACGCCGATGACCTACGGTTTCGATCTGAAAAAGAGAATCCCACGACGTATCGTCGCTCGACTGTTTCTTGTCGCTGTGATTGCAACCCTCGGTCCTTTCGGCCAGGTGTCTGCACAGACCAATAAGGCGAATTCCGACCAGCAAGCACTTCAAGGGACCTGGAAGCTGCTGTCGTACGTCGGTGAGGACGTTTCATCGGGCGCGAAGTCCGACGTGATGGGAAGCCATCCATCCGGCTACGTGAACTACGGCGCCGACGGCCACATGATTCTGATGATCGTCGGCAGTGACCGCAAAAAACCAGCAGGGCCAACAGCGACTCCTGAAGAAGCCGAAGCTTTGATCAAGAGCATGCTGGCTTACGCCGGGACGTACACGATCGACAGCAACGCCAAAACGGTTACTCATCACATAGAAATATCCTGGGACCAAACGCGAGCGGGGCAAGATCATGTTCGGAAATTCAAGGTGGAAGGCGACCGTCTGACGCTGGTGACCGAGCCCTCCAGCGACCCGGCCAGCGGAAAGAGAACGGTTCGCACGGTGACCTGGGAGAGAGTGAAATGAATCGTTGAGCTTCGGGCGCTACTTTGCGGACAGGTCGCTCAAGAGGGATTTGCGAAGGTGGTGCTGTTGGTCTTCAGTGAGCTTCGAACCTGCGGAGGTGAGGTAGAAAACATCGATAGCCGTTTGACCCTCGGTTTCGATCAGCGCAATTTCGATATTGCAGTTCTGGCCCGAGAATTGCGAGCTGATGCGATACAGGAGGCCAGGCTGGTCCTGCGCGATGACTTCTACCAAGGTGCTGTGCGCGGAGCACGTGTCGTCGAATTCGATTTGCGTCTCGACTTTTACCTTAGGAGCCCGGTGCTTCTCCGACCGCAGGCGATCCTGAAGCATCCGCGCAAGGTCCGCTTTTCCCAACAGAACGGAATGAATGCTGTCCTTGAACCGATCCCATTCAGATAGATTGAGTTCCAGCGTGCGAAAACGATCGGTGAAGTAAAATGTATCGACCACCGTGCCCGCTTGATTCGAGAACGCTGCGGCTTTCACGATATTCATACCCCAAGCGGCGAGCACTCCCGCCATTGCGGCAAAAAGAAACGGTCGATCGGTTGTGACCAGCGTCAGCTCATACCAGTGGCGGCCCCTCCGCAGGGCGAGCTGTACTGGATCGTTTTCGACACGTGCAGCCATTGCCAAATGCTCAAGAACCTCGTCCACGGAGTGCGTTCGGAGGTACCGCCGCGGCAGGCCCTCCAGGAAATCTTGGAGATGCCTTCCGGCGGCGGGCGCCAGCATTTGAAGGTGATGTAAGGTTTCTTCATCAGCGCCGGCGTGAAAGCGCTGATCGACACTGCGGATCAATCGATTGGCCGCGCCGATATAGAGCTGCCACAGGTTCTCAGCTTTCCACGGCGTGAGCGCCTCCGGATTGACGGCCTTGATATCCGCGTAGGTCAGGAGGCAGAGCATCTTGAGGCGCTCCGAAGTGCCTATTTTTTCCGCGAACGACTGCACCGTCTCCGGATCGAAGATGTCGCGGCGCAATGCAGCGCTCATGTCCAGATGGCGATCGATCAGGAAAAGAACGGTCTCGCGATCCGGCGGGTCGACATCGAGCCGCTCAAGACTTTTCGCTGCCAGAGCCACACTTGCCTGGACATGATTGTCCGTAGCTGCGCCCTTGCCTGAATCATGCAGCAGAAGCGCCAGATAGAGAAGCTCCGGCTGCTCGACCTCGTCGAGGAGTTCGGCGTAACGCTGATCCCAGCGCGCTTGCGACTGGCGCAGGCGATGGAGATTTTCGATGGCCACAAATGTATGTTCGTCAACGGTGTAGCGGTGAGAATAATCGCGAAGCGCGAGCGCATCGATGCCGGCAAGTTCCGGCAGAAACATCGCGAGCAGCCGGAGCGAATGCATTTCGCGCAGCGCGTTCGATGCGTGAGGTGCTAGAAGGATTTCCTGGAGGTGCACCCACAGAGGAACCCCTTGGAGCGACTCCGCTGACAACACCGCGAAATTGCGCTCGATCTGATCTTCCGTTGAGGAGCTGAACTTCAACCGGTGTCGCGCCATGAAACGGAATGCGCGAAGAAGCATTTCGGGATCGCTTACTTTTTCAGGCCGGCGAAGGAAGATCATATCGTCAACGACCGAGAACTCCCCATTCGACAGGCGCGAGCGAAGATTCTTGAACTGGCGATAAAACGATGGCCGATCGGAATGATTTTCTTCGAGAAGCCGCGTGCAAGCGCGGTGAATCGAGCGCGCGTGGCTGAAGTAGATGCGCATCCAATCCGAAGGATTCATCCTCTCCGCGATCCTCACGCCAATCTTCTGCGCTGCGGCGTCGTCCTGCGCTTCCCAGGCAAGCGAATTGTCGTCGCGCGCATGCCGAAAGTGAAGGAAGCAACGGACCGACGTTTGAAAATCGAAAGCGGCCTCGAGTTGCTTGCGAACGCCAAATGGAAGCGGCGCGCCGCCTTCGCTCTCGGAATCGCCCAGCTTGTCGGTCACCGCCACGCGCGCCAGCCAGTGGGCGGCGTTATAATCACGCAGCCCGCCGGGTCCGTCCTTCACGTTGGGCTCGAGATGAAAAACGGTCATCCCGAATTTCGCGTGGCGCTCGCGTGTCAGTTCCGCCAGACGCTGGGTGATGACCTGGCAATCCCGGGAGATGAGCTTCGGAATCAACCGGTCATGAAGGCGCGCAAAAAGCTTCTGGTCACCGGCAAGGCAGCGACAATCGAGAAGCGATATCGTGAATTCGAGGTTTTCAGGATCGAACCGCTCGCATTCAGAAAGCTTGCGCGTGGCGGGACTGAGTTTGAGCCGCAGATCCCAAAGTTCCTGCGAAAAGCGCCGGATGCGTTCTTTGAATTTTTCTTCGGTGTCGCGCCCAGCGTGCAAAAAGAGCAGATCGATATCCGAGTATGGAAACAGCCATCCCCGACCGAAGCCGCCGAGAGCAACGAGCGAAAAATCGGCTGGACCGTCAACGTCCGGCGAGATAACCTCCTGCCAGAGGCGATGAACGATCGATTCTACAAGCGCTGTACGGGCGACCACCGAAGCTTGGCCGTCGCTGGCGATCGAGAAATCTCGCTTGATGCGCGCAAACTCGTCCGCGTAGAGGGTGCGCAGCTCGCTGCCGATGGAAACACGTGTTGTCATGCCGACCGGCGTGGCCTCGCAGGTTCTGGAGGAGTGTATCGCGGACCCTGCTCTACCGCGCCATGGCAGAGCGTAGTGGCTCGTTTAGAGCGCGCCTTCGCCTCGCTCATCATTCCGGATGCGGATTGCTTCGTCAACTTTCGTCAGGAAGATCTTGCCATCGCCGATTTTCCCGGTGCGGGCCGCCGTAAGGATCGCTTGAACTGATTTCTCGACTCTCTCGTCGGCCAGAACGATTTCAATCTTGATCTTGGGAATCAAATCGACCGTGTATTCGCGGCCACGATAGAACTCCGTGTGGCCCTTTTGCCTGCCGTGGCCGCGCACTTCGAGAACGGTCATGCCTTCGACGCCGATTTCGGTGAGCGCATCTTTCACGGCATCGAGCTTTGAGGTCTGGATGATTGCTTCGACTTTTGTCATGATCGTCCGTCTCGAATCGCCTCAATGGTACTCGTCACGCGGAACTCTCCCAGTTATACCCTTCCTCCCCGTGCTGCGATAGATCGAGGCCCTGCATTTCCTGTTCTGCAGACACACGCAGGCCGATCGTCTTATCGACGACGAAAAGAATTATCAGCGTGCCCACAATTCCCAGCGCCCAAGCAATTGCAACTCCCACAAACTGATTGAGCAATTGATGCGCGTTTCCTTCGATAAGACCCGACGCTATGACGTTGCCTCCAGCATCTTTAAAAATGGGATTGATCGTGCTCACGGCGAAGACTCCGGTAAGCAGTGCGCCGATCGTCCCGCCCGCGCCGTGTACACCGAAAGCGTCGAGTGAATCGTCATAACCGAACCGGGCCTTCACTCTCGCGACCATCAGAAAACAGACCACGCCAGCGACGAAGCCGATCGCGAGCGCGGACATGGGCCCGACGAAACCGGCGGCGGGCGTAATCGCCACCAGGCCTGCGACCGCGCCGGAAACCGCACCGAGAACGCTAGCCTTTCCGTTGCGAAGCCATTCCGTGATGCTCCACCCGATTGCCGCTGCAGCAGCGCCGAAATGCGTGGCCACGAATGCGCTGGTCGCCAGGCCGCCGGCGGAGAGCGCGCTTCCGGCATTGAAACCAAACCACCCCACCCAAAGCAGGCAGGCGCCCACGAAACTCAAGACAACGCTGTGAGGCGGCATCTGCTCTTTGGGATAGCCGAGGCGGCGTCCCAAATAAAGCGCGCAAACCAGTGCCGAAACGCCGGATGTAACGTGCACCACTGTGCCCCCGGCAAAATCGAGCGTGGGAAAACGTCCGCCGAGCGAGGCATTCAGAAACCCGCCCTTGCCCCAGACCATGTGCGCCATTGGATCGTAGACCATCAGCGACCAGAGCGTCAGGAACAGAAGCATCGCGCTGAATTTCATTCGCTCGGCGAACGCACCGGTGATGAGTGCGGGTGTGATTATGGCAAACATGAGCTGGTAGATCATGAATGTTTCAAGAGGGATCGTCGCCGCATAATCAACGTCCGCCTGCAGTCCGACCCCCCGTAGAAAAATATTGTGGATGCCGCCAACGAACGGGTTGCCGGAGCCGAAAGCCAGGCTGAAACCGAGGAGTGCCCAAAGGACGCTGATCAGCGCCATCATTATGAAGCTCTGCATCATCGTGCCGAGAACGTTCTTCTTGCGGACCAGGCCTCCGTAAAAAAGCGCGAGTCCGGGGCCGGTCATCATTAAGACGAGCGCCGAGCAGACCAGCATCCATGCGTTGTCGGCTGAACTTTTCGCGTCCGCGGCCTGGAGCTGCAACCCGGCTATGGCGGCGCCTTGCTGTCTTTCAATGGATTTCTCGCCTGCCGAGGAGTCCTGCGGCCTGGCGCCAGACGACTGGGCGCCGGGACCACCGTGCGGAATACAGATGATGCAAAAAAGAAGAGCGGCGGCAATCCGTGGAAGCGCGCGTTTCACTATTTACACCTTCCCAGCCCCGCGAAGCATGCAGGTATAAAACCACACAACCTACAAGCATAACCCACGCGACGGAAATCGATACTTTTTATGGGACGCATCAGAAATTGTTATCCGCTCGATGAGACGCGATTGCCGCGAGTGGGGGCCGCCCTCTCTGTTGCTTGCGCGTAGCAGCCCAGGATTTTCAGGTCGTCAACGAAATTCCTGAGTTCGGCCAAAGCCCCAACCGTGCGTGGATCCTCCATCGATGCTTGCAGATCCAAGTAGAAACGGTATTGCCAGGGAGTGCCGGGAATCGGACGGCTTTCAATCTTCAGCAGATTAATGTCGCGCCAGGCAAACACTCCGAGGGCGTCGTGCAAACTGCCGGGTCGGTGCGCAAGAAGGACCACGAGCGAAAGTTTGTCAGCCTTCGGCCAGGTCTCCGCGGAAGACGATAACAGCAGGAACCGAGTGTGGTTTTCACGATGGTCCTCGAGATTCTCGAGCAGGATTTTTCCACCATACACCTCCGCGGCGCGTCTTCCGGCAATCGCCGCGCGGAAAGAATCACCGTCGCGGATCACGTCGCGAACACTCCCCGCCGTGTCGTCCTTTGCAACCCGGGTGATCCGGGGATGGCTGCTGAAAAACTGTTGGCACTGGGCCAGCGCCACAGGATGAGATTCAACCTGGCGAATATCGTCGAACGACGCTCCGGGAATTCCTATCAAGCAATGACTGACGGCAAGCACCACTTCCGCTTTGATGTGCAGGCCGCTTTCGAGCAGAAGATCGAACGAGCGGTAAATGGAACCCCACAAACTGTTCTCGATCGGCGCAAGCACGTAATCGGCGGCGCCTTCGCGGATCGAAGAATAGAGCGTTTCGAATGTGGCTCGTGGTACAAGCACCATGTCGTCTCCCCATAGCTTGGCGGCTGCTTCTTCACTGAAGGCCCCGCGCTCGCCCTGGAACGCTACTCGCGGAAACGCCTTCGAGATTGTCATTGGCGAGCTCCTTCCATTACCGCCGGCCCAGGACACATTCGTTCGATCCCCCGATTTTGCAACGGACCAGGATTGCGTTGTATTAACCGTCGGAGAATATCGCGCTGGCGTTCCGGCGAATAGTAAGGCAGTCCGGAACGCCGCTTAAGCTTGCCCACCTGGATGGCGATTTGTGCTCGCCGGCTCAGCAAACGCAGGATTTTCTCGTCGATTATGTCAATCTTGGCCCGACATCGAGTCAATCGTTTCATTGGCCCTCCCCCCGGCGGAACTCGATAGAAACAAAAAAGCCGCAAACCCGAGGGCTCGCGGCCGGTGCCTAAACTCTTGCGCCATCTATGACTTGAACTTGGCTTACGTCGCGCTCGAGTCGCCCGGCCGCTTCCCCTGATACGGGAAGCGGAAGATAAAGGCGAATCGGAACGGCGTCAGGCTCACTTCCCTTCCTTCTGCGGTTCAAGTCTGCTTACGCAACACAATCTATGCGAGTGGTTATTTCTTGTCAAGAACAAGAAAAACAGGCAGTCGGCGACTGCCTTCCGTCGAGTTCACAAGGAATGCGCGTCCCGCTTTGCTATAATCGCGCGCAAGTTTATGGATTTCGACCAACTCACAACGTTTTTGGAAGTTGTCAAATTGGGCAGTTTTTCGCGCGCGGGACAAAAGCTTTACCGCTCCCAGCCCGCGGTAAGCGCGCAAATTCGCCAGCTCGAACTCGAATACGGAGAGAAGTTGCTGAATCGTTCCGCGAAAGCGGTCGAGGTGACGCCGGCAGGCGAAACGCTGTTCGAGTACGCAAAGCACTTGCTTGCGATGCGAAACGAATCGCTTCGCGCGGTCGCCGACCACGCCAGCACGCCGCGCGGGACTCTTGTGATCGGCGCAAATGAAGCGACTTGCCTGTACGTGCTTCCGGAAATCTTCGCCGAGTATCACCGCCTTTATCCCGGGGTTCAAATCAGCATTTATCGCAACTTCAGCCAAAAGGTCGTCGAGAAAGTAGAGGACGGTGGAATCGACGTCGGAATCGTAACCTTGCCCGTCAAGTCATCGAAACTCAAGGTGCATCCGATCTTCGGCGACCGCGTGATGTTGATGGTGAGCCCCCAAAATCCGCTGGCGAAAAAAAAGGCCGTAAGCACGAGCGAAATCGCACAGCAACCCTTGATCGTTCCCAAGACCGGATCCACACGCCGTTTGCTCGAGAGACATTTCAAGCCTTACCGCTCCCAGCTCCGCGTGACGATGGAATTGCCCAGCGTGAGCATGATTAAGCGCTTTGTGGCCGCGGGTCTGGGCGTGTCGCTTATTAGCGAAAGCTTCGCGCGTGATGAAGTGCGCTCGGGCAAGGTCAAGCTGGTTGCGATTCAGGGCGTGGACCTCTCGCGGGAATTGGGTTTGATTTACCGGAAAGATCGAAGCTTGCCCCGGTCAACCGCCCTGTTCATCAGTATGAGCCGGAAACTGGCGGCGCGGGAACCTAACGCCAACGGAGAGCCGTGCTAGTTGTCGACGGCCTCCGCTGGGTGTAGTTATGCAAGCCCAACTCGCCCGTTTGGGCAGCGCCAAGCTTCGCCAGGCGCGAACGTGTATGCGGGTGACTGGTTCGACACCCAGACAAAGGCGCGTTGCGCCTGAACATCGCCTCGGGGGCAGGTCTATCTCTCGGCGTCGAGTGCCTTCTCTGAATACCCCGCGCATTCCATCACCGGCAACGCCGGATACTTCGGAAAGGCAGGATCGTTCGCCGAAAGCTCACACAGGAGGAACCTCGCGCCGCGATCAGATTTAATCCGCCGTCCGTGCACGCAATTCGCGCACAGCCCGATAAGCAAGCGTTCCTCCACTTGATTCGTTTACTTCAAAATGATTTCCTGCAGCAACTCCGACGAAACGATTTCCCGCATCTCGACACGCTTCTCGCCCAATTGCTGTCCCTGCTGCTTGCCTCCGATGATTTTGTCGCGAAGCGCCTCGCCCCGCACCGCCGCGCCGTCCAGAGCGGCATGATTCTTGAATTCGACGGCGATGCAAATGTCCCAATCCTCAGGACCGTTGTGCGTTTCCTTCAAGAACACCTTGTAACTCAGGATGCTGCCGTCGCGTTTCTGTTCGTCATAAATCCGCTTCGTCGTTTGCCGTAACGACGTGAGGTACGCGTCCATCTGATTCGGTTTCACGCGAATCAAAGTGACGCGCCACACCGGTCCCTCGGTGTAATGCTCCTGCGCCGAAGCTGGAATTGCCCACAGAAAAAGCATCAGCAACGCCCAGCTCAGCGCCGTATTCAACCGATGTTTTCGCATGGGAATCTCCTTGGACTTGCTCGAGAATAGGAACAGCGCGAAGTTTACTTGCCCCGACTCAAGCGAGTCAAGCCTGCGTCGAAAGCGGTCATCTTTCGCTCCGCCCGTCGTTTTATTTCCGCTGCTTCCTGCGGGCCGCTGCTGATTTTTAAAGCCTGGCGGAATTCTGCCAGGGCTACATCCGCGCCGCCATGGACTTCCGGTGAAGCGCTCTTGCCGGCGCGGGTCCGACGTCGCGACTCCGGTGGAGTCCATCGGACCAAAGAAAGTGAGAATGACAGCTCCCTGGGCGGGGGCGCGCGCGAAATCAAATTCAAAAGGCCGACAGGACAAGTTCGGCAGTGCAGTTGCCGGCGCTAGGAAAAACGGGGGTGGCTCGGCGACCCCGTGCAGGATAGCTTTAGACGGCGCCCATCGCTAGATGGGCATCCCTAGGTGTGGGCGCCACGGAAAAAACGCAAAACAAGTCAAAACTGGCCAAAAGCAGATTTTTCGCGCGGCGCGAAGTGCGCTGGCCGGTGACGGGCGCCCGCACGAATTACCTGGCGGGGGTTACTCGTGGGCGTGGGCGCGGCCCATGGCTGCGGGCTTGGCGGGATCGCGCCATTCGCGGCCGTTGCGGCGCAGGAGTTCGTGGGCGCCTTCAGGGCCCCACTGGCCTGCGGGGTAGTTGGGAAAATCGCGCGGCGGGAGAGCTTTCCAAACGTCGAGGATGGGCTGGACGATGGCCCAAGAAGCTTCGACCATGTCGGCGCGCTGGAAGAGCGTGGGGTCGCCCTTCATGCAATCGTAGAGAAGCGTCTCATAGCCCGTGGTGGGCGTGGCGCCAAAGTAGTCGTTGTATTCGAAATTCATGCCCACGGCGCCGAGGCGAACGACCGGGCCGGGAACCTTGGCTTCGAAGGTGAGGGAGATGCCTTCGTTCGGCTGGATATTGAGGACCAGTTCGTTCGGCGGAATTTTCTCGACCGACGTCTTGCGGAAAAGCACGAACGGCGGACGACGGAAGCGGATGACGATTTCGGTGACGCGCTTGGGCAGACGCTTTCCGGTGCGCACATAGAACGGAACGCCGGCCCAGCGCCAGTTATCGATGCTCAGCGAGAGAGCTACGAAAGTTTCGGTGGTGGACACAGGATTTACCTGCGGCTCGGTGCGGTAAGCGGGAACGTGCTTGCCTTCGATGACTCCATCGCCGTACTGGCCGCGGACGGCGAAGTGGAGCACCTGCTCGGGACTGTGCGGCTGGATGGCGCGCAGAATCTTGGTTTGTTCGTCGTGGACGGCGGAGGCTTCGAAGGAAATCGGCGGCTCCATGGCGGTGAGAGTGATCAGCTGAAAGATGTGGTTCGGAATCATGTCGCGCATGGCGCCAGAACGATCGTAGTAGTCTCCGCGCAATTCGACGCCGAGTTCTTCGGCGACAGTAACCTGGACGTGGTCGACATAGCGGCGATTCCAGACAGGCTCGAAGATGCCGTTGGCAAAACGGAACGCCAAAATGTTCTGGACGGTCTCTTTGCCGAGATAGTGGTCGATGCGGTAGATCTGGTTTTCCTTGAGGACACCGCCGATGCTGCGATTCAGGTCGCAGGCGGAAGAAAGGTCCGTGCCGAAAGGCTTTTCGATGACCACGCGCTGCCAAGCGCCGTTTTCCTGCTTGGTAAGGCCCGCAGCGCCGAGCTGATCGACAACCGGAGCGAACAGAGAGGGCCCGATGGCCAGATAGAACAAGACATTGCCCTGCGTGCTCTGCTCCTTGTGAACTCCGCTGAGAAATTCGCCCAAATTCTTATAGAACTGAGGGTCCTTGAAATTCCCGGGAAAGTAGTAAAGGCGCTTGACGAACCAGTCCCAGGAAGCCTTGTCGACGCCGCTGGTGGAGTACTGGTTGATTTCCTCGGTGGAGCGCTGGCGGTAGATGTCGGTGGAAAACTCCTCGCGGGAAACGCCGACGATAGCGAAGTTTTCCGGGAGCAGCTTGCCCTTGGCAAGATTGTAAAAAGCGGGAATCAGTTTTCTTTTTGTGAGGTCGCCGCCGGCGCCGAAGATCACGACGGCGCACGGGCCGCTGGGCTCGCCCAAGGCCTCGGGACTCAACTTTGCAGAATCATCGAACGCCATGCATTCCTCCGGGTCTACACTTCAGCGGCTGAAGCCGCGCGAACGGGCAAAGTTGCGGCACGGCCCGCCGCCGCGGGGCCGCGCCCATACCAGAACGGGTTGTTAGCCGCCAGCAGCGCGTTCCACGTGCCCGCCGAATTTGTTGCGCATTGCCGAGAGCATTTTTTCCGCGAAGGTGTGCTGCTGACGCGAACGGAAGCGCGTGTAGAGCGACGCGGAGAGAACTTCGCACGGCACTGCTTCTTCGATCGCGGCCATGATGGTCCAGCGGCCCTCGCCGGAATCCTGCACATTCCCGGTGTAATTCGAGAGAGACGGATTTTCGATCAGGGCCATGGCGGTGAGGTCGAGCAGCCAGGAACCGACAACGCTGCCGCGGCGCCACACTTCGGCGATGTCCGCACAGTTCAGCGTGAAGCGGTGCGCCGGATCGACTTCCTGCGAGTTGGCGTTCTGGAAAATGTCGAAGCCCTCGGCATAGGCCTGCATGATGCCGTACTCGATGCCGTTGTGGACCATTTTTACGAAGTGGCCGGCGCCGGGAGGCCCGCAATGCAGATAACCGTCCTCGGCGCTGCCTTGATTGGCGGGGCGGCCGGGCGTGCGGCCGACATCCCCTTTGCCGGGAGCGAGAGTTTTTAGGATGGGCTCGATTTGCTTGAACGTGTCGGGCTCGGCGCCGATCATCAGGCAATAGCCGCGGTCGATGCCCCAGACGCCGCCGCTGGTGCCGACGTCGGCGTAGCGAATGCCCTTGGCCTTGAGAGCGGTGGCGCGGCGGATGTCGTCTTTGAAATAGGAATTGCCGCCGTCGATGATGATGTCGCCCGGTTCCATTTTGGAAGCAAGCGCCATCACGGTATCTTCGGTGGGCTTGCCGGCGGGCACCATGACCCAGGCGGCGCGGGGCTTGGAGAGCTTCTTGACGAAGTCGTCGAGCGATGACGATCCCGTGGCGCCTTCCTTTGTAAGGTTCTCGACGTTCGCGGGAGTCAAATCAAACGCGACGCATGTGTGGCCGTTGCGCATCAGGCGCTTGGCCATGTTCCCGCCCATTCTCCCGAGTCCGATCATTCCAATTTGCATGGTGGCACTCCTTCTCGCGCGAACTTTGTAAAACGGTTACGAAAGCGCTTGCTGAATCGCTTCCTGGAGAGTTCTCAAACCCGCTGCGATATCCGAGCCGATGTGCACGCGAAGAGCGCGGCGATCGCGGTCTGCGAGCACCTGGAAATCGCCTCGGGCCTGCGCGGCTTTGACGACGCCAAACGTATACTTCTGACCCGGAACCGGGAGGTCGGAGGCGTCGTCGCAGGTAATCTGGAGGAACACGCCGGAGTTCGGGCCGCCCTTATAGGCTTGTCCGGTGGAATGCAAGAAGCGCGGGCCGAAGCCGAGGCAGGTGGCGACTTTCTTTTTGTCGCGGATCGAGTGGCGAATTTCCTGGAGCTTGGCTTGGTTCGCTTCGTTCATCTGGATATAGCCGAGGACCGCAAAGTAATCGCCGGGTCTCACGCGGCCGAGATGCGCCTTGAGGTAGCCAGCGAGCGTGGCATTGCTGCCGGCGGCCTGTTTGAGCGCCGCGGCATTTTTTTCGTCCGTGTAGAGCTTGACGCCTTTGTCCGTAAGCACCGGAGTTTCGGCGGGGAGAGAGCCGTTCTTCTCGTACTCCGTAGTGAGCTTGCGCGTGGCAATCTTGCTGGCTTCGACGTCGGGCTGATTGAAGGCGTTGATGCCGATGACGGAGCCGGCGACAGCGGTGGCAATTTCCCAACGGAGGAATTCCTGGCCTAGTTCGTAGATGTCCGGCACCGCGATGCGAATTACCGGCTGGCCGGCTTGCTCGAGCGCGGCCACGGCGGCGTCCTGCTTTGCGTCCGGAGCGGTTTCGAGGCGCAGGTAGGCGAACAGGCGGTCGTTTCCGTAAACGCCCGGCGCGCCGATGGATTCGCGGTCGACGGGAATCAAGCCCTTGCCGTCCTTCCCGGTGGATTCGGCGAGAAGTTGTTCGAGCCAGGCGCCGATGTCGAAGATTCCCGGGGAAGCGAAGATGGTGACTTTGTCGCGGCCAGTTTTGGCGAGAGTGCCCATGATGGCGCCGAGAATCACCCCAGGATTCTGATCTGCGGGGACGACGGAGGCGCAGGCGTGAACCATTTCTTCGACGCGATCAAGGAACTTAGGGACGTCAACGCCCTGAATGGCGGCCGGAATCAATCCGAAGTTTGAGAGAGCGGAATAACGGCCGCCGATGCTGGCGAGACCGTAAAAGATGTGGCGGAAACCATCGTGCTCGGCGACCTGCTGCATCTTCGAGCCGGAGTCGGTTATGGCGATGAAGCGCTTTCCGGCTTCTTCAGGGCCGACTTTTTGTTTCACGCGGTCGAAGAAATACTGTTTGAAGATATTGGGCTCGAGCGTGCTGCCGGATTTGCTCGAAACAATGCAAATCGTGCTGCTCAAATCCACCTTGCTTTCGACCTCGCGAACCTGCGCCGGATCGGTGGAGTCGAGAACGAACATTTCCGGGCGGCCAGGGACGGCGCCGTAGGTGAGCTTCATGACTTCGACGCACAGGCTGGAGCCGCCCATGCCAAGGAGCAGGGCATTCTTAAAGCCGGCGGTGTCCTCGGCGATTTTCTTGAAACGCGGCTGATGCGAGAGCTGGTCGTCTGTGATTCCGAGCCAGCCGAGCCAATTGCCTTCATCGGTGCCAGTCCAAAGGGTCGCATCGCGCGCCCAGAGGCGCTGGACTTTATTGTTGGCCTTCCAGTCGTCCAGAGTGGCCTTGACTGCCTGCGCGAGATTGTCGGGCAGTTTGTAGGTGAGGTTGTTGACTGCCGATGTGGCGCCCTTGGTAACGTGCTTGTCGACGGCACCGAGAAGCTTGTCGAAAGCGTCGGCGAAGATTTTGACGCCGTCGACAAGAAGCTTGTCGGTGGCGCGCTTCATGGAGATTCCGACACGTTCGAGCGTGTCCATGGTGTCCTGGGCACCTTCGAGATCTTCTTCAAGGCTGGCGCGTGGGCGGCCGTGATCGCGGAAGGCGTCATAAGTAGCGGGCGGGATGGTGTCGACAGTGTCGGGGCCGATTAGCTCCTCGACGTAGATTACGTCGCGAAAGCTCGGATTCTTGGTGCTGGTGCTGGCCCAGAGCAGGCGCTGCGTCTGCGCGTTCTTTGAAGCCAGCGCGGCCCAGCGGGTACCGCTGAACAACTCTTTGTAGCGCATGTAGGTGAGCTTGGCGTTGGCGATGGCGACTTTACCTTGCAGAGTTTTCAGAAGACCCTGGTCAGACGGTTTTGCTTCTTTGATTTTTTCGGCGAGCAGGCCATCGATCAGCGTATCGATGCGACTGACGAAGAAACTGGCAACGCTAGCAACCTTGCTGGGGTCGCCACCCTTCTTCACGAATTCCTCGAGACCTGCGAGGTAGGCTTGCGCGACGGCTTCGTACGCATCCTGCGCAAAGAGCAGCGTGACGTTGATGTTGATGCCTTCGCTGATGAGCTGCTTGATTGCGGGAATGCCTTCCGGCGTGGCAGGGACCTTGATCATCACGTTTTCGCGTCCCACCCACTTCCAGAGCCGGCGGGCTTCGTCGAGAGTTTCCTGGGTCTTATTTGCGAGGTACGGAGAAACCTCGAGGCTGACGTATCCGTCACGGCGCTTGGTGTGTTCGTAGACGGGCCGCATAACGTCTGCGGCATCTTGAATATCGCGGACGGCGAGGATTTCGAACATGCCCTTGGCGTCGAGATCCTTGCGCTTTTCAAGTTCCTGAAGTGTTTGGGTATAGTCGGTGCTGCCGGTGATGGCTTTTTCAAAAATCGCGGGGTTCGAGGTGACCCCGCGCAAGCCGTCTTCATCGATCAGGCGCTTCAGTTCCCCGGTGGTGATGAGGCTGCGGCGGATATAGTCGAGCCACACGGACTGACCATAGTTCGTCAGAGCCTTGAGCGGATTTTGCGTCGCTCCGCGCGGAGCGGTCGTTGTTTGGGCAGAAGTACTCATATTCTTGTCCCTCCCCTTCCAATTCTGTTGGCTGCCATCTCTAGTTTAGCGCGATGGCCACGGCTATGCCGTTCCGCGCTGTTACTTCGCGAGCGCGCCACTCTTCTTCAAGCTGGTTTTCACGGCGGCGGCAACATTGTCGACCGTGAACCCGAATTTCTTCTGCAATTCCTTCAATGGCGCGGACGCTCCGAAGGTCTTCATACCGACGACGGCGCCTTGCGAACCGACCCAGCGGTCCCAGCCCACGGTGGAAGCCTGCTCGACCGCGACACGAGCGGTGACGCCCGGGGGAATCACACTATCACGATATTCCTGATCCTGCTCGTCGAACACTTCCCAGCATGGCATGCTGACGACACGAACCTTGATTCCCTCTTTTGCAAGCTGGTCCTGCGCCTGGAGGGCGAGCGAAAGCTCACTGCCGGTGGCGAGCAACAGCGCTTCCGGCTTGCCTCCCGGAGCTTCGGACACGACATAAGCGCCTTTCTGTGCTCCGGAAGCGGGTGCGTACTTCATGCGGTCGAGAGTGGGCAGATTCTGGCGCGACAGTACCAGCACGGCAGGCGTATGGCGCTCTTTCATCACATACTTCCAGGTCTCAACGACTTCGTTGGCGTCGCCGGGGCGCCAGACCATTAGCCCTGGAATCGCACGCAAGGAAATGAGCTGTTCGATGGGCTGGTGAGTGGGCCCGTCTTCGCCAACGCCGATCGAATCGTGAGTGAAGATGTAAATCACCGGGATTTCCATGATGGCGCTGAGACGGATGGCGGGCTTCACGAAATCGCTGAAAATCATGAACGTGGAGCAGAACGGGCGAATTTTCGACAGCGCCAAGCCGTTCGAGATGGCGCCCATAGCGTGCTCGCGAATGCCGAAGTGGAGATTGCGCCCGCCGTAGTTTTCTGCCAGGAAGTCACCGGCACCTTCAAAGGTAAGGCGAGTCTTGGTAGACGGGAACAAGTCCGCAGCGCCGCCGATGAGCCAGGGCACGCCTTGCGCCGCCATATTCAGGATTTTGCCAGAAGATTCGCGTGAGGCCATGCCTTTCGGGTCGGCTGGGAACGCCGCGATCTTTTTGTCCCAGCCTTCTGGAAGCTGGCGATGTTGCATGCGGTAGAGCTCTTCAGCAAACGTGGGGAATTGCGTCTTATAGGAGTTGAACAGGGCGATCCACTTTTCGCGAGCTTCGTGACCGCGCTTTCCGGTGGCGCCTTTGAAGAAATCGTAGACGCCGTCAGGAACGTAGAATTTCTTGTCCTCCGGCCAGCCGTAAGCACGCTTGGTAAGCTTGATTTCTTCCTCGCCGAGAGGCTCGCCGTGGGCGGCACTGGTGTCTTGCTTGTTCGGAGCGCCGTAGGCGATGTGGCTGTCCACGATGATCAGCGTGGGGCGATCGTTGCTCTTCTTGAAGCACGTCATGGCACGCTCGAGCATTTCCGTATCGTTCGCATCGCCGACGCGCGTAACGTTCCAACCGTAGGCGATGAAGCGCGTGGCCACGTCTTCGGTGAAGGCCCAGGAAGTGTTTCCCTCGATGGTGATCTTGTTATTGTCGTAGATCCAGCAGAGATTCGAGAGCTTGAGATGACCGGCGAGCGAAGCCGCTTCGCTGGCCACACCTTCCATCATGTCGCCGTCGCCGCAAGTGGTATAGACGTCGTAGTTGAACATCTCGAAATTGGGGCGGTTGAAATGCGCCGCCATCCACCATCGCGCCATGGCCATGCCGACGCTCATCGCCAAGCCATGGCCCAACGGGCCGGTGGTGGCTTCGATGCCCGAGCACCAACGGTACTCAGGATGGCCGGCGCATTTGCTGTCCAGTTGACGGAAGCGCTTGATGTCGTCGAGTGTTACGGAAACTTGTCCGGGCGTTTCGTACTCAGGGTTCACAGCTTTCACTTGCGTCAGATGGAGCATGGCATAGAGAAGCGTTGAGACGTGGCCGCCAGAAAGAACAAAGCGGTCGCGATTCGGCCAGATGGGATCATCGGGGTCGAAACGCAAAAACTTCTGCCAGAGAGTGTAAGCGACCGGTGCAAGCGCCATAGCCGTTCCCGGATGGCCTGAGTCCGCCTGTTGCACGGCATCCATAGCCAGAGTGCGGATGGTGTTGATACACAGCTTGTCCATCTCTGCGTTAGTCACGAGCATCCCTCCCGGGAATCTCTTCTCAAAAAACCAGGCGCCAACAAACGCGGCCTCAGAGGTTCATTCACGGTGATTCTGTCTTTGATTCTGTCTCAGTGGAGGACCAAGCGTTACGTCGTGTCTTCCGCCGGCACATTAGATACCGGACACAGCCGAAATATGGCATGCGTGGCAGATGGTTTTAGCTCTTTTGGGAAAGGCTCGTCAAGCGAAACTTCTGCCGGTCGGGCGCAGCGGTATGCAACATCGTCGGTAGGTAGAATCTAGATGCTTGCGACCGAGCCGCCGTCGACGCGGTAGTTGGCGCCAGTGATGAAGGAGGCTTGCTCGGAAGCGAGAAAAACGACAATACCGGCTGTCTCGTCCGATCGGCCCGCACGGCCCAGCACAATATTCGGACGGTTTTCCTCGAGGAAATTGCGCTCCGCGAGCTCGACGCTGAGTCCGTGTAGCCGTGCCTGTTCCGCCAGCATTTCCTCGACCAACGGGGTGCGGATGAAGGCAGGCGAGACGGCGTTTACGAGAATGTTGTCTTTCCCGTAAGCTTTCGAGAGGCTCTTGGTCAGATTGTTGAGTGCCGCTTTCGAGGCGTTGTAATGCGGCATCCAAGCGTCGGGCTGCGTTCCGGATTCCGAGGAAATATTGATGATGCGGCCCCACTTTTGTTTCTGCATCCAAGGGAGCGCGGCGCGGCAGGCGCGAACAGCCGAAAGGACATTCAGCTGAAAGATTGCCATCCATTCCTCATCGGTCAAATCGTCGAACGCTCCGAAGCGGCCGATTCCTCCGGCATTGTTGACCAGGATATGGATGGCGCCAAATTTCTTGACTGTTTCGTCGATGAGCCGGTTCACATCGCTGGCTTTCGTGACGTCGGCAACGATACTGTGCACTTTACCGTTCGCGCCCTCAATTCCGGCGGCCGCGGCATCGAGCTCTTCCTTGCGGCGCGCGCTGATCACTACCCGGCAGCCTTCCTTCGCCAATGCGGATGCGATCGAGTAGCCGATTCCCTTACTCGACCCGGTGACCACCGCAACCTTGTCAGTCAGGCCTAGCTCCATTTCTCGAATACCTCCTTCCGCTGGGGCCTTCCCTGCCGGATCCAGCGCCACGCCAGCCGAGCGGTTAAGTTTACATTCCCTACGTGAAATGACAATCTAATCACGCACATGCCTGGAGTTTATCGATGCGACTGCAATACACACGAGCGTTTCTTGCTGCGGTTCTCCCGGTGTTTCTATGCGGAAGCGCCGGCCCTTCGAAATCCGCGGTGACGCCGACGCCCCGAAAACAGATTACGGTTTCGGCGGCAATCAGCCTGAAAGAGGCGCTGGACGAGATCGCACAACTTTATCGCGCTGAGTCGCCCAACAACGTAATCCATTTCAATCTCGGAGCGTCGGGCGCGCTGCTGCGCCAAATTGAACAGGGTGCTCCAGTGGACGTTTTCATTTCCGCATCGGAGGAACAGATGAACTCTCTCGAGTCCAAGGGATTATTGTTACCGGGCACGCGAAGAGACCTGGTAAGGAACGTCGTTGTGCTGATCACTGCCCACGGCCAGAGGGGAATTTCGAGTTTTCAGGATCTCGTGCGTCCGGAGGTGAAAATCATAGCGATGGGCGAGCCCGAAACCGTTCCCGCCGGAAGGTACGCTCAACAGGTGCTGACTTACCTGCGTCTCTACGAGCAATTGAGACCGAAATTTGTGCTGGCGAAGGATGTGCGCCAAGTGTTGACCTACGTAAGCACCGGAAACGCGGATGCCGGAATCGTTTACGCGACCGATGCGCGGACCTCTGGGCAGGTGAGCGTGGCTGCGACGGCGCCCGAGGAGTCGCATTCTCCGGTGATCTACTCTGAGGCTGCTGTGAAAAGCTCCAAGGAACCGGCTGAAGCTAAGCGCTTCCTGGATTTTCTCGCGGGTGCGAAGTCGCGGCGAGTCTTTGAGAAGTATGGATTCAAGTCGATGAACCGCTGATCCGCCCTCTTCCAGCGCTTCAGCGTCAAGGCGTGATGGTAAAGGTAGAGCTTCCGTCACAATCGAAATTTTCCGGCCCGAGCGGAATCCAGTCGAATGGATTGAGATCGATGCGTGCGTAAAACAGAGAAGGGCCCTTGGGAATCGAAGCGTAAAGCTCGCCGCCCGGGCCGGCCGTACCGACGTAATCACCCTGTAGAAAAATGTGAACGATCGCGCCCGTCCAGTTGTCGATGTGAATCAGACACACCCCCTGCGCCGTAGCGCCGGCCTTCACCTTCAGCTTATTGCCTGCCAGCGTAGCAGCGCTTTCCGGCGAACTCGTAGTCACACGGGTCCTGACATTGGGATCGGTGCCGGACATCGGCAAGTGCCCCTTCGTCTTAAGGACTTTTCTTTTGGTTGATGCTGTGCTTTTTGCGGAGGACGGATCTTGCTGCTGAGCCGCCGCGGGTTTCGCGAGAAGCATTCCCAAGATCATCGCCGAAAAAGCCAGCAATATGCGGAGCTGTCTGACTACGCGGATCTGGTCCATGAAGTGTGCCACCTCGGCCGAAAACATACCCTCACAAACCGGTGATATTTGTCAACGGGGTTCGCCGCGCGAGCAGAAGGCGTTTCGCTTTCCGCATCGGGCCATAGAACAGAGCGCTTTGGGGGGAAAGGCGCGCCAGGATGCGTCCGAGCAGAATTCGCGCCGGCGATTCGAGGTCAATGTGGCTGCGGCGTCGGTGAATGCCGATCACCCGTCCAAGGAAGCAGTCCGAAGTAACCGGTGGATCCTCTCCATCGAGCGCGTCGCCCTTGGTGACGAGAAAGGAATTTTCATGTGACAGGTTTCGCAAATGCGGCGCCGACATTGGTCTGAGTACCCGGTGCGCGAAGAATCGGCCGTTTTGCTCGAACAGAATTACATCGCCGGATGAGACGGCGTCGAACTGGCACTTGCGAACAAACAAGAGATCGCCATGACGAATCCAGGGGAACATGCTGCCGCCCAAAGCCCGCAAACAAGTGAAGCCCCGGTCGCGGACGTTGCCGGAAATGTGAGCCGGCTCTCTCATGAGGTAAGCAGGAGCATCGCGCAATCGCACTGCCAGGGATGAGGCTGCCAGTGACGCGCTTCTCACTGACTCAGCTCCAGAATTTGGGTGGCGATCAGTTGTCCGTCAAGAGAAGCGCGCACCGACCAATTACCCGTGATCCTTCGCTGGGAAATCGGCGTGCCGGAGACCGGGAAGGTGCGGCGTGTCGAAAACGAGCCAGAAGAACTGCCGGATATTAGAAACGCGGTTTGAGTTACGCGGTAATCTGCGCCACCCGGGAGCAGAAGTTCGAGTACTTCGGCGTGATTTCCGGCCGGGACATTCTCCCAGTTGATTATGACCACAAGGTCGCGCATCGAGGTCACGCTAAAAGAGGACGCAGAGGGGCAGGAAGCAACGCCGTCGTCGCAGAAGGAAATGAGCGCGGCCACGGCCGGCGGCCGACCGCCCCGATTACCGGATGTCGATGGCATTTGGCAGGCGGACACTGCGAACAGCAGGAGTGCGGCTGTGCCACCCAGTAGCAGCTTCGTCCAGCACGCGCTTCTTTGGGTTACCTGCGTTCGCCAATACAAAATGAATCTCCTGTTCAAAATGGAATCGCAAAACCGTAGGAGCGCTGGTCCGTGGTGGCGATGTACACTCGCGACAGGCCCAAATCGAGGCTCACCTCGCCGATAATCGCCGGGCTACCCACGTTAATCGTGTTCACATACATATCGAAGTCGTCTTTGCCGGTCGGGACATCAATTTCGTGAATGAATCCATCACTACTTCCTACGTAGACCTTCGAGAGATTCGAGTCGCCAATGGGCGCGCTTGGCGCCTTTATGGGAATCGTAAATAGCGAGGTAAACTTGTTCAGGGACTTGTCGAACTGTACGATGTGGACGTTCGCGGCTGCCGAATACACGATCGTGTAAGGCGAGTTGAACCCCAGCACGAGCGGAAACCCGACGATGGCGCCGTCGGCCACCGCCGGCGTGAACGTAGCGAGCGTCACGCCATTCACCGGATTGATCGCGAACAGCGTGCTGTTGCCCACCGAGCACACTCCAGCGTTCCGAGTGTATCCGCCATTGGCAACGAACAGGACATCGCTCAAGAAAGTGAGCGACGGCGAAACATCCATGTCGCCCAGGGCGGCGCTGAACAACACGCTGCCCGGAGAATTTGGACTGAGCTTCCACAAGCTGGGCTGGGTATTCCCGCAGGCACTGTGACTGGTCACCCAAATCGCCCCGTTGACGTAGTCGATAAGCGGTGTGGAGGTGATGATGTCGAGGGGGGGAATGCCTCCGGAGTTGCCCGTTAGCGTCCAAACGTTGGTGCCATTGTTGCCGTCGAGCCCCACGATTTGATTCCCCGTGGTGGTGGCTCCGTCGTGAGTGCCAATGACCACCAAATCATTTATGGGTGTAAATGTCGGACCGCTCAGCGATTTCAATTGAACCGACGTACTACCTGTAAAGTTGTTCGTCGCTGTAGCGCCGGTCGGATTCACGACCCATCGAACCTGTCCGGTGTCGGTGGCCACGGCGTAAACGAGCCCATCGTTATCCGCTACGTAAATTACATTTGCAGAGAGCGACGAGTCCGCCGCATCAATGATGGGAGAGCGGCTATCGACCGGTCCTCCGAGCGAAATCGGCGGATATTTTCGGAGTCCGGTGTTCGGGTCGATGCCGAACAACAGGTTCGTGCCCGAACCAACGACGACCACGGAAGCGGGGAAGAGCGAGGGCGCCGCTAAGTCCGTTGAGAACGTCGCGTTGACCCAGACGGCATGCTCCTGCGTCGCCGCGGTGGTATTGGGCATCGCCTCGATTTCCTCGGTGTAGGTCGAGCCATTGCCAACCGGCTGATCCGAGTAGTAGTTCGCGGCGTCGCGCAGGAAAACCTTGTAGAAGTAGGCCGTGCCATTCGCAGGAGCGCCGCATGGGTCGTTCGCGGCATTGTCCGTGAAGGTCTGCGCGCCCGAGAAGTCATCAAAAACTACCTGACCGTTTCCAACTGAGACGCACGAACCAGGCGCGTGGCCGGCGCGGGGATCAACGGTGTCGGTCGGAAGCGAACCCTTGTCGACCGGCAGGCCTTTTCGCCGGAGAATCACAACCCCTTTGTACGGTTCCCCAGGATTTACCACGCCGATCGGCGAAGGAATCACCCAGTTGAGCGTGACGCTGGCGTTCCCCGGTGTGGCCGTCAGGTTCCTAACGTTCTGAACAAACGTGAGCGCGAGTTCGGGAGCGTTTGCACTCGCCCCTTCGATGGAGCCAAACGTGGTCGTGAACCCAACGCCGCCATTATTTGCATCTTCCGCCTGATCTCGAATCAGTGTTCCGTAGTTCGGCGAGCCGTTGTAATACTTCTGAAAGTCCGAGGTAAGCGTAAATTGCGCGGGGCCGGTTCCCGAAACCACGGCTGTTCCCGTTGCGGCGCCACCGATGTCTCCGCCCGCCGCGCCCCACGGCAGATTTGCGACTCTCGTATTCCATGTCACGTCGGGTTGATGAAAATAGCTGGCAATGGCGTACGCGCCATAGGTCCGCGTGTTTGCATTCGATGCGTTCGTGCTGGTCACTTCGAGGGTGACCGTCGCAGCCTTGATGCCAACATTTGGCAGAATCGACAAGTCGAATTGAATAAGGGCGCGTTGGTTCCCATTCGCGTTTCGCGACTCGACCGTCAGAGTTGGGTTGCCCGTGAAGTTGTTGTTCGGAGACGCTTGATTGATTGTGGCATCCGCGGCGCGCGGCTGGGAGCTGTTGGCCGTGATCGTAATCGTCTCGCGAGCGAGCAGGGGCATCGCCAGGCTCGATCCCAGCAACACAGCCACAATCGCGGGCGAAACATGCCGGCTCGTGCACGCTATCTGCGACTTCCCGAGCTCCCTGCTCATGACCGACCATCCCTCCCAATCGAGATTCGATCGCGAAGCGCGGCCGCGTCACGAACGGCGCGGTGCGCCATGGCACGCAGCTCCTTGTCCAGGCAACTTTCCACAAGCTAGCGCGAGCGTTTCGTAGATGGGCTCTGAAATGCAGCGAGGTTTCGCGTAAGGCTTCTTGGCTTTCTCGGCGTTTGCGCCCACCGGCTTTTTTTGCGTTTTCTCCATTGCTTCCCCTGGCGACATCCCTAAACACACCCTGGTTGGAGGGGAGCCGTTGACAGCACCTTGTTCGAAAGGGAACCTCGCCCGTTCCAAGTGTGCAGCGCGCTGATCGGATTCTCAACGCCCGCGAGGGCCGCCTTGGTTTCAGCAAGCTGGCACGCGCGCTCATAAGCGCCCAGCAAGTCGCCTCCTTCCATCTGCGCCAATCCCGGGCAGCGCTCGCAATAGGTCCGAATCGTGCAGGAGGAGCACACCGGCAACTGCGATTCGCGAACGGCGCGAACCCGTTTCATCTCAGCGGAATGAAACCAGATCTTCTCGAAGCGCTCCCGGCGGAGGTTGCCGGTAGCCACGGGCATTTGCACACACGGGAACACATCGCCGTAAGGTGAGATGTAGCAGCTGTTGTGGCCCGCGCTGCAGGGGATATCGTCGTAAGCACGGCTCCCCAGTCCGCTCGAGCTGGAACTTCCGGTGTCACTGATCGCCAGCGAGGGGTTCGCTGCCTCGCCAGGATCACAGGATCTTGGGTGGAAAATGGGATCCTGCAGAATCGGAAGCAAATCCTGTACGGGATTCCGCAACGACAATATCGCCGCATCGCCATTCATTTTCGGCGTAATCGTAAGGTCGAGGATGTAAGGAATCCCTAGACTTTCGGCCAAGGCTTGAACGCCGCGGTAGGCCATAAGGTTCTGGGTCATTAAGGGACACGCGATTTTGACGTGCAAGTTCTCCCGAAGCAGCGTTCGAATGGCGGCCAGCGAGCGCTCGAGCGAGCCGCGGACCTTCGTTATCGCATCGTGAATTTCAGGTTCGGCGCTGTAAATGCTGATTTGAACGCCACGCACGCCCAAGTCCTTAAGCCGACGAGCTTTCTCCGCATCGATGAATAACGCGTTCGTCTTCACGCTGAGGTCGAAGTGAAGGCGCCGCGCGACGGCAATCAGCTCGAAGAGATCCTGCCGCAGGAAAATTTCTCCGCCGCTCAGCGTCAGAAAAAGCGTTCCCGCTTCGGCGAGCTGCTTGAGGACGCCTTCGATTTCAAGCGTGGTCATCTCGCCGTAGTCTTGGTGATCGAGGTAGCAATGTACGCACCGTTCGTTGCAGCGATAGGTGAGATCGAGATGGACATTCCAGGGAAGGTGGCGCTCCACCGTCCTGCGAATCCAGCGATCCATCACCGGAGTATGCGGGATTTTCAATTCTTAGCCTTCCACTGCAGCCGCCACAAACAGCAGGCGCTTTTCTTCGAGAGCTTTCACAAGCTGGGCGACGTCGTCGCGCGCCACTTCGAGCGAGACGTCAAACTCCGCCGCCAGTTCCGCCGCGATCTCCTTGCAGCTTCGTATCCCGTCCGAGTATTTCCAGATCAAGCTCGCCGTTTCATTGAGCTCGTGGACCTGGCTGTCTTCGGGCGAAATAATCACAATTTCGCCATCGATCTCACGCCAGGCCAGTTTCGGATTTCGCTCCGGACATTCGTTCACGAGGTAACCGCCTCCCAGAATCGGGCATCGCGCCGGAAGTGCAGCCGCCAGAAGGGCACTTGCTCAATCATCTCGAGCACGGTGTGCAAGAGCGCTTCGTTTGCGCGCTTCTCGCCAGTAAAAAACAACACGCATGGCAGCAAGGCGCGAAGAATTTCTTTCTTGGAAATCGACTGAACGCGGTCTTCCGGCGCCTGAACCAGCGAATAGACCCCCGCGAGCGGATAATGCTGGTTTCGTCCCCGGGCACGAAATTCCCCCCAGAAGGGGGTACCGTGAGCTTGCCAGCGACCATCGGTGAAACGAAGAAGAGAGATTTCGTCCGTGAGGACACTGCCGGCAGGAGAGAGCGATGCCACCGTGCTTTTCCCCGCGCCCGAGCGCCCGGCGAAAACATAGGCAAGACCGTCGCGGACGACAGTTGCCGCGTGAAGCAAGAATCCGCGCTTCGGCAGAAGCACCACGGTCAGCAGAATCCGCAACAGCGAATCCAGCGCATACTCGTGCTGAACGCCTCGGAATTCGGCGGCGGAGCGGCGTAGAACCAGGGAGGCACCGTCAAGATCGTAGGAGAATGTTTCCGACTCTGGTTCGGTACCAGATCCAGGCCGTAAGAATATGGGTAGCCCGGTGTCTGAATCCGCGGTGAACTCCCGGTATCTCGTAAGGGCCTGCCGCAGCAAGACTTCCTGGGGAATGAATAGCGAGAAGGGAATACTCCCGATGGATATGCGAAATGGCCGTTCGGAGTCCGGCTTCCAGATTGGAACCAACACTAGGTCAAACCCCCTGTATCGTCCGCGCTCTGTTGGACGACGCCTGGCGAATTGCCCACCAATGCGGCCACTTCGATCAAATTGTCCATGTAAAACGAGAGGGAGCCACAGACAGTCTCAGCTTGCGACATGTGCGGGTCAACTCGGATATTACGGTCGGTGTCGTTAGCGTGACTGGTTCGTTAGGGGTGTATATAAGAGCTCGCGTCCAAGACTAAGCGCGGCGGCCAATCCATCCGTATTTGCGGAGAAGCCGCAAGGGCCGCAAGGCGAGGTACAGGGGGGCCAGGGGTCGAGGCAGACGCATCATCATCCAGTCTTCTTCGGCAGGAACGACGGCGAGGCGCATCGCGTAGCGCCAGCCGGCCATCGCGCCAGCTAACATTCGCCGACGAAAATGAAATCTTCCGGCGGCGTCGAGTGGCGGCAATTCCCTGCTCAGTAGTCTCTGCTCCACCTCATCGGCCAGCGTTTCGGCTACGCGATCCGCTTTGACCTGGCGGGAAATCTCCTCCGGCAACGGGGCGCCCAGCAACCC
>Ga0307475_10000408_pt1 | contig 25728 bp, 30 predicted proteins | sample atmos_gasesECM1C_FD_203317 | JGI IMG/M metagenome (GOLD analysis project Ga0307475, IMG submission 203317) | Hardwood forest soil microbial communities from Morgan-Monroe State Forest, Indiana, United States - atmos_gasesECM1C_515 | ecosystem: Environmental > Terrestrial > Soil > Temperate... | reverse complement strand
ACTGAAGCGAAGCATTCCGAACCTCTTCCTCAGTAACGGGTGGATCGAAATTGAAAAGAAGCTTGATGTTTCTGCACATTAACAATCACCTCGAGATGTCAGAACTCTTGATTTGCGACCGCAGAGGATGGTCCTTTCCTTATCTGGGCAATGACTGGGAACATGCTCCGAGAATTGCCTCTCCCACCATTTTACAGGGTCCGGTTCTAACTGCACGATTCTCCTTTCCATCGATTCGGGAAAAAACTGGAAGGGCCTTCCTGTTCCCGGCGGCGAGGCTCGTGATTTTCGAGGCATCGTTGGCTTCGACTCGCGCACGGCCTACGCGATGTCGAGCGGTGAAGGCGTTGCGTCCCGGATTTACAAAACTACCGACGCGGGCCGGAACTGGAAGCAGCAATACGCCTCTCCCGCTATATGGGCCGCCTTCACAATCACGGGATGGTGATCCGCGGATGAAAGATACTCAATCTCTGAGCGCGGCTGGACTAACCCGTCTTTACGAAGCTATACCCTCAAAATCACCGCCGCCAGCCGGCGCGTCGCTCACTTAGTGTGGCAGCGCCGGAAAACACAGTGTCGGTTGCCTTTGGAGTGGGGCTTTGGCACGTTTCAAACGACTTGGGGGGTGCGGACGCGACACGGCTCAAGAGCGTAATGTTGCATTTGCCCCATTCTCGGGCCCTTGGAGGACCATTGGGCAAAAACCTTACGCCACTCAACCCGAAGAACTTGCTTAGACGCGAACTTCGCCCAGCGTGCATTCGGCTCGAGTTGCCCTTAATCACTTGGCACAGCTTTCGCCACACGCAACGTTGCTCGGTGAGGTCGGCGAATCGCTGCGAACTGCGCAGGCGATTCTCGGCCACTCGGACCCTCAAAACCACTCTCAACTATACGCACGCAATACCCGAATTACAGCGGCGTGCGGTGGACAAAGTTGCTGAAGTTATGTTCCCAAATGTTCCCAAGTTTGAGGGCGGAATAGAAAATGGGAAAGTTAATTGGCTGATGTTAAAGGAATTGCAATGAGCGGTGGAGCCGAGTCCCGGACTTGAACCGGGGACCTGCCGATTACGAATCGGCTGCTCTACCAACTGAGCTAACTCGGCGTGACTTCGACTGTAACATCGGCGAGAAAAAGGTGTCAAACGATGTGCGAAAAGCGCAAAGGCTAGTGCGAAAGTGGATACATCAGCCAGCCGATTCCGATTCCGATGGCGAGGAACAGAAAGAAGGACCACGCGGCGTAGCGGATGCGCTCGACGGTGGTTCGCTGCGTCAGGCAGGCTAACGCCAGGGAAGCAAAAAATGCGAAGAGCAGAAGAGCTGAAAAATGGCTGAGTCGAACGATGGTGGCAGCCACTCAGCTCCTCCGGCCAGAGGCGATTTCATAGGCGTCGATGGCGCTGAGGATGTTGACGACGCCCGCCGCCGCAATAAACCGCGTGCCGTAGTCGCCGGCGGCGCGCGAAACGTCGGGACCGGCCGCTTCGAATACGCGGGAAAAAAGATAGAACACGCCCGAGCCGGCGTCAGCGAGAAAGCCGAGCGTGCCGAAAGGATCGTTCGAGCGCAGAGGAAACACGTTGCCGCGCATCACGTATCCCGTGACTGCGAGCCCCGCCACCGCGGCAAAGAACGTTATCGCGCGGCCACGGCGGCGTAACATCAGGTGGCCGAGGCCCGGGACCATCCACGCGGCAATCGCCATCGGCATCGCCAAAGGATTCGCTCGCACAGCGGCATGGGTGGCCACCGTAGGAGATGGCTGAGCTTCGCTCGCGATGACCTCGTTGCCGGGGTTATCGTTCAAATGCCCTCATCCTAGCAGCGGAAGAATTTCTTGCTGAACAGCGCCAGTGACTCGGGCTTCGCCTTCGCCCACGTGGACATTCACTTCGCTGCGCACCCCGAATTCAGGAAGATAGATACCCGGCTCGATCGAAAAGCACGTATGCGGAACGATGCGGCGGTCGTCACGAGTCTCGAGTCCGTCCATGTTCGCGCCGTTGCCATGCACTTCTTGTCCGATGCTGTGCCCGGTGCGATGGACGAAATATTTTCCGTATCCGCCTTTGCGAATCGTCTCACGCGCTACGCGGTCCACTTCCCAGCCGTGAATCGTGCGGCCCTCTTCGACCGCGTCCTTAATGAAGTCGATGGCCCGGTTTCGGGCGTCTTTGACTAAGCGAAAAATTTTGGCGTAGGAGTCCGGTACGCGATGGCCTAAGTAGCCCATCCACGTAATGTCGTAGTACACGCTGCCGGGACGATCCAGCTTTGCCCAGATGTCGAGCAATAACAAATCGCCGGCGCGAATCGGCCTCGATATGCCTTGCTTGGGCTCGTAATGCGGATTTCCGTTGTTGGGCTGGACCGCGACGATGGGCGGCTCCGCCGTAACCAGGCCGCTCGTGCGGAATTGCTCGACGATCCATTGCTGGAGTTCGTACTCGGCGAGAGGCTTCCCTTCCTGAACGAACTTCGCCGCGCGCGCGAAAGCCTCGCGGGTGATGCGATCAACAATCTTCCCCGCTTCAACGTGCCCGTCAAGCTGCGCGGGCGTCCAGCTCGCCTCGAATTTCTGGACCAGGTCGGCCGAACTTACCACTTTCTTCTTGAGTTTGCGGATCAGCTCAATTGTGCCGGCATCTACTAATCCGATGTAGGGAATATTATTTTCGGGCGAATATTGCATAGCAATGTTCTTGCTTCCAGAGAGCAGTTTCTTGAGGCCCTGGTGCAGTTCTTCCCAACGCGAGTAGACCTCTTTTTTGCCCGCGAGCGTATCGAGCGTCACCTGTTCGATGCGGTGCACCAGCTTGCGAGGCTCGCCCTTCGCGGGAATGAAATAGAACCAGCGGCGCGTCACCATGGCGTGCGGATCGAGGCTCAGGATGTTCCCAGCGATCGAATCCCGGTGGTGATGGTCGTAGAAAAGCCAGCCGTCAATTTTAGCGTCGCGCAGCGCGGATTGTATGGCTGGAATGTCAGGCATGATTGTCATTCCTTGGCTTTGGACTCGGGTGAAAATTGCGTCACGAACTCGTGGAACGAAACGCCCGCGATCACCACTTGCTTGTTGCGGCTTTTTTCTCCCGTGACGATTCTAACAGCCGATAGAGGGACGTTCAAACGCTCCGCCAGAAGCCGGCGCACGGCCTGGTTGGCGCGGTGGTCCACCGGCGGCGCCATCACACGCACTTGCAACGCGCCCGCCCGCTCGCCTTCGATGGCGTCGCGACTTGCACGCGGCACCACTCGCACTGCGAAGGTAAGCTCGCCGTTGCGTTCGCTCGTTTCCATCACACTTTTGCCTGACGGTCGCCGAATAGCGCTGTTCCGACTCGGATCTCAGTAGCGCCTTCTTCGATGGCTACTTCGAAATCGTGGCTCATGCCCATGGACAACACGGGCAGTGGGCGGCCCAGAGGCTTGCACAGGGCGTCGCGCAGTTCTCGCAGCTTGCGGAACTGAGGGCGCAGCCTTTCCGCATCGTCGAGGAACGGCGGGATTGCCATGAGTCCGAGCAAGTTCAATCTCGGCAGCCTCACGACGGCTTCTGCCAGCGGCCGCAGATCTGTTTCAGTGACGCCCGTTTTCGTAGCTTCGTCTCCAAGATGCACCTCGATCAAAACGGACAGTCGCTTGGCCTGTTCCGCCGTGCTGGCGTCCAGCTTTCGCGCCAGCTCGAGCGAGTCGACCGAGTCCACGCGGCTGAACAATCGCGCCGCTCGCCGGGCCTTGTTGCTCTGAAGATGCCCGATGAGGTGCCAGGTGGCGCCCAGATCCGCTACGCGCGGATGCTTGGCTTCCCATTCCTGGACGCGATTCTCACCGAAATTGCGCAGACCGGCTTCGTAGGCCGTGCGAATCGCTTCTGCGGGAAATGTTTTCGAGACCGCTACGATCGTGACCTCGTCCGCACGCCGACCTGCGTGCTCGGACGCCCGCGCAATCCGTTCGCGGACACGCGCAAGATTCGACGCAACCGAACTGAACCCGGAAGACATGCGGGAATTCTAGCATGTCCAAATTGAGGACCCCGAAATCACGGCGGCCTCGCAAGCGAGCCATACAACCTGCCGCGCGGCCAAGGAATCTGTTTCAACGGTCGAACCGGACGGGTAAGATCCGCCAACGCCAGCTGCCGTCCAGTCGGATGGTATTGGCCAGTGTGACGCGGCGCCTGTGTTAGGCTTTACACCCCATATCAGGAGCCATGACGAATTTTGCGACGAAACGATAAAGTTGGAACGGTTTTGCGTCTGATAAGGAAGAATAAGCTAGCTTCTATGCGGACGGAGACCCTTGCCCACGCCATTTAGCGTGGATACACCTAAAGGAGCGTGGTCGTGGATTCTAACAGCACCGGTAGTCGGCGTATGGGAGGTTCCCGGTTGAAGTCGAGAGTCGTCGGCGGATTTTTCGCAATCCTTGCAATGGCAGGCGTCCTGGGCGTGTCGTCTTGCGGCGGCGGTGGCAGTTCGAGCGCAGCCGTCACGGTCAATTCCATTTCGATCACACCGACCTCAGTCAAGGTGGGGCTCAATGCCACGACTGACTTCACGGCGGATGTCACTCTGAGCAACCCTAACACCACGACGACTGTGACGTTAACCTGGGAAGTGAATGGCACGGCCGGCGGCAGCGCTAGCACGGGAACGATTTCGGCTTCTCCCACGGATAACCGGATCGGAGTCTTTGTTGCCCCTTCCTCTGTGCCGAGCAATGGAACGGTAAGCATCACGGCCGTCGCGCCAAAGAACCCCGCGAATCCATCCGCCACGGCAACCGTTACGTCCAACACTGCTGTTGCGACGATCACCGAGGGACAGGGCCTTGTTGTGAGTCCCGGCGCCACCTCCGTGCCGGCGGGCAGCAATCTTCAATTTTCGGCCACGTTCAACGGTTTACCTGACTTGAACGTGACCTGGTCTGTGGCCGCAACCAATGGCGGCAATGGCGGCAGCATCGACCAACACAGCGGTCTATTTACGGCGCCTCCATTCCCGCCTGCGGACGCCTCCGTAACCATTACAGCCGTAGACGGAGCGAATAATGGATCAGCGACCGCGCGGATCGTATATTCCGATGCGTCTCTCTCCGGGCCGTTCGCATTCTCGTACGTCGGGAATGGGCAGGCGGGATTCCAGGCGTTCGCCGGGAGCTTTGTCTCCGACGGCAAAGGAAACATCGTGAGCGGCGTGCAGGACGTGGATAGTTTCACGAACGGCGTCTCGACTCAAGTTACGATCAGCGGCACTTACCTGGTTACACCGGATGGCCGCGGGACGGTCACGCTGAACCCTGGAACGCAGACCAGCAGCACGTTTCAGTTCGCGCTTACGACGAACCAGCACGCCTCGATGATTCGCTTCGATACGAGCGCCACCGGCAGCGGCTCGATGGATCAGCAGAATCTAAGCGATCTTTCGAGTACCGATATTGTAATTTCGGGGCCCTACGTGTTCAGTGTTTCAGGCGCGGATTCCGCGTTCAAGCCGGAAGGAATTGCCGGTAAGTTCAGCGCCGATGGCACGGGGAACATCCCGGAGATTGACACCATTGCGGATATCAACGACGGTGGCGCGTCCCAAACCAAAGATACCTCGCTGACGGGGTCTTATTCTTTCGACACGACGTTCGCCGGAACCGGGCGCGGCACGCTCACGCTCACGAGCACCGACACCGGCACCCATCAATATGCCTTCTACATTCTGGACAGCACCCACCTGCACCTCGTCGAAATCGACACGAATGCGTTTCTGGCCGGTGAGATGTTTAGCGCGCCTGCAGGAAATTCGTTCTCGACCGCGAGCTTTGCCAAGGGGAACTATCCCTTTGCAATCGGTGGAACCTCGAAGACGGGTGCATACGCAGCTGGAGGAGTGTTCACCTCCGATGGAGCTGGTAATATCAGTGGAGGTATTTTCGACAACAACGACGCCGGGGTATTCACCCAAAATTCAACGGTCAAAGCGTGCCCGTACACCGTGGACCCGCCGACGGGACGAATCCAAATGGCGGTGAGTTTCGGAAGCAGTGGAAATTGCACGGCGGGGAATAGTTCCACCTTGGATTTCGTGGCTTATCAAACGGCGCAAGGCAATCTTCTGTTGCTCGAACTCGACGCCACCCCGATCACAACAGGAATGGCATTCCCACAGACGGTGGCGCCAGCCACTCCAGCCGGAAGCTTTGCCGTCAATCTGGCCGGCCAGGGAATTTTTCACAGCGCGCCGGGTTCCGTTCAGCAGGACGCCGGGGGCCAAATTACTTTGAGCGGGCTCGCGCTAGCGGGGGGCAATCTCGATATCAATAACTTCACTGCGGTTTTCGAGAGCGACCCTGTCAATACGGCGACGAGTTCGCTCGTGGCGCCTGCATCGATCGGAAGGGGCACGGCGGTGATCAACCTGAATAATCCGACGGCACACTTCAATCTCGTCTATTACCTGGTCGACGGCAAAACGGCGTTACTGCTCGATCAGGACAACACCCTGGTGGCGACCGGCATACTCGCCCTTCAGTTCTAGCGAACGGCTGAGCGACTCGATTCCGCGTGCCGGGATCGCCGGGAGATGTTTCCCTGTCGTTGGCTTCCCGGCATTCTGCCCGGTCTGATAGACTGCACGCCACTGCGATGCCTGCGCGCGGAAAATTCATCGTACTCGAGGGAATCGACGGCTCCGGAAAGCGAACGCAGCTTAAAATGCTCGTGCGCGCATTCGCCAGGCGCGGGATTGCTTGCAAGCAGGTCAGCTTCCCGCGCTACGAGAGCTTCTTCGGCAAGCTGGTCGCGCGATTCTTGAACGGCGAGTTTGGAGCGCTCGACGCAGTCGATGCGCATTTTTCTTCGCTTCTCTACGCCGGCGATCGCCTCGAAGCAAAGCCGACGATCGAAGCCGATCTGGCCGCCGGACGCACACTGCTTTGCGACCGCTACATCGGTTCAAACCTGGCGCACCAGAGCGCCATGGTGCCTGGCGGGCGTCGCAAAGAATTTCTGCGCTGGCTGAAGCAGCTCGAGTATAAAGTTTATGCCTTGCCCGCGGAGGATCTGGTGATCTATTTACGCGTGCCGGCGGCTGAAGCACAACGCCTAGTGGGTGAAAAGGGCAAGCGCAGCTATACAAGCCGGCGCCGCGACATCCTGGAAGCGAACCTCGCGCATCTGAGAACCGCTTCCGCCGTCTACGATGAACTAACACGGCAGCCGAATTGGGCGAAGGTGGAATGCGTTCGAACCTACCAAAGTGGTGCTTCGTCGCTTCGCACGCCCGAAGAGATTCATCAGGACGTTTTAAGGGCGATCGAAACTCGCGTCTTCCGGCGCGCCGCGAAGATCACCCAGCGAAAGGATCGTCATGGGCTTTGAGCAATTGATCGGCAACGAACGCATCGTCAGTGCGCTACGCAGCATGCTTCGCCGCGATCGGACACCAAGCGCGCTGCTTTTCACCGGTCCTCGCGGTATCGGAAAGTACACGCTGGCGCGAATGTTTGCCCAAGCTGCAAATTGCGAGCGCCTCAAAGACGACTTCTGCGGTGAATGCAATGCCTGCCAAAGAATTTCGAGCCTCGCCGATCCCCAGCCACTGATTGAGGCGGGACTTGCGGAACGTGGCGAAAGCGCCGATGCCGCGATGGTCGAGCGCACCCCGTTGATTCTCGAAGCGACGGATGCCTGGCTGATTGTGCCCGACCCGGTCCGTCTGCGCACCCCGGTGGCGCGTCCCATGATACGCATCGGCCAGTTGCGCGCCGTACAACGGGCGGCCTTGTTTCGCCCGCAGGGGCGTAGGCGCGTTTTCATCCTCGACGGCGCCGACACCATGCGCTGGAACGACGCGGATGTGTTCTTGAAGATTCTCGAAGAGCCGCCGGAAAGTGCCACGCTGATTCTTCTGGCGCCGACACCCGATTCGCTGTTGCAAACGATCCGCTCGCGTTGCCTTCAATTTCATTTCGCGCCAGTCCCCGCTGTTTCCATCGAGGCTTTCCTCAAAGCGCGCACCGATGCCAAGGCGGCCGACCGTAAGCTCGCAGCTCAACTCGCCGATGGCAGCCCCGGAATGGCGCTGGAGCTCAACCTCGAAGAATCCGCGCGTCTGCGCAATGGCGTTTTGAATCTTCTCGAGCGCGCCGTGACCGGCGAGAAGTATGGGGAGATCTTCGCAGCCACGGCGCAGCTGGCCAAACAAGAGAAGGAATCGTTTGAAAATATTTTGCACCTGTTCTATAGTCTTCTCACAGACCTGCTTGAGTTTTCGCAAGGCTCAAAGAGCTGTCTCCTTCGAAACCCGGACCTGAAGCGAGAGCTGGAAAACCTCGGAAAGCGAATTGATTTCGAATGGGTTTCGCGGGCCACGATTGGCTTGGATCTTTTGGAAAGCAGGCTGCGACGCAATATTGGCCGCCAGCTGGGGTTGGATGCCTATGTCGCGTCCTTAGGGAGCCGCTGAGGCGATACGGGAAGCTCTTTTTTTTCGCGCGCCTGCAACCGAACCACCTCTTCCGTAGTCATAACAAGTAGCATCCGGAACGTTATAGAACTGAGGAGTTTTTATGGTGAACCGCAAACTATTCCGTCCGACACTTACGGAAGTGAAAGAACAGTTCCCTGCCCGCCAGACGCAACCGCCACCTCCGCAGGCCGTGCCTCCGCGCAAAAAACCCGCTCCGCCCGAACAGACGCACGCGGAAAACTTTTACTTCGTGAAGCAGATGCAAGCGCGGACGCCCGTTGCGGTTGTGTTGAACGACGGTGAAACCTTGCGCGGGACAGTCGAGTGGTACGACCGCGACTGCATCAAGTTGACTCGTTTCGGCAGCCCAAACCTGCTTATCTACAAGCACTGCATCAAGTACATGTTCAAAGAAGGCGAGGATGCGGCGCAGGGTGGAACGAACGGGCAGTAGGTTTTGCTGGGAGCTGCGTAGAGACGCAAGGGAAATCAGACCGCAACCGCCGGCAGACTCAAGCGGTGCGTTTTTTCCGGTTCTTTCTAAACGGACCCACAAAAAACGTCATCAAGGCCTTGCCCACAAGCCGGCGATGGCCGTCGCGAATGTCGCAATCGACAACCGCGATGTGTTTTCCAATCCGCACCACGCGTGCGTCCGCCTCGACGATCCCTGCTTCGACTCCCTCCAGATAATTGATCTTCATTTCGATCGTCGCAATGCGCGTGCCGCGAGGCATCGACATGTAGCTGGCGAGCCCACCCGCCGTGTCTGCCAGTGCCGCCAGCACGCCGCCGTGAACCACTCCGTGCAGTTGCTTGTGGCGTGCATCCACGCGCATATGCAGGACGGCGCGTCCCGAGGACGCCTCGGCCAATTCGAATCCGAATTGCTTTGCCGTATTCGTGTTGCGCAACCGTTTGCGAAGTTCCCCTATGGCCATTTGCACGCCATCTTTGATTGCGCGCGCCATGTCAGTATGCCGTCAAACCTCCATCGAGCGGCATCGTCGCGCCGGTGATCCACGACGCTTCCTCTGACGCCAGGTAAACGGCCATCTGCGCCACGTCTTCGGGTTTTCCCAACCGCCCGAGCGGAATGCCTGCGGTGCGCGCGAGGAGTTCAGCCTCTGGATCCGGCGCCTTCAGGATCGACTGCATGCCCAGTTCGGTTTCGATGATCGACGGACAAATGCAATTCACTCGAATTTTTTCATGAGCGTGATCGAGGGCCATCGCTTTCGTGAGCCCGGTGACGCCTGCTTTCGCGGCGCAGTAGGCCGCTCGTTTCTGACGAGCCACAATTCCGAGGATCGAGCCAATGTTCAGAATCGAGCCACCACCGCTCGTGCGCAGAGCCGGCAGCGCCGCCCGGGACATCAAGAAAGTGCCGGTTAAATTCGCCGCCAGCATCAGGTTCCAATCTTCATCCGAGGTCTCCTCCACCGTGGCGGCAATGACAGTCCCCGCGTTGTTCAGTAGGATGTCGAGCCGGCCAAACCGCTCAAGCACTTTCGCAATCGCCCCTTCGACAGATGCTCGTTGGGTGACGTCGCAAGTTACCGCCACAGCCTCGCCGCCCGACTTCGATATCTCGCGAACGGTTTCCTCAAGCGGCTCGCGACGGCGTCCCCCTACGGCTACCCGGGCACCTTCCTCTGCGAACCGTCGCGCGCAGGCGCGGCCTATCCCGGTTCCGCCGCCGGTGATAAACGCCATTTTGCCCGAAAGTCGCAGCACCTTTAACGCCTCCTCCCGAGTCTAATCAAGAGCTGGAAGGCTAGCATCCGCTGTCCACCGGAAGCAAGCAACGTGGCGCGCTGGATGCCAGCGGGTCGTCGCAAACGGGGTGCTAGAAATCCATGAAAATCGGAATCACCTGTTATCCGACCTATGGCGGTTCGGGCGTGGTTGCCACTGAGCTCGGAATGGAGCTGGCGGCGCGAGGCCACGAAGTTCACTTCATCAGTTACGCCATGCCGATTCGCTTGAGCGCGACCAGCGAACGCATCCATTTTCACGAGGTCGAAGTCACCGCATACCCGCTCTTCGACCATCCCCCGTACACTCTAGCGCTTGCTACCAAAATGATCGAAGTTGCCGAAGAAAACTCGCTCGACCTTCTGCACGTCCACTACGCGATTCCTCATTCGGTGAGCGCCCTGCTGGCTCGCATGATGGCTGCGCCGAAGAAGCTGCCCTTCATTACCACCCTGCACGGCACCGACATCACGCTGGTTGGCAACGACCGCAGCTATCTTCCGATCACGCGCTTTTCCATCGAGCAGAGCGACGGCGTCACTGCAATTTCAAACTATCTGCGCGACCGCACCGTCCGCGAATTCGAAATCAAGCGCCCCATCGAGGTGATCCCCAATTTTGTGAATTGCGATCTTTACAAGCGCTGCGACGATTTATCCACGCGTGAGCGCTGGGCGCCCGATGGCGAGCCAATCCTGATGCATCTTTCGAATTTCCGCCCGGTAAAGAGAATTACCGACGCGATCGAGATTTTCGCCCTGGTGCGTGAGAAACTCCCCGCCAAGCTCGTGATGATGGGAGACGGCCCCGACCGCGGCGCAGCTGAATATCTCGTGAGAAAGAAACATCTCTCGAAACACGTTTTCTTTCTCGGCAAGCAGGACCGCGTGCACGAAAAACTAGGGCTCGCTGATTTGTTTCTGTTACCGAGCGACGAAGAATCGTTCGGCCTCGCGGCGCTAGAAGCCATGGCTTGCGAAGTCCCGGTGATCGCGACGGATGTCGGCGGCCTATCGGAAGTCGTTACTCACGGAGTGGACGGTTACCTTGTGCCTCCGCGAGATGTGGCTGCGGCCGCGAAGTACGCGCTCGAAATTCTCTCCCTTCCCGATCGCGGCCGCTTGATGGGCCAGCAAGCCCGTGTGAACGCCCGCCGCAGATACTGCTCCAACGACGTGATTCCCCTGTACGAGGCCTACTACCAGAAGGTGCTGAACTCAACGGGCGCGGCTGCCTCGGCCACGACGTAGGAACTAAACGAGTCCTACCGCTCGAGCGGTGGAATCGGTTTCAGTGATTCGACGACCATGTCGACATCGTCCTGGGTGATTTTCGCATTTGATCCCGCAGCCACCGTGAAAATGAAACGGAACTGCCGGTCGTGCTCGTCGAACACTCGCTCGGCCACCGGCCCTTTCGCCGGATCGCCGAACTGAAACGCGCGGTTCCTCCCCAAGTCCAACAACGAAATGCTCGCGCCGTCGGCTGGCTCAAAATCGAATCCAAATTCCAGTTTCCATCGCAAGAGCGTGTTGAAGCGAATCGCGTCGCGCATCGGAACCCATGGCGACAGTTGCGCAGGAGACGCCCCGTACACCGCGGAATACAACGCGTAGTTTGAATTGATCGGATTATCCGCGAACACATTCGTAAATTTTTCATACTCCGCAGGCTTGGCGTTCCTAAGTCTCCGCAGCGTGTCCAATTGAATCTCTGGGTCGAAAAAATCAATCACTTCCCCGGGAACAAACCGCACCTCGAGGTATATCTGAGCGGGCGTCTGTTTGGAAATCGGCCACGGTGCGTTGAATTGGTATTCGAGTGTTCTTACCAGCGCCGGTTTCGCGACGCTAGCCGTCGCGGATGATGGAGCCGGCAAAGGCTTCGGCACTTCGCGCAACCAGGGATTCGCTGATGCCCAGCGGTTCGCTTCGTACCACGTCAGCGTCTGCAGCCCGTACCTCACGGAGAAGCCGGCGATCACCAGCACGCACACCAGCAAGATAATCGCAGACCATGCACCGCCCTTCTCCTCTTGCTCGCTCACGTTTCCTTGTTCTCCGCTGAAATTCGAAACGATATTCTACGCTGGTATGGATGCGCCAGCGTCCTAAAAAGGATGGTGCCCGCGGCTCTAGCGCAAGGCCAACCTTCCGACTTGCGCAGCCGTGCACGGCATGGATCCGGTCGTAAGTTTGGCTTCCCATCTCGCGATTGATTCCGGCGCAGTGCGCAACGGCTCCTCAAGCCGCAAACGCGCACGTGAGTTTTTCCACACTCGAAAGGTCGGCTGAAAAGAATGTCGCGCGCGGGATTTCAAAGGCCGATGGATCGCATCGATCGAATCCACGAGCGATGAATGACGATTTCATGATCCCGCGCAGCAAGCTCGTGCGAGGTGTCGCCCCACAACCCAGTTCCGACTGTGATCAATCCCGACTCTCATCAAGCCTGCGCATAGTGCCTCGCCAGTTCCGACGCATACCTTCTACCCAACCATTCGGCGTTGCCTTTAAGCCACACGGAAAAGCGCGTCGGGCAAGTCGGTGGATCCGCCGAAACAAGCAGGCCGGCCATGAGGCCCTTGATTTCTTCACCCGTCAGGATCCGGTCGCGCACCACCGCACCGAGAACGAGGCTCAATAGAAGCGCGGCAACTGGTGGCAGGTGGAAAATTCTTGCTTTGCTACCGGTCTGCGAGGCGATCCAGCGAACGATTTCATCGAACGTAAAAATCTCAGGGCCTACTGCGTCGCGGACGCTGTCCGTTTCTTCGAAAGCAGCACGCACCATCAGGTCAGCCATATCCTCCACATACACCGGCTGGATCCCGTACTCGCCGGAACCGGGCACCGCAAACACGGGAAACCGCCGCAGAAGCCAGGCGATGTTGTTAATCAGGATGTCTTCGAGTCCAAAGATTACCGTGGGGCGCAGGATGGCATAGTGCAAACCTGATTCGCGAATAAGTTTCTCCAGCTCCGCTTTGCCCCGATAGTAAGGAAGCGGAGAATCGAGAGACGGATTCGCGATGCTTACATGAACCAGTTTTCTCACGCCCGCGTCCCGGGCAGTTGCGATCAAAATCTTCGTGTTCGCTACGGCGCGCTCGAACGATTCCTTCCCGCGGTTGAAGCGCACCCAATAAGTGTTAAACAGGCAATCGGCGCCACGCAGTGCGTCAACGAGCGCCCGTTGGTTCCTGAAGTCGAGCGGAGCCACCTCGACGTGGCCGCCGAATTCGTTCGGACGATTGGGATGCCCGGTCAGAGTTCGCACTCGCTTCCCCATCGCCAAAAGCCGCCGTGTGATGTATTTGCCCGTGTAGCTAAAAGCTCCAGTGACCACGCAGAGTTGGCTTGGCTGTGCCGTCATGGGCGCGGCCCTCCTCACCGCTTTCGGGCTCGCCGTGATTGGGGATGCCGGGCGCCGGCCTTGCTACGGCGCAGCGGCCATTCACGCAGTACCGCCGCGAAGCGACTGCCCGATATGCCGCCCGAAGCAGTTTTCGCGCGCCAGGAATTTGCGCCAACGCAACCAGCGCCCGCGCCCACCAAACATGTTTGGCGAGTTCGACGATCGCATCCGCTCCGCCAAATGCTTCGCCGCCGCCCTCGCTCTGCTCTTCCGACCGGACATGTCCGCTGGTGGTGATGACCCGCATTTCGCGAAGCAGCTCGTCGGCCGGAAGATGAAAGAACGCGCGCACCCAAGGAGTTTGCAGCGGCAGAAATGCGAATCCACGCGGCTCAAGGACAGGCTTCATGCGTCGAGCCCAGCGGAGGCAGAATTGGCAGTCGCCGTCATATAGAACCCAGCCCCGGAAGCTGGCGGCCCGCTCTTCAGTTATTTCTGTAGAGACTGAAATTGGCATCGTTCAAAAAAGGCGGGTCGCCCCGCCTCCTCCAATTCTTAGGCCACGAATCCCTGCGCCTCTTCCTCGCTAGCCCGGCAACCCTTTCCGGATGTGACCGCGCAATTTCATGATGCCGCGCGCGGCAGATGGCGGCAGGCGCTGAAACTCATCGAACATCGTGTTCATGGTCGTGATGAATTCAAGCATTTCTTCCAGACGCTTTCGCGCGTACGCTTCGGAAGGGCCACCTTTTTCCGCTTCGGCCACGCATTCGCGCACCACCTCAATCGTCGGATCTACCTCTCGCTTCTTGCGCTCTTGAACGATTATGCGAAACAGCTCCCAAACGTCCTTGATCGACTCGAAATGTTGGCGGCGGTCGCCCAGGACCGGCGCCACGCGCACGATGCGCCATCCCAGCAACTCCCTTAGACTGGTGCTGACATTCGAACGCGCCACAGAAAGCGCGCCGGCAATTTCCTCAGCCGACAGAGGTTGCGGCGAAAGGAACAGCAGCGCATGGACTTGGGCCACGGTGCGGTTCACGCCCCACTTGGTTCCCATCTCGCCCCAATGAAGAATGAACTTCTGAGCCGTCGGCGAAAGCTTCGATTTGGTCGCTTCATTCATTTCTGTTACGACTGAATATACTGTAAATAGAGGTCTCTGTCAACGGTTTTTTTTTCGGCCCATGGACGCTGGACGCCGAACGAAGTCCCGCTTATACTGGGATGGACGTCCAAAGCAACGCCCGTAACCGCCATTGGCGGATGCGGGCGTTTTTTTTTTGGAGGAACGATGCCGCTATTTACGCCCTATCGCACCGAAGCCGAAATCGAGGACGTGGTGCAACGGTTTGAAACGTGCGCCTACACGCCCCAAGAGTTCTTCCACGCCAGGCATTTGACTGTCGCCGCCTGGTATTCCATGCACTTCGACCAGAAAACCGCTGAAGAAAGCGTGCGCACTGGCTTGCTGAAGTTCATCCGCCACCACGGAAAGAACGCCTATCACGAGACCATCACGGAATTCTGGCTTCGCCTGGTAAGTTCCCAAGTCCATCAACTGACTTCAGGCCGTGATTCCGCCACGCCGAACCATGAAGTCGTCAACGAAATCGTCGAGCGTTTACACGACAAAAACCTCATCTACAAACATTACAGCCGTGAACTGCTGGCATCGCCGGATGCTAAAGCAAGGTGGGTTGCTCCCGATCTCGCTCCATTGGCCTTCGCTGCTGAGCGCTAACGGCAGGCTAACTGGCCGCGGTTTCGGCCGCGGTCAGTTCGGGAATCTCGATATGAATTTGCGTGCCCTGCCCTTCTTGGCTGTGGATATCCATCTTGAACTGATCGCCGTAAAGCAGCCGCAGGCGCTCGTGCACGTTGCTGATGCCGATGCCGCCCCCGTACACTTCGGCGAGCCGTTCCGGCGGGATGCCCAGGCCATTATCCATAACCTCGATCAGCAATCGGCCTTCGTAGCGATGCGCGCGCACGTGAATCTGTCCGCCCTCGAGCCGCGGCGCCAAGCCGTGCTTGATCGCGTTCTCGATCATCGGCTGCAGCAGCATCGACGGGACAAACGCGTCCAGTGTCTCCTCTTCGACTTTCTTGAAGATTTGCAGTTTGTCACGCCCAAACCGGATCACTTCGATATCCAGGTAATCGTCGATGAACTCAAGCTCCTCGCGCAGCGGCACAAACGTTTCGTGCTTGCGCAGCAGCCGCCGCAGAATATTGGAAAGCTTCAGTACCACGCCCCGCGCCATGTCCGGGTCGAAGCGAATCAGCGACGACACTGTGTTAAGCGTATTGAACAAGAAGTGAGGATTGATCTGGCTGGTCAACGCGTCCATCCGCGCTTTCAACAGCAATTGTTGATTCTGCTCGAGGTTCATCTCGATCCGCGTGTTGTTCCATATCTTGATGGCCATGGCCACGCACATTACCGACGACAGAACCACCAGCAGCAAGTACCCCCAATTGCTCGGATGGATTGCGAAAAGCCAATTTGACGGCACGGCATTGGCCAGCTCCACCTGCCCTACTGCAAACGCGGCCAGCCCGAACAGCGGCAGCATCACCCAATTCCCCTTCCGCAGCCGCACCAGGCTCCAAAGCCATCGCGGTACGCTAAGAAACAGGAACGGCCCGAAATGCCAAACGTCTTCCTTCTCGGGCATTAGGTCGCGAATCATCCCTGCCAGCAGTCCCACCATTGCCGCCATCGGACTTGAAAGCCACTCGTGATTTCCAAACGCCAGCAGGCTTATGAGCGAACCTCCCAGCAAACCCACAATTCGGCCGCCGATCAATCCCATCAGGAACGAGCCTTCGAGCGTCAAGTCGAAGAAACGATATCCAGCTAAGCGCAGCAATACGCCCATTGCCAGAGGAGGCGTGAGAAACAGTAAGAGTTGAACCTTCAGATCCGAGTCGCGATTCTCGATAAACAGCAGTTTGCGGAACGATTTGAAGCGCACCAGCAACGCGGCCAGCGCCGCCGCCCAGCACACTTTCAGGATCAGCGTGAAGAGAAGATCCTTCCCACCGGAAATTGTGCCCATGTCGTTCGCGATCACCGTCGAAGCGTCCTCGCTGCTTTAGCTTACGTTAGCCAATGCGCCCTGCGAAGTAAAGTCCGCTCGTCGAACCCTGATATAATCGTCGATTCCATGAAGGACAAAAACAAATCCGGGAAAGCGCGGATTGTCGCCGAAGCCCAGTTGCCGACGCAGTTTGGCCGGTTTACGATCTACGGAATAAAAGGCCGCAAACCCTCCGAAGAAGCTGTGGCGATCCTGCACGGAAACATGCGCAACGGCAAAGCGCCGCTCGTCCGGGTTCACTCCCAGTGCCTGACGGGCGACGTCTTTACCTCACAGCGTTGTGACTGCCGGGCCCAGCTTGAATTCTCGCTCCGCAAAATCGCGCATAATTCCTGCGGCGTGCTGCTCTACTTGCCCCAGGAAGGACGCGGCATCGGTCTGCTCAACAAATTAAAGGCTTACGAGCTTCAGGATGAAGGTCTCGACACCGTCGAAGCAAATCGCCGCCTTGGATTCGCCGCCGATTCCCGCAACTACGCCTTTGCAGCCGAAGCGCTGAAGGCTCTTGGCATCCGCGCCGCGCGCTTGCTCTCGAACAATCCCGACAAAGTTACGCAACTCGAACGTTCCGGAATTCGCGTCGTGAAGCGACTTCCCTGCCGCCCCCGCACCAGCCGCCTCTCTCGCGCTTACCTTCGCACCAAAAAAGATAAACTTGGCCATTTCCTCGCCGGCCTTTGATTGCCAAAGTGAGGGTCTTCGCTCGCGTGTCTTCGCTCGCGTGTCTTCGCTCGCCACAGACGCTTCCCTTGACCGCACCTCCAAGCCAGGGTAGCCTCTCGCGTGGAAAACCGCCTGCTGTTGCCTCCCAAGGAGACCCTCGATGGTCCCTCTCGCCGAACTGTGGCTCCCGATCCTGCTCTCAGCAGTTATCGTCTTTGTCGCCAGCTCCATCCTGCATATGGTTCTGCCCTACCACCGCAGCGACTACCATCCGCTGCCTGACGAGGACAATGTTCTTGCCGCTTTGCGGGCCGCTGGTCTTAAGCAGGGTCTATGTAACTTTCCGTTTTGCACGCACCAGACCATGAAGTCGCCCGCAATCCAGGAGAAATTCAAGCAGGGCCCAGTTGGATTTCTCACCCTTTTTCCCAGCGGTCCTCCGAACATGTCGAAGTTCCTCGGACTGTGGTTCGCCTATTGCCTGGTCATCGGCTTCTTCGTCGCCTATCTCACGGCGCACACCGTTGCGCCCGGCGCCAGCTATCCGGCTGTGTTCCGCGTCGTGGGCGCCTCGGCGTTTTTCGCCTACGGCTTGGGAAACCTGAGCAATGCCATCTGGAAGGGCCAGCCCTGGGGCATGACTCTGAAGGAAGCGTTCGACGGACTCATCTATTCCTTGCTCACCGCAGGAACTTTTGGATGGCTTTGGCCGCGCTAAGATCGCCAGTCTCGCTTGGTCTAGGTGACCGCAGCCCCGTTAGCGGTTGATCTCGACGATGGCGACTTTATTCACGCCGCTGCACGCCAAGTAGAGATTCCCGCCCGGCGTAGTGACCATATTCCGCGCCACTCCTCCCGACGGAATGGGCCAGGTCTTGAACGTTTTCGTCTGCGAATAGAACGCCACCACCGTATTCGGCTTAACGTTCGATTCGCGGTACGGAACGGTTTGTCTTGCTGTTTTATCTGCGTACATCTTGTTCAACTATGGTTCCAATCAGCTTTTCCCCCAATTCCCTCTTGACATTGTTCTTGTTGCGGCCGATAGTAAACCATATGGTTAAGCATTCAAGTGCCGTTCTCGACGCCACTTTCGGCGCCCTCTCCGACGCGACCCGCCGCGGCCTCCTCGCGCAACTCGCTCTCGGTGAAACTTCCGTCGGTGAGCTTGCCGCGCCTTACCACATGTCGCTTCCCGCCGTCTCAAAGCATCTGCGCGTCCTCGAAGGCGCGGGCTTGGTCGTGCGCCACAAGGACGGACGCGTGCACCGCTGCCGCCTCGCTCCCGAGCCGATGAAGGGCGCTGCCGAATGGATCGCTTATTACCGCCAGTTCTGGGAGAGGCAGTTCGACGCTCTCGAGCAATACCTCTCGGGCTCGCAATCGCCCGCACAGCAAAAGGAGAAGCAACCATGGCAAGCTCCACACCAGGCCCCAGTCTCTCCCTCCAAATCAAACGCACGTTCCAGGCGCCGCGTGAAAAAGTCTGGGCCGCATGGACCGAGCGCAAAGGACTAGAGCAGTGGATGTGCCGCGACGTGCCCACGCACCATCCCAAGTACCTCGAACTCGACGTCCGGCCCGGCGGCCGCTACCTGATTGAAATCAAGCAGCCCGACGGCGTAGTCTACCGGGGCGGCGGTACGTTCCGCGAAGTGAAACCTCCCGAAAAACTGGTCTTCACCTGGGCGTGGACGCGAACACCGGAAAGTGTGAAAGAACCGATGCCGGCCAACGACACGGTCGTCACGGTGCAGTTGTTCGAGCGCGGCAACGCCACCGAGATGCTCTTCACGCACGAAGGGTTCGACAGCGACCGGGAGCGCGAATCTCACAATAAGGGTTGGAACGGCTGCTTCGACAAACTGACGGAGTATCTGAAGAGCGGGGCTTAGAAATCTCAAGAGGAGAAACAGAGTGGCGAGTTCTCAACACCGCTCCGTCGCTTCAGCTGCGAAGAACTTTCAACGCACCTCGTGAAAGAGTATTCGCGGCGTGGACGCAGAAAGAACCACTCGAACGGTGGATGTGCCGATCGCGGCCCGAAATAACCGTCAAGTATCGCGAGTTCGATTTGCGGGTCGGAGGCCGCCACGTTATCGAGGTGCGGCTGCCGGACGGCAGCCTTTACCTGAATTCCGGGGAGTACAAACTCATTAAACCTCCCGAGAAGCTTATCTTCACGTGGGAATGGGAAAAGTTCGATTCGTCTCAGAAGCGAATCGGCGAAATGAAAGGCACGCTGGTCACAGTGGGGTTTCACGAACATGGCGATACGACTGAGGTTGTGTTGACGCACGAGGGTTTCCCGGATACTGCCGCGCGATTCCGACAACAACGGCTGGAACGGCTGCTTCGAGAGACTTGCCGAGTGCCTAAAGGGCCAGGCATAGACGTTTAATAAGACTGAGGAGAGTTGGGTTCAGCGAAACCCAGCTCACAGGAGGAAAGTCGATGCGAAGAGTGATGAGCGTTGTGGCAGTGACGTTGGTGGCGGCGCTGGCGATCGGGATGTTTGCCGCGCGAGCCGGGTCGCAAACCAAGGCGCCGGGCGGATTCGATCAGCTGAAGGTGCTGACCGGCACGTGGGAAGCCGTTACCTCCGAAGGCACGACCATCAACACCATTCGGCTGGTATCCAACGACACCGCGGTCGAAGAAACGTTTCAATCGAAAGACGGCAAGATGCACACCCAAATGGTGACGATGTATACGCCCGACGGCGCGCGTGTCGCCTTGACCCACTACTGCTCCATGGGCAATCAGCCGCACATGGAAACTCCAGAGGTGAACGCCGGCCAGAAAACCTTTGATTTTTCGTTTACCGGCGCCGGAAATCTGGCGGATGCCAATGGAGCACACATGCATCACATGCTTCTGGAGATTAAAGACGCAGATCACTTCTCGGAAACGTGGACCATGCATGGTGGCGGCAAGGAGCAGAAAATGACGTTCAACTTCGTGCGCACCAAAGCATGACGAGTTCGTCCTCCAAACCGAGTGGATAACGGAATGACGAAAGCCATTCAGCAATCGGTGAAGTTTCCGGCTCCGCCGGAAAAGCTCTTCGGGATGTATCTGGACTCGAAAAGGCACTCCGCAGCCACCGGAGGCGCGGCGAAACTCAGCTGCAAACCGGGCGGCAAATTCACCGCGTGGCACGGCGCGCTGGCAGGCCGCAATTTGCTGATCGTGCCGAACAAAATGATCGTGCAGGCCTGGCGCTCGAGGCACTGGCCCGCTTCCGATCCCGATTCGATCCTCGTGCCGCGATTCAGCAAAGCCCCAGGCGGCGGGAGAGTCGACATGGTCCACGCCAACGTTCCCGCGCACGACCACAAAGGAGTGACGAAAGGCTGGCCGGAATACGATTGGAAACCCTGGAAGAAATATCTCGCGGCGAAGCCGCGCGGATAGCAATCGGCGTGTGGCCCTAACCGCCGCCGACAAAATGAACGATTTCGAAGCGATCGTTCGGTTGGATGCGAGTCTCGCTCCATTGCGCGCGCGGAAGGATTTCGAGATTCCGCTCGATGGCCACGCGGCCTGCAGTCATTCCAAGGTGAGCGAGCATCGCTTCGACGGTCAACCCGTCGGGCACTTCGCGGCGCTCGCCGTTAATCACCACCGTGATCACAGCGGTCATCCTGAGGAACTCGGCGACGAATTGGTTGAAGAATTCGCGGGAGACGCTTTCGATTTGTTCCGCATCGTGAAGCGAATCTCGTCCTTGCCCGCATCTGCCTTCGCGTAAATCACCAGCGCAATATCGTTCTTCCCTAATGGAGGAAGAGGAAACTCGATTCGCACGCGCCCTTCGCCGTTGCTTGTGCCGGAGTGACGCGCATCCTCGAGCGCGCCTTCGATCACCGCTTCCACTTGGGCGCCGGCTTGCGGCGCGCGGTCCGCGCGCCGCACGATTTCCAAGTCGAGCGAAACGGTTCCAGCCGACAGCCACGAACTGGTGTTAAGAAGCTGTACCTGAATCCCGCCCGCGCGAACAGCCTGCTCCGCCATCGCGGCGATTTCGACATCGAGAGTTCCGCTGCGCAAGTCGTCAATCACCGCGCGATGCTGCTGCTCGACGCGCTGGCGCAACGCGGCAGGATTGAATGCAGACGACGCGGCAAACTCGGCATATTCGGCGGAGCGCCGATGGACCACCATTCCATTCTGATAGACGACCGTGTCAATGATGGGAGGAGTCGGGCCGCGGTCTTCGGTCTGAATGTGGAAGACCTTTTCGCCGACGCGCGCATCGGTGTTGAATCCGGAACTCATCGAGCCGCGCTGACTTTCTCGACGCGCGCGAGGAACAGCCGCGAAAAATGAAAATAAGATGACATCATTTGACCAGCGCGCTCTCGGGCCGCTATTATACCAGCGTCACAAACATGAACGGCAATTACCTCGACAACTACGGCTCGTTGCTGCTGATGTTCGTGCTGGCGGCGGGACTTTCCGGCGCGCTCCTGGCGGTGTCGGCGCTGGTGGGAAAGCACAAGCGAACGCGCGAAAAAGACATGCCGTACGAGTGCGGAATCCAGCCAACGGGCGACGCGCGCGAACCATTTTCAGTGCAGTTCTACATGGTGGCGCTGGTGTTCATTCTTTTCGACATTGAAGCAATCTTTCTTTACCCTTGGGCGCTGATCTACCGCGAACTGAAGGTGTTCGGCTTTGTGGAGATGGTGCTCTACATTATAATCCTGCTGGCCGGTTACATTTACCTCTGGAAAAAGGGAGCGCTGGACTGGAATCGCTAGCGCTCTTGGGAATCGTGCACATCGTGGAACCGCAGGAACAAAACAAAAATCCGGTTGTGCGCAAACTCAGGGAATGGGATGCACAGGCGGTGGCGGAAGTGCTGGAATTTCGAGGAGAAACGACGGTGGTAGTCCCTCGCGAGCACTTGCGCCGTGCGTCCGAATACCTCGTGGCCGAACCTTCTCTTCGCTTTTCCTTTCTCTCGGACATCACGACGGTGGACCGTTTTCCGATCGAGCCGCGCTTCGAGGTGAATTATCACCTTCTTTCGCTGGACCGCCGCGAACGCGTGCGCCTGAAGGTTCGCGTAGCCGGAAGCGATCCCACGGTACCTTCGGTGACCTCCGTGTGGCCGACGGCGAACTGGCACGAGCGCGAGAATTTCGATTTGTTCGGGATTCGTTTCGAAGGCCATCCGAATTTGCGGCGGATCCTGATGCCGGACGATTGGGAAGGCCATCCACTGCGCAAGGATTATCCGGTCGAGGGTTACCGCTGATGCGTGCCGCGGGCGCGGAACTATGACGACCACTGTTGAAACACCGACCGGGCGCGCGCAAACCATGGTCCTCAACATGGGGCCGCAGCACCCGTCGACACATGGCGTGCTGCGCGTGGTCCTGGAGCTGGACGGCGAACGAGTAGTTAAAGCCGAACCGGTGATCGGGTACTTGCACACAGGAATCGAAAAAACGTGCGAGCGGCTGACCTATTCGCAGGCGATCACGCTGACGGACCGCATCGATTATCTGGCGCCGCTATCGAATAACCTCGGCTACTGCCTGGCGGTGGAAAAACTGCTCGGAATCGAGGCTCCCAAGCGCGCGCAGTATATTCGCGTGATGCTTACCGAATTGACGCGTATCAGTTCGCATCTGGTGTGGGTGGGCACGCACGCAATCGACCTGGGCGCGATGTCGGTTTTTCTGTACACGTTCCGCGAGCGCGAAGAAATTCAGAAGATTTTCGAATTCATCTCCGGCCAGCGAATGATGACGAGCTACTTTCGCGTCGGTGGGCTGGCGCTCGAACCGCCGCCGGGCTATCTGGACCAGGTACGGCGTTTCGTCGACACGTTCCCCGCGCGTCTGGACGAGTACGAAGACCTGTTGACGCAGAATCGCATTTGGCTTGGGCGGACCAAGGGCGTAGGAGTCTTCAGCGCCGCGGACGCTATCGCGCTGGGCGCTTCAGGTCCGATGCTGCGCGGCAGCGGCGTGGCCTACGACGTGCGCAAAGCGTTTCCGTATTCGAGTTACGACGAATTCGACTTCGAGATTCAAACGCAGACGGCAGGCGACTGTTTCGCGCGATATCAGGTACGCGTCGCGGAGATGCGCGAAAGCCTGAAGATCATCCTCCAGGCGGTGGGCAAGATTCCCTCGGAAGGCCCGTTTAAAGCCGAGGCTCCGGGAATCATCGCTCCCTCGCGCGAGGAAATGAAAACTTCGATCGAAGGCCTCATCTACCATTTCAAAATCTATACCGAAGGTTTTGCGCCGCCGCCGGGCGAGGTCTATCAAGCGATTGAGTCGCCGCGAGGCGAGCTCGGCGTGTTCGTTGCCAGCGATGGATCGAACAAGCCGTACCGTGTGAAATTCCGGGCACCTTCGTTCATCAATCTGCAAACGCTACCAAAGCTGTGCGAAGGGCGATTGATCGCCGACGTAGTCGCCTGCATCGGGACCACCGACATCGTCTTGGGAGAAGTCGACCGCTAATGCCGCTCCAACTACCTCCGCCTCTGGAAGCGAAATTTATGGAGCTGATCGGGCGGTATCCCGTGAAGCGCTCGGCGCTGATCCCCATGCTGATGTACGCGCAGGACCATTTCGGCTTTCTGAGCGACGAGCTGCTCGATGAAATCGCCCGGCGACTGAGCCTGAATATCATTCAGGTGAAAGAAACGCTCGCTTACTACTCGATGCTGCGGCGGAAGCCCGCCGGACGGTATCACGTGCAAGTGTGCACGAATATTTCCTGCATGCTGCGCGGAGGCAACGAACTGTATCAGCACGTCCAGAAGCGGCTGGGAATCGGCCACAAGGAAGTTTCGGCGAGCGGCACTTTTTCGCTGGAAGAAGTGGAATGCATCGGGGCTTGCACCGGCGCGCCCGCGATTCAGGTGAACTACGATTTTTACGAGAATCTCGATCCAGACAAGGTAGACGCCATCTTCGAGCAGCTTCAAGACGGGCGAAAACCAAAGCCCGTTCCGGTAATTTCGGGAGGAATCCACGAGCGGCACCCGGCGGAAGTTCCCGTAATCAGCAAGCGCTTCGGCATCCCTAACTCGAACAAGATCGATGTGTACCTGAGGAACGAAGGCTACCAGGCGCTCGAGAAGGCGCTGAAGCAAATGACGCCGGAGCTGATTACCGAAGAGGTAAAGAAATCGAATCTGCGCGGGCGGGGCGGCGCGGGCTTCCCGACTGGGATGAAGTGGAGCTTCGTGCCGAAGGATGCGTCAAAGCCGAAGTACGTCCTCGCGAATTGCGACGAGAGCGAGCCGGGCACATCGAAGGACCGACCGTTGCTCGAGATGGACCCGCACCAGTTGATTGAAGGAATGGTGATTACCGGGCGCGCGGTGGGAGCGAAAAGCGGATACGCCTACGTGCGCGGCGAATACCGCTACGTGATCGACATCATGGATATCGCGATCGCTGAAGCGTATGCGAAAGGCTATCTGGGAAAAGACATTCTCGGCAGTGGATTCGATTTCGATCTCGCGACGCATACGGGCGCGGGCGCGTACGAATGCGGCGAAGAATCCGCGCTCATGGAATCGCTCGAAGGCAAGCGCGGATATCCTCGAATTCGCCCTCCCTTCCCCGCTGTCGTGGGCCTATACGGATGTCCCACGGTGATCAATAACGCCGAGACGCTCAGCTCGGTGCCGGCGATTATTTTGAAAGGTGGCGAATGGTTTGCGGGTCTGGGAACTCCGAAGAACGGAGGCACGCGGCTCTATTCAATCTCCGGACACGTCAACAAGCCAGGGATTTACGAGCTGCCGCTAGGCTTCAACTTAAAGCGGATGATCGAGGATGTTGCCGGAGGAATGAAGGACGGCAAGAAATTGAAAGCCGTGATTCCGGGCGGAAGTTCCTGTCCATTGATGGCCGCAAATGAAATCGATGTAGCGCTGGACTTCGACTCGGTCGCCAAGGCGGGTTCCATGCTGGGATCGGGCGGCACGGTGGTGATCGATGAAGACACGTGCATGGTGGACGTGGCGCGGAGGATCATGCATTTCTACGCGCATGAGTCCTGCGGCTGGTGCATCCCCTGCCGCGAAGGCACCACGTGGCTGCGGAAGATGCTGGACCGTTTCCACGAAGGCGGCGGGCGAGCTGAGGATATTCCGCTGATTGACGAGCTGTCGAAAAACATGCTGGGGCGGACGTTCTGTCCGCTGGGAGACGCGGCGGCGATGCCGACGATCAGCATCGTGAAGAAGTGGCGCAACGAATTCGAGGAGCATCTCCGCGGGAAATGTCCGTACAAACCCGCCGAGATGGTTGCCGCGGCGCACTGAGGCGTTGGCACACACATGGCGGAAGTAAAACAAATTACGTTTTCACTCGACGGCCAAA
>Ga0307475_10000407_pt1 | contig 25742 bp, 26 predicted proteins | sample atmos_gasesECM1C_FD_203317 | JGI IMG/M metagenome (GOLD analysis project Ga0307475, IMG submission 203317) | Hardwood forest soil microbial communities from Morgan-Monroe State Forest, Indiana, United States - atmos_gasesECM1C_515 | ecosystem: Environmental > Terrestrial > Soil > Temperate... | reverse complement strand
GATTTCCGCCGGTCCCATCAAGACGATTTCCGCGCGGGGCATCAAGGATTTTTCGAAGGTTCTAGAATTTGTCGCGCAACACGCTCCGCTGCGCCGTAACGCCGACATCGCTGAAGTCGCGGATACAGCCGTATTTCTTGCGAGCGATCTAGGCCGCGGAGTGACGGGCAATACGATTTACGTGGACGCCGGATTCCAGATCATGGCTCTCGATCCGCCGTCATAGCCGGCTCGTGACCCCGGAGAGAATTCCATCATCGTCTCGAATTTTAATCCTTCGCGTATCCTCCGCGACATGCTCGAGATCGATTCGTATCACCGGCCAATCCGTGCGCAATGAAAGCCTCTCCGGCCACTCGACAAGCACCACGCCGGGTTCGGACAGCACATCCTCCAAGCCAAGCGTCTCCAGATCATGAGAATCGCCGATGCGATAGAGGTCCACATGATAGACGCGCGAGCTATTTCCATATTTGTGTACGAGCGTAAAAGTTGGACTCGTCACCTCATCTTCGCGAGCCGCTCCCGCGCCGCTCACAATTCCTTTTGTTAGCGTCGTCTTGCCGGCTCCGAGCTCACCTGACAATAGAACGAGGACGGGCGGCCTGAGCTGCGCCCCAAGATCGCGGCCGAATTGTATGGTCTCTTCGGAAGAGTGCGTAACGAACTCGCGGCTAGCCACGGCCGCACTCAGCAAAAAACTTCTGATAGGCACGCGGAATAGCGCGGATCAAATCCGTAGCCATCAGCGGCGCTTCGCCCCAATTCGCATAGGCAATGTCGCCCGCGAGGCCATGAAGATACACACCGAAACAAAGCGCCGCTGCACCCGGCCCGTATTGCGCGATGAGGCCTGACAGCATGCCAGTCAGCACGTCCCCGGTGCCACCGGTGGCCATTCCGGCATTGCCGGTAGAATTAATCCATGCCCTGCCGTCGGGCGCGGCCACCACGGTTTGATATCCCTTCAGAATCACGAACGCATTCCAGCCCGCCGCAGCTTCTCGCGCTATTTCAAGCCGCCGCGACTGAATTTGTTTCGTGTCACTCCCAATCAGCCGCGCCATTTCGCCCGGATGTGGCGTCACCGCCAACATCTTGCGCGCAGCTTTTAAGTCTGCCGCACGCCCCGCGAACGCATTTAGCCCATCTGCATCGAGCACGATCGGGATGTCGAGATACTTTCCGACAACGGTGCGGACAAACTGCACGGTTTCAGTCTGCGCCGTGAGCCCGGGGCCGATTCCGATAACGCTCTTCCCTTTGGCTATTCCGTTGAATCGCTCGTACTCGAGTGCCCGCAACGAAATACTGCCCGTTTCGGTGGCTGGCAGCGGCTCGGTCATTACTTCGGGATTCGGCATCGCCACGAGAGGCAACACAGGCTCCGGAACCGCTGCGGTCACAAGTCCTGCGCCCACGCGCAGGGCTGCCCAGGACGCCATCACGGCCGCGCCACTTTTTCCTACCGAGCCTGCGACGATCAGCGCGTGCCCGTAGTTGCCCTTGTTCCCATCAGGCTTGCGAGGGAACGCAAATTCAGAAAACTCGCGCGGCTCGAGCCAACGCACAGTTCCCTTCCCGACCTCTTCGACCAATTCCGCGGGCGAGCCAATTTCGCGAACGATCAATTGACCGACATACGCGGCCGCGTTCCCGGAGAACATTCCAACCTTAGGCGCCGTGAATGTGACTGTGTAATCGGCGGTGACTATGTTGCGACTCGAATCTCGCGTTCCGGCGTTACTTTCCGGTCCAGCGTCTGTGTCGGCAGGCAACCCCGAGGGAATATCCACCGCAATCACAACTCTTCCGCGCTCGCGCCCGTTCACCTCACGAATCACTTCGCTTAGCAAGCCCTCCACCGCACCTTTGACGCCAGTGCCAAGCAAAGCGTCCACAATAAGGTCCGCCGAGTTAACCGATGGCTTCACCGTCTGCCAGTCGGACGACGTCCGCACCACTCGGACTTCCCCTCCCGACTTTTGCCAACGATCGCGATTTAGGGCAGCATCGCCGCGCATTTCATCCTGTGCCGCAACCAGAATCACGACGGGCGTGGCGCCCGCATTAGCCAGGTGCCTCGCGGTCACAAACCCGTCTCCCCCATTGTTTCCCTTGCCGCACAGCACCACGATCCGCCCCGACTCGAGCCTTCGAAACCGCGTGGCCATGAAGTCGGCAACACTCTTGCCGGCATTTTCCATGAGCGACAAGCTGGGAATGCCGTACCGCTCGGTAGTAAGCCGGTCAGCCTGCCGCATTTCCTCCGCGGTGAGAATTTTCATGTCTTGAGTCTCATGGTTGCATCAATCTCTGAGATTATATCGTGCCGCGCAGGTGCTTCTCTCATGGCATTCGACAAAGCGGCGGCTAGCCGCCACACTCCAAATTTGCGCTAGGAAAGACCGCCCGAAATCCTAGCCCTCACAATCGCCTTCCCATTTTCACTTTTCCCTTTTCCATTTTCGTGTCCCACCGTCTGCTAAACTTATTCCGTATGGAAACGCCGCTCGCAAAACTCGAACTCGCCGAAGGCGCCAAGCTCGCCGACTTCACCGGCTGCGCCCTCCCCGAAGTCTTCTCCGATTTCGACGCCGAATACCGTGCCGCCCGCGAATTCGTCGCCCTATTCGACACCAACTGGCACGCCGCCATCACTCTCTCCGGCCCCGACCGCGTGCGTTACCTCAACGCCATCGTAACGAACGACATCAAAGCCCTCAGCGAAGGGTCCGGCGCGCTCGCCCTCCTCCTCAACCCGCAAGGACACATCCTCGCCGAACTCGAAGTGTACGCGCTCAAAGAAAAGCTGCTCGTCCTCACCCACGCCTCCGTCCGCGAGCGCACCATAGAAACCCTCGACAAATTCATCATCATGGACGACGTCATACTCGAAGACGTCACCGACAAACTCGGCTCGCTTGCCATCGAAGGCCCCAAGGCTGGTGCGATCTTTTCCCAAGCAACCGGCCTCGCTATCGAAGGCTTCTCCGAAATGGCATTCGCCGATGTCACGATTGACGCGATTCCGTGCCATTTAATCCGCCACTCGCATTTCGGTTTTCCAGGCGCCGAAATAATCGCCGCTCGCGAAAAACTCGAAATCATCTGGCAGAATCTTCACACAGCCGTTCACGCGCAACACGGCGCCCCAATCGGAATGCAGACGCTGAACGCCCTGCGCCTAGAAGCAGGCATCCCGTGGTTCCCCGCCGATTTCAATGACACGGTAATCCCACACGAAGCCGCCGTTGAAGGCACGCACATCAGCTTTAGCAAGGGTTGTTACACCGGGCAGGAGATTGTCGAACGCGTTCGCTCGCGCGGTCACGTCAACCGCCGCCGCTCCCAACTCAAATTTTCAACGCAGGAAGCGCCGACAGGAGGAACAAAACTCCGCGCCGACGGAGCAGATGTAGGCTACGTAACCGGCGCCGCCTTCTCGCCCTCCGCCGGCACAGCAATCGGCATGGGCTACGTCCGCCGCGAACACAACTCTCCCGGCAGTATCCTCGAATTCGACGGCGGCACCGCTACCGTCATCGCCCGCTAGAATCGGAGCTTATTATGCGAGGTTTTTTTGCATCCCTACTATTTGATCGCCGATTGGTGACTCGCCACGCACTGCCATTTCCCGTTCGCCGTCTTCGTCCAGGTGTCGGTGAAGCGCTCTTTGGCGTCCAAAGGCTTGCCGGATGAGTCGGTGCCCGTCGCCTTAAACGTCCCTGTCGCGACCCCGGTGCTGCCGAAGATCTTCACCTTCAGGTCACCGTAATCGACGCTCGTAAACTTAGTAGCTTTTGCCTGCGCGATCATTTCGGCTTGGTCCTGAAACTTGCCTTCAGAGTCCGTGTTCACAAAACCGTCGGCGAGCAGTGGCTCGATCAGCGCCACATTGTTGGTCTGCTGCCCTTTTAGCCATTGCTTCTCGAGATCGGTGACCGCTTTTTCCCCCGCCCCTGTCTGCGCCAGTGACCACGTCGCCGTCGCCAACAACAATAAAGCGCACAACGAAGTAATTCGCTTCATGCAATCTCCTCTTTTAGTTGTTTTTGTGTAAGGCAGGCCTGACTGCGGCGCCATTTGATACCGAACCCTCGCAGGAGTCAAGCACAGGGCATGCTAGGCAGCTACGGCGGAACTGAGACTATCTAACGGGTCGCGACCCGCTAATCAAAATATCAACCAGTCTCCTCGCGCTTTGCTGCCAGTCAGGACTGTCCGACATGTAGGCCACTCCAACCAGAGCCTTCAGTAGGTCAACCGGGTCGATATCGCTGCGCATCTCGCCACCGTCGATCGCTCGCTTCACAAGAGCTCGAATGGCCGCTTGGATCTGGCCGTAGCAAGCCTCAATCACTTTTGAGTGCTCGCCCACCATTGCCTTCAACGCCGGGGCGATGATCTTCTTCGTGACGATGTAATCCACAAACAACAGCATCCAAGCTCGCACAGCTTCTAGCGGCGCCAACTCCATAGCAAGCCGCTTCTCTGCTGCGGCCAGCTTCTCCACCTCCGTCCGGTACACTGCTGCTAGCAGCGCTTCGCGCGTCGGAAAGTGCCTATATAGCGTACCCGCTCCGACGCCTGCTTGGGTGGCAATGTCGTCAAGGCTCGCGTCGGCTCCCGAGCGCGTGAACGCCTGCTTGGCTATTTCCAAAATGCGCTCGCGGTTCCGCTGCGCGTCTGCGCGCGGCTTTCGTCGTGCTGCTGGGTGCAGTTTCCGCCGGGCGGAATGTGTAGGTTTCTGGGTCATCGTTAAAAGGTTAAAAGTCGAAAAATCTTGCAACCGGAGACATCCTCCGATAATCTAAGTATAGCGGAGACGGCCTCCGTTTTACCAGTGTCTTTTCACTCGCAAACGGACCGCTCGTCAACACACGTTTGCTCCCCGCAGTTATATGAACGGGTCGGCATACAAATGGAGGAGAGATGGTGAGCGCATCGAAAGCTACCTCAACAAAAGTGTTTGGAGCTACCTCAACAACAGAGGACGTTCTGTCTGGCGTGAATCTGCGCGGCAAGCGCATTCTTGTTACCGGCGTTTCGGCGGGTCTTGGCGTGGAAACCGCGCGATCACTCGCCGCACACGGCGCCAACGTCGTGGGTGCCGCGCGAGATTTGAATAAGGCGGAAACTGCGACGGCACAGGTACGAAAGGACGCATCGGCGAACGGTGGCAGCTTTGACCTGATTGCGCTCGATCTTGGCGATCTTAAGAGCGTCCGGGACTCTTCCAACAAATTACTCGAGAAGGGTGAACCCTTCGATGTAGTCATCGCCAATGCGGGGGTAATGGCCACACCGTTTACCTACACAAAGGACGGCTTCGAGATGCAGTTCGGCACCAACCATCTGGGCCACTTCGTCTTCGTCAACCGGATTGCTTCGCTCATCCGCGCCGGAGGACGGTTGATCAACCTCTCCTCCGCAGGCCATCGTTATTCCGACGTTGACCTGCAAGATCCAAACTTTGAGCGCACGGAGTATGAACCCTTCGTCGCGTATGGTCGCTCGAAGACTGCAAACATTCTCTTCGCTGTTGCCTTCGATAACCGGCACCGTGAACGCGGTGTGCGCGCCGCGGCCGTACATCCGGGCGGTATACGGACCGAACTGGCCCGCTACACCGATCCCAGCCGCCTTGAAACGATGGTCGCCCAGATCAACAAGCAGCTTGCCGCAGAGGGCAAGGCACCCTTCCAATTAAAAACGGTTCCGCAGGGCGCTGCGACTTCCGTGTGGGCCGCCGTGGTTGCGCCGGCGGATGAGGTTGGCGGCCGCTACTGCGAGAACTGCCATGTCGGCAACATCGTTCCAGACGACATCACCATCACAGTCGCCACCGAAGGAGTACGAGCCTATGCGCTGGACCCAACCAATGCTGAGGCGCTCTGGAAGAAGAGCGAAGAAATGGTCGGAGAGTCCTTTTAACGATCGCCACGTCAAGACCACAAAGACTCATGAAAACGAATTCACCAGATGGAGAAAATACCATGATGAATCAGAGAAGGCTCGGTGGCACATTCACATTTCCCACTGCTTCATCAGGCGTCTACCGAATGGGCTATGGCGCCATGCGACTTTCCGGGCCTGAAATTTTTGGGCCTCCACGGGACGTTGACGCCGCGATTGCTGTTTTGCGCGAAGCGATAGCCTCTGGCGTGAATCACATCGACACCAGCGACTATTACGGCCCGCACATAACCAACCAGATTATCAAGCGTGCTCTTCATCCCTACCCCGCCGGTTTGGTCATCGTAACCAAACTGGGCGCACGCCGAGGAGCCGACAAGTCGTGGATTCCTGCTCTCTCTCGAAAAGAATTGATCGATGGAGCTCACGACAACCTCCGGAATCTCGGCCTCGACAATCTTGACGTCGTCAACCTTCGCGTCGGCGGGTTTACCCAGCCATCGGAAGGGTCGATCGCAGAACCACTGAGTGCGCTCGTCGAACTGAAGCGCGAGGGCTTGATTCGTCACATCGGTCTCAGCAATATCACCTCAAAGCAACTTCAAGAAGCCCAGAAAATCACGGAGATCGTCTGCGTTCAAAATTTCTACAATGTGGCCAACCGCAATGACGATTCCTTCATCGACGCTCTGGCGCAGCAAGGCATCGCCTACGTTCCCTTCTTTCCGCTGGGAGGGTTCACGCCGCTGCAATCATCGGTTCTCGATCAGGTGGCGGCTTCGCTGCGAGTTACCCCTATGCAGGTCGCGCTTGCCTGGCTTCTTCAGCGCTCTCCCAACATTCTGCTGATTCCCGGCACGTCTTCCACAAGCCACCTTCGGGAGAATCTCAGCGCCGTTTCGTTGGAACTCTCTTCAGATGTAATCGCCCAGCTCAACTCAATCAGCGCAAAAACAATGGCTGCAGCTCCGCCTGCACATTAATTCGGTTTTTCGATGACGACGTGAAAAGGAGTATTTATGAAAGTTTTCGTCACAGGTGCCACAGGCTTCATCGGTTCTGCCATCGTCCCGGAATTGCTGAAGGCAGGTCACAAAGTCCTCGGCCTGGCTCGCTCGGATGCGGGCGCTAAGTCGCTCGCCGCGGTGGGTGCCGATGTGCATCGCGGTTCGCTCGAAGATCTCGAGAGCCTGCACAATGGAGCAGCCGCTTCCGATGGCGTAATTCATGCTGCTTTCATCCACGACTTCTCAAACTACGGGCCGGCCGCTGAGAAAGATCGGCTCGCTATCGAAACACTTGGTGCCGCGCTCGCTGGCTCGCGCCGCCCGCTCATCGTCACCTCAGGCACTCTGCTTGTTCAACGCAAAGGCGCACTCGCAATGGAAGACGAGGCGGCCGGCGCCAATTTCCCACGCAAATCCGAAGAGGCAACCGATTCACTTGCGGCGCGCGGCGTCAATGTCTCGACGATGCGCCTCCCTCCCTCCGTCCACGGCGACGGGGACCACGGGTTCGTTCCACGCCTCATCGGCATCGCTCGCGAAAAGGGCGCATCCGCTTACGTCGGTGACGGTGCGAATCGCTGGCCCGCGGTTCACCGCCTCGATGCCGCTCATCTCTATAGGCTTGCTCTTGAAAACGGTACTGCCGGCGCCAAGTATCATGCTATCGGCGACGAAGGCGTTCCCTTCCGCGACATCGCCGCCGTGATCGGCCGCCGTTTGAATTTGCCGGTCATGAGCAAGTCACCCGAAGAAGGCCGCGCTCATTTCGACTGGCTCGCGCACTTTGTTGCCATCGATTGCCCTGCTTCCTGCGCAAAAACCCAGCAACAACTCGGCTGGCGCCCAACTCAGGTCGGCCTCATCCCAGACCTCGACCATGGCACCTACTTCGACGCCGGCCAAACGAAGCATGCGACGCAGTCGCACGGCTAAACAGCTCACTACTTGCAGCTTCGTGAGGATTTTTTTTTCTAATGGCACCGCTGAGATTCAGTTGGTAGGCACGAGGAGCGCGTCGCTCGTCGCGGGCTTTTTCAGTGGTACAGGCACTCCTGCCTGTGCGCCTCCCTTACGTCGCAATCCCCCGGGACTTGGCTTAAGCACCGCTTCGCACTTCATGTTCGCAAGAGGACAGACTTTCTCTAGCCGATGCCATCCGGGGCCCTCGCAGCACTCGCGCCGGCAGAAACATGATCGCGCGCAGCAATTCGAAGACTCCACCTACCGCGATTCCCACGATCCGGAACGGCAGCAGGATCAACCAAACAATCGGATAAAGAATCAGCGCCAATAGCGCCAGCGGCCAGCAAACCACCAACAGCAGGCACCACAGCAAGAACGTCAACATCACAGCCCTCCCTTAGCGGACACTAGCATATACGCAAAAGGGAGGGCTCTTGTTTCGTTAAGACCGCTCACGCCGCCGACGCTGCTACCCGCTGACGATTTTGCACGCTTTCGGCTCCGGACCAACGCCGCGCCTGCGCGATCACAATGATGTGCATAATGAAAAACAGCGGTACCAGGAAGGTCGGCACGATGCTCAACGGCAGCACCGTCATCGCATCTGCTGCCAGGCCGCCCACATTGATTAGCCTCGAAGTCGTCCCTAGCGTAACTGCCGTGACGAGATCCAGCATTCCAAGCAGATTCCATCCGATGAAGGCGCCTCTATGCTCAGGTCGCGTCAGTTTCAAGGCTACCCATGGCGCCGTCAGTCCAATGAAAATATCGCCCCATCCGGCAGGGTTGGCAAACACGCCTGGCAAGATCCCATAAACATAGAGCGCCACGACGGCGAACCCCGCGATGCGCCACGATTGCACAATCGTCAAGACTTGCGGATCGAGCGACAACGCGAACTCGCGAAATCCTGCTGAGGCCTTGAACCAAACCCAAAATGCAAGAAGCGGAACTGCCACCGAAAGCCCCAGCGCGATTGGAGGCGCAGCAGAACTCTGCTTGAAAACGTGTGCAGCGGATGCCCAAATCGAAAATACGAACCACACCGCGATGATCCCTATTGCCAATCTTCCGTAATCTCTGTTGCTCATGATGTTCCTCCCTTCAAAAAAGCAGTCAATTCATGGTTCATTTGAAACAGCTGCTTCCAACGTTGTTCCCCAAGTTGTGCGTGCAACCGCTCCTGGACGCGCTCCCATTCCGGTAACACGCGCTCGAATTCTTTCCGCCCCGCTTTCGATAGCGATAGCCGCCACTCGCGCCCATCCCGGCCTCGTCGCCTCGCAATCCACCCCCGACGGTCCATAATCGCGAGCGTCCGCGTCAACGTTGTCGAGTCAAGCGCGAGAATCTCCCCTAGCTGCCCCTGCGACACTTCGCCTGCCAGCGACAGCGCCTGCAAGATCGTGAACTGCGTCCCACGCAGCCCGAGCGACCGCAGCGCCTCCTCGTAGAGCTGCGTCAACGCCCGCACCGTCCGGCGGAAATTCGCGCACAGGCACGGCAATTCAGGTATTCGCTTTGGCGTGTCGCTCATATAACAGGTAGATGCATATACATCTAAGTGGTTTCGCGAGATTTTTCGAAGATTTTTAATCGACGGTTCCGTGATTAAAACTCGGCGTAACACATTGAAAACAAGGGGGAAGAGAGATTCTAATAGGCGGTAAATGCGGGTTTCGGGGAACGCGAAATCCTGCCTTTGTCACTCGGGAGGATGTTGAAAATGACCGCTGAAGACCAAGTCTTCTCGGAAACTCAGGCTTCGCTTTTTGGCGAGGTCGGTGTCGAAGTCGAGGTCGAGTTCTTGGCGAAGTTGAGGGAGCCAGTAAAGCTGCCGCGCGTGGAATCGATCTTCTTCTGCAGCTGGAAAATCGCGTAGAGCAACGCTTCGGGTCGCGGCGGACAACCTGGAACGTAAACGTCAATCGGAATCACTTGATTCACGCCTTGCACCACCGCGTAATTATTGAAGACGCCGCCTGAAGTGGCGCATGCGCCCATCGAAATCGCCCACTTGGGCTCGGGCATCTGCATGTAGAGCTGTTTGATGACCGGTGCCATTTTCTGCGAGACGCGCCCGGCGACAATCATCAAGTCCGACTGACGCGGCGAGCCGCGGAAGACTTCGGCGCCGAATCGCGCGATGTCGTAGCGCGAGGCAGCCATCGACATCATCTCGATCGCGCAGCAGGCGAGGCCGAACGACATTGGCCAGATGGAACTGCGGCGTGCCCAGTTCACCACCTTGTCGAGCGAGGCGAACAGGATGCCTTCATCCTTGAGGAAGTTTTCGTTCTCCCCCGGGAGCTCGAGCGCTACGCCTTTGGCAAGTTCGACGGCCATATGAGCATTTTGCCCGTTCGCGCGCGGCATTGCAAATGAGGATGGGCGCGATTGCCAATGGCGATGAGAATAGGGACGATCACAGGTGATGCCCGGCAGTGCTTCGCTTCTATTTCTCCATTCAACATCGTATACAAACGGCACATATGCGTGCGATACTCTGGCCGCTGAGGGAAACGGAGGTATTCATGCGCATTCCAATGCGTGCAATTTCCCTGGCTTCTGCGGGTCTTACCTTAATTCTCTTCTTTGGAATCTCAGCTCCCGTATTTGCATCCGGTGACGATAAATCGCCAGCGCCCGTGTCTGCGGCATCGAAGAATGCTCCTCCATCGCCCGACCGTGAAAAGAAGGTCTATACAAACGACGATATCGATCGGATGTGGCCGAAGCCGAAATTGTCTGTTGTGTCGGTGTCGCGCGCGCAAAATCAGCCGGTCGCGGTTTCTCGTGCGACAGCCGTTGCGGCTCAGCCGCTAAGCCCTGAGAAGAATCCTCTTTGGTATGCGTCGCAGGTGGCTGCTCTCGAGGACGAACTTGCCAGCATCGCGGCCTCGGAAGAACGGCTGCGCGAATTTCGCACAAGCGGATCGACCGACACTCTGCCCGGAACGCGAGTCGGTTTGCAGTTGAATGCGCCGTGCGACGGCTTCACGACGGACAACGAAATCCAGCAATTGGCTCTTCGCCGCGCGGAGATCGAAGAGCAGATCGCTGCGCTCGAGGACACTGCACAGCAGAACGACATGTCTCCGGAAGTGATCCGTGATGCGCCCGAGATTCTTGCGGCGGCGCTGAAGCCATCGAGCCCCGCGCAAGAGCGAGCGGTGCTCGCAGAGCAACAGGCTCAACTGGCAGACGAACTCAGCGCCACGCAAGAGGAGCTGGCGTCGATGTCCGAGCAAGCGGCTGCACAGCGCGCGAATCTGCAGCCTCCGACGCCGGGCTTTGGCGGAAACATGACCACCGATTTGATCGAGCGCCTCGACAATCGCGCGAGCGAAATTCGAGAAGCACTCGACCAAAGCGAAGAAGCCGCTCGGCTGGTTGCCGCCGGTCAAAGGTAAGCCGCACAACCGTAGCTACAAAAACAGTAGCTGTGGCGTTTTTCTCGCTATCCGCATTTGAATTTTCCATCGAACGTTAACTTTGCGTTGCCATCGCGACGAGCGCTCCTCCATGTAGAATAGGAGCGATGCCGATCCGAATGATTGCGATGGACCTCGACGGGACGTTGCTGGACAGCAACGCGAAGGTCTCCGAAGAAAACGCGCGGACGATTGCGGAAGCCCAGCACCGCGGAATTGAGATCGTCTTGGTTACGGGACGCCGCTTCGATTTCGCGCGTCCGATTGCCGATTCCCTTCCCTGCGATCTGCACTTCATCGTGAACAACGGCGCCATAATCAAATCCAAAAGCGGCGTCACTGACTTGCGACATCTGCTTCCGGCAGCTACAGCGCGCAAAGTGCTCGATGCAACGGAAGAATTCCGTTCGGGTGCGGCAGTGGTCTTCGACCGCCCTCGCGAAAATCAAGTAATGATGGAACGCCCGGACTGGGACCATCCCGTGCGCGGGCGTTACCTGCGCCGCAACCGCGAATACATCGGCTTGGTCTCTCCGCTTACGGACTGCTTAAACGGAACTGATCCAATCCAGGTGGGATACGCGGATAACTGCAAGAATCTGCGCGCCGCAATGAAGCTTCTCCAGGAGCTGCCGATTGCGAATGAATACACGCTGGCGTTGACCGAATATGAAAGCCGCGATCTTTCGATTCTGGACGTTCTGAAGCGCGGTGTTTCGAAGGGTTCGGCGCTCGCAGAGTGGACCAAGCGGCGAGGGATCGCGCGCGACGAGCTAATGGCGCTGGGCGACAACTGGAACGATCGCGAGATGCTCGAGTTCGCCGGTTTACCGATCGTGATGGGCAATGCGGTGCCGGAGTTGAAAACGCTGGGCTGGACCGTTACGCTGACGAATGACGAAAGCGGCGTGGCGGAAGCGATTCGAAAGCATGTCCTGATGGCACGCTCGCGAGCCTAAGAATCTGCAAACCGAAACATGAGGCGAGGAATCATCTTCTGCGTGTTGCTAGCGGTTGCTGCGCCGATGGCGCGGGCGGACTACGCGGTGCTGCGCTCGGGTGTGCGGCTGCACATCACGGGATATGAGGCAGCGGGCGACCGGGTACGACTTACTGTGGAAGGCGGCTCGGTGGAAGTTGCCGCCGGCGAAATCGTGTCCATCGAACCCGAGGATGTGTTTCCTTCGCGGCCTACCGTTGCACCTCTGCCGGATGGACCGTACGCGAAATTGATCCGCGCCTCCGCCGAGAAGCATGGTGTGGACGAGAATCTGATTCACCGGATGATTCTGGTGGAATCGAACTTCAACCCCAAGGCGGTCTCCCGAAGGAGCGCGTTCGGACTAATGCAGCTGTTGCCTCAGACGGCGGCGCAATATTCGGTGAGAAACGTGTTCGATCCCGCGCAGAATATTGACGGCGGAACGCATTACATGAAGGATCTTCTCGCACGCTACCATGGCGATTTGTCCCTCGCGCTTGCCGCTTACAATGCAGGGCCGCAGATGGTTCAGCGGTATGGCGGAATTCCGCCGTTTCCTGAGACGCAGAACTATGTTCGAAAAGTTGCGAAGCCGCTGAAGTGCAAGGAGTCGGCGGACGGCAGCAAGTGCCCGTCGAAGTGACGGGAGGCAAGGTCTTGCGGCTGAGATTCTTCGCCCCGCAGAAGGATGCGGGACGCACAAAACGCGCTGCGCTCAGCATGACAACGCTACGTATTTTTGACCCAGAGAGTTGATCGATTACTTCGAGTACCTACCCTGTTCTGAAAACCGAGACGTAGTGATTGCTGTGGCTGTTACTGTTGTTGAGGCTGTTGAGGTTGCTGCGGCTGTGGTTGTGGCGTGCTGGGTTGGCCAAATGGGTTGCTTGTCGGCGAACCTATTCCACCTGGGCCGATTGGCTGGCCGATTCCCGGTTGCTGACCCTGAGGATTGAGCGACTGCTGCATATTCGCAGCGGCTTCTTCAAGCGGATTCCAGACGAATTCCCACTGAATATACTTTTTGCCGTGGTGGTAGACCTTCTGCGACGGCGCGTCCACTTTGCTGGCAACGCCGGTAAGGAACGCGCCAAGTACCGGGCCGTCGACCGGGCCTGTCGGCTTCTGCAAGTCCGCGGGATTTCCGGGCTGTCCGTTCAGCGAACCGAATGGGTTCTGTCCGGGAGCTATTCCCGGCTGGCCTAGGGCGCCTGGCTGGCCTAATGGACTCGGCTGCCCGGGAGGCGCCGTAGGAGGCTGCGAGCCCGGAGGATTCTGTCCCGATTGATCGGGACTCTGACCGGGAGCCTGCGGAGGCGCGTTGGGATCGGTGGGCGCAAGGCTCGGATTTTGCGCGGAGTTCGAAGAACTCGACGCAGTGCCGTTCACATCTCCGAAGCCGCTCGAATTCGTGAGGCTCGAGACCGGAGTGCCGACCAGGCCTGGAATCTGTCCCGGCAGGCCGTTCTGCAAACCGCCGCTATCGTAAAGCGCCATCTGCTGAAGTGACGTGTATTTGGTGCTGCCGATGATTTGTCCTGCGGCATTCACATAGATGAATCGCCAGGAGCCGTCGGCTGTATTGAGCGGATCCTTGTAGGACTGGCGAAGAAAGTGAAGCTGCGGCATGCCTTTTTTAAGATCTTCGAGAGTTTGAGGATAGTGCCCGGTTTTGTGGAAATAGAGGCGAATCGCTCGGGCGTATTGGTTACCTCGCCAGATGGCTTCGTCTTCGCGCTGGCGCTTGCCCTCGATGCGAAGGTTGGCAATCATCGCGGTGGAGGCGATGAGAACCATCATCGTCAGAGAGAGTGCCATCAGCATGGCGTAGCCGCGCTGACGGGAACGATGAGCATTTTTGCGCGGGCGCGGAGCGGAATTCATCATGGCGTTGCCTGATCGCCTGGAGCAAGACCTGCGCCACCGCCAGCCGGTGGTTGAACCATCGCGACGCGTGCATGCCGGCCGCTGGAAATTTCTTCGACGTCGGCAGACTCGTTTCCAATATGAATTAAGCGATAGTTACTGAGGAATTTGTCGCCCTCAGCCACGACGAGGACATCGTCGCCATTCTTGAAAAACCCAAACCGCGTGCCCGACGGAGCCGGGCGCACCGCATATCCGAAGAACTCACCGGGAACCTGGACTGGAGGTGGAGGCGTCGGTACCGGCACTGTAGGATAACGGCGCTCGGCCTCCTTCCGTTGTGCCGGGGTTAGCTCCGGCGGAGGAGGAGTTGCGTTGAAAATATTGCGGTGAGCGCTGAGGCTCTCTTCTTTCTGGAGTTTCGCGAGGAGATCGATGCGCAATTGAGGTTCCTGAACGCTCAAGGGAACAAACTTCGCATCGGCCGACACACGCGGCATCCCGCCAGCTATCTGGCTGCGGTTGAAGAAATACGCCAGGGCGCCGACGACGAGCAGGCCCACCAGCACCGAGATTTCGATCCTCTGTTTCGTCACATCAAGTCCTGAAAAAAGTCCGCAAATCCAGATTTAGTTTGATGCCCGGAGTGGAACCTGCCGACGCCAGCGTGAGATTGTCGAGCAAATAGAAATTGTTCGAGCGTTCGAGCGCATGGATAAATTCAATCAAGGCTGGATAGTCGCCTTCGACTGTGGTTCTCATGGCGATTTCAGTGACGCCGTGGCCTTTCAATTCTTTCTGCTGGAAGTTGACGCCGCTGGTCTTCAGCCCCGCCTTGTGGGTGATCTCCGTAAGTTCGGCGACGACGGCCGAATAACCGGCGTAAGCCGGGAGAAAATCCGCTTTAAAAAAGCCGTCGCAGTCCTTTCCGACCTGTGGTAGCGAGGCTTTGATTTTCTCACCGCGTTCGACGTCGGCCTTGAGAAGCTTGGCCTGCAATTCCAGGCGGTCGCGCTGGCGTCGCTTCGTTTCGGGGCCTTCGCGGCCTCCCTGCCAAATGAAGACAGCAAGTGCGATGTCGACCGCAAACAGCAGGGATAGAGCGGCGGTAACATATTTCTTCCAGGGACTTGAAGATCGATTGGGTGTCATATCGTCACATACCACGCTGTGAGATCCACGAGAATGTCACTTGAGTTCTGTTCGCGATGTTCGGCTTGTACCTGGATCTCCGCAAAATCTTTGGAACGCTCGAGCGTTTGCAAGAACTTCACCTTGGAATCGTCGCTCAAGGCGCTGACGGTGAGCTTCACCAGAGCGCGCCCATGATCGAGGCGAGGCGAGATGCTCACCACGCGCACACCGGCGGGCAGTGTCTGCCCCAAATCGGCGAAAACTTTCGTCCAAGGGAAACTGCGCTCATCGATGAGCGAATTCAGGAAGCCGGCGCGATCGAGAACCTGCACGGCTTGCGGCGTCCTGAAATATGCTTCGAGGGCGGCCTGCTTCTGTTCGCTGACCTGAATCTGCCGTTCGAGATCGGTGATGTTTCGGCGGATGTCGCGATTGGCGCGCCACGATTGATAGGCCTGCTGTGAAAGAATTAAAAGCAGGATCAATCCAATGGTTCCCAGCAGGCCTGCGCCGGCAAGGAACGGCCTCTTGTTTTCACGTGGAGCGGTGGAAAGATTGAGTCGCAGCTGCATATGAAATTGGGCGCTAACGCGCTCAGGAACCTCCGTTCATCATCCAGCCAACAACTGAGTCGAGATCCTCGCTCATCAGATCCCTGGCCGTGGAAGGAAGCCATAGCGCTTGATCGGACGCGGCGAGCGGACCAACCGATACTTTCAATTCCGCCGTGAGTGCTTGCCTGAAGATTTCCTCGCGCGATCCGAACCCGGAGAGCCGGACGCGATCTACCATCGCCTCCCAGGTGTCCTGATAATAGGCAATGGCGGGAAATATTTCGTCGAGAATCAATTGGGGCTCGAGGGAGCTTACATCGGCCGGCATCTCACCCGAGCGGTAAACGGCGAGATTCCCCCCCTGGACGATAACGGTGGTGAGGGTGCGTCCGCTGATACGAACAAGAAGGGTGGCGCCGCGATCTTCGAGCAGGGGCAGCGTGGCGAGCGTGGAACCTAATACAACGATGGGGTTCGCATTGAGAGAGGAAACCAGCTCTTCATATTGGCGGACGATGCTTTCGCGGGCGACAGCCGCGACAATTTCGAGACTGCCGTCTCGGCCGTGCTGGCGCATCCAGGAAACAACGGTTTCGTCCACGTCAAATGGAACGCTTTTCTTCAGGCGCCATCGGAGGAGCGGCAGGGCTTCGTCGGCGCGGCGTGGAAAGGTTTCAAAAGGAAGAATGAAGACGCGAACGACGGGATCAGGAATCAGAAGCGCCAAATCGGTTCCGTGACCGGTGACGCGGCTGAACAGACGGCGCAGGGCGCCACGAACGGCGTCGGGCTGAGCGACGTTGACCTCGACAGGAGAAGGAACGATTGCGCCAAAGGGAACGGGCTCGATGGCGTAGGACTCCAGGGTGCCTCGCGTCTTGCCCCAGCGAGCCAGAGCGACGCGGTCGGGCGATATTTCGGCAACCAGCGATGGATGCGGCATGGCATTGAGCCAGCGATCGAGGCGCCGCATGGGGCCGAGTTGATAGAGCTTGGCCTCGAGATTTGGCGCAGTGCTAGTCAAGGAAAGTCACCTTATTGATTTCGCGCAGAGTGGTTACGCCTTTGCGAATTTTCTCAAGGCCGGAGTCGCGCAGGAACGTCATGCCTTCCGCTTTTGCGGCGCGCTTGATTTCCGAAGTCGGGCGGCGATTGATAATCATCTCGCGAATATTGTCGGAGAGGTCGAGCAATTCGGTGATCGCGCTGCGGCCGCGATAGCCGCTGCCAGAACATTCGAGGCAGCCGGTTCCCTCATAAAAAGGCACGCTGCTCCAGTCCGCGGGATCGAGCCCTGATTCCTTCAAAACTTCCGGGGCATATTGCACACGCTTTTTGCAGTGGTCGCAGATCACGCGGACGAGGCGCTGGGCCATGATGCAATTGAGGGCGGAGACGAAATTGTAGGGCTCGACGCCCATGTTGATGAAGCGCCCAATGACGTCGGTGACGTTGTTGGCGTGGACGGTGGTGAAAACCAGGTGGCCGGTGAGGGCGGAGTTGATGGCGATTTGCGCAGTTTCCTGGTCGCGAATTTCGCCGACCATGATTTTGTCGGGGTCGTGGCGCAGGATGGAACGCAGTCCGCGCGCGAAGGTGAGGCCTTTCTTTTCGTTTACGGGAATTTGGGTGATGCCGCGCACCTGATATTCGACCGGATCTTCGATGGTGATGATTTTGTCTTCGTCGTTTTTGATTTCGTTGATGGCGGCGTAGAGCGTGGTCGTCTTACCGGAACCGGTGGGGCCGGTGACGAGCACCATGCCGTAGGGCTCATGGATGTAGCGGCGGAAGCGGGTGATGTCTTGCGGATCGAAGCCGACCACATCGAGATTCAGGTTGCGGAATTTCTCGCTGAGCGTTTCTTTGTCGAGAACGCGGAGGACGGCGTCTTCCCCGTGAACGGAGGGCATGATGGAGACGCGGAAGTCGACGAAGCGGCCTTTGTAACGCACCCGGAAGCGGCCGTCCTGGGGGACGCGGCGCTCGGCGATGTCGAGTTCGGACATTACCTTGATTCGGGAAAGGATTGTGGCGTGCCATTCCTTAGCAAGGGCTTGCATGGCGTATTGCAGGACGCCGTCGATGCGGTACTTGACGACGACTTCGGTGTTGCGCGTTTCGATATGGATGTCACTGGCGCGGCGCTCGAGTGCGGTGAAAATTACAGTGTCGACGAGACGGACGACGGGGCTGACGCCGGTGTCGCGCGTCAGTTTGTCCATGGTGATGTTTTCGTCGCTGTCGTCTTCTTCGCCGACGACTTGCAGCGTGAAACCTTCGGTGGCCTGGTCGAGGACGCGCTGGGATTGCTCGGTGCGCTTCAGAAGGTCGTCAATCTGGGAGGTGGTGGCGACTTTTATCTGCAGGCGCTTATTCAGGAGAAGCGCGAGTTCGTCGGTCTGTTGGAGCTGGCTGGGATCGGCGACGGCGACAACGAGGGTGCCGTTGTGGCTCTCGAGCGGAACAAATTTGTAGCGAAACATCATTTCCGCGGGGATGCTGCGGAAAAGTTCGGGGTCGATGCGCTGTTCGCGGAGATCTACAAATGGGCAGCGATAACGCTCGGCGAGGCGGCGGGCTTGATCGCGCTCGGCGGCGTCGTCCGGAATGCCAGTAGGAATGGGATTCACTGTGGTCATTAACTTGAAGCTCCTATCTGGAGGGAGAACATCGGCAGATATAATGCTATCAATAACGAGCCTATCACGAAGGCCATGACGACCAGAATTACGGGCGAGACCCAAATGAGCGTGCGCTGCAATCGCGTATTTACCTCTTCTTCGTAGAAATCGGCGACGCTTGTGAGCATGGCCGGCAGCGCGCCGGAAGCTTCACCCACTTCGATCATTTCGATGGCCAGGGACGGGATCAGGTTTGTTTGCGCGAGGCTGGCGTGAAGTGTCTCGCCTTCGCGGACGCGCTCGGCGGCTTTTTCCACAGAGGTAGCGACGAGGCGGCTATCGATGGCGTGCGATGCTGTGGCGAGGGCCGCAACCAACGGAGTGCCGCCAGCGAGAAGCGTCGAGAGCGTTCGGACGAACTGCGCGATTTGAGCCTTTAACCAGATATCGCCAAAAAACCAGATACGGGGCTTGACGCTATCGACTGCGAGGGCGCCGCGATCTGTGCGTGTCCAAAGTCTTATCATCACAAAGCCCACCGCAGCCACGACTGCGAAAACAAGGAAATAGTCCCGCAGCGGCGCGGCCAGGCCAAGGACGATTTGCGTGACACGCGGTAGCGGAACGTTAAGGTCCTTGTACAGCCCGGCGAATTTGGGCATCGCGTACGTCACCATGTACGACATGACAAGCACAACTGCGCCGACGAGAATCGACGGGTAGATGAGAGCAGTGACGAGCTGACGCCTGAAGCCGGTGCTTACCCGAAGATATGAAATGTATTGATCGAGGACGCCACTCAGGTTGCCGCTGCGTTCTCCGGCAGAAACAGCGGTGACGTACACAGGCGGAAACGAACCCTGAGCTGCGAGCGCGTCGGAAAGTAACGCGCCATCCCGAACGCGTTGGCGGACGTCGCTGATGATCGGCCTTAGGCGTTCGGCCGCGGCGCGTTCGCCAAGCAAGTCGAGAGACTTGAGGATTGGCAAACCGGCCTTGAGCAGCGTGTTGAACTGCTGGTTGAAAATCAGGAAATCCTGGGTCCGGATGGACCGATCCGTCTTGGGCTTGGTGAGTTGGGAAATAACGTCGAGGTGGCTGCGAATACCGTAGACGTAGAAGCCCCTATCGGCGAGCTTTTGCCTCGCTTCAGCCTCTGACTGGGCGGTTTCGACTTGATCGAAAACCCGGCCGGAGATGTCCCCGACTTTGCAGACGAATTCAGCCACGTTTTTGGCTAAACACCCACACTAAGCGGGTGCTTCGCCTTCAGTTTAGCATACCGCTTTTGGGCCCTGGGTGAAGGCGTGAAAACGAGCCATTAACACCATATGACAATGGCGGACCTGAAGCCTCAGCTGGGGAAAAGGCCAAGATATGGGATTCGGTATTGGCCGCGAGGGTTGGCCCTAGGTTGGGCACTAGTGAATTGCTCCAGCGAGAGTAGCCTCGTCGACGACTGTGACACCAGAAGGCGGTTGAAAGTGAAATTGCGCTTCGGGGATGGGAATGTTCTCTTCCCAATTGCCGAAGCGGAATTCTGTTTCGATATTTCCCGCCTCACGGAGCACCACGCGGACTAGCCGGGCCTGCGGGTCCGTCTCCAGCAGAACTTCATGCAGAGAATCCGTCGCGTCGGTGGAGTCGCCGCTGCTGTTTCGTGGCGTGCAACGCAAAACGGTGTCGCCATCCTGTAAACGGTGATCTTCAGGCTTTCCGCCGGCGCTGGAAGGGGGAGCGACAATTTCGATGCTGCGGCATAAGCGCGAGAGATCGGCCTTTCCTACCAGCAAGGCAATGGGCGTCCGCCAATCTGAACTCTGCTTCATCTTCGCGCGGCTCACGCTGCGATCGGCCGGAACGTAAAACCAAACATTGGTGCCATCGACGAGGAACAGCTTCGGTTCCGGCGATTCGTAGTCCCAACGCATTCGCCCCGGGCGCGAAAAATACACCGTACCCGATTCCGATTGAACTGCGCCCTTGCCATCGGAATACCGCTCGAAGAAAGAGGCCTTTAGCGTGTGGGCGTGCTCATAGCGCGATTCCAACGCGCGAACGGCGGACTTTGCGTCAGCGACAGACCGAGGCGAGACAGCCATCGCGATAATGACGAAAACAAAAAAGCACATGAGAATGAGGTTAGCAGGAAAGAGCGAAGTGCGGAGCTAAAGGTTTGGTACGCGTAATGGCAGTTTACTGAAGTGGAGGAAGCGCCTGGCAGGCGGCCACACTTGCAGCTGTCACACCGGTCGCGTCAAATCGAATTACACCGGGTTCGTCGCTGCAATAGCTCGCTTGTCCGGTATTCCCGACGACGATTGGCGCCGCCGTCACCAGATATTCATTGAATCCTGGAGCGCCACAGGCAGCTGGCGGATTCAGAATTGGGGCGCCTTGCGGCTGATAGTTATACACGTAACCACTCTTATGAAACGGCGGGACCGTCAAAACATCGTCGAGCAGGTTAGCAGCATTGCAATTGGCTGCTCCAACGCCACCCATCGCCGCGAGGCTCGGGGGAAAGCCGTTGTTGTACGTAGAAGAATAAACGATGGTGGCGCTGTTAATAGTCCTAATCGTCGAGGCGCCGGAAGCTTGATTCGCGGCCATTCTCGCGCGCAGGAGGTTCGGGATGGCGATTGCGGCGATGATTAGTATGATGGCGACGACGATCAGAAGCTCGATCAGCGAAAAACCGGCCCGCTGGTCTTGCGCCGTCTCCGAATTGTGAGTGTTCTTGAGCATTTTCTTTCTCTTTACTGAAGGCCTCTCAAAAAAAAGGGAGGAAGCCTATGACTTCCTCCCCTTTTTTGCCACTCAAGCAACTTTACTGCAACGGAGGCAACTTCGAAGTCGCGCAAGGGGCTGGCGGACCTGCGGGACCGCCAACTGCTGCCGAGTCAACACGAATGACGCCCGTTTCATCGATGCAGTACGATGCGGTTCCGGTCGACGGAGTAAGTGGTCCGGTGCTAACCGAGAAGCCGGTGTCACCAGAAACACCGCAGGCTACCGGAACACCGGCGGTCAGTTGCAGCACGCCGTTGGGGGTATAAGTATACTGGTAACCGCCCTTTTGGAACGGAGCGGTCGACAGCACTTCGTCAATCAGCTGCGCAGCGCCGCAGGTAGCAGCTGCGCCAGCCGCGCCGCCCAACTGCGTGAGAGTTATCGTGAAGCCGTCGCTGTAGGTGGACGAGAAGGTTTCCTCGGCCGAATTGATCGTACGGAGTGTGCCGACAGCTGCCGACTGGTTCGCTGCAATCTTCGCGCGAAGCAGGTTGGGAATTGCGATAGCCGCGATGATCAAAATGATCGCCACGACGATCAGCAATTCGATAAGCGAAAAACCCTTCTGGTTCTTCTTCATTGTTTCTCCTTGGATCTAAAGTCGAATGTTTTTCTCGTACTCCCTGGCGGGGTACGCGGCGATATAGTGCACGGTGTGTGCCAAGCTGGAGCAGCCGGTTACCTTTATGGCACACGGCATTATACCTGCCCGTTTCATAGAGATACAGACGCTGTTTTAAGTGGCGGGGTTGGTTGTTGCGAAAGCGGGATTGGAGGAGGTCGAAAAATGACGATTTTTGGCGGTCTTACTCGACTGAAAGGGTCATCCTGTTGGCCCCTCTGCCTTTAGCTTTGTTTTCGATTGGTGCCGCGAAGGCGCCACAGCAAATAATAAGAAGACAGCAAGCTACAAGCTAGGGGAGCAGCGAATATACGAGATTCGCCGCATTCATTTATTGACGAGGTCGATGCGTGGGTTATTGAAGAGAGGCTAGCGCGGTGCAGGCTGCTGGCGAAGCCGCTTGTGCGCCGCTAGGGTCGTAATGAATGATGCCGGGCTCTTCGCTGCAGTAGCTGGTCTGCCCGGTCTGTCCTACGACGACCGGAACAGCGGTGGTGAGGTATGCGTTGAATCCAGCAGTTGCGCAAGCTGCCGGAGGATTTGGTATAGGCGCGCCCTGTGCCTGGTAGCTGAGCTGGTAGCCACTCTTCTGGTAGGGAGGAGTGGTTAAAGTGTCGTCGAGTAAGATCGCGCCATTGCAGGTTGCGAGGCCCACGCCACCGAGTGTCGGAAGATCGGGTGGATACCCGTTGCTGTAGGTAGACGAATATGTGATCGCAGCGGTGGTAATCGTCCTGAGATTAGAGAGACCGGAAGCCTGATTCGCCGCCATGCGAGCACGAAGCAAATTCGGGATGGCGATCGCGGCGATGATCAGAATGATGGCCACCACGATCAGCAACTCGATTAGGGAGAATCCGCGCGTTCGAAGATCTGATGCACTCATCAGCTGGCTCTCTTTCATCGTCGGTCTTGATGGCTCTATCGTTGGGTCAGAAAAAAGCAAAAGGGAGGAAGCGGTGACTTCCACCCTTCTTGGGGCGAATTACTATTGCAACGGAGGAAAACCAGAACCGGCGCACGGTGGAGCGATAACAATGCCGGCAGCGTTTACGCGGACGACACCAGTTTCGTCTACACAATACGAGGTCGTTCCGGTTGAGTTCAAAGTGACAGGCGTAGCACTGACCGAAAAGCCGGTGTCACCGGACACACCGCAAGCCGCCGGGACTCCGGCAGTAAGCGAAAGAGTGCCGTTGGGTGTGAATGTGAATGTATAACCGCTCTTCTGGTTCGGAGCCGTCGACAGCACTTCATCGATCAGTCCCGCATTCTTACAACCTTGAGAACCAGCCGGTCCGCCCAACTGCGCCAGCGTCAGCGTATAACCGTCGCTAAAGGTGGACGAAAAGGTTTCCTCCGCGGAAGACATGGTGCGGAGGGAACCGACTGCGGAAGCCTGGTTCGCGGCAATCTTGGCGCGAAGCAGGTTGGGAATTGCGATAGCTGCGATGATCAAAATGATCGCCACGACGATCAGCAATTCGATAAGCGAAAAACCTCTTTGTTTCTTGTTCATTGTTTCTCCTTGAAACAAATCTCGGTGTTATAGAATTGGTGCTGTTGAGGCACTCACGATGGAATAGCAATGGAGACACCAATCGAACGCAGGAAAGACAAAAGCAAAATACTTGCTAAGTAGCTAAGAAAGGAACAGTTAGGGGGCTATCGCGATGGTTCAAAAACGAAAACGGAGCTTTTCTTTTTGGTATACTTAATAGTTAACAATAATGGTCCTGCAGAGGTCCAAAATGCGCCCGCACCAAATTGACACAGAATAGACGCGGTCTTTTTCTAGTTTACAGGAGAGATGAGCGTTAGAGAGCCCCATGCGTAAATCAATGGAGTCGCAGAACCTTGAATAGATTACTAAAATCATCTGTCCAGAGCATCTTGGGATCTGGAGGAGGCAACGAATCCAAATGCCCCTGAAACGAATTGATCGCCAAGGCATTGGGATCACGCGACAAGAGGATCCAATCGCTCCTATCAGCGATGTTGGCGTCATGCGGCCTATGAAGACGAACATTGGCCAGATGGTTGTGTGCCGCAAGCGCCGCCACCACCGGACTTAGATCGAGCATCCGATTGGAAATATGAAATATGAGAACAGAGTCCGGACCTCGGAGATGCTCCAGATAGATTTCAATCGCTTCCTGGGTGAGCAAATGCAGGGGGATGGAGTCGCTACTAAAAGCATCTACAAGCAGAACGTCGAATTTCTGCGAACCGGTGTCGTTGAATTCACGTTCGAGCGAAAGACGCGCATCGCCCGGCACAATCTCGATTTTTGCAGGCGAGTTGCGGATATACGTGAAATAGGGTTTCGGTCCTGTGGAATAGCCGATGATCTGGGGATTCAGCTCATAGAACCGAAATGTATCGCCCGGACGACCGTAGGCCGCCAGGGTACCGACTCCCATGCCAATAAGTCCGTAACGGACGGGGCATGGCGAAGTGCACGCAGCTTTCGCCTCCATGAAAAGCCCGATCCCGCGATGGCGCGCATAATAGGAAGTCGGTTCGGTGGGCTGATCGGACGACTGGGAACCGTGCGGGGTTTGTCCGTGCCGCAGTTCGATGGTGTGCAAGGCGCTTCTGCGAATCAGCAGGGCGGCATAGAAATTGCGGTCGCGACGTACTTCGCGAAGTTTGTCAAACTGCATTTGTCCGTACAGCGAAGCTGCGAGAGCAATGACGATCGAGACGGCCGCTAGCTGGGCGCCATTGAGGGGCCGAAACCTCGGTTCGCTGTCCCATGTCCTAAGCATAATGGCGCCCGCCACGATCGCCAGCGCCAACAGCACTGCATAGTAATGCCACCGGTACATTAGCATTTGAATATCCGCCAAGCCGGCATACCGCCACAGGAACTCCGGAGCGATGAACAAGCCAAGAAGAATGGCTCCGCCAAGATACGGCTTGTTCCGATACCACCAGGATTCGCGGTCGCGTGCGACGGCAAAGAGCCCGAGGAGCACGCAACCAATCAATCCAACATGAAATTCCCAAAAGCCGCTAAAAATGCGAGGCGCAGCAATCGCGACGAAGAGCCCGCCTGCAGCCCCTCCTGCCGAGATCAACACATAAAATCGCGTCAGGTGGCTCGGATGCGGCTTTAGCCGCACCAGTTCTCCATGGCAGACCATGCAGCAGGCGAAGAGAACCACGCTAAGCAGCGATACCTGCCTCACGATGGGGGCATTAATCGACGATAGCAACACCACGAGCGCCATGGGGAGAGATACGGCCAGCAATACATGAAAAATTTCGCGCCGATACCAGTTCGGATTGTCAAAGCAGACGATGAAACTGATCAAGTACAAGCTCAGCGGTAGTACCCACAGAAAAGGCACCACTGCAACTTCCTGGCACATGAGATTAGTCGTGGCGAGCAGCATCAAAGAAGCAAAAGCTGGAAGCAAGAACCACAAGAACTGGACCGAACCTGACGGCTGAATGCCGCCTTCTAATTCCACAGTGGGCGAAGCAGGCGAGGCCAAGCGCTTTATGTCCATTGCGCAGGCAATCAGGCCGGCAAAGAAGAGCATGTACGCTGCGCTCCATGACCATGCTTGGACATGGAGGTGGAAACCCGGCTCGACCGCGAATGGATACGTGACGAGACCCAGGAGTGAGCCGATATTCGAGAGAGCGTAGAGCCGGTAAGGCGATTTGCCGGGATAGGCGCGGGCAAACCAGCTCTGCAACAGCGGAGCGCTCGCGCTGAGACACAAGAAAGGCAGTCCCACAGCTACCAGCAGCAATCGCAATATCTGCGATACGGGAAAGTCCGAGGATGCCGGGCGCCAGGAAGGGCCGGGCAGAAGCGGCGTTTTCCAGA
>Ga0307475_10000406_pt1 | contig 25754 bp, 19 predicted proteins | sample atmos_gasesECM1C_FD_203317 | JGI IMG/M metagenome (GOLD analysis project Ga0307475, IMG submission 203317) | Hardwood forest soil microbial communities from Morgan-Monroe State Forest, Indiana, United States - atmos_gasesECM1C_515 | ecosystem: Environmental > Terrestrial > Soil > Temperate... | reverse complement strand
TTTGAAGTCACCATGCCCGTGGCCGGACTCTCGACCGCCTTCGTCGCTAAATACAAGCGAGGCGCACCTGGCCCGAACCTCGGCGTCATTCTGGAATACGATGCCCTGCGGGGTACCAAGGGCGCGTTTCACGGCGACCAGCACAGCGCGCAAGGTCCCGTGGGGATGGCTGCTGCAGTAGCCATCGCGGAGTTTCTCACGCGCACGCATAGTCCCGGAACGGTCACCGTGTACGGCTGTCCTGGCGAAGAGATGATGCCGCCCGAAGCCAAAACCGTCATGATGGAAGCAGGCGTGTTTAAAGGCGCGGATATTATTGTGCGCAGCCATTCGTCAGCCGTAACGTCCAGGTCCGCCGCAGGCTTTGGCACGTGCTGCATGAATATTGATGGGGTAAAGTACACCTTCTATGGAGCACCGGCACATCAGTTGACCGCATGGAATGGCCGAAACGCCCTGGAGGCGGTGATCAAGCTCTTCAATAATATTGACAGCGTGCGCAGCAACATTCGCCCTGAAGCGCGGATTCAAGGTGTGATCGTGGAGGGTGGCGCGGCGCCGAATGTCGTACCGGACAAGACTTCGGCGGATTTTTATATTCGCTATCCCGACGGAGTGTATCTGGAGCAAGTCACCCAGTGGGTGGACGATGCGGCGCGTGCGGCTGCTTTGGCTACCGCAACGAAACTGAAAATCGATCATTACGGGAAGGATCGCGATGGCATTTCGCTTTCGAGCCTCGAGGAACTGTCCTTCGCCTATATGAAGCAATTTGGCGCGACCGGCCTGGAGCCGGAGCCCGGCAAGCCTAAAGGCTTCGAGGAGACCGGCAGCGTATCGAGCCAGATCCCGGGTATCGGGGTGTCGGCGAAGTCCTCGAATTTCTCGAATCACACCTACGGAATGGAGGCCGACGCGCTCAAGGACGTCGGCCATGAAGGCTTTCTGATTGATGCGGAGACGATGACGGCAATCCTCTATGATTATGCCACGCATCCCGAGCTGCGTGACGCGGTGAAGACCGAGTTCACCCGCATTCAAGGGCTTTTTGGCGAATATCAAACGGCCTTAGAGAAGGTTTACCCGAAGCCGGAGATCGCCGAGCCCAAGTAGCGGCGAAGAAAACCCTCCAAGCAAGCGCAGGGGCCGGTCGCAATTTCAAGAATCGGCATCGAGAAGGTCGTCACGGTGAGAAGTGGCGGAAACGACGGTTTATCTTTCGCTCGGATCGAACATCGGAGATCGCGAGAAAAATCTGCGTAAGGCGATTCGAGCGTTGCCCGAAGCGAACTTGCGAGTGACGCGCGTCTCATCGTTCTATGAGACCGAGCCAGTAGATTTGCGCGAGCAGCCGTGGTTTCTGAATTGCGTCGTGCAAGGCGAGACCGAAGTTCCCGCGCTGGAGTTGTTGCGCGCGCTCCGGGGAATCGAATCGCATATGGGAAGCGAGAAGCTCGTTCCCAAAGGCCCGCGCTCGATCGACATTGATATTTTGCTCTATGGCCATGACACCATCGACCGGCCGGAATTGCAGGTGCCACACCCGCGCATGCTTCAGCGCAAATTCGTCCTCGTCCCGCTGGCCGAGATCGCCCCGAACTGGAAGCATCCTTCCTGGGCCGGTACAGCCAAGCAGATCGTCAGCAATCTGAGCGATTCAAGCGTTGTGCAAAAATTTGAAGCTTCCCTCTAGGGTTGGGAAGCATCGTACCCCCCCAATCCCATGTTGGGCCATTGGAGATTTCGCGAGTTACGCCCTCGGAGCGGAGGCCTTTGATCGTAGGCTTTCACCGCACCCCACTAGCGAGCACGCTCGCGGCACCCAGGGAGGCACCGATTGTGACGAAGAGCTTCCCTCCAGAATCTGCCGCTCCATTCCAATGGCCGCGATTGTGTCGCTCGTTCTTTTCGCCACACTTGCCTCACGAAGTGCGGTGTAGAAGGAGGCGGTGAAGCTTCATGGGCTTTGGCTGCAAGGCTTCGAGCTCGATTTCGGCGAGGTGGCCTTCGGTGATTTCGCTCCAGCGGTACACGCCGGGCTCGGTCTCCGTGCTTTCCCGGCCATTCAAGCGGCGCAGAAATTCACTGGCATTTTCGCGCGAAGCCACTGCACGGACTGTGGGACGAGCAAGGGCTTCTACCGCGTAGCTGCGCAGAAGTTTGTGCCAGTAGTGGTCAAAGAGGTCGCCCGATGCAAAGATGTCGCTCCAAGCGACATCGCCGCCGTAAGCGACGACCACGCCGACGACGCGTTCACCCTTGAGAGCGGACGTCGCGCTGGCGAAGCGGCGCTCGACTTCGGCGACGAAATCATCGATGGAGACGCCAACGGCGCCCGACTGATAAATCTTCTCGTAGGCCTCGGTGTGTGCATTACCAGCGATGGCGGACTGCAAACGACTCTCAGAGATCATCGGCGCAGGAGCGGCCCTGTCTGCCTGCACCGTGGTGCCGCTTCGAACTGCGTCCCACACTTCGGTTTGCTTCTGGTCCACGGCGGCCCTCTCGCGCACGCTGGGATGAACTATCGTTTGTGCCGCGGCAAACTGTGAACTGCCCGTCCAGCGTCCGTGCTCGACACAAAAGACATCCAACGGAAGCGGCGGCGCGCCCACGGGTACGATGCGGTCTTTGCCAATGACGCGGTCCTGTTTGCCGCCGCTCACCAGTTCGCCGGCAAGCAGCAGAAGCGGGCGTTTGCTGCGGTTGACCAAGACAAGCTGGTTCACCGAAGCGCCCGTCGTTTGGGGGATGTAAACTGGGCGGCCGTCCCGACCGCGGACCATTTCTTCGGAGCCACGCTCTCGGACGACGACTTGCCCGCTGGCCAAACCTTCTTCCAAAGTCAAAAAGGCGCTGGTGTCCTGTCCGTAAGAAGCCACGACCGGAAACACGGAAATGTTTTCATAAGTAGCGGGATCGAGGATTCGCCAGTCCCCTTCCGGTTTGGGCTGGGGCGAGGGCGGTGACGCGGGACCAGCGAGAGGTTGTCGACTCAAATCGAATTCTGGCCCATGAGGAACGAAAGCCAGACCACCGAGGGTAAGGATTCCCAGGAATCCGCCAAAGATGGCGGCAAAAAACGAGCGCTCCATAAATCACTCCTATGCGTGAACTTGGACCAACGTCGCGGTGGGCCGCCGCGAGGGCGGCTCAGGGTTAGAACGGCGAGGGCGGAGTTTCTTGCAGAGGCGCTTTCAGAACCAGGTGGATGAACTTTCCCGACGGAGGTCGAATTTGCGCGGGACGCTAAAGCGGGGCGGCAGCGATGCTGCGTTCCTACAACCGCATAGCCGCCGGCGGATCATGCCGTGCTTTGCTGTTTGAATTCTGCCTTCCCAAAGGTTTCGGGGAATAGGAACTAGCTGTAGGGATCGCCGAGATTAATCCGCGTCTTTCGCTTGTTCTTGGCGGCTTGCGCTTCCTCGTGCTCGTACTCGGCGATTTCCTCCTCGGTGTAAGAAAAGGTGTCGCGCTCAGCGAACATGGAATTCAAACGGGAGGCTTGCTTTTTCTTCTTGCGAAGGGCGCCAAATTCGCGGCGAACTAGGCGGATGGGTGCCTCAATGACCTTGATTTCCACCAACAGATCGCTGACTTTCTCGAGGAAGTCATGAAGGTGGTAGGGCCGAACCACATAGGGCAGGCGTGCCGCCTCGATTTGTTGGGTGAACTGCCGCTCGGCCGTTTCGGGAATGATAAAAAGCGCCCGAATGCGACCGCCGGCCTCCTGAGGGACCGTGGCGATCTCTCGCAAGGTGAAAAACGCGGGACTCTCAAGATCAATCGCGGAGGCGTTGGCCACGACCAGAGACCAATCCGCGCTTTTTAGTTCGGAAAGCAGCATTTTTGCGTCGGGAACGACGCGCACGCGCCAACCTTCGGAGTCCAGGACCTGCTTCACTGCGCTGGCGCCGTGAGGATCGTTGTCGAGCACAAGAATTCCCACCTGACGGGGGGCGACCGTAGGACTGGTACCCATACGCTTCAGTATAGGGGAGAAGCAGCACCCCGGGCCGAGCCGTCAAGTTCTTGAAGCTTATAAAATACTGACCCGCGGGACAGGAGCCCCTTGAGAACTTGTCTCCGCTTAGACGATTTACAGCCCAACCACCAGGGACGTCCCCGCAATGTACTTTTGCAGGCCGATGCCATCCCAAAAAATGCGGTAGGTGGCCCTGCGCTTTGCGGAATCCGTACCGGTGAAAAGGATTTGGAACCCATCGCGGGACCATTCTGCCTCGCTTGCCGACAAATTGGGTACGGGGATGAGCGTTCGGCGCCTCGAGCGGAATTCATAGAGAAAGAGCGCGCCTGCCTGACCATTCTCTACTGTCGGAATCCCGGTCGGCGGACGGACAAATAAGGCAGAAACGAGCACCAGGTCGGGGTTGCTCGGATGCAACCGCACGGCGAGCTTGGTGCCAGGAACAAAATCGGGCCCGCATAGATCTCGGATGGGAAGAGTTTGCGCAGGCTTGCCGTCTTCCCCAATCCAGGCTAAGTCAGCTTGATTGGCCGTGACAGTAAGAAAACTGTGCGGGTCACTCCAGCCCTGAATGCTTTCGAAAGCATCCGCGCTAAAAACCGCTGCCTTGGTTGGATCGCTTGCCGGGAAGGTCCAGAGCTGCCATTTCCCGCCTTGGTGATTGAGATAGGCCACGCGGGAATCGTCGGGAGACCAGACCGGATTGCGAACCTCGCCGCGAAGCAATTCCTTTACGCTATTCAAATCGTAATTGTATTCGTTGATGGTGCGGACGGCACCCGCTTCTCGGGTGAAGAGCAGCTTTTTGCCGTCGTGCGGGAGCCACAAATCCGAGCCGGTCCCTCCAGGGATGTCGCGAACAATGGAGCCTCGCTTGAAAACGAGCTGCTGGCTGGGATTGAAGTAAGAAACAACGACCGGAGATTGGAACTTGGTGACACTGGAGACGGGGAGGGGCGGCTTCTTCTTGGTGTCGACGACATCCTGGTCGGGCTGGTTGTTAATTTTGGGGAAGAGCTCGGTGGCGATACGCGCGCAACCCTTTAGGGACCCGAGCTGGGCATGATCGATCGAAACCTTGAAGGAATATTTTCCGCCAAGAGGTGGGGTGGCGGTCAGGGTGTCGTTGGCGGCGTCCAGGCAGGCTTCTCGGGAAAGACGGATAGCCACGGGCGCGCCGGTGGCGGAATCCTTGCCGTGGTAGGTCCAGGATTCCGGAGCGGCGTCCTGGGTGACATCGCCCGGTTCCAGCGGGATAGGTGGGTAGCCTTCGCGGTCGAAGCGCTCCGGGCCCTTCAGCCCGATCCGAACACTCCAATTGGGCTGGTTGCCAAAGCCAAGTAACAAGATGGGGTAGTGCGTGGAGTGAGGGGCTGCTGGGCCCACGGGGCCTTTCTGTGTTGGTGCCTGGGCAGGGGCTTGGGCGGAGGCTGGTTTAGCCTGACCCGAGGCGTAAGGCGTATGCAAGGCGCTCGATAGCGCCAAGACAGAAAAAAGGATCTGAAGCCTTTGGGCAATACGCAAGATGTCCTCCGAGGGGTAAGAGGATACCGCCCCGAACAGGGCTAGGCAATTAGTCTGGCTATCGAGGCCATCGAGAGTGCCAGCCTTTCCCGGGTGGTTTGGTAGGCGCGGCGAAAGCGATATTCCCTCCCTAACGAAGAAAACGCGAAACTAGTTGTTGACAAAGCGAACAAAAGGCGAAATACTCGAGACCTGCTTCGAGGCGGGTCATGTCTCCAGTTCACTCCACAGCGGAGCCGGATCTTCCGAGCCGGCACCACCACGTTTCACCCACTCCAGAAACACTCTTTCCTGAGTGCCCTGACGACCTGAGCCCAAAGCAAGTGGCCGGCAACCTTGCCCCGGTTGCGGGCCAACCCGGCACTATTTCGGATCGCGCGACGTCGGATGGCCCCCTGGCGCCAGTGGCTATCGAGGGGACCAAAAACCACTCGACGAGCACGGTCCAAAATTCTGCCGCGGACCCCAGCAACCGCGCCCACGCGCGGCTGGTTGGCATTGCCCGCCTTGCCGCAGCCTCGCCTCCCGCGGAATCGAAAAGGGAATCCGCGGCGCGGCCGAACTACTTCGTTTTGCCGGTGAAATCGATTCTAAACCGGTGCGATTCGCGGCGCGTGCCGTTTGAATGGACCGTCAATCCTTACCGGGGATGCGAGTTTGCCTGCAAGTATTGCTACGCGCGGTACACGCACGAATACATGGAGCTCGACGGAAGCGAGTTCGAAAAAAAGATCTACGTGAAAAAGGATGCAGGCCCGCTGTTGGCCTGGGATGTGGCGCACAAGTATTCGTATCAGTCGGAGGCTTCCGGCGGGACCCAAGCGGAGCACATCGCCATCGGGACCGCAACGGATCCCTACCAGCCGGCGGAACGGGAATACGGCGTGACCCGCGCGTGCCTGGAAGAATTGGCGAAGAAGGAAGGGCTGCGCGTTTCGATTATCACGAAGTCGGATCAGATCGTGCACGATATTGATGTGCTGCAGCGCATCGCGGAACGGTCGGACTTGGCGATCGACATCACCATTACGACGCTACGCACGCGGCTGGCGCGAATGCTCGAGCCGCGCGCGCCTCGGCCGGATTTGCGGCTGACGGCGCTGAAACAATTGACTGAAGCGGGGCTGGCGGTCGGCGTTTCCGCATCGCCACTGCTACCGGGGATTACTGATCGCGAGGGAGATTTGGAGGCGGTGGCGGCAGCGGGGAAAGAGGCCGGCGCGCAATGGTTTTTCTCCGGTGTGCTGTTTCTGATGCCCTCGTCGGCAAAACAGTTCTTCCCGTTCCTGCGGGCGAAATTTCCAAGGCTGGTCGAGCCGTATGAGAAGTGGTTTGGTAAGAGCGGTTACGCTCCCGAACAGTACCGGCGTAAAATTGCGGAACGCGTGGCGCGAATTCGGCAGATCTATGGCCTTCGGTCGCGGCCTTGGGTCGAGAAGAAACAGACGATGCGCTCGAGGCAAATGTCGCTCGAGTGGGATGCTGCGGCGGTGGCCAAGGAGACGGGAAGAAGCCAACCTTTGACGGGTGATTAGGGAGACTATGAGCTCAATGAGTCGCGATGGTATCCGGCTTTCTGCCCTCTGGCGGGAAATCCGTCTTCACGGGATGATGATGCGGGATTCTTCGCGTTTGCGTTCGGGGGATTGCGGGAACTGGCCGCGGAGAAACTCTATGAACAGGCGCGAGCGTGGTCGGCCGTTGGTGCGCAGCAAACCCATCCGGTGGAGAAACACCAACAAATAGAAGACTTCGATGTCTTTGAAGGGAGCCGAGGCGGCGCGCTCCGCCTGCTGTTTCTTGAGCTCGTTGAGAAAAGCGGTAAGCGCGGCGTAAAGCTCTCGCTGCAGAGGAGCGTGCGGCGGCAGTTCGTAGATGAGACCGGAACTCAGCGTTTTGTAGGTTCGAGCGAGAGCCTCAAGCGCAGAGAGAATGTCGTCATCCACGGCAGCGGGCTGTTCAGCGCAGAATTTTGCGATGGAAAATGCCAATGCAGCCATGAGTTTTTGATGTGTATGGATGAGGTCCTTGGGGATGGTTTCCTCAAGGAGAGGAGTATCGGCTGGCAGGTTGCGCGGATGTTCACTCTCATAGCGGTGCGCGGCAATAAGATAAGCACAGTCGGCCGGGCAGTCGATGGTAACTTCGCGCTCGGTGCCACAGCAGACGGCACATATCTTTTCGGCTTTGGCAGGGCAGAATCGCTCCGCCTTGCGCTTTTCGCAGATTGGGCAGGACCAGGACACCAGCGCTCCTCAGCGGGATAAATACAATTCAGCAGAATACGCTGGCGAAGGACGAAACACAAAAGGCCGGGCGAGGGCTGTTCTGGCCAAACTGCCCTGCGGGAACCTTTGGAGCTGCTTGTGCGAACCTTCCCCTCATGCAAACCGAAAACACGCACCGCAAAGCCCCGGAGTGGTGCATTCTGCTGGGTGGGTGCCTTTTCATACTCGTGCTGGGCATCTCGGCGTTATGGGAGGCGGACATCCGCTGGCTGCCCTTTTTTCAGGCGTAGATGTCCCTTGCTACGATCGTACTGCGCCTTCGCGGGAATCGCCGGGGACAGTTCATTGGGCTCTCTGCCGCCGACCTCTGGGACTACGCGAATATTCTTGCCACCAGCTTCGTTTTCAACGGATTCGAGGAGCTCGGGCAATGGATTCACACGGGGCGTTTGGCACGGCCGGACTTACTGATTGCCGTGCCAGCCTGGTTCTCCAATTTCTTTGTCGTCATAGGCTGCTTGTGGGCCTAGGCAAGGCTGCCAAGAAAATCCCCGCGCGATGTGGGCAGGTTCCTTCTTGCGTTTGTCCTCACGACGGGTTTTTCGCCTTGGACACGGCTTTATCCACACTTGCCCGGACTTGCAAATCATGGGAGAGCCAAAGTCGCTGGCTGCCAGCTCAGGCCATGATGACTTTGTTGTGGAAGCGGCGTGCCGCGAGGATCAAAAGCAGGGTGCCCAGGACGAAGAGGGCCAGGCCATCGGTCCAAAGATGAACCAGGTCGGCGCCACGGAGAATGATCCCGCGCGTGATATTGATGAAGTACGTCGCGGGAATGAAATAGCTGATGGGGTACAGGACGGCGGGTATGGTTTCGCGCGGAAAGATGTAGCCGGAAAAGAAAACGCTGGGAAGAATGGTGAGGAAAGCAAGCTGCATGGCCTCGGCCTGAGTATTGGCCTTGCTGGAGATGAGAATGCCGAGGGACAGGGACACAAACAGATAGGGCAGCGAGAGGAACGCCAGCAGAAGAACGTTGCCGTGAATAGGCACCAGGAAAACAAAACGCATGAAGGACAGAATCATGCAGAGCTCAAAGAAACCGATGCCCAGGTAGGGAAGCAGCTTGCCGAGCAGCAAACCCATGGGCCGCACGGGCGTGACGAAGAGCTGCTCCAGAGTGCCCCGCTCCTTTTCGCGCACAATGGAAAAAGAGGTAAGAAAGGTGGTCACGTTGAGCAGCAAGATGGCCGTGAGTCCCGGTAGGAAGAAATTCGGCGAACGGGAATCGGGGTTGAACATGAGTTTGGGGCGCATGTCCACGGCAAAACTGGCGCCGCTCGGGAGAACGCGCCGGAGCGATTCGTCCAGGCCGATGGCCGTGGTGACGTTGATGGCCGGACCGGCGACGGAGGAATCGGAGCCGTCGATGAGTACCAGGACCTCGGCGCTCATTTGGTGAAGAAGGCGGTCGGAATAGTCTACGGGGATCTTGATGCCCACGCGAGCGCGCCCGGAAATAATCATGTCGTTGAGGTCGCGGTCGTTTTGGACGTGGCGGAGCACATGAAAGGTATCCGAATTCTTCAGGCGATCGATAAGTTCGCGGCTTTCGCGGCGTCCGTCGGCGTTGAACACCACCGTGTTGATCTGGCGGATGTTGGTGTCGATTCCGTACCCGAGAAGAGTCATCTGAAGGATAGGAATAATCAGGGAAAAGAACAGCGTGGCAAAGTCCCGTCGCACGTGAAGAACTTCCTTATAAAAGACAGCGCCACAACCGCGAAAGACGTTAGTCACTGGCGGCCTCCAAAAGCGCTTCGTGCTTGCAGGTGAGTTCTACGAAAACGTCTTCGAGACTGGGCGCGAGCGGGCGAATCTCGTTCACGGAAATGCCGTTTTCCGCGAGCTGGGCGCGAAGGCCGTCCAGGCTGAGATCTTCATCGACGAGCGCATGGATGGACTGGCCAAAGATGGTGGCGCTCCGTATCCCGGGAATCCGGCGGGCCAGGCGCAGTGCGCGGGTGACCTCCGGGGCGGTGAATTCGACGCGCAGCGTGCCGCGGGGCTGCACGTCGGGAAGCTGGCGAAGCGAATCGGGAGTGCCGTCGGCGATCAGCTTGCCGTAATAGATATAAGCGACGTGGCTGCAGCGCTCGGCTTCGTCCATGTAGTGCGTGGTCACAAAAAAAGTGATGCCGTGGGCGGAGAGCTCGAACAACAAGTCCCAAAGCTGGCGCCGCGCGACCGGATCGATGCCGGCGGTAGGCTCGTCGAGAAAAAGCAGCTTCGGTTCGTGCAGCATAGCGCAACCGAGCGCCAGTCGCTGCTTCCACCCGCCGGAAAGGTGCGCAGCAAGCCGGTTTAGATAAGGGCCCAGGCCGTTGAGCTGAATGATTTCCTCCATGCGGCGCCTGAGACGCGCCGGCTCAAGGCTGTAAATACGGCCATAGAACTTCAGGTTTTCCTCGACGGTGAGGTCGTAGTAGAGGCTGAAATTTTGCGACATGTAACCGATACGCTCGCGCACCGCTTCGGAATCCGTTCGAACGTCGAGGCCTTCCACGTGGGCGGAACCGCCGCTCAGAGGCAGGAGGCCGGTAAGCATCTTGATGACCGTGGTTTTTCCGCTGCCATTGGGTCCGAGAAAGCCGAAAATTTCGCCTTTCTCCACGCGAAGGCTAAGGTCGTTAACGGCCGTGAAATTGCCGAACCTTCGCACCAGATGCTCGGCGGAGATGGCCGCTTCGATGGGCGATTGCGGTTCGGTGGCCATGGTCTCAGTTCGCCGATTTCAGTTTCACGTCCGCGGCCATCCCGGGGAGCACGCGGCCCGCCGGGTCGTGGATACGGATTTTTATGCCGAAGACTTGATGGACGCGTTCCTCGCGGGTCTGCACGTTGCGAGGAAGGAATTCGGCCTGCTGGTTGATTTGCTCCACTTCTCCGTCAAAAACGGTGTTGGGAAAGGAATCGACGCGGACTTCCGCCTTTTGCCCCAGCCTGATGCGTCCAAACTCCGTTTCGGGAATGTAAATACGGACGTAGATTTGGTCCTTCTCGAGAAGCGTGGCGACCGGAGTATTCGGGGCGATGATATCTCCGGGCCGGACATCGAGGACTTCCACGATAGCTGCCGAGGGTGCCAGGACCTGGCGCTCGCGGAAGCGGGCGAGATCGAAAGCGTAGGCGGCTTTGGCCTGTTCGATGTCCTCGCGGCGATTGCCGCGTTCCATTTTCTCCAGGTTGGCTTGCGCCTGAAGATAGCGCGCCTCGGCGGACGCAATCTCCTCCGGACGGTACCCGCGCTGCATGGCATCGTACTTGTGCTGGGCCATTTCCCTTTGCGCGAGAGCCATTTTCCAATTTGCTTCTGCGGTGTCCCGCTGCTGCTTGGAGACCAGATCCTTTTTGGCCAGAGCGTTGTAACGGTCAAAATCGAGCCGCGTGCGGATTTCATCGGCTTTGGCGCGTTCCAAATCGTCCTGCGCGGCATCAATGTCTTCCTTGCGGTAACCGTTTTTCCTCAACTCATAATCCGCTTTGGCCTGCTCCGCGGCGGCGCGAGCCTCGGCAATTTCCTCCGGACGGTAGCCACGCGCGGTTTTTTGCGCGTTGGCGCGGGATTGCTCGAGAGCAGCTTGCAGCTCCTTGTCATCGAAGGTGAGAAGAGTTTGGCCCGGCTGTACTGTGTCTCCTTCGCGAACGAGCACTTTGTCGATTCGTCCGCCGACGATCGAGCCGACGCGCACGTCCCGCGCCTCGACCGTGCCGGAGCCATATAAGGCCGTGTCTCGATGAAACCAACCGGCGTAGACCGCCGTGGCTGCCAGGACCGCGGCCGCTCCAAGAATGATCAGAAGAACTTTCCGGTTCATTGGACTAATCTCCTCGAACAGGGAACGATCCCGCAGCTCGGATGGTGACATCGGAGCGCGGCGCCATGCCGGTCCACAACAGGTTCGCAGCGGCTTCAATGCGGGTATGCAGGGTGGCGTCCCCGCAGAGCGACCAAATTAGGAGCGTGCCGAAGATGGTTTGCCGGAAGACATGGGCGATCTCCTCGGCGGGAAGGTCCCTGCGAATCTCCCCTCGTTCTTGCCCGAGCCGGATCATCTGGGTGTGCAGGCCCTGTATGCGCTTTTGCAAATCAAGCATGGCCTCGCGCACAGGAGTGGTCGAGAGATAAGCCTGAAGAACCGCGCGGATGATTTCCGGGTTGCGCGTTGGTTCCTGGGTCATACGGACACCCAGGGCGCGCAAGAATTGCGACATGGGTTCGTTGGTACGGCGCGCCTCGTCCACCGCAGCTTCCAGCTTGCCAAGCTGCATTTCGCCAAAGGCCAGGAGGATATGGTCTTTGCTCGGGAAGTAGTTGAAAAAAGTGCCCTTGCCGACGTCGGCCGCTTCCGTGATGTCCTCGACAGTGGTTTCGGCAAAGCCTTTCTTGGCGAAGAGCGCCAGCGCAGACCGAAAGAGGCGCTCGCGGATCTCGGCGCTACGGCGCTCGCGGCGGTTCGAGCGAGGCGGCGAGCCTTCCGGTTTCGAGCTTCGGGGGAGTTTGGAAGAAAGCGGCATCGTAGATGACCATCATTCATAAATGACTATAGGTCACTTCACGGTCGAAGTCAAGGTGCAAGGGCAGAGGCAGAGGCTCATTGCCAAAAAAAAAGGCCGTGCGGGAAAAGAAATGCGAGCACCCCGGTTTGCCGGGGTACTCGGGAAGGCGCTCCTGTCGTGGCTATTCTTTCAGAGAAGCGGGATCGGAAAGGTTCTTTGGAGACTTCTTGTTAAGAACGGAAACAAGTTCCTGGGCGGAAGGAGGCACGGGCGCCGCCCCTTTCCGCACGATGTCCATAGCGTCGATTTTCTTGCCGTAGAGTTTATCATTGGCACCATTATCCGGACGCACGGTCGAACCTTCTAGCGAGATCCCCGCGAAAAGACCCCGGGCCCTCGAGTAGCTCAGCACCTCGGAGCGTAACGTGACATCCGTGGCCGCCTCGGCATCACGCCCTTTGGGACCGGCAGCGGCGGAGGCGTCAGCGCCGAGCTTAACCTTGCTGTTCAGGATGGCCTTAGCGCCGCGCGGGTTCATCACCAGGAGGACAAAATCCGTAGCTTGGCCCCCGAGCTGGAGCCCGAAGCTGCCCCCTTCGAGGGCCATCATCGTGGGCGCGCCCCAAGGACCGGTAAAGTGTTCACCGGTGCGGCAAGTCATCGCCCCACGGCCATAGCTCCCGCCAACGATGAAAGCAGCCTTGAGGACCGACGGGTAAATGATGACGCATTCGGCTTTGTCGAGCAGGTCCTGCGGAATGTCGTCGGGAATGTCAAGGATTTCTTTGAGAACCGTTCCGCAGTTTTCCAGACGATCCGCCTCTTTTTTGTCGTCTTTTGCGGTGAGGGGTAGAGCGACCAGGGAAAAGACCATCAGGAACGTGAGCATTCGCTTCAACACGATTCACCTCGTCGTAGTTTTCTGGGCACGAGCATCATAGAGCGCATCAGCGCGTTCATGCAACCTTGGAAAAAATAAGTGGAAAAAATAAGAGGGTTGAGAGAGGGCCTGTCTCGTAATTGAGACGCTGTGCGCGCGGAATGGGTTGCCTTCGACTATAATTTCGCAGGGCGGATAGGGCCGAGACAAAGATGAACAGGAAAAGAATGATCGAGCGGTGCGCGGCAGCGGCTTTAACAACAGCAATGGGTGCGTGCTTGAGCGTGGCGCAGAAAACGGAGGCGCGCAAAACGGCAAATAGCCGAGCGTGCTGTGGTTCGCAAAGACAGGGCGCGCTCACGAAAAAGCAAGCCGCGAAATTTGCGTCGCGGGCGGAGTCTCTGCTCGGAAGCGGCCCCGCCGGGAAGGGCGAGTGGGGATTGCTGGTGGTCGACGCGGCGGCCGGCGAGACGCTTTATCAGCAAAATGCGGACCGTTACTTCTTGCCGGCTTCGAATATGAAGCTTTTCACCACCGCGCTGGCACTGGCGAAGCTGGGACGCGACTACCGCTTTCATACCACGCTCGAAACGCGTGGAAGTGTATCGAACGGAATTTTGACGGGGGATCTGGCGCTCGTGGGGCGCGGCGATCCGAACCTTTCGAACCGCCGATTTCCCTACCAGCTGAAAGAAGAGTTTGACGGACCGCCAGAAAAAGTGCTGGCCGCGCTGGCGGATGGCTTGGTTGCGAAAGGCGTGAAGGAGATTTCCGGAGACGTGATTGGCGACGACAGTTATTTCCCGCGGGAGCGCTATCCGAGCGGCTGGGAAATCGACGACATGGTGTGGGAATACGGCGCGGCAATTTCCTCAATCGTCGTGGACGATAACACGGTGACGCTGACGCTCACTCCCGGCGACCGGCCGGGCAGCGCGGTCCAGGCGACCGAAAGCCCTGCAACGCCCGACTTCTTGGTCAAAAACGAAGTCAGCACTTCCGCCCCGGACGTCAAATCCGACCTGACCCTCGCACGCGAGCCGGGAGCGAGCCTGGTGGTGGTGAAAGGCACGATGCCGGCAGGGGGCACTCCGAGGAAGCTGGTCCTGGCCATTGAGGAGCCTGCGCAACACGCGGCGGAGCTATTGAAGCACTTGCTTGAAGACCGTGGTGTGCGAGTTGACGGAGTTGCGCGAGCCCGTCACGAAGCGCCAAAGACGCAGGCGGATCCAACGGTTTTGGCGGAACATGTTTCCGTGCCTTTAGGTGAGGCCGTCAAACTGATCAACAAGATCAGCCAAAACCTGCACACGGAAATGCTGCTGCGAACCGTGGCGCGACAGGGCGGAATGTGGGCCACGCCGGATGATTTAATGAAAGTGCCGCAGGATTTTTATGCGTCGGCAGGAATCGACCCGGATGACGTGGTGCAATCGGACGCCTCCGGACTGTCTCGCCATGATCTGGTGACGCCGCGGGCGATCGTAGCTCTGCTGACGTTTGCCCAAAGCCAGCCCTGGTTCGCCACCTATTACGATTCGCTTCCCGTCGCAGGCGTGGACGGCACGCTCGAAGACCGCATGAAAAACACTCCGGCGGCCGGGCACATTCACGCGAAAACTGGTTCGGTCGTGCACGTGCGCACGCTTTCCGGTTTTGCCGAGACTGTCGGGGGGCGGCGGCTCATTTTTTCTTTCCTGAGCAACAATCAGGGAGGGAGAAGTCACGAGGCTGCCGACGCGCTGACCGGTTTGTGCGTGGCCATGCTCGAGGAGTTCAACGTGACGCCGCCGAAGCATGCCCCGGAACACAAGCGCGCGCGTTGAGGACGCCAAACGCAAATGCCACCGGAAATCATTGTCACGGTCTTTGGCAGCTCGCGGTCGCGGGAAGGTAGTTCGGACTATGAAGAAGCCCGCGTGCTCGGGCGAGCTTTGGCGAAGCACGGTTTTGCCGTTTGCAGCGGGGGCTACGCCGGGGTCATGGAAGCCGTGTCCCGCGGAGCGAAAGAAGCGGGGGGAAAAACCTATGGCGTCACCGCAGAATTTTTCAAATCGGCGAAGTTGAATCGATGGATTGACGTCGAAGTCCGCAAAGAAACTTGGGAAGAAAGACTGTTCGAATTGATCCGCATGGCGCACGGCTTTGTGGCTTGCAAAGGGGGCACGGGAACCCTCGTCGAGCTGGCCGTTGTTTGGGAAATGTTGAACAAGTCGGTGATGACCAGGAAACCATTTGCCGTGCTCGGAGGTTTCTGGGCTCCGATCCTCGATCGCGTGAGACAGGTGGAACTGGGGCAACGCGCGCACTGGGGAGAAGCAAACGGGAGGCTCGTGTACGTTGCGGACTCTCCGGGAGAAGCAGCGCAGCATCTCCACAATCATCTCAAATAGAAAAAATGGCACGCTCCGCGCAAGAAGTACTCGAGTTTGACAAGCTGCGGGAATTGTTGCGGCTGCGCACGACGTGCGTGCCGGGACGGCGAGCCGTGGATGTGCTGGAGCCAGCAGGGAATCGCGGTGCGCTGGAATCCGCGTTTGCGCTCATTCGCGAGGCACAGGAATGGCTGCGCGCCGGGCACGAACTGGGCTTCGGTGCGTTGGCCGACCCACAGGGTTGGCTCGACCGTATGGAAGGCCCAGGCGCGGTGCTCGAGCCGGGTGAATTGCTTGACGCGGCGTCGCTGCTGGAAACCGCGGGTTGGCTGCGGCAGCAATTTCGAGAAGAGCCGGCCAAGTTTCCGCTGCTTGCCGCGCACGCCGCTTCGATTGGTGATTTCCGCGATGTCCATGCGGCCATTCGCCGATGCCTGTTGCCGAACGGCGAGGTTAGCGATGATGCCTCGACGGCGCTTGGTCGAATTCGCGCAAGCATCGCGCAGACGCGCGAAGCCATCCAGAAAACGCTGAAGCAAATCTTGCGTGCGCGGAATGCCGAAGCCGGGGAAGACTATGTCACGTTGCGCAATGAACGATTCGTGATTCCTGTCCGCGCGGAAAATCGGCGCAGCGTGCACGGCGTGGTACATGGAGCGAGTGCGACCGGTCAAACGGTCTTCCTGGAGCCGTTTGAAACGGTCGAAGCGAACAACCAACTCGTGCAATTGGCCGAAGACGAAGCCGCGGAGATGGCGCGCATTTTGCGCGAGCTCACCGAGAGGCTGCAGGCGAGTCGCGGGCCATTGCAAAGTGCAGCGGCGACGATTGCCGAATTGGACAGCGTTTTTGCACGGGCGCGCTTTGGGCGCGATTTTGACGCGGCGGTTCCGGAATTCTCGAACGCTGATCGATTGCAACTCGTGGATGCACGGCATCCGGTGCTGGAGGACAAGCTCAAGAGGGAAAATCGCGTGATCGTTCCGATGTCGCTCTCTCTCAGCGGAGAAGAGCGCGTCCTGGTGATCAGCGGGCCGAACACCGGTGGCAAAACGGTTGCGCTGAAAACCGTTGGCATGGCCGCGCTGGCTGCACAAGCGGGAATTCCTGTCGCCGCAAAACGCGCCGTCCTGCCGATTTTCGACCGCGTGCTCGTGGATATCGGCGACGAACAGTCGATTGCCGCGGACCTTTCTACCTTTTCCGCGCACATGCTGAACTTGAAGAGCATGCTCGATCGAGCCACCCCGCAATCGCTCGTGCTAGTGGACGAAATGGGAACGGGAACTGCACCCGAGGAAGGCGCGGCGCTGGCGGTCGCTCTGCTCGATGAATTTCGCGCCAAGAGCTGCTTGGTGCTGGCGACCACGCACCACGACCGCCTGAAAACCTATGCGGCGACCGCGCCCGGCGTGGTGAACGCCGCCGTGGAATTCGACGATGTGAATCTGCGGCCCACCTACCGCTTGAGGGTGGGCGTGCCGGGCGGCTCGAGCGGCATTGCCATCGCCGAGCGCCTGGGAATTGCCAAAGACGTTATCGCGCGCGCGCGCGCATTGCTGACGCCGGAGTCGCGCGAAGCTGCGGACCTCATTGCCTATTTGCATCGCAGCCGCGACGAACTGGACCGCCTGCAACAGCACATGACCGCCGAACGGCATGCGCTCGAAAAAGAGCGCCAGAAATTGCGCACGGAGTGGATCGAGCGCCAGCAGAAACGTATCCAGCAACTGGAAGCACAATTTGGCGAAATGCAGAAGCGCTTCGATGAAAACGTCGCTCGCCTGGTTGACGGGGTGAAAGAACGCGAACTTCGCGCGCAACTCGAAAAGAGCACGCGGCGAAAAATGCAGGACGTGCGCAGCGCGGCACGCGAAGAACTAAATGCGGCAGTAGTCGGGACGATTTCCGAATCGCAGGCGGACCTGGGCGTGCCTTCCGCCTCCTTGGAAACGGTAAGCGCGGAGCGTTTGCAGGCCGGTGCGAAGATTCGCGTGCGGGGATTCAACAAGCCGGTGGTTTTTCGACGGCTGGACGGTTCTTCCGCGGAAATCGAAGCCGGGCCGCTGCGCATGAAAGTGGCCGTGGATGAAATTACGGGGATTGAAAGTTCGGGCGCAAAAGCCGTCTCGAGAGCAGCCGCGGGGGCGGTGCCGCGCACCTCAGGCGTCACGGTGCATTCACAATCCCGCGAATCTCTCGCCGCAGACGAAATCAATGTGATTGGAATGACCGTGGAAGAGGCAACCGATCGCCTGGACAAGTTTTTGGATGACGCGGCTTTAGGTCACAAGCCGCGCGTCCGCATCATTCATGGCCACGGCACCGGAGCGCTTCGCAAAGGGATTGGCGCGTTTTTGGATGGGCATCCCCTCGTCGAAAAACATAGCTTTGAATCGGAAGAGCACGGAGGAAAAGCTGTCACTGTCGTTGAGCTCCAGAAGTAAAGAAAATCTTAAATTGGAAAACAGAAATCAGAAAAGCGGAAAAACCGTAGGCTTGCTTGCACGAGAGATGAAAACCGCGCCCTTTGCTATACTCCACGCATTCGTTGCGATCAGTTCCCAACGAGGTGGCGCGATGAAAATCCCCAAACCGGCAGCGGCCCGCGGCAGAAATATGCGGGGAATCTGCGAGTGGGGAGGGTTGTTCGTTTTATTGTGCATGGCGTTGTTGGGCGTAAGCGAGTCAACGCAGGCACAGGCTCCGGACGCAAAACGGACCATCCTCCGTCCGGGCCGTGTACTGGACGTGCGCACCGGAGAATTGCGGTCCAATCAGGCCGTCCTTACCGACGGTGAAAGGATTCTGCAGATTGGGCCCGCTCGAGAAGTGAGGGCGGCGGCGGGCGACACCACCGTCGATTTGCCGGAAGCCACTCTGCTCCCTGGCTTGATTGACATGCACACCCACCTGACCATGGACCTGAACTCGCTGGGATACGCAGGACTTGGGATTTCGACGGCGCGCGAAGCGTTGCACGGTGCGAGGAACGCGCGGCGCACGCTCGAAGCGGGCTTCACCACGGTGCGGAACGTCGGCGCGAACGACTACGCGGACATCGCGCTGCGGGATGCGATTAACGATGGCGATGTGATCGGGCCGCGCATCGTTGCGTCGGGTCCGGCGCTCGGCATTACCGGCGGCCACTGCGACGAGAACCTGCTGCCTCCTGCGTTTCATTTTCAGCTCGGCGGAGTCGCCGATGGTGTCGAGGCCGTCCAACACAAAGTGCGCGAAGTGATTAAATACGGCGCGGACGTCATCAAGATTTGCGCGACCGGCGGGGTGCTTTCCAAAGGGGACGATCCGAACGCCTCACAATTCACGCTCGAAGAAATGAAAACAATCGTTGCCGATGCCCTCCGCCTGGGTCGCCGCGTTGCCGCGCACGCCCACGGTGCGGAAGGCGTGCGTTGGGCGTCCGAAGCCGGTGTGGACTCGGTCGAGCACGGTCACTTGATGGACGATGCGGCCATCGCCACGCTCAAGAAGAATGGAACGTACCTTGTGCCAACGCTCTTTCTTACCGAGTATCTGCAACAAAACATGGAACAGGGCGATGTTCCGGAATTTTCGAAACAAAAAATGCGCTGGATCGCCGGCGCCGCGCAACAAAACGTAAAAAAGGCCTTCGATGCGGGCGTGAAAGTGGCCTTTGGCACGGATGCCGCTGTGTATCCGCATGGCTTGAACGCCGGTGAATTTCACGTTTACGTAAAGCTGGGCATGACGCCTGTGGCGGCGATTCAGACCGCCACGATCAACGCCGCGGACCTGCTTGGCTGGGCCAAGCAGGTCGGTACGCTGGAGCCCGGCAAATTTGCCGACTTGATCGCCGTCGACGGCGATCCTACAAAAGACGTCACCACCCTTGAGCATGTGAGGTTCGTCATGAAAGGTGGCGTAGTCTATAAAAACGACTACATGAAGCGGTGAGCCTCGACACATGGCAGAAGCAGGATCGGTTGCCGAGCGAGTCAAACAACAAGCCGACATTGTTCGGGTCGTTGGCGAGTACGTTCGACTGAAGAAGACCGGCAAAGACTTCAGCGGCCTCTGCCCGTTTCATCAGGAAAAAACCCCCTCGTTCACGGTTTCTCCGATCAAACAAATCTTCTACTGCTTCGGTTGCGGCAAAGGCGGCGACGTCTACAACTTCGTGATGGACATGGAGAAGTGCGAGTTTCCGGAAGCAGTGAAACTCGTCGCGGAGAAATGCGGGATTTCCATTCCACGCTCGAAAGAGCGCTCGGCGGAAGGGCGCAAAGAAAGTCACCAGCGCGCCGCGCTTCTCGAAATGCACCGCGAGGCCCAAACTTTCTTCCTGAAACATTTGGAGGGCACGCTCGAGGGCAAAGCAGCGCGCGCCTATCTCGAAGACCGCGGGTTGGATAAAGATGCCATCTCGCGGTTTGGCATCGGTTATTCGCCGACGGGCGGCGACGCGCTTCTTCGCCACCTGAAAGCGAAATATCCCGAAAAGCTGCTCGTGGAATCGGGTCTCATTTCGCGCGACCAGGGCGGAAAACTCTTTGACCGTTTCCGCCGCCGCATCACGTTTCCCATCGCCAACGAGTCGGGCAAGATCGTGGCCTTCGGCTGCCGCGCTCTCGGTGACGACCAGCCCAAATACCTGAATTCTCCGGAATCGCCGATCTATTCGAAAAGCAATGTCCTCTATCACCTGGACCGCGCCAAAGAAGGTATTCGCCGGCAGGACTTCGCGATTTTGGTCGAGGGCTACATGGACGCGATTGCGGTGGCGCGCGTCGGCATCAGCAACGTGGTGGCAAGTTGCGGAACGAGCCTCGCCGAGCAACAAATCAAGCTGCTGAGCCGCTTCACCAAGCGCGTCGTGGTGAACTACGACCCCGACGCCGCTGGTCAGTCAGCCACCGAGCGCTCCTTGTCGCTTTTGCTAGAGCAGGATTTCGAAGTTCGCGTTCTCGTGCTTCCTGCCGTGGGCGATGAGAAAGCCGACCCCGATCTCTACATCCGGGAAAAAGGTGCGGAAGAATATCAAAAACGACTGAAGGAAGCGCCTTCCTACGTGGACTATCTTATCGCCCGCGCTCGCCAAATGGATTTGAGCACCGGCGAAGGCAAGAGCCGCGCCGTAAATTTCCTCCTGCCCTACGTCCAGAAAATCCCCAATCGTATTTTGCGCTCCGAATGGGCCACGCGAATCGCCCAGCAGCTTCGTCTTGAGGAGCCCGTTTTGCGCGCCGCCTTGAGCAAAGCCGCCTCGGAGCGCCGCAGTGAGTTGAAGCTCCAGCCGGAGCTCGTGGGCAGAACTGCCAAGCCGGTCGAACGGCGCCTCATTCGCATGCTCGTCGAAGCCGAGGGGTTCCGCCAGGAACTTGCCGAGCGCCTCCAAAGCGCGCGGCTTTACCAAGGGCTAGAGACCGAAAAGATCTTTGCCGCCCTGATGAGCGCTAATCTCTCCGGGCAACCGGTCGAAGCCAGCAAGGTGGCGGCAGTGCTCGAAGAGCGCGACCGCCGGCTGCTTTTTGAAATTCTGCTCGAACAGGCCAGCGAACCGACGTGGGAAGAGGCGCTGAGCTGTATCGAAACGCTACAGCATCGCCAAGCGGAGCAAGAACTGGCCGAAGTGCAGCGCAGCATCGAGGCCAATCCGGCTGGCCCGGGGTTGCGTGACTTGCTTACGCGCAAGCAGGAGCTCATGCGCCGCCTGGCCGCGGCTAGGTAGGCGTAATGGCCCCCTAAATTCGAGGCCTATGGAGGCCCGCTCGGCCCGGTATTCTTCCACACATTTCCACGAATTATCCGATTGACGGCAGGCCGCTTAAGTCTGTAACGTAATAGGGTTTCACGAGTAACGGTTCTGCCGTTAAATGCATCTATATTTCTGTACTTAGCGGCAGGGGCCGAGCCCCCGGGATGTGTGGCATGCAGGCAACGCACGGGGCCGGCGGCGAATGGGCGTCACGACACAGAAGGATTCAAACAAAAAAGCGAGCGATCTGGTGGGGATTTCCCCGTGGTTTGCGCTGTTGCGCCAGCCCGTCTGTCCCTTTGCTAGGAGGCGGAGACTTCGGCGCGCTGTGTCGGGCTTGGGCCCGCGGTCTGATTGCGGGAGGAATTTGTGGCGGCAGTAGGCCTTGAAGAAAAATACGACGCGGTACGCCAGCTCATTGCCATCGGCAAAGAGCGCGGCTACCTGCTGTACGACGAAGTGAACGATTCGCTTCCCGCGGAAGTGCATTCCTCGGAAGAAATCGACGATCTCCTCACTACGTTCGAGCGCAATGGCATTGAGATTTATGAGGATCAGGCATCGGCCAAGGCCGCGCGTGCTGTGGAAGTGTCTGTCGAAGCCGGAGACCAGGAAGGCAAGGAAGACGGGCACGAAGGCGAAACGGATCTGGATCTTACCCCCGGTTCGCTCGAAAAAACCAACGATCCCGTGCGGATGTATCTGCGCGAGATGGGCACCGTTCCGCTGCTGACGCGCGAAGGCGAAGTCACCATCGCGAAGCGCATTGAGCGTGGCCAGCTGGTGGTCATGCGCTCCATCACGCGCTCCCCGATTGTCATCAAAGAATTGATTGCCGTCGGCGATGATCTGCGCAAAGGCGTGCGGTCGATCAAAGAAATCGTGCAGTTCGACGATGAAGAGCTCACCGAAGAAAAAATCGCCAATAAGACCAAGCAGACGCTGAAATCGATTGACAAGATTGCCAAGCTCTATGAAGCGGCCTTGAAGCAGGCCGCGAAGCTCGAAAAAACTCTGAAATCCAAGAAGCGCCCCTACATTCGCGCAAAGTGGGCCGTGGCGCGCACGCGTGTCGAAATCTCGCTGGCCATTCGCGACATCGACTTCAATCCCTTTGAGAAAAAGCGCTTGGTCGACAAAATGCGCGGCACCGTCGAGCGCCTCCAGTCGCTCGAGCGCGAAGCGGGCCGCCTCGAGCGCCGCGCGGATGTTGCCAAAGGTGAAGTCGCCGCGGAAGCCCGCAAGGAGCTGCGTACCCGCCGCACTGAACTGAAAGACATTGAGGAAGCCAGCGAAGTCGGCCTCACGGAATTGAAGCGTACGCTCACGCTGATTCACCGCGGCGAAGCGGAAGCCGAACAGGCCAAGAAGGAATTGATCGAAGCCAACCTCCGCTTGGTCGTTTCCATCGCCAAAAAATACACGAACCGCGGCCTGCAGTTCCTCGACCTGATTCAAGAAGGCAACATCGGCTTGATGAAGGCCGTGGATAAGTTCGAGTGGCGCCGCGGCTACAAGTTCTCGACGTATGCCACCTGGTGGATTCGCCAGGCGATCACCCGCGCCATCGCTGACCAGGCCCGCACCATCCGCATCCCCGTGCACATGATCGAGACCATCAACAAACTTGTGCGCACCAGCCGCCAGCTCGTGCAGGAGCTCGGACGCGAGCCTACCAGCGAAGAAATCGCCAAGCGCATGGACATTCCCGTATCCAAGGTGCGCAAGATCCTGAAGATCGCGCAGGAGCCTATTTCGCTCGAAACGCCCATCGGCGAAGAGGAAGATTCGCACCTCGGGGACTTCATCGAAGACAAGGCAGTGGTTTCGCCTTCCGATGCGGTCATCAATTTGAATTTGAAGGAACAGACTTCTTCGGTGCTCAAGACGCTCACGCCGCGCGAAGAGAAAGTTATCAAGATGCGTTTCGGTCTAGACGACGGCAGCGAACACACGCTTGAAGAAGTCGGTCAGTCGTTCGCCGTCACCCGCGAACGCATCCGCCAGATCGAAGCCAAGGCGCTGCGCAAGCTGCGCCATCCTTCTCGCTCACGCAAGCTGCGCGCCTTCCTCGAAGGCCCTTCGCGCGACTACCTCTAGAAAAATCAGCGGTTCGACAAGTCGAAGTGGGAAAGTCGAAACGCTTCCGGAAAAATCGCAGGCCTTCCTATTTGGCGATCAGGGCTCCGGAGGCGGGCGGAGAAATTTTGCGAGCAGTCGAATCGTCCCCAACAGCGCGAAAGTGACGAAACCCGCGAGAACGTACCACATCCGCGCCGGATCAGGCGGGTTTTCAGGATGCAGGTTACCCTGGATAGCGTAATCGAAGGCAAAAACCATCGTCAGGTAGATGGCGCACGCAAACCACGCAAAATAGTTGCTCAAGAACTCCGTAGTTTCCGCGAGATGCTTAGGCGTCAGCCAATAGCGTTTGTTGGGCAGGTTGATCAGTTGTGCGGGCACGGCGGCAATCAGCTTGGGCATGCCGAATCCGATCACCACGGCAAGGACGCTGACGCTGACAAAAACTCCGAAGAAAGACTGCTTGGTTTGCCAACCATTCGGCGCCCCACGGCTGTTGAAATGCGAAGCCATCATACCGGGCAACTGCGGATAAACCGACGAAAAATGGACTGCGGCATACAACACCAGAAACACGAAAATCAGCTTGGGCACTCGGGAGTCCAAGAAAACCCTCTATCCTGAGCCTACCGCATTACCCTCACACCGGAACCCCAAACCGTGAACCGCTTGCCGAAACGATGAAGCTCCTGGCGCTGCCTGCTCTACCTGGCGCTTCGTTGTACATAGCCCGCGACCTCATTAGAATGGGGAAGCCACGCTCGAACCATGAGACCGAGGCAGAAAACCTTCGCGATCGCGCTCGTCTTGCTTTTGGCGGTGACCGTCTACGCACTGGTCCAAACGGCCCAGCCTCCCCATGCCCCCCCGACTCCGAACGCCTCGGGGACCGCGGTCCCCGCCGTCGACCAGACCCCCATTCGCACCGCCCTAAAATTGGCGAAAATGCCGACCGGCGAGGATGAAAAGCCGTTCGCACAACAGGCCCTGGAAACTGCAGATCGCGACATGGACGTGGCTTACGCTGCTGCCAAGCGCGAGCTTGAGGAGCACCCGGCGCCCCTAAGCGCCGAGGCTAAACAGATCCAGGCGCGCCTGAAGCAAGCCGAGGATGCATTGGCTGCGGACGACGAACTGGTTGAGCGGCTGACCGGCGAAGAGGCTAAGGCCAGCGGAGCCAGAAAGGACGATCTGCACAATCAACTCGTCCTCGCGCAAGCCAATCAGCAGGACCACCAAGACGAGGTCGACGATGCCAAGGAAGATTTGGCCCGGGCGGGAGGCGATGCAAGCAGCCGCGTCGAGGCGCTGACTCGGGAGCACGAGGCTTCTTCGAAGGTCATCGACGGTTTGAAGGATAGTCTGAAAGCCACTGCAAGTGAGGCCGTCGAGCAACGCGGCCTGATTCACCGCTTCTCCGAGTGGTGGGCTCTCTATCAAAAGCAACTGCTCCTGTGGCAGGCAAAACAACAAGCGGAATCCGCCGCGGCGGCTTTTTCGGCAAGGCACAACGCGCTGGAAGGGCCGTCCGAGGCCGAGCCGCGAAACGTCGGCCTGGCGGCGCCTGCGGCCGCCGACCAATCCACTGCGAACGCGAGCGCGCCTGCAAACCTGGAACAACAGAAATCTTCGGACTTGGTGAGAGCCGCCAAGCAGCGTGCGTCGCTCAAGAAGACCCTTTCGACCCTGGACAAGAGAATCGACAGTCAGAAGCAGCTCACCGACAACTATTCGAAATGGACCGTCGTGGTTGCCGCCAGCCAACGCGCGGTCCTCCATCGCATATTGATTGGCCTCACGATCATCCTCTCGATCGCGCTGTTTGGCGTCTACTTTGCCACATTAATGGATAAGGTCGTTGGCCGGCTCAACATGGACCGTCGGCAGACACAGAGCCTGCACACCGTAGCTCATGTAGCCGTGCGTTTGCTGGCATTTCTGCTCATTTTGCTGGTAATCATCGGCCCGCCCGGACAGCTCGGAACGTTCCTCGGCCTGGCCGGCGCCGGACTGACGGTCGCACTCAAGGATTTCATCGTTGGCTTCCTCGGTTGGTTCGTGTTAATGGGCAAGAACGGCATTCGACTGGGCGATTGGGTGGAAATCAATGGCGTCACCGGCGAGGTTGTCGAGATCGGACCGTTCCACACCGTTTTGCTCGAAACCGGCAACTGGACCGATTCCGGGCATCCGACGGGCAGGCGCGTTACGTTCACCAACAGCTTTGCCATCGAGGGCCACTACTTCAATTTCTCCACGTCCGGGCAGTGGCTTTGGGATGAATTGCAATTGGTTCTCCCCGCCGGGCGGGATCCCTATCCGGTGGTGCAGGAGATTCAGAAGAAAGTTTCCGAGGCCACCAAAGAAGGGGCCAAAC
>Ga0307475_10000405_pt1 | contig 25754 bp, 19 predicted proteins | sample atmos_gasesECM1C_FD_203317 | JGI IMG/M metagenome (GOLD analysis project Ga0307475, IMG submission 203317) | Hardwood forest soil microbial communities from Morgan-Monroe State Forest, Indiana, United States - atmos_gasesECM1C_515 | ecosystem: Environmental > Terrestrial > Soil > Temperate... | reverse complement strand
CGAACGTGATAGCCATCAACATAAGCACTGCGCGTATTCGCCGGAGTGAACGCCCAAAAATCGCGATTGTACGTATCGGACTTCGCGGCAGCGGCGGTGTCATATTGAGTCACCGATTGAACCGACCACCGTATTGCATGAGTTGACGCGTTCTTCATCGTCGCGCGGAACGTAATCTCCGGTGATTCGTTGTCGATGCCGATCTCTCGGGTGTATTGCAGCCCCGTCCGTTCATCCGCCGGCCCGTCCAGACGCACCGCGCACCGCGATCCTTGCGAAACAATCGTAAAGGAATAGTCGCCGTCATCCAGGGCATCGGAAATCGGCCCAGGCCAATGCTGGTCGTCTCCATTCCCTTCCGGCATAGGCCAAATCTTGTCGCCGCCGTAGTTGAACCACTTCCCTTTCGCGGCGCCCTCGGAGGGCGGGAAGTACTTGCCGGCATACTCGCGATTCACGAACAGATAGGGGTGCCCGCCAAACGTCACCTGCATCAGACGCCCGCCGAGCTGTGGCACGATCATCAGTTCCACCCATTCGTTCGCCATCTTTTCAGCTTTCCATCCTTCAAACATCGTCGAGTCAATTCGACAAACGCCACGCCCAGCTGTTGCCAAGTGCGCCCGTGCTGCCGACGAACTGAGACTCACGCTCGAAACCAGTGTTAGCAGAATCACGATTCTTCTTTGCTCCCAAAGCGCCGAGCTGCCCATTCCTAAATTGCCGCCGCTCGCCGTTTCCGAGCCTGTTTGAAGAGCTGTTTTCGACCCGTAATTCGATCGCCGGGAGCGTTCGTATTCAACGGAACCACGGTGCTTGAGCTCTTGTCACTTGCATACCCCAATTCGCGCGAAATTTTCAGTCCAACTTGCTGCATCAACGGAGCCAATTGCCGGAGGCGCGCGAGCGACATCCGGAATGCCGGACCTGTGATGCTAAGGCTCGCGTTTACGCTTCCTGCATGATCCCAAATCGGCGCCGCGATGCACCGAATGTGCACTTCGTGCTCCTCGAGATCGCAGGCGTATCCGCTCCTACGTACTTTTTGCAACTCCGTTTGCAATTCCTGAAGATTGCCGACGGTGTTCGCGGTGAAACGCCTAATCTCCAGTTGATCGAGAACTTTCGTCCGTTCAGCCTCCGGCAGGTAGGCCAGCAGCACCTTTCCGACAGCGCTGCAGTAGAGCGGAACTGCCGCTCCGATTCGCGAGTGAATCCGAAGCGGTTCGGGCGAATCCAGTTTTTCCACGTATACCGCCGACAATCCCAGGCGTACGGTTAAGTGAACCGTCTCCCGTGTACGGTGGTTCAGCTCCTGCAGGTGCGGGAGACTCAACCGGCGAACGTCGAGCTGGCCGATGGCCGCTTGCCCCAGCGAAACGCAAGCCATTCCCAGGTGATAGTTCCCCGACTCATCGCTGGACAAAAATTCCGCTGATTGCAGATTCCTCAGAAAGCGGTGCAGGGTGCTGGCGGGCAGACCCGAGAGCTTCGCAAGTTGCGTTGCGCTATAGGACGTGTCCGGCCCGGCAAACAAGCCAAGCAGCTTCAGTCCGCGCTGCAAAGCGGTGATGTTGTAGTTGCGTCTATCCGTGTTCGCCATGCGGCCTCCACGACTGCTCTGGCAGCTTTATGCGGAAATGAAAGTTATCACCACCTGGTGAGAGATGCTGATACACAAGATTCTCCCAAGATTCAAGAACTATTTGGAACCAGGCAGGATTTGAATCCCTTTGCGAGCGGTCAGAGGCGTCCGAATTTTTTCACCGCCTCTTCGATGGACTTGAGCTTCTCGATGTAGCCGTACATGGAGTGCTCCTTGTAGTCCATTTCTTGTGCGGTCGCTAGAACTTCCGAAGCTTTCGCTCGCGGCACTACCACTACACCATCTGCGTCCGCCGCAACAATGTCACCCGCGTTCACCGGGACGCCGTCGCACACCACCGGGACATTTACTCCGGCAAAGCGGTAGTGGTTCACGGACGTAGATGGCACGATTCCAAGCGCGAAAACTGGAAAGCCGATCTTCTGCAGATACGCAACATCCCGCACGCCACCGTCGATTACCGCCCCTGAAAAATTCCGCGCCGCCATGGCCGTACCCATCAATCCGCCGATTCCCGCGATATCGATTCCGTTCTCAAGCACCAATACATACACGGAATTCGGGGCGCCCTGATCGATCGCTGCCAGCATCCCGTTCAGCGCGTCAGGATCCTGGTTCTCCTCCTTCTTGAGCTGTACGGTCAGCGCAACTCCCGCGAATTTAGACGCGAAGAGCGGCCGCATGCGATGAGACATATATCCGCGCTTGCCGGTAATCCTTTCGAGCGCGTCGGAGGCCGAGGCCACTTCCACGTGGCGATAGCCGTCCAGCAGAGCGAGCTCGTCCGGGGAGGCAGCCGCGACGTTCGGCGATCGCGCGGCGGATCGTGAAACCCCGACCGAGAGCGCCGCGTAAAGCAATCCGATGATCCCCAGAGTGATGCTCGTTTGGCTGAAACGGCCAGAGCGGGACGGTTTAGACATTCGTTTTCTCCTGATGGTGTCCGATCGGCGAACTTTATCACCGCGTTCATTTCCGGGCTCAAGAAAAAAAGTTGACACGCCACAAATGATGGAGTAAGACCACTTCCCATCGGGCATGCGAAATCCCAATTCCTTCATCGCAAGTTTCACCAGATGAAAGTGCTATGACCGCCGCAGTCGGGCGGCAGCGAATGTGGGACGACCTAGTTTCTACGAGGGGGTTATGAGGATGCGCACACACCAGAGAGTTCTTCCGTGGCTGTTCGTGTTCTTCTTCCTTGCGTCCGGACTGGCCTGGGCGAGCATCACCGGAAGCATCTCTGGAATTGTGACGGACCCGAGCGGCTCGGTCATCCCAGATGCCATGGTAACCGCGACAAATGCGCAGACCGGGACAACCTTCACTGTTAAGACCGACGGAAAAGGGTTTTACAGTTTCCCGGACCTGGCCGTCGGCGACTACGACGTCGAAGTGAAGCAGGCTGGATTCAAGACCTATCGCCAGAGCGCCATCCACATCGACGCCAACGCCGCCATTCGAGTGGACGTAAAACTCGTGCTCGGCGAAGTCTCCGAGAAAGTAACCGTCACCAGCGAAGCGGTCCACGTTGAAACGCAGAGCACCCAAATGGGCGAGGTGATCAACAGCGAAAGAATGACTGCAGTACCCCTGAATGGCCGCGATTTCACGAATCTACTGGCGCTTCAGCCGGGAGTCGTACCGAACGCCTACACCGCTAACGCTACGGAGATGGACAACCGCGAGGTTGGCGGAGGAGACCGGAACTCTGGGAATCAATCGATTAACGGCGGGCGCGAAGCCTCGAATGGTTTCATGGTGAACGGCGCGAATGTGGAAGAAGGCAAGAACAACGGCACCGCCGTCATTCCAAATCTCGATTCGATCGAAGAATTCCGCATCATCACCAACAATTTCGACGCCGAGTATGGAAACTACAGCGGCGGTCAGGTGAACGTAGTCACAAAGTCTGGCACCAACTCGTATCATGGCAGTGCTTTCGAGTTTTTGCGGAACACGGCTTTCGATGCGCGCAATTTTTTTGATTCGTCGGTGGGCAAATTCATTCAGAACCAGTTTGGCGGCACTTTCGGTGGGCCGATCAAGAAGGACAAGGTCTTCTTCTTCGCCGACTACCAGGGCACGCGGCGCATCCGCGGCCAAACCCAGAGCGCTCTCGTTCCGAGTACGCAGGATCTGACTGGCAATCTTTCCGATGGTCTCGGTGGCACCTTAGGGGGCTCGGTCACCAGCGGCGACTGTACTGCGAATCCCAATTGCTGGGCCAATGTTCTTTCAGGCCGGCTGGGCGGACAACCGATACAAAACGGCGAGCCCTATTTCTTCCCAGGATGCGGCTCGACGGATCCTACGACCGGGTGTGTCTTCCCAAATCAAACCATTCCCAAAACTGCGTTCTCGCCGGCGGCCATTGGACTTCTGCCGTTCATTCCACAGCCCAATATACCCCTTGCGGGTGGCATAAATTTCAGCACCTCGGCATTCGATCAGAGGCTTCGAGACGACAAAGCCGGATTCCGGGTAGACGGAAATACGAGGTACGGCATGCTTTCCGCCTACTACCATGTAGATGACGACTTGCTGAACAACCCTTTCCCGAACGTGGGGTCGACCGGGGCGGTGCCCGGCTTCAATGCTCTCAATTTCGCCCGGGCGCAGGTTATTGTGCTGAGCGATACCAAGTCCTTTGGTTCAACATCTGTTAATGAAATCAGAATTAGCTATCTCCGGAGCGCGGCACACCTCGACACCCCGAAGGGAGGGCTTGGGGTTACGCTGAACTCTTTAGGATTTACGGAAGGCTTCAACCAACCCGGAGGAATCGGTCCGATTGCCTCGAGTCTCGAAGGTGTTCCTACCGTGAATTTCGCTTCCCTCGGGTTCGTTATCGGTGTTCCAGCCGACACAACCAAGCAATTCAACAACACGTTTCAATTTCAGGACAACTACACGAAGATTGTTGGAAGACACAGCCTTAAGTTCGGAGGGCAGTTTCACTACGACCAAATCAACGATCGCAATTTCTTCGGAGAAAACGGAGACTTCACTTTCAATGGAAGTGAGACGGGAAATGATTTCGCTGACTTCCTCCTCGGCGCACCGTCTACATTTATCCAGGCCAGCAACCAGATCCTTGATTCCCGGTCCAAGTATATGGGCCTCTACGCCCAGGACAGTTGGAGAGCGACTCCGAATTTGACGCTGAACTACGGCCTGCGCTGGGAGTTCAGCAATCCGTGGTACGACACGCAGAACAAGATCGAAACCCTGAGACCCGGCGAGCAGTCTATAGTCTTCCCTGGCGCACCGACTGGCTGGGTGGTCCCCGGTGACCCGGGTGTTCCTCGAACACTGGCTCCCACGCAGTACCACAATTTTGCCCCGCGGCTCGGCCTTGCCTACTCACCGGGCTTTGATTCCGGTTTCCTTGCCAAGTTGACCGGTGGTCCCGGCAAGATGAGCATTCGAATGGGCTACGGCATTTACTACACTTCTGTGGAAGATCTGTCGCAGTTTCAGGAAATCGGCGATGCACCCTACGGGGATTTTCTGTTCAACGGAAACTTCCCTGGATTTGCAACACCGTATGAAGTACGAACAACGGGGACCACGTTTCAGTCGCCATTTCCATTCGTCTTTCCACCCGCGGGCGTAAGTGCCAAAAACCCGGACACGACGTTCAATTGGGGCGTGGTTGAACCGCTCAGTGGCGTGCTGGCTTACGATCCGCATAACGTGAGCCCCCGTTCCGAACAATACGAGATATCGGTGCAAAGGCAATTCGGAACGAAGACCGTCCTCAGCGTGAGCTACGTAGGCAATCAAGGACACAAGCTCATCTCGGAGATCGAAGCGAATCCGGGGAATGGAGCTCTTTGTCTTCAGTTGAACCAAGCGCCGTTTAATCCGACTCCGGGAACCAATGTCTGTGGGAATGGCGGTGAGTTTGGCTCCTACACACTTCCCCCTGGAGTGGGATTCCCGAGCCAGGCAACTCCGCTTGTCGAGACGACCGGGCCGTGCGCTTCCGGTGTCGGCACGTGCAACGTGGTCAACACGTTATTCACGCGTCTCGGGCCGAACTTCAATAACGTTCCGCTTGAGGCAACTGTTGCGCAATCTTCATACAACTCGCTGCAGGCCAGCCTGAAACACACAAGCGGTCTCTCCACTCTTCTAATCGGATACACGTACAGCAAGTGCATGGATGACGCTTCCGGTCTCGAAGAAGGCGTAAATCCGTTCGATATCAGAAAAAGCCTCGGTCTCTGCCTCTTTGATGTCACGCACAATTTCGTTGCGAGCTACGAACAGCAGCTTCCGTTCGATCGTTTCTTCCATGCAACTTCGGGTTGGACGAACAAACTAGCCAGCGGCTGGGCGATCTCGGGAATCACAACTTTCGCCACGGGTCTCACCGTGAACTTGAGCTCGAGCTCCGACAATTCTGTGTCGGGAACGCAGGGCGGCGAAGATGTCGTCGATCTACCCAACCTTTCTCCAGGGCGCCTTCTGATCAACACCAACCCGAGATCCGGCCAACCCTACTTCAACAGCTTCCCGCTTACTAACGGCGGGATCTTCAGCGCGGAACCTCTCGGACAGATCGGAAATACGCGCCGCAGGTTCTTCCACGGCCCCGGGCTAAATAACTTCGACATGGCGCTCCTGAAGACCACCAAGCTCACCGAGACCAAGTCTCTAGAGTTCCGGTTTGAAGCGTTCAATGTCTTCAATCACACTCAGTTTAAGAATCCGAACGGCAATTTTGACTCGCTCGTACTTGACCCCACTCAAACAACGCCAATCGCTGGATTTGGATTTGTCACGGCCGCGAACGACCCGCGTATTATGCAGGCTGCTTTGAGATTCACTTTCTGAGAGTGGAGCGAGGCGCGGAAGGAATCGGATTCATCACAACAGGAATTCGAAGCGTGACTACACACGGAGAACCAGCTTAGTATTCTCAGCAATGGCCTCTCACTCAATTTATCTCACACGCGTGACAATCTGTTTGGCTGCGGCATGCGTCGTCACCGTTTTACCTGCCACGGTCGTGAAAGCACATCAGCCGAGCCAGGAGCAATCTCAAGCCGAACGGCCAACGCAGCCGCAATCCGCGTCGTTGGCATCGTCCGAAACGGTGGCTGCTGGGAAAGCCATATTCGCGACGACGTGTGCGGGATGCCATGGACTCGATGGACGCGGCGGCAAGCGCGGGCCGAACATTGCGACGCGCGCGGAAGTCCGGCGGCTGTCCGACACGGACATTTCGCGCGTCATCGAGGATGGCTCGCCATCGAAGCAGATGCCGGGATTCGGCCGCTCGCTCAACGATTCGAAAATCCGCGCGATCATTTTTTACGTGCGCAGTTTGCAAGGTACGCAGAGCGCGGGGGCGCTGCCGGGTAATGCGGACGCCGGCAAATCGCTCTTCTTTGGCAAGGCCGGTTGTGCGGAGTGCCACATGGTCGACGGCGCGGGAGGTTTTTTCGGCAGCGACCTCACCGTGTACGCGCGCGGGCGCTCGGCGAGTGAAGTTCACGATGCGATCACGAACCCCAACAAGAATCTCGAATCACGCGACCGGGTGGTAAGCGTTGTGACGCACGGGGGAGAAACATTCACCGGACTGGCGCGCAACGAGGACAATTTCTCGTTGCAACTGCAAACGCCTGATGGCGCGTTCCACCTCTTCATGAAGTCAGACCTCGAGCGCGTCGAGCATCGGCCGGAGTCGATGATGCCGACCGATTACGGCATGAGATTGAGCGCGCGCGAAATGAATGACCTGGTGAGCTTCTTGTTGCGTATCGGTAAGAGCAAGGAATCGCAGGCATCCCGCGGCGGCGAACGGAAAACGGATGACGACGACTAAAGACGAATCCGCGATTGTCCGACTTGCCTAATGCGCTGGGATTCTCAAACGATGACGCGGTACTGCCTTTTTGCTGCAGCGCTCTCTCTTTTCTGGCTCGTTCCACATTCGCCGCGGGCCGACGGGCCGACGCAGAAATTCTCGCTCCACGGCGATTCGCCGCAGTTTTGGAAGCTGATCGACCGCGACGCTAAGCTCACACAAATCGCCACAGGCTTCGGCTTCACCGAAGGCCCGGTGTGGGATCCCTCCGGGTTTCTCTTCGTCAGCGACGAGACCCTGAATAAGATTTTCCGCGTCTATATGGACGGGCGCAAAGAGCCGCTGATCGATCTGGGTGATCCGGACGGCAGCACGTTTGATGCGCAATTCCATTTGCTTGATTGCGCGAGCGTTTTGCGCGCAATAATTCAAATCTCGCCCGAAGGCCGCTACACGATTCTCGCGGATCGCTTCGAAGGCAAGCGGTTCAACAGCCCGAACGACATCGTCCTGGGTCCCGATGGCGCCGTTTACTTCACCGACCCGACGCTGGATCTGCCTGCCGGGCAAAAGCAGGAAATCCCCTTCCAAGGAGTTTATCGTCTCGACAAGAATGGAAACGTCCGGCTGCTTACAAAGGAGCTCACGCAGCCGAACGGCCTTGCCTTTTCGCCCGACGGAAAACACTTCTACGTGGACGACAGCAAGCAGCGAAATATTCGCGTCTACGATTTTCGCGCCGACGGATCCGTTTCGGGCGGCCGCATATTCGGCGAAGAGCCCGGCAGCAAAGACGATGGCGTTCCCGATGGGATGAAAGTCGATGAGAAGGGAAACATTTTCGTGACCGGCCCCAAAGGCATTTGGGTTTGGGACGCGCAAGGCCATCACCTCGGCACGATCGAAATGCCCGAGCCGCCCGCCAACCTCGCGTGGGGCGAAAAGGACTACGGCACGCTTTACCTCACGGCGACGACATCCGTCTATCGGCTTTCCACTCGCACGCACGGCTTCGTTCCCTACCTCGCGTCGCGCAAATAACCCTGGGATTGCCTCGCGGGTCGGCACAAGCGGGGATGCTGAGCGACGATCTTGAATTCTATTTGCCCCGCAGCAGCAGGATCACATCCAGCAAGCACAAAAAGGCGATACCAAGCTCTAAGACAAACGATCGCGCTTCATTGAACTGATCGACCATAAAGTCGTACAACTCGCCGACGGTGCGCAATTTCTCATCGACGAGCTTCCGGTAGTCGCTCAGTCCCATGCGGGCGGCAGCCGTGCGATAAACGCGGGCGTAGTACGCGTCGCTCACAAACTTCACCGCGTTATCCACGCGTTCGGTAAGTTCCATAACGTCCAAACGGATGGTGTTTACGTGCTTGGCCTGCCTCGGGAGGGCCCATCTGGAAAGGAGCACGTTGCGCGATTTCTCCATTGCGTCATAAACGTCGGAGAGCAATTTCGTGAGCAGACCATCGTAGTAGCGAAATTCGAGCAACTGCATTTTGGTGTATTCCAGCACTTGATTGGTGGCCAAAGCGTCCTCGGAGCGATCATAAACCAGCGCGGAATTCGCACCGATGACCACCAGATCTGTTTCGTAATAAGACAAGCTGTGCTGCAGCATGTCTTCGGTGAGACGTGGCGAGAAGACGGCTGTTTCTCCGCGCACAAGTTGGACGATTTCCTGGCCGTGGCGCGATAGAAGCTCCGAGGCGGTGGGCCGCTCGCGGTGATCCGCCGTTTCAGCATCCTGTAAGTTTATAACGACAAACTCCTCGTGCAGCCATTCCGGCGTAGGGCGAATCACCGACGGGCTTAACCGGTCGAGATGGCGACGCAAGAGCTCGCGAGCTTGCGGTTCCGCGTCGCTTGCATCGATCCAAGTCGACGCCCGCTCGATCAGCGTCTTCCAGTCGGCCTCAAACGGGACTTCCATCTGCACAACCACAGCTGCAAACGAGTAATACTTGATCGAGCAGATCGCTTGTTCACCACTACTCAGCGTGCAAGCTGCCGCTGGCTCAACGATGGGAGGATGTTCGAAACGAACGTATTCGGGCGTGCGCCGCGGAAGTGATTGCTTCATGGCGCCGCCGCGGGGGCCCAGCAGCTCTGCAATCTTCGGCAAATCCAGCGCTTCCGCCACGTCGTAAAGGAACAGAATCCGGAATGCGCCGCGCAAGATCACAGTACGATTTAACCACTTCCGAGCGTCGACTGCCGGAGTTTTCGTAGTCTTCTGCCGCTCCATGAGCGAAAGGATGGGCAACTGCACGCCGGTGCGAGTTCGCTTCTTTATTTAGTGGTGGCGGTGGTGTTCTTCTTGGACCCGCTGCCCCCGGCGAGCGGCCTCGCGCTCGCGTTCGCTGCGACGGATCAACTGATGATTCTCGACTCGGCGACCAGGCTCATAGCGATGAAGTCCGGGATAAGAATGAACGTAAGCGCCACGATTAACCCAGGTGCGGTCCCAGCGATTGTTGTTGATGATGACTTCGCGACGATCCCATACGATGCGGCCGCCTCCCCATCCCCAGGGACGAAACCACCCGCCGATGCTGACGCCAAAACCGAAGCCGATCGCACCTCCAACGAAAAAGCCCGGTCGGGGCGGGGCGAAAACGATGAGCGGGTCGTAGGCAGGCACGACGTTGAATTCCGGGTTCAGCGGCTCGATGGCGATTGAACGGACCGTTCCGGACGACGATATGTTCATTCGAGCGCAGATAGCCGTAGTCCCAGGCCCTGCCACGCATGCGCTGAACGGCGTCCATAACATCGGGACGCTGAGCGAGAACGGCGTTTCCAAGGTCGTTGGCCCAGGCCGAGTCGGAAGCCATCATGTCAAGCACAGAGGGGAATGGAAGGAGCGCGAGAACGCCTGGATCCCAGGAGAGATGGTCATCCTCGATCGCCGTGGATAGCTGTTCGCCGGTGAGGTCATGATGCTCGTCAGCCCAGGCAGCAGCGTCGGGGATCTGGTCGGGATATGTCGATGCGGTGAGAATTTGCGCGAGCAACGGATCGGGATAGAGTGCGATGCGTGAAATGAGTCGATCAAGCTGTTCAGGAGAATAAACTGGCGCGTCTTGCGCAACTAACGATGGAGCTGAGAAACAGATGACTAGGATTGCCGCCAGACAGCTGGCCCAAATCCTGCTGAATTGCGATGAATGTTGCATGATTGGTTCCTCCTTTGCCGAAGCGGGAAATTTTGAATTTGGAGACCTGGGATAGGAATGGGCCGGGGTCAAACTTGGAGGTTCGGCCTCCAAGTTACTACACAACGATATTTAACAGTTTGACCGCGCCATCGAGCGTGGTGACCTCCTCGACGGACGATTTTGGGATTACAATGATGTCAGGCGGGTTCTGGAAGGAGGCAGCGATGCGAGCGGATCGTGTGCAAGTTTCTTGGGACAACGATAAGTCAAACTGGGTGGTCCGAATTGAGGCGGGCGAAGAAGTGATTCGGCGGCATTGTAAGATGGCGAAGAACGCGGACGACCAGGCGCTGCGCACGGCTGCTCAGAAAACCGTGCAGGATGAAGGCTACGAGCCGGATCTCTCGGGCATCAGTATTCAGCGATAGACGTAACCCTCCTTGGAGCGCGAGCGGAATAAGACGACACGCCGCGAGCGTGATTGGGCGGATGAATGCACATTCCGAGGCTACTGGCTCCGATGTCAGAGCTCCGGTGAAGTCAACCGAACTGCCAAGACCGAACCTGCCGCTAGCTGCAACATACAGGATCGCCGACATTTAACGCAGGTGTGATACCCGCATGGGGGCGCCGGGCCCCTGTTCCTACCCGTTGACCAGCTGTACACCACTTGGACTAACGGACAGGCGATGTTCTGGAAGGATTCGCGCTAGGATCGAATGTGGGAAATCTCCGGCCGGAAGCGCATCGGCCGGCGAGGCGAGCATCACCACAGGGACCAACGGGCAAAAGGGGCGTGCATGGCTTCTGTACTGCAGCGATGGTTCTCGCGCGATAAAACCAAGGGTGCGACGGCAGAGGCGGAGAAGACTCGGACGGCCGAGCTGCGGGTCCACGACGGCGGAACCGAGTCTGGGACGGTCGCGGGAACCGCCGACGAAGCGCCGGGCGGCGATGCGGCGCTGAAGGAATTTCTCGCCAAAAACTTCCTCTACGAAGAACCGGCGACCGAGATCGAGCCGGAGGCGGCAGCAACTTTCCGTAAGTACGAAACTCACTTCGATATCGACTTACCTAGAGTGGCCACATCGGAGGCGCGCCGCGTGGAACCAATGGCGGTAGAGGAATCGGAGATAGAAAGCGAGGCGCAGGAAGTGGCTCGAACGGAAGCGACGCGCATGGAACCATGCGAGGAAATAACTCCGAGCGAAGATCTTGCAAGTGAGGAATCCGCCGGACCAGAAGTGCCTGGGCGCTCCGCTGCAAATGAAGAACCGCTCGAACAAGTCGAGGACGTCGACACGGTATCTCGAGACAATGAGACTACGCCCGATGCGACGGAACCACCCGAGGAACCTGCCGTTGCGGTCGCGAAAACCGGAGATAACGCGACGGAGGTCGCGATGCCTCGGGCGGCGCCGGCTACAGCGGGGATCGCCAACGAGCATCCACACATCGATACACTCGAGTGGAAACTCGAAGAAGTGCTGGGGAGCCATCGCGAGTGGGTGGAATCGCAGGGCGTCACGGGGCGGAAGGCGAATTTTGCGAACGCGAATTTGGAAGGCACGGAACTGATCGGCGTCAACCTGCGCTATGCGGATTTGCAGGACGCCAATTTGAGCGCGGCGGATTTGCTGCTGGCCGATCTGCGCGACGCCTGCCTGGTGCGAGCGAATCTACAGGAATCGTGTCTGGTGGGAGCAAACCTGGAAGGTGCGAACCTCGAGGGGGCTTCGCTCGACACGGCGATGGGTCTTTTGCCGCGACAATTGGCGGGAGCGAATTTGCGCGCGGCGTCGCTGCCGGCGCAGATTCAGGAGTTTCCGGCGCTGGCGGAGTATGTCCGCGGTTCGGCGATGGCGGCGCGGTATTTCGCGGCCGTAGTTTCCATCAGCTTGCTCTCGTGGCTAATGATCTGGAAAACGAAGGATGTACAGCTGCTGACGGATTCATCGATCCTGCCGTTTCTGCATTCTGCAGCCGCAGCGGCGGCGTTGCCGACGGCGGAAATTTATCTGATTGCACCGGCACTGCTGTTCATCGTGTACCTGGTGTTTCATTACCATTTGCAGCGGCTTTGGGATTCGGTGCTGGAGCTGCCCGCCGTGTTTCCGGACGGGCGCGAACTGGGCGTGAGCGGCCCGCGAATCGTGGGAGCGTTGGCGCGGGCGCATTTTCGATGGATGAGCCAGGATTCCCCTTCGACGCGCTTCGTCGAGAAAGGCGTGGCGATGCTGCTGGCGTACTGGCTGGCCCCGCTGACGCTCGTGCTTTTCTGGGGCCGGTATTTGACGCTGCAGGAAATGCACGGCACGGTACTGCACGAACTCCTGGTAGTCGTGTCGGTCGGCGTGGCAATTGTTTCTTCGACGAGAATCGGGCGCGAGCAGGAACGGTGGGTGCTCGAAGGCAAATCGAAATGGAATTTGTTTGCGAAGATAAAAACGGCGAGCCCGAAGTATGTGACTTTGACGATTTTCCTGGCGCTAACGGTCCTGTCGTTGGGAACAATCCGAGGAGCGCCGCATGATACAACACGCGCGCCGCAGCTCATGGCAGCCGACATTCGGCGGTGGGGGTCCGCCGTACTTTGGTCCATTGGGTTCGACCCGTACGCGGATTTGACCGAAGCGCAGATCTCGACGAAGCCCGCAAACTGGACGGGCAGCGACGACCAGGTTGCGTCCGTGAAAGGCGCGCGGTTGAGCAATTCGCATTTCCGTTACGCGCAGGCGTATGGAATTTTTCTGGTGAACGCGCACCTGTGGCGCTCTGATTTTCAGGGCGCGTTTATGTCCGAAGCAGACCTGAGGGGAGCAGATCTCGGCCAGTCAAACCTGCGGTTTGTGATTCTGGACCGCGCGCAGCTTCGCCGCGTGAATGTGGACCGCTCGAATCTGGATGGCGCCAATCTCTCGCGAGCGGATTTTCGAGAGGCGAATCTTTCGTACGTTTCGCTGGCAAACGCGTTCCTGGTCGACGCCAGGCTCGACGGTGCGACGCTCTATGGCGCGAAGATTCCCGATGCCACGCTCATCCGCGCCAACCTCGAGAAGGCGGATTTGCGCGAAGCGATCCTCGCGAATTCAAATCTGACGCACGCCGACTTGCAACAAGCGTATTTGTGGTCGGCCAAGCTTCCCGGCGCGAATTTGCGGAACGCCCAACTCGGCGGGGCGATCTTCATCGATGCGACACTGCGGGGAGCGGACCTGCGCGGAGCGCAGTTCAACGGGACGGTCTTGACCGGAGCGGATTTGCAGGATGCGAATTTGGACGGAGCGGACTTGCGCGGAGTGCTGGGCACGAGTGCCACGCAGATTTGCGCCGCGAAGTCGCGGCAGGGAGCGGCGCTCGACGAAGTGCTAGCGGCTCAAGTGGAAACGCAGTGCGGGGGCGCACACTAGCTCAAAGCAGGGCGCGACTGCGGGCGATGGCTTACAATCTCCCGAGGAGGCGCGCATGGAGCACCCTTGGCACGACTTGAGTCCGGGCGAAAAAATTCCTCGTGAATTCAACGCGGTAATCGAAATTCCGCTGGGATCAAACCTAAAATACGAACTCGATAAAGGGAGCGGAATGATTCGCATGGACCGCGTGTTGTATTCCGCGGTCTACTATCCCGCGAATTACGGATTCATCCCGCAGACGCTCGCAGAGGATCATGACCCGCTGGACGTGCTGGTGCTCTGCCAGGAAGCCGTGGTGCCGCTGACCATCATGCACGCGCGCGCGATCGGGTTGATGACCATGATCGATAGCGGCGACAAAGACCACAAAATCATCGCGGTTGCGACGGCGGATCCGGAATACAACTCCTACCGTGAGATCCAGGAGCTGCCGCCGCACAAGATGGCCACGGTGCGCCGGTTTTTTCAGGACTACAAGAAACTCGAAGGAAAGAGGGTGGAGGTCGACAAAATCCTGCCATCGTCTCGAGCCCTGCCGGTGATCCGAGCTTCGTTCGCACAATACCGGAAGGAGTACGGAAACGGCGGAACGAAGGCCTAGAGGAGAGACGAGAGGAAGGCGGCGATGCCCGAAGGACCGTTGCGCGTTTGTGCTCGTCGGGCATCTCACTGCTTGCGTTTCGAATCGTAGTCAACATAATATGAATCGAACGGAAGCCGGAGACACCAAGGTGAATCTCGACGCCACAACCGAAACCCGACTCTTCGGGAGAGGTCTTTCGCACAGCATTTTTGCGAAGATTGCGATCCTCGCCTTGCTGGTTCTAGTCGCAGGCTTCGCTACTGCGGCGAAGCATAGCTGGTACTACTCCGAATCGCATCCCGCACATTATCTTTCCATTTCGAGCAAGATGAAGGTGGCCCACGCGGGGGGGGTCTTTGTTCGGACGAACACCGAACCTGTGGCCAAGATCGCTTCTCCGCAGCAGGAACGTAAGTCGACACGACGAGATCGACCCGAGACACCTCCCATTCGGCAGATCAGCGTGAGGGTCTCGCTTCAGCACCGTTCTCCCCCTTTTCTGCCGTCTTAGGTCGCGTCGCATTCCTCCCCGCTAAATGCTTAAGTTTTCAGGTTGATCGGGCACCGTTTTTGGTCAAATCGTCGCGCAGAATTTCCGCGATAGGAGACCTATGACAGCCAATCGCTTGCCGCCTGGCCTGCTCGAGCAGCTGGGCCAGTTGAGCACCTGCCTAGTTGCCAGCGCCATTGAGACGTTCGACGTGAGGCTGCGCAACACAGGGTTCGCCGATTCTGGCGTCCGCTGCATCTTCGAGGACTTCCCTCCCATGGTCGGCTATGCGGCGACGGCCCGAATTCGAACCGCGGATCCGCCCATGGAGGGTCACAGCTACTACGACCGAACCGACTGGTGGAATCATATTTTGACGATGCCCGCGCCGCGCGTCGTGGTGATCGAAGACATGGACAACCCGCCGGGTTTGGGCGCGTTCGTTGGAGAGGTTCACGCCAATATTCTTCTGGCGCTCGGCTGCCTTGGGCTGGTAACAAACGGAGCCGTGCGCGATCTCCCCGGGGTGCGCAGCACCGGGTTCCAAGTGTTCGCTCGCAACGTATCTGTTTCGCATGGCTACGCTCACGTTTTCGATTTCGGCGGGACCGTAGAAGTGGGCCATCTGAAGGTGAAGCCAGGGCAGCTGATTCACGCGGATCGCCACGGCGTCGAGATGATTCCAACGGAAGTAGCCGAACGAATCCCGCAAGCGGCTCGGGAGATTCAAGAAAAAAGAGAACACCTAATCGGGCTATGCCGGTCGGCGGATTTCTCGGTAGAAAAGATGCGCCAGGCCATCCATGAGAAAAGGAAGTCGAAATAGAGAAGGGGAAAATGGACAACCCACAAATCAAACATTCAAGTCCCGTGCAACCATGACGTCGGGCCCAGGACCGAAACTCGAGGCTCGCAACTGGCGCCTTCCCGCGCTGCTGACCCTGATTCTCACAGCGGGGGTGCTGATCGGCTGCGGGAGCTCGGAGAAAACGAATGCCGACAATCCGGCGAATGCTCCGCGCGCGGGCGTGGTCAAAGTCGTCCGTCACGACCTGGCAAGCACTCTTGAAATTGCGTCCGAGTTCGAACCGTTCCAGGAAATCAACGTTTACGCCAAAGTGTCCGGATACATCCAGAAGTTGTACGTGGATTGGGGCACGCACGTAAAACAAGGGCAACTGCTTGCGGTGCTGGAAATTCCTGAATTGCAGCAGCAGCTCGAACAGGATGGGGCCGCCGTCCGCCGCAGCGATCAGGATTTCGCGCGAGCGCGCGAGGAACTAAACCGGGCAGAGTCGAGCTACAAGGTTGCTCATCTTAGTTACACGCGGCTTGCGGACGTGCAGAAGTCACGGCCCGAGCTGGTCGCGCAGCAAGAGGTGGACATGGCAGAAGGAAAGGATGTGGAAGCCAGCGCGGGCGTTTCCGCCGCAAAAGACGCGGTTGCGGCCTCCGAGCAGGCCCTCCTGGCTTCTAAAGCGGCGCTTGAAAAAGATAAAGCCATGTTCGCCTACGCGCGCATTACGGCTCCCTTCGACGGAGTGGTCACCAAGATTAACGCTTACACCGGCTCACTTCTGCCTGCGGGGACCGCCTCCAGCAACCCGGATTCGGCGCTTTGCCGGCTTTCGCAGAATAATCTGCTGCGGCTGGTCATTCCGGTCCCGGAGCGGGCCGTGGCGGATATTCACGAAGGGCAAGATCTGGCGGTTAGCGTGTCGGCGATAAAAAAAGTATTCGACGGCAAGATCGTGCGCGTGTCGGGGGAGATCGATACGGGAACGCGGACGATGCACACGGAAGTAAATGTTCCCAATCCGAAATTTGAACTCGTGCCCGGAATGTATGCTTCAGTGCAAATTCCGCTTCATGCGGTCAAAGACGTTTTGACTGTCCCGGTACAGGCGGTGCAATCGAGCGGGAATGGGCAAGGCGTCGTGCTGGTTGTGAACGGCTCGAACCGGATCGAAAAGCGATCCGTAACGCTGGGACTTGAGACGGCGACGGACGCTGAAATCCTTTCCGGGCTCAAAGAAGGAGAAATGGTGGTGTTCGGTGAGCAGAATCAGTTCCGGCCCGACGAGTTGGTGTCACCGCAGCTGGTGAAGCCCGCGGGAATGGAGTAGCTAACCGTGCCAACGTTTTCGCTAAAACATCCCTACTTCGTCATCGTGATCTGCCTTTTCATCTGCGTCCTTGGTCTGACCAGCGTCGTACAGATGCCCGTGGACATGTTCCCGGGTATCGATATTCCCGTGGTGCTGGTGGCCACTTTCTACAGCGGCATGCCGCCGGAACAAATCGAGGCTGACATCACCGACACGTTTGAGCGCTTCTTCACCCTGGGAAGCGGAATCGATCATATGGAATCGCGTTCGCTTTCTGGCGTGAGTCTCATCAAGATTTATTTTCAACCGGGCACTGATGCAAACGCGGACGTAACGAACATTTCGAATCTCGCCATGGCCGACTTGCGGCGCTTGCCTCAAGGCACACTGCCTCCTGTGGTGATGGGCGTGGACGCTTCGAGCTTGCCGGTATGTCTGCTGACCGTCGAAGGCCAGGGCCTGAACGAAACCCAGCTTCATGACTACCTGCAATTCCAGATTCGAAATCAGATTGCGGGCGTTCCTGGTGCCACCGTCCCGCCGCCTTACGGTGGGAAGTACCGGCAGGTGATGGTGTACGTGGACCCGTTGAAATTGCAGGCTCATCAACTCAGCCCCATGGATGTGGTGCGCGCGACCAACGAATCGAATCTGATTTTGCCCGCGGGAGACGTTCGCATCGGGCCGCTCGACTACAACCTCTACACCAACGCGCAGGTTTTAAATGCCAAGGCGCTCAATGACGTGCCGCTGAAGACGGAAGGGCAGAAGTCAGTGTTCATCTCCGACGTAGGCAGAGCGGTCGACGGCGCCTCGATGCAGTACAACATCGTGCGGGTGAACGGGCAGAAGTCGGTGTACGTGCCGATTCTGAAGCAGGGCGGTAACACCAACACGATCGCGGTGGTGAGCGGGGTCAGGAAAGCAATCACCACGCTCCGGGATATTCCGTCGCAACTGAAGACCCACGTTGAATTCGACCAGTCCCTGTTTGTGAAGGAAGCGATTTCAGCGGTGTTGCGCGAAGGAGGCATAGGCGTCCTGCTGACAGCCGTGATGATCTTGGTGTTTCTGGGAAGCACCCGCGCGACCGTGGCGGTTTTCCTTTCGATTCCACTGTCCGTGATGATTACGTTTTTCGTGCTGCACCTGGCCGGCAAAACGATCAACGCGATGGTGCTCAGCGGCCTGGCGCTGGCGTTCTCGCGGCTCATCGACGACTCGGTCGTGGTGATCGAAAATGTGTATCGTCACATCGAACTCGGTGAAGACCCCAAGATCGCGGCGGTGAAAGGAGCGAACGAAGTAGCGCTGGCTGTTCTAGCAATCATGCTGGTAGCCGTCGTAGTCTTTTTCCCGGTGACTCTGCTTTTCGGCGTAAGCAAGTATCTGTTCGGCGCTCTTGCGCTCGGGGTCGTAATTGCTCTTTTTGCCTCTTATTTCGACGCCGTCACGGTGGTCCCTCTTTTCTGCGCGTACTTTCTCAAGCCGCTCCATCACGGGGCAGCCGAGGAATCACAAAAGAGCCGCAGCGCAACGTTTCATGCCGCTTTCAACGCCCGCTTTGAGGCCCTGCTGAATTTCTATAGCGAGTGGGTGAACAAGGCGCTTGATTCGCCGCGCGCAACCATAGCGGGAATCCTCGGATTCTTTGTACTTAGCTTCGCCCTCTCTCCCTTCATCGGCGTTTCGTTCTTCCCGCGTTCGGACGCCGGACAATTCGTGATTAACGTGAAGGCGCCGACGGGAACGCGCGTCGAGCTGACCGACGCCTACGTGAAGCAGGTGGAACAAATCGTGCGGGAAGTGGTGAAACCGGACGACCTAAACACCATCGTCTCGAATATCGGTGTGATGCCCGATCTGTCGTCGCTGTTCACGCCCAACTCCGGAATGCATACCGCGGTCGTCCAAGTCGGCCTCAAGGCGGAGCACAAAAAGAGCAGCTTCACCTACGTGGACGAGGTGCGCAAGCGGATCGCGGCGCAACTTCCGCAATTGCGCACCTATTTTCAGGGCGGCGGTCTGGTTGATTCGGTGTTGAACCAGGGTAAGCCGGCGCCGATTGACGTGCAGGTCAGTGGGATGGATCTGCGCACCGACGACAGCATCGCGCAAGATCTAGCGCAGCAAATTAGGGCTGTTCCGGGCGTGTCGGACGTTTATATCCCGCAAGATATGGATTATCCCGCGTTGCAGTTGAATGTGAACCGCGCGCGCGCAAGCCAGCTGGGGCTGAACCCCAAGGAAGTGATCGACAACGTCATCACCGCTCTCACTTCGGATGTGATGATTGCCCCGAGCTACTGGATCGATTCGAAAACCGGAAACAATTATTTCGTCACCGTGCAGTATCCTGAAAATCAAGTGAAGTCGATCGAAGATCTCAAGGCCATGCCGCTGCGCGCGCCCAGCCTGAAATTGCCCACGTATCTGAATCAGGTTGTGGACGTCGAACCGATTCTTACGCCGACGGAAGTGGACCACTACCAGCTGCAGCGAACCGTCGACATCTACGTCGCTCCCACGGGCGAGGACTTGGGAAGGCCCCTCAAGGCGATCAATCGAATCGTCGCTCGGACGCACCTCCCGGCCAACATTCGCGTGAACGTGCGTGGACTTGTCCTGACGATGGAGTCGTCGTTCAAGAGTTTCGGCATCGGACTGCTGCTGGCAATTCTGCTGGTCTATCTGATTCTCGTGGCGCAGTTCGCTTCGTTTACAGATCCCTTCCTTATCGTGCTGGCCGTACCAACCGGATTGATCGGCGTGATTCTCACGCTGGCTCTTACGGACACGACGCTCAACATTCAGTCGCTGATGGGAATCGTGATGCTGCAAGGCATGGTGGTTTCAAACAGCATTTTAATCGTGGACTTTGCGAACGTGCTGCGCACCGAAGGGCACAGCGTCCGGGAAGCGGTGACAGACGCCTGCCGCATCCGATTGCGCCCCATCTTGATGACTTCGCTCGCCACGGTGGTGGGCTTGCTGCCGATGGCGTTCAAGCTGAGCACCGGAAGCGAAGCGTACGCGCCCCTGGCCCGCGTGATTATCGGCGGGTTGCTGACTTCGATCGTACTGACCATCTTCGTGGTACCGGCCGCGTACCTGTTGATTTATCAGCACCGCGTCGAATCGAGCGCGGCGATCGTCGCCGAGGAGGCTCGCTGATGAGTTGGCGTTATGTTGTTCTCCTGGTTGTGCTGCCGAGCATTACCGCCGGTGTGGGCTTCGCGCAAACCTCCCAGACCCTCACGCTCGAGGAAGCGGAGAAACTGGCCATACAAAATCATCCCGAGGTGGCTGCCGCGCAGGACATTGCGGCGGCTGCCAGCGCGCGCGTGCGGGAGGCGCGTGCCGCGTATTACCCCACGGCGAACGGCAGCGCCACTGGCGTTAAGGCCGAGAATAACAGCCGCATCGCCGCGGGCGCGTTGAACAATCCGATCATCTTCAGCCGGTTTGCAGAGGGCTTCGGCTTCAATCAATTGGTCACGGATTTTGGGCGCACGCATGAGCTGGTGAAAAGTTCGAATCTGCATGCCCGGGCCGAGGAAGAGAAAGTCACGACGGCACGCGCCGACGTCCTGTTGCGCGTCGACCAGGCCTACTACGCGGTCCTGAAGACCCAGGCGGTGCTGCAAGTGGCACAGGAAACGGTGAAAGATCGCCAACTCGTGTCCGATCAAATAGCTGAACTCCAGAAAAACAAACTCAAATCCGGGCTGGATGTGAGTTTCGCGAATGTCGATCTTGCGCTGGCTCAACTCCTTCTGGTGCAGGCGCACAATGACGTGCAAGCGTCGTATGCGGAGCTCGATGCAGCTCTTGGTTACGACGATCTAAGGACTTTCAAACTTGCCGAAGGCCCTTCGACCGTCGCGCCTCCCGGAGATTTGCCAGACCTGATTCAACAGGCGCTGCGAAATCGCCCGGAGCTGATTAGCCAGCGCCTGGACGTGGACTCCGCGCACAGCTACGCCACGGCGCAGCGCGATCTGTGGTTTCCGACGATTTCCGCCGCCGGCGCGGCGGGACTTGTGCCCTATCGAGTCTCGCAGCTCCCACCTCGTTACGCAGCCGCGGGCTTCGACCTCAATATTCCAATTTTCAATGGTCACCTGTTTGGCGCCTTGCGCGCCGAGGCCAATGCCGAAGCTCGCGCGCAAGAACAGTACTTGCGCGCCGAACAAAACAGCGTGGTTCGGGACGTTCAGAAAGCCTGGCTCAACGCCAATGCGGGTTATCAGCGTGTTGCTCTCACCGATCAACTTTTTGCGCAGGCAAAGCAGGCGCTCGATCTGGCGCAGGAACGCTATAAGCTCGGGCTTAGCTCGATCATCGAACTCAGCCAGGCGCAGTTGAACGCGACGCAGGCGGAAATTGCTCAGGCCAGCGCAAAGTACGATTACCAGGCACAGCTATCGGGGTTGAACTATCAAGTGGGGCAACTGCACTAGAGGCACTGAAAGATTCATGCCAGGTGGCAAAAGAAAACGGCGTCTCGCACCGTTCGAGTCGCGAGACGCCGCCGTGAATACGCCTCCATGGTTGTAGCTACTCGTATCTGAGGCAGATCTCCAGCTGCCGGATGGCTTCGTCGGTTGCGCGTAGCGCTTCATCGCGATGGCCGTGGAAATCGTGCGCGGCATGCGCCATGTGCTCTCTGGCCCGGCGGAGAGACTCCAAAGCTTCGTGGATTTCGTGATGTTCCCCCGGATTCGCCGTCGGAGTTGCAGGCGTCGTCGCGGTTGCAGCAACCGTGGTGGCCGCCCCGTGCGGTGCGGCGGGAGCAGTCGCCGAGAAAACCAGCGCGAGTACAAGAATCGCCAGGCCCAATAGGCCGAACATTGTAATCTTCATAAGCGTTTACTCCTCCTCGTCCGAATTGCGGCTCGGACGGCCGAATTTGAAATCCAGACTACAGCAGTGAAGCGCCGCATGTCTTCTCGCGGAATATCCCGCAATGAGAAGCAGGGCGAGACGCAACGATTCTAGCTCCCCTCGCCGGCGCCAGGTCAGCACAGTCGAGGGAATGTCCCGAAGTCGTTACCGGTCTCGCGGCGTAGAATCTGTGGATCGCGCGCTAAACAGTTAGAATCAGAAGCGTGTTCAACAAAACTGGAATCCAACCGCGCATTTGCCTGAAGTCATCCTCGGGACTTGCGCGGATGGGTTCTTCCCGTTACGCCGCAATCACTGTGGCCTTCTTCGCCTGTCCGGCACTCGTCACGGCGCAGACCAAGACGTGGGCATCGCGCGATTGTGGAACCGGAGTTTCGCTTCGAGTGAGTTCTCCGGCTGCCTCGCAGGGCGGTTTGCTCCAAGCCGAGGTGCGGAGCGCCCGACCGCTCACGATTCTCGATGCCCAATGGGCAGACCATGCGCTTCCCTTCTGGCCGGACCCGCGCCGCACCAACATCCAAGCCGCGCTGCTGGGTGTCGATCTCGAGCGCAAGCCTGGAGAATACGAAATTTCGTTTGCTGCTCAGTTGCCGGGCGGAGAGCAAGTGAATTGTAGCGCGCCGGTTTCGGTGAAGCAGGGGAAATTCGCGATCGAAAGCCTGAAAGTCGCGCCTGAATTCGTCGAACCGAATCCAAAAGATATCGAACGCGCGGAGAACGAGGGCCAACGACTTCGTGAAATATTCGGTGCCACCACGCCGGAGCGGCTTTGGCGCGGCAGCTTTCGCCTTCCGCTTCCGGGCTCGAAAAACGCGCGCAATTTCGGGCGGCGCCGTGTGCTGAATGGCCAGCCTCGCTCTCCTCACACGGGAGTCGATTTCCCGGCTCCCACAGGCACGCTGATCCACGCCGCGCAACGAGGCCGCGTGGTGCTGGCGGAGAATCTTTACTTTTCCGGGAATACCGTGATTCTCGATCACGGCTTGGGCGTATACACGTTTTACGGGCATATGAACTCGATCTCGGTGAGGGTTGGCGATGTTGTCGGCGTTGGCGCAATTCTGGGTCGCGTCGGCGCGACGGGACGCGCCACGGGATCGCATCTGCATTGGGGGCTGACAGTGAATCAGGCAAGGGTCAATCCACTGCAGATCGTCGGGCTGTCAGCAAAGTGAAAAAGGCAAAATAGCTAGTCAGCGCCCTCGAAGCGACTGCGCGCGTGACACGCCGGCACGGAGCGCTCGCAATACAATTCGCGAGTAGCCGGCTTGTTCTTCACTTTTTAATACCGCCTCGGCAATGCCGCCGGGAGTCGCCGCTTCGCGCAGCAGTTCGCTCAGCTTCGTTCGCTTTCCGCGCCAGGAAAGAATTCCATCGGCGAGAGCGTGCGCTGCGGAAATCTCCGCCGTCCTTTGATCCAGCCCCAACTTGACGGCCGCGAGCGACAGCGCGGCGAGTGCGTGATAGCCGTGGCTCACCGAATAGGCCGCGGTGAAGACATCGAACTTATTCTCGGCTATTTCAGCCACCATGCCGAGGCCGCCAAACAGATGGCGGACTCGATTTCGCGCGCTTCGAGGAAAGCCGGGAGCGAAAGCCAGCGCCGTCAGCCCGCGCCCTGAACGGCAAGCCGGACTCGGCATCGCCCGCGCCCAGCAAATGGGTGGACCCAGTCGAAGACGGAGCTGCGAGAGAGGAATGCCAGCGGCAAGGCTGATCGCAAGCGGTGTACGCGGATTTCCATGCCTCACGCCAGTCGTCATTCTGTGTCCCGTGGGTCGGCAGTGCCGGGCGAGGCCCTCAAGGAGTCCGTTCACCGACTTTGGCCGCACCGCGATCACCAGAATGCTCGCGTTCCCGACCGCGCTTGCTAGATCGCGCGCTCCGCTGACTCCGAATTCGCTCTCGAGCTTCTTCAACTTACGGAGGTGACGGTCGTAAACGGCGATAGCCCCCTTGAACTTCGCGCGCCATAGTCCTTCGACGATCGCGGACGTAATCCGGCCGCCGCCGAGGAACAACAGCTCTTCCCGAGGCAGGCTCACGCGATTTCCACGCAGGCGCGGTCGGCGGCATCGAGCAATGCCGCAATATCGTCTTCGGTGTGAGCGGTGGTAATAATCCAGTGCAACCCATTCGAGGGCGTCATGTAAATGCCGTGGTCGAGCAGGATGTGGACGAATCGTGAGTAGCGCCGCGTATCCACGCCGCCGCAATAGTCGCGATAGTCGTGAATGGCTATTCGATCCGCGAAATAAATCTGAAACATCGGTCCGAAGCCTTGCACGATCGCTCTCATTTTGTGGCGCGTGAAAATCTCGCGAAGCCCGCCGATGGCAGCGTCGCCGAGACGGTGAAGTCTTTTGTACGCTTCCTTATTCTGCGCCATCAGAAGATCGAGGCTGCAAGCGATCACCTTCATCGTCAGGCGATGCCCGTTGAACGTGCCGTAGTGCAGCACCATACCATCCGCCCACGTCAGGCGATCGAGAATCGCGCGCGGGCCTGCCACCGCGCCGATCGGAAATCCCGCGCCCAGTGCTTTGCCAAACGTGCTGAGGTCCGGGCGGACGCCGTAATATTCCTGACAGCCTCCCGGTGCGTAGCGGAATCCGGTGACCACTTCGTCGAAGATCAAGAGAACGCCGTGCTGCTCGGTGAGTTTCCGGAGTTGTTCGAGATAGCCATCGCGGGGCGGAATGCAGCCCATGTTCGCCATAATCGGTTCGGTGATAACAGCGGCCAGCTCATGCGCGTTCTTTTTCAAAATTGTTTCAAGGTGCGCGGCGTCATTCCACCGGGCCAGCACAACTTCATCGAATGTTGACGCGGGAATCCCGGCAGAATCGGGAATCCGCGCGGGGTGAGCGGGGGAGCCAAGTTGATCGGCGGCGTGTGCGTGCGCGTTCAGGAGAAAGGGATCGTACCAGCCGTGATAGTGGCCTTCGAACTTCAGAAACTTTGTGCGGCCGGTATGCGCGCGGGCCAAGCGCAGGGCCAACATGGTCGCTTCGGTTCCGCTGTTGGTGAACCGCACCGCCTCGGCGGTCGGAACCATGCGGCAGAATCGTTCGGCGGCTTCAACTTCTGCTGAACTGGCGGACGCAAAGTGCGAACCTTCGGCGATGGCTTTTGAGACCGTGGCCACAATCGCGGGATGCGCATGGCCGTGGATGAGTGCGCCGAACGACATCATGAAGTCGATGTATTCGTTGCCGTCCGCGTCCCACACCTTCGAACCCTGGCCCCGTTCGATGGCAATCGGCGCGGGATCAAAAACGGTGCGGCCGCGCGACGGGGAGTTGACGCCTTCAACCAGCGACGTCTGCGCGCGCTCGAACCATTCGCTGGAGCGCGAGCGATTTTTGGTTGTCACCTCTCGCGCCAAGAGGTTTCTCCTTGAATTGCTTCGATACCCATTCAGGCGAGCCCCCCGCCGTCGATGACCAGCGCTGTGCCGGTGACGAATTTTGAAGCATCGCTCGCCAGATAAAGTGCGGCGCGAGCGATTTCCTCCGGTGTGCCGATCCGGCGAAGCGGCCGACGCGAGGTTTTTGCCAGAAATTCGTCGCCGGGTTCGCCAAGCTGCCGCGCTTCTTCGCGCAGCATCGGCGTATCCGTGTCGCCCGGGCAAAGGCAGTTCACGCGGATC
>Ga0307475_10000403_pt1 | contig 25873 bp, 21 predicted proteins | sample atmos_gasesECM1C_FD_203317 | JGI IMG/M metagenome (GOLD analysis project Ga0307475, IMG submission 203317) | Hardwood forest soil microbial communities from Morgan-Monroe State Forest, Indiana, United States - atmos_gasesECM1C_515 | ecosystem: Environmental > Terrestrial > Soil > Temperate... | reverse complement strand
CGTGATTGCCGCCGTCAAGGTCGTCTTGCCATGGTCGATGTGCCCGATCGTCCCCACGTTCACGTGCGGCTTACTGCGCTCGAATTTCTCCTTCGCCATCTCGCGTCACCTTTTCCGCAAGCTACGCGGCCCCGCCGCGCTCGACTGCGTTGGCCTGGTCCGCATTTGAATCTCCCTGCCCTACGCGGCTGACCGTACGATGAAGCAGGGCGATGGAGCGGGGGACGGGACTCGAACCCGCGACCATCTGCTTGGAAGGCAGAGACTCTACCACTGAGTTACCCCCGCTCATTTCCGCCACCGAACTGGAGCCTGGGACCGGGATTGAACCGGTGACCTCGTCCTTACCAAGGACGCGCTCTACCAACTGAGCTACCCAGGCCCGAATCCAATTCCCGGCAAATTCTCGCTCGCTAATTCTAAGAAGCCGGGCCCCAGGAAACGCTGGTGGACGGGGGAGGATTCGAACCTCCGTAGCCCGCAAGGAGCGGCAGATTTACAGTCTGCTGGTTTTAGCCACTCACCCACCCGTCCCGCGAAAGCATTCGGGCAACGACGCGCGCCGGGCACCATCTCTCTGGACAGAACTCAAACCACTCGCCCAGACGCACCCAGGACAGAGGAATCGTGTCCTGCAAACCCAACCAGATCTGAACCGGACTGCTGTACGGGGTACTCCGCAATGCAGAAAGGGCTCGTGCCGAGAGACACCAGCCCTAGCGCTTTTGTCGCGAGGAATCCGTCCGCATCCCTGCCCAAAAATCCCGATCCTTCTTAAACTCAGCTGGCGGAGGGATTTGAACCCCCGACCCTCTGATTACAAATCAGATGCTCTACCAACTGAGCTACGCCAGCACTGCTCAAACCCCGCAAAGTTATCATACAGGCAATCAAATTGCAAGCAGGTTTCTCGTCGCGGCAAACCCCTTGCCAGTCGCGCACTTATCCTGCGCGTCGAACTTGCCGCCATGCCCTATGGTGCAGCGGGCTTCGCAAATTGCGCATCGTCGAAGGGAAGGTTGTGGCGTACCTCCTCGATCTTAATCGTGAATGCGCTCTCCCCGCTGCTTTGGTGGATGACGAACGGCACTTTGACTCCGTCGACGTCGCGGTAATCTTCCAAATCTTCCTGGACGACCGTAACCCCCTCGGGTCCGTGATGTTGCCCAATCACCCGCAGCGCCAGTCCAGTCTGTGTGTCGAAATACATTTGGTCGGGATCGCCGGAACCGGTGGCGCCTTCCACGACGTAAGCACTTCGGTCGCCAATTTTCTCCGTTCTGGTCACAGTCAATTTCTTATAGAGCTGCCGGAGATCTAGTGAGTGATAGAAATCTGCCTGCCGGCGCGTTTCCTCAAGTTCCAGGCCCGACTGTTCACGCACACCGTTCTGCGGATCGTCCGACCAGCCGGTCTTGCCGTCAAATCCTTCGCGAAAATTCGCACCGGCAACAACCACGACCGAAAGCATCCGGTTCGGCGCCTTCTCTATCACTTGAAAGGTTCCGGAGAGATTCATCGCCGGCACCTCTATCGTACCGCTGGATTGTCGCGAGGTCAGCTTCTTCCAAGCCGCGCGCCCACCAACGGCGTCGACATACTTGTCGAGAATTTGATCGACGCTCGGATTTGCCGACGCCGCGGCCGGCCTAACCGCCGTTTGCGCGAACATCATCGAACTCCATGCAAGCAACGGGCCTACCATTAGCAACGACCGCTTCGTCAGCGATCTCACGATCAGGTATTTTCGACTCAATTTAAGAGCTTTCCCTGCAGGACGGTATCCCATCGTGTACTTCCTTTGACGCCTCTAAGCCCAGCCGGGTTGCCGGATTCTAGTCCGATTAGCATTCGTGAGCGGTGTTCAATTTTTCTGTCCGGGCATCCAGGGCCGGGAACTTTACACCAGTCCGCTTGAAACCTATACTCGATTTTAGCTTGACGCTCTCTTCCACAAGCCGCGCCCTGATTGCAGTGGCGATCATGCTGGGTGTCGCCGGCGCCGTCGTGGGAGTCTATTCCCATCGCCATCGTGGTCCGCTTCCCAACGTCGGCTCCGGACAAGCCCCAGATCTTCTCAGTCTGCTGCCTGCCGACGCGCCGGTCATCGCCTACGCGGACCTCGCAGCGCTGCGCGGGCTCAAAAGCTCTCCGCTCGCCGCCGCGCTAGGTCTTACGCTACCGGGCCCTCAACAAGACCAGGGGTACACGGATTTCGTTCGCGAGACTGGCTTTGATTATGCGCGCGATCTCGATCGCGTCGCGCTGGCGCTATGGCCAAACTCCCTCGGGACACCTGGTGGACGCCCTCCCTCGGGGCACAGCCTGGCCATCGCGGACGGCCGATTCGATCGACGGAGGATCGCGGCGTACGCCCTGCGCTTCGGCTGGCAGGAAAAGGATAAACCGCATTCGGTATATGAATTCCCGGGACCGCCGCCGGACGAGAGCCTTTTCTTGAGGTTTCTTTCCCCCGGCCGAGTCGCTCTTACGAACGATTTCGCGCTGCTCGGCAACCTTCGAAGCGCCGCTCCAGTTCGAAGCGGTGCGCGCGATGCGCTAATCGAGTCCCGTATTGAGCGGGTGGCCGGCGCGCCGATTTTCGCCGTCGCCCGGACAGACAATCTTCCACCCAGTGTTTATGCCGGTTTAGCGGATTCCCCCCAACTCGAGCAGCTCGCGCGCAGCGTAGTGAGTCTCACGCTCGCCGGAAAACCATCCGGCGATGATCTCCGCGTGGCCCTCGATGGCGAATGCAATTCCATGAAAAACGCCCTGGGAATCTCCACACTGCTCGAAATCTCCCGAATGGGCGCCTCCCTGGCGCTTTCCGACCCAAAAACGCGTCGCCAGATGACCAAAGAGCAGGCCGCTTTTCTAACCGCACTCGTCGACCAGCTCAAAGTGAATCGTCAAGACAAATGGGTGCGCGTGACACTCGACATCACGCCTGCCATGCTCGGTGCCTCGACCAATCCGGCTAAAACCGCAGGCCGCTAACGCGTTAGAGGCTCGTTGGGACAATCGAGCGGGCCCAGTCCCCTGAAGTCCGAACTCCGATATGTTAGCTTAGACCTGTTGGAATCGTTCCGCGATGCCCAAAACTCGACGGGAAAATAGCCTGGAAAACCGTTGGATTCGCTGGCTCAGCTATTGGCTCGCGTGGACCTTCGTAGGCCTATTTTTCGCCAGCCAGACCTATCTGGCCTACAAATACTCAAGCGGCGACCCTCATTTGGGTGCGATCCTGAAATTCGTTCTCAGCGACTGGTACATCTGGGCGCTGCTCGCCCCGGGGATTATTTGGCTTGCTCGCAGATTGACTTTCGAGCGCGAGCATCGCGCGCGCAACCTGGGAGTTCATCTCCTTGCATCCGTAGCTGCCGCCGTGCTGCATGGGAGTCTCAACAATCTCTGCCGCCACTACATCCTCGGGTTTTCCGGCTCCATCTCGTTGGCGTACGCCTTTCATTCGAGCGTCATTACCTACTGGATTCTGGTAGGCGTCACCTGGGGCTACGATTATTACGTTCGCTATCGCCAAGGCGAGTTGCGTGCCGCGCAACTGTCTGTGCAGCTTGCCCAAGCGCAACTGCTGGCGCTGCGTACGCAACTTCATCCTCATTTTCTTTTCAATACGCTGAATGCGATTTCGGCGCTGGTGCACCGCGACCCTGAAGCCGCCGATCGCATGGTCGCTCGTTTAAGCGATTTGCTGCGATTGACAATCGAGGGAATTGGAGTACAGGAGGTTCCTCTGGCGAAAGAAATCGATTTTCTCAAGCGCTACCTCGAGATCGAACAGGCCCGATTCGCCGATCGCCTTACGGTCGAAATGCAAATTTCGCCGGAAACGCTCGCCGCCCGCACGCCCTATCTGATTCTTCAGCCGCTGGTTGAAAACGCGATTCGCCACGGCATTGCTCCGCGCTCCGAGCCCGGCCGAGTGACCATTTGCGCTCAACGGGAGAATGGGTTTCTGGTTCTCGAAGTCCGCGACAATGGAGCGGGCCTGGCCCCCGGCTCAACTGCTCCGGCGCGCGAAGGCCTAGGACTATCGAGCACGCGCGCACGCCTGGAAAAACTTTATGGCGAGCGCCAACGTTTCGAGATGAAAAATGGACCGAGCGGGGGCTTGGTGGTGACGCTGGCCTTCCCTTTCCAGCCTGCGAGTCGAGCGGATGGCGATGCCTAAGCTGCCGTCAGGAAAAATCCGCGCCATCATTGTAGACGACGAGCCTCTCGGCCGTGAACGCATCCGCACCCTCCTCGCGGACGACCCGGACATTGAGGTCGTAGGCGAGGCCGCGGATGGAAGGAAGGCCGTTGGGTCGATTGCAAAATGGAAGCCTGATTTGCTTTTCCTGGACATACAAATGCCAGAGATGGATGGTTTCGAAGTTCTCGAATCGATCGCCGGTGCCGAAATGCCGACGGTCATCTTCGTGACCGCGTACGACAAATATGCCGTGAAAGCTTTCCAGGTTCACGCGCTCGACTATCTTCTGAAATCCTTCGACCGCGACCGCTTCGCGGAGGCTGTTCGCCGCGCAAAAACGGAAATCGCAAAAGGACGCGAGCACCGGCTCGACGACCGCCTGGCGTCATTGCTCGAGGATCTTCAGGAGCGCCGCCCCAAGCCGGAGCGTTTCATCGTCCGTTCGGGCGGGCGAATTATGTTCTTGCGCATCGAGGAAATTGACTGGATCGAAGCGGCCGATAATTACGTCAGTCTGCACGTGGGCCGCGACGCTCATCTGTGGCGCAGCACCATGGCTTCCATCGAGGAACGCCTCGACCCGCGAAAATTTCTGCGCATTCATCGCTCGACGATCGTGAATCTGGATCGCGTCCTCGAGCTCTCGCCGCTTTTTCACGGCGATTATGCCGTGCGTCTGCGCGACGGCACCACGCTCACCCTCAGTCGCAGTTATCGCGAGAAACTTCAGGAACCTCTCGGCTCGTTTCTTTAGACGAGCGAAGAGCCGAATTTTCGCCCGCCCCCTGGCGCACCCGTCTCACCCCTCGCCGCTGCAACTCGCCACAAACAGCTTTTTTTCGATGAAACCTGCGCCATGCTCAGGTGCAGCAAATGGCATACACCAAAATAAATTCGAGACCGCGCTGGGCGGCAGGCGAAGGGGTTGTCCTTCTGGTCGCGGTTGTGGCGGCTCTGGCCGTCTCGGCGAGCGCCAAACCGACTTTCCTCCACGACGACGCCCACGGGCTGGTCCGTTTCACCGTAAAGCTGGCCGGGCTCAGCGATGTCGAAGGCCGATTCACCGAAACGGATGCGGCCATCACCTACAACGACTCCAACCTCTCGAAATCGTCGGTCACCGCCCTGATTCGTGTCGCCAGCATCGACACGGGCGAAAAGGAGCGCGACGCACATCTCTGCACGCCGGATTTCTTCGACGCTCGAAGATTTCCGGCGATCCGTTTTCAGAGCAGGCGAGTCGAAAGGCGTGGCGCCAACTGGGCCGCTATCGGTGATTTGACAATCCACGGCGTCACTCGCGAAATCGAATTACCGTTCGAGTGGACGCAGAAGAAGGCCGTCGATCCATTCGGAAACGATCGCATCGGGTTTGAATCGCACTACAAACTGGAGCGCTCGGAATTCGGAATGCCCGGCCCGAAGTTTTGGGGCGAGCTCATCAGCGACGAGGTTGACGTCCTGCTGCGAATTTCGGCCCGTATCTACAACTGGGATCAGATCGACGGAGGTACCAGCAAAGGCCAGTCGTTCCTCTCCGAACTGCTGCCGTTATTCGAGAAGGGCGATCCTGCGGCGCTTCCGCGCCTGGCTGCAATCCAGACAGCCACGAGCGATGAGTACCATCCGGGCGAATGGCAGTATCACGTCCTGGGCCGCAAACTCTACCAGCACGGAAAAATCGACGCGGCGCTCGAAGTATTCACCAAGTACGCGGAAGTGTTTCCGCAGAGCTCGCAGGCGCTGGATGATCTCGCCGATGCCTACGAAGCCTCGGGAGACGTCCCGCGCGCGGCTGCCCTATTCGAGAAGTCCGTAAAGTTCGATCCATTTGATGCCAACGCCTTCGAGAACCTGCGACACATCAGGCCATGAAAAACTTCTTGCTCGGCATGCTGTTCACGCTCGGTGTCCTCGCTGTCGGCGTCTCGGCGTACTTCAGACTCGGCCTTTCCGAGGTGCGAGCCGATATCCCGCCGTCTCGATGGGAAAGCTCGCTAATGCGCATGTCGATCCACGCGTCGGTTCGGCGGGAAGCGCCCGATCTTTCGAATCCATCAAAGCCAACAGACGACACCTTGATCCTAGGCGGAAAATTCTACTTGGACGCTTGCGCCGGTTGCCACGGCACACCGGGCAAGCCATTCGGGGGCAAAGCACCGGTGGTTTTCCCGCCCATTCCCGAACTGCCGGTCGTCGGGACAGAGTACACGGAAGCGCAGATTTTCTGGATTGCGAAGTACGGCATCCGCCGTTCGGCAATGTTCGCCAACGGGGTCTACCTAAAAGACGATCAACTCTGGACCGTTGCTGCCTACATCAAGCGCATGAATTCCCTGCCGCCTACTGTCGAGGCGGCTGTCTCTCGACTCGCGGAAGGGCAACCGTGATGGCCCGAGCTTCACAAAGTAGAGGAGCCAACCGAAGATAATGTGCAAATTCATCCGGAACGCATTTCTAACATCTCTGCTCGCCGTCGGAACCGCCCGCGCCGGGCAAGAAAAGACTTCGGCTCAGGTCCGCGAACCGACAGCCCCCGAAGCGATCCAACAATTGAATGAGGACAGCGTCGCCACTCTGTCGAAACAAATCGCCGGCAAGGAAGATCAACCCGCAGAAGCGGTGTTCAAGAACATAAAGATCCTGACCGGCGTACCGGCGGGACGGTTGCTACTGATCATGCAGAACGGTTACAGCAAGTCGCTCGGCGTCAGTTGCGTCCACTGCCACGTTCCCGGCCAGTGGGACCAAGACGACAAACCGCCCAAGCAGATCACCCGCGACATGTCGAAAATGGCCCACACCATCATCTTTGATCTCTTGAGAAACATCGACGGCCTGAAAGACCGCAACCCAATCATTAATTGCACAACGTGCCACCGCGGCCAGTTGAAGCCGGCCGTGAACATGGACGACGCGCCAAAAAAGAAGTAAATCGGAACACGCCTACGCCCGGACACAAAACTTCACAGGCTTTATTACCTCCTGGGGAAGACCCCGAAAATCAATCGGCCGAAGCGGCCGTGGCAGCAGAAGTCGCGGCGTTGCGGAGGTAGCGCCAGGGGTTGATCGGGGTGTTGTAGATGCGTACTTCGTAGTGAAGATGTGCGCCCGTCGATCGGCCGCTGTCCCCCTCGTACCCGATTACGTCTCCACGTTTCACATTCATTCCCGGTTGAATGTTAAAGGCGGAAAGGTGTCCGTACCACGTGGTGACGCCGAAACCGTGATCGATGATCACCAGCCGGCCATAACCGGCGCGCCGGTTCACCTCGGTTACGATTCCGTCGGCCGTCGCGCGCACCTCGTCGCCGTAGTGCGACGCAATGTCGACGCCGGCGTGGAACGCTCCCTCACCGCTAAACGGGTCGAGCCGCTCCCCGAAATGTCCGGTGAGTTCGCCCACGACGGGCCATAACGATGGCACGATTCCAAGAGAGCTGAGCTGTTTGTCGGGAAGCAGGCGCATACCGCCGCTCGCCATGGCCACGGCCGTCGCGTTCTTCTCGAGGTAACTGAATTCCTCGACCGATTCCTGGAATTCCGCGTCAGGCTCCGGTGCCGTGTCGGTAAGCCCGAAAGGAGTCCGGCGGAAGCGAGTGATTCCGTAGGCCATGGCCACTTCGCTCGCCAGCGATTGCAACGAGTCCAGCCGTTGGTTGGTATCCTTCACTTCCGATTGCAAAGCGCGGTACTGCTGTTTGAGGTTGTCCTGCTCCCGGCGCAGCGTGTTGTAGTTCGCCGCCTTCCAGAGCATGCGGGAGTAGGATCCCATGCCCGCGGCCACGGTAATTCCACCCACAATCGCCAGAATTGTCAGCAGGTGGACCACATAGAAGGGTACGCGCAGGCGTCTCATGCCCCCCGAAGCGCCGGTGGCAATAAAAAACGTGTAATGCTTCCACTTCATGATCTGTTTTTGTCCTGTTTAAAATTGCGTCCGATGGCCGAATATCGCGTAGCCCCCAACGCGATTAGCCAATCTCGCTTGCAGTCTGAACCGCGAGTCCTGGTCCGAAACCGCGGGCATTGTAATGACCCCTCCCCTTCGCGTCAACCCTATTCTTCCATTTTGCGTAGAGCCCTTTGTGACTTCCAGTCCCGGGCACCGGCAATCGATCATCACGAAATTTTAGGCTTTTGACGGCGTCCGAAACAACTGTACGGAGGTACAGGCGTGACGCGTGAGCCAAGCACTCGATTCCTTGAGCGGGCACATCTATAATTTAGAGTCGTTAGTTCTGTGTCGTGCCCGTAACAGGAGTGTCTGCAATAACTTTGCGATCCGAGCGAATCAGCGGCGAAAATCAGCTCATCCAGAGAATCGCCGGCGCGATTCCTTCTCGAAGCGCCGGAAGAAACCGCCACGGTTTGCTACTCGGAATCGGCGACGACGCAGCCATCGTTGTACCCGCTCGAGACACCGAACTGGTTTTGAGCTGCGACGCCTTTCTAGAGGGCCCCCATTTCTTCGCCGATAGGCATCCGCCAGATTCGGTCGGCTTCAAATCGCTCGCCCGCGCCGCGAGCGATCTTGCCGCAATGGGGGCCAGGCCCCGCCTTTTCCTTCTGACGCTTGGGTTACCAGCCAGCAAAACCGGGCCTTGGCTCGACGGCTTTCTTCGCGGGATGGGCCGAGCGGCGCGTTCTTTGGGAATTCGGCTCGCGGGAGGGGACACGACGAAAGCGAGCGCCGTCTCGATTAGCATCACCGTGCTCGGCGAAATCAAGCCTGGCCGCGCCGTCACCCGCTCAGGAGCGCGCCCCGGCGACATCCTCTACGTCAGCGGCTCCTTAGGCCGCGCCGAACTGGGTCTTCGCCTGATGCGAAAACGCCTCGGTCGGGAGCGCCGGTTCGAGAATCTTCTGCGGCCACACCTCTATCCACAGATTCGCCTTGACCTGGGGGCTTGGCTGGCGCGGCGTCGCGTCGCCTCCGCCATGATCGACCTCTCGGATGGACTGTCGACCGACCTGGCACGATTGTGCGCCGCGAGCGGCGTCGGAGCTCGCATTACGGCCGACCATATCCCGCGCATTGCGCCGACGACTCATCTCCCCCATTCGCTGCGCAGCGATCCGCTCCAGCTCGCCTTGCACGGCGGTGACGACTACGAGCTTCTCTTCACTGTTCCGCCGCGCCACTTGAAGAAACTGCGCAGCGCACCCGGCTTTCGGCAACTTACCGCCATCGGCGGGATCACGCGCGAGAAGGGCATCCTCCTTGTCGGCTCCGACGGTTCGGCCAAACCTCTCGTGCCTGGCGGCTGGGATCCCTTCCATCAGAAAAAGTAGTGGCGAAACTGGCTGGAGAACGTGCGGTGATTCTCTAGAAGTCCTTTGAACGCGCTTATTGCGGGGGCGGCGACGGTGAGCTGCTGGCGTGAGACGGCAGGGGGCCGGCGGGCTTCGGCGGCACGCCCGGAGGAGTCTTCGGCAAACTCTTCGGAACGTGAGTTGCGCCTCCTTGATCCGTCAGCCCTTGCTCGGCAGCATCGGCGGGCGGAGCTGTATCCGGCGTGTCAACCGCAACTTGCTTCGCGCGCGCTAGCGTCTCGAGAGGCACGACGTTCGGAAAGTCCTCGACTGGCGTTCCCTGCACAGATTGCTGCATGAACTCCAGCCAGATTGGCAGCGCCGCGCGCGCCCCCGTTTCCTTCTTGCCCAGCGATATGCGCTTGTCGTCGTTCCCGACCCACACGCCGGCGGTAATCTGCGGCGTGAACCCCAGGTACCAGGCGTCCGTGAAGTCGTTCGTCGTGCCGGTTTTTCCCGCCGACGGACGTCCAAGCTCCTTCGCGCGCACCCCGGTGCCGAACTCGACCACCTCCTCTAGCATCGACACCATGGTTCGCGCCACATCGGGCGGTATCACGTCGCTCACCTGAGGGCGCGGCTCTTCGAGCACGGCCCCATCGTAGGAAGTTACGCGGCGAATGTAATGTGGCTCGATGCGGATTCCATCGTCGGGAAATACGGTGAACGCCGAGGTGTGCTCGAGCAAAGTCAGGTCCGCTGCGCCGAGCGCTAGCGGCAGATAGGGTGGAAGAGGACTCTCAATTCCAAATTTCCGGGTTACGTCAATCACGTGTTGCACGCCGACCCGGTCGAGCAGCCGAACGGCCGGGACGTTGCGCGAATCGGCCAGCGCGCGCCTAAGTGTGATTCGCCCTTCGAATTTCTCGTCGTAGTTGCGCGGGGAATAATTCTGGCCGCCGCTGCGGTAGGTGACCGGCTCGTCCACAATGGTATCGAAAGGCGAAGCTCCCTGCTCGAGCGCCGTCGCATACACGTACACCTTGAACGAACTTCCCGTCTGCCGCACCGCCTGCGTGGCACGATCGAATTTCGATTCATCGAAATCGTATCCGCCAACCATTGCCTTGATCTCCCCAGTAGGGTTGTCGAGGGCCATCAGCGCGGCTTGCGCCGCGGGCTCTTGTTCGAGCTGCACGTGCACCGTGGTTCCGATCATTTCCTTCACCGACACCACAATCAGATCGCCCGGCTTCAGAAATTGTGGCGGCGATTTCTGCCCCGTCCAGGCGAAGTCTGCCGGCGTCAGCATCGCGCGAGATTGGCCCAACTTGATGGTCGCGAACGTCGGCTGCACCGCGGTGACCAGCCCCGTCAGGTAGTCGCCCTTTTGCAGCGCCCTGTGCCAGTCGTCGCTCTGATAGGTCTCGAGCGTTCCGGGGTGCTCCACAAGGATGTTCGGCAAATTGCCGCGCCACCCGTGCCGCCGGTCGTAAGCATGTAGGCCGTCGCGCACAGCCTGATTTGCCGCCTTCTGCATCGCCACGTTCAAAGTCGTATAGACGCGCAGCCCCTGCTCGTGCACGGCGACGGTTCCGTACGTGCGTTCCAGGTATTGCCGGATTTCCTCGATGAAGTAAGGCGCCAGATCGTTGCGCGGCGACGAAATGTGCAGTGTCAGAGGCTCCTTCAAAGCAACCGCCGCTTGTGCCTCCGTGATTTTCCGGTCGTGCGCCATCAGCGAGAGCACCAGGTTGCGCCGATCGAGCGCCTTCTTGGCATGCGTGACCGGTGAATAGACCGGCCCGCGAATGATGGCGGCCAGCAAAGCCGCCTCTGACAGCGTCAACTGGCTGAGCGGCTTGCCAAAATAGTATTCCGATGCCGCTTCGAAGCCGTAGTTCCCCGCCCCCAGATAAATCTGGTTGCAGTACATCGTAAAAATCTGTTCCTTGGTGTAGTGCCGCTCGATTTGAATCGCGAGTATCGTTTCCTGAATCTTGCGATGGAAACTGCGGTCCGAGCGGTTCAGGAAGAGCCCGCCGGCAAGCTGCATCGTCAGCGTGCTCGCGCCTTCCTTGATCTGATGGTGGCTCACATCATGCCACGCCGCCTGCAGCACGCGCGGAAAATCCACGCCCCAGTGCGATTCGAAGTGCTGGTCTTCGGTGGTGAGGACCGCGTCCCGCAGCACCTTTGGGATTTGCTGATAGGTTAGAAGTATGCGCCGCTGAATGGAGAAGCTGCCCACCGGCTGCCCGTCGTCCGCATACAGCTCGGTGACCACATCCGGCCGGTAGTCCTCGAGCGCGTGAATCTCCGGCAGGTCGCTGGTGTACACGAACAGCAGACCCACGGCCGCCCCAAGCCCGATGGCGCACAGAACCAGAAAGGTGAACGCGAGCCGCCCAAACAGCGTCCCGCCGCCAATCTTCATCGTGGCCCGGTAAAATCGCTCCATGAACGTATTATTCTAGCGCATCCGCTTGCGCGGCGCTCCGCTCGGAGTGTCTTAAATGTTCTTAATCGGATCCGCTGGGCGTGTCGCGCTTCGAATGAATATCAGGAGAACAGCGTGACGAAGGAGAGACTGTCAGGAAATTGCGGCTTCGGCCTCTTGGACCGTAGCGTAGGCCTTAAACAATTGCGCGACGTTCGTCATATCGACGAGCGCCTTAACCTGCGTATTCATCGCGGCAAACGCGAGCTTGCGCATCGCTTTTTGCGACCCAACATAAGCGCCCACCAAGGCCCCGAGTCCGGCAGAATCGATGTACGGCACTCCGCTGAAATCCAGAATCATTACCGCAGCGGTGTCCGTTCGAATTGCGTCCTGAAAGTTGAACACCGTGTGAATTGTCAGCGAACCTTTCAGGTGCAGAATTTTCTGCCCCCGCGACCCTTTCGACTCCACAATCTGCAGATTTTCCTTCGTCATAGGCGCTGATTCTAGCGGAGATGTTTCTTCTTCCATTGTGAATATTCTGTTACATCGATCTGCCGCGGTGGTGCCCCCTGCCGCCGCCTAAGTATAGCCCCAATGCCGGTCCTTCAATTCCGCTGAGCTAGGAAAATCATCTCCGGTGAGTCATCCCGCAAGGGCGTCCGGTCAAAGCTCCCGAACAGCTCGACCACGCGAAATCCTCGGCGCGCCAGTAGGTGCTCCACTTCATACCGGAAGAAATACCGCACGGGGAACGCGTTCACGATCCTCTCGACGCGTCCATCGGGATAGGTCACATAGAAGATTAGCTCGACGTCGTTCGACTGAATTGCGCGATGCAGCGCCACGGCCCGCTCCGCCAGCTGCACACGTCGACCGTCTGGCAGGTCGGCCTCACCGGGGATGGCGCGCTCCTCGAAGAACTCCGGATCGTGCATTCGCCGCGGATCCGTCTGAAACAAATCGAGAATCAATTGTCCACCCGGAGCCAGATGCCGGTGCGCACATTCAAGGCATGCCAATTGGTCGGAAACGTTCTCCAGATGCTGGAACGATCGAAATGGAAACGTGACCAGCCGGAACTTTTCCTCCAGCTCAAATTCGACCATATCGCCTTGCACCAGCCGCACGCGCTTCTGCACCGCGCCGGGTAGTTGCGCCAGTTTCGCCCGGCAGCGCTCGAGCATATGGGGCGACCGGTCAAGCCCGCAAACCCGATGTCCGGCCTCAGCCAGTGGCAGCAAGACGCGGCCGGTTCCGCATCCAAGTTCCAAAGTCGCGCCGCCCAGCCGCTTCGCCGCCTCAAGATAGAAATCTGCGTCGGCGCGCCCGCGTACCACGTCTCCCCACAGCCAATCAAAATACTCAGCGACAGCGGCGTTCTCGTACAACCTGACGTGCGACTCGTCTTCTTTCTGCGCTTGCCTATTCATCGGCTAGGATCGCTTCCGCTTCGATTTCCACCAGCATTTCCGGCGCCACGAACCGTTTCACCTCGACCATCGTCGCCGCCGGACGAATCTTGCCGAACACTTCGCCGTGCGCCCGTCCAATCTTCTCCCAGTCTGCGATGTTCGTGACAAACATTCTTGTGCGCACCACGTCCGACATCCGGGCGCCCGCCCTTCCTAGCGCCGCTTCGATGTTCCGCAGTGCCTGCGCCGCCTGCAGGTACGCGTCGCCCACGCCGACGATTTTCCCGTCAGCGCCGAACGCCGTCGTCCCCGCTACGTGAACGAAGGCGCCCACGCGGACCGCGCGCGAATAGCCCACCATCGGTTCATACGGCGACCCACTCGATATATTTGTCCGTTTCATTTTTCCTCCGCGCTTTTTGCCCGTCACGCCGCACCAAAAACAAGCGCTGTCATCCTGAGGCCATCCGATCAGGATGGCCGAAGGATCTCAGCGTAACGCACGGCTGCCATTCGGCTAGGAGCAGCTAACTCCGTCTAAGCGTAGCCTTACGGGTCAAACCGCTTCCGCAACTCCGCCGGAACAATCGGGCACAGTTCGTCGCGCCGCCCAAAAATGCGATACCGAACCCGAGCTACAAAATCATACGCGGCGTCGCGCAACCCACGCGGAATCACCGTCAAAACGGACGCCCACAATCTCCATCCGCCGCCCAGCCGCCGAAGAATATGAATGAACGCCGTCGAACGCACCAGGAGCGCCCCATCGCTCGTACGTACAACGATGCTGTCGGGTAAACTCCCCCGCGCCTCCTCGGGAACCAGAGCGCTGAACGTTCCCCCCTGCAGCGGCGCGAATCGAAACGCTTCCCCGGTTCGGTCGTGCTTCAACACGAACTTCACTGCCCGATGGCACAGCCCGCAATGTCCATCGTAAAAGAGCATCTCGGGCGACGGAGTCTTAGAAGGCATGCTCGAAAAAGAATAGCACGGCGCCGCCTTCTTCGATTTTTCAAGCTTGTTGTGGAAACTGCCGCTGGACAGATTTTCGCGAAGTCTCTAATCTATTTCAGCAAGCCTCTCGTCCAGGAGAAATCTTCGCGCATGAAGTGCAACAACATCCTCGAAGCCATCGGCACCACGCCCCTGATCCGCTTGAACCGCTTGGCGAAGGATTCCGCCGGAGAAGTCTATGTGAAGGCTGACTACTTGAATCCCGGCGGTTCCGTGAAAGACCGCATCGGCCTGTGGATGATCAACGAAGCCGAGCGCAAAGGCCTTCTGAAACCGGGCGGCACGATTATCGAAGGCACATCCGGCAACACCGGTATGGGCCTGGCCCTGGTTGCCGTCACCCGCGGATATAAAGTGGTCTTCACCATCAACGACAAACAGTCGCGCGAGAAAGTGGATCTCCTTAAAGCGTTCGGCGCTGAAGTGATCGTCTGCCCCACCGCCGTCGAGCCTGAAGACCCGCGCAGCTATTACTCCGTCGCCAAAAAACTCGCGCGCGAAATCCCCAATTCCTATTATCCGAACCAGTACGAGAATCCGATGAATCCCGAAGCTCACTACCAAACCACCGGCCCGGAAATCTGGAAGGACAGCGAAGGACAAATCACCCATTTCGTTTGCGGCATGGGCACCGGCGGGACGATCAGCGGCGTCGGCAAATACCTCAAGGAACAGAATCCGAAGGTGAGAATTATTGGCGTCGACCCAGTCGGCTCGCTGTACTACGAATTCGTAAAGACCGGAAAAGTCGGCAAGGCGCTTACCTACGTCGTCGAAGGCATCGGCGAGGATTTCTTTCCGCCCACGATGAATCTGAAAATCATCGACGATGTCTTGCAGGTGAACGACGAAGAATGCTTCGTCTGGGCGCGCCGTCTTGCCAAGCAGGAGGGAATTTTTACGGGCGGCTCCGGCGGCGGCTGCATTTCCGGCGCGCTGCGCGTTGCCAAGGAATCAAAAAAAGACGACATGATCGTGGCCTTCCTTCCCGATTCCGGCAGCCGCTACATCAGCAAAGTTTACAACGACGGCTGGATGCGCGAGCACGGTTACGTCGAAGCCGAAGTCGCTCTCTCCGCCGCCGATGTGATTCGCGCCAAAAGCCGCAACGGCAAGAAACGCGACCTGATCGTCGTCGGCCCGCATCAAACCGTGTTCCACGCGCTCCACACCATGCAGCAGCAGGACATCTCGCAGCTCCCGGTCTTCGAAGAAAACAACTCCATCGGCGCCGTCTATGAAGACCAGATTCTGAACCTCGCGCTCCAGGGAAAGGATCTTCGCAAGCTCGTCATCCGCGAAGTGATGGGCAAGCCGCTGCCGCTGGTCCCCTCGAACGCTCCCATCGAGCGCGTTACCCACATCCTCAGCCACGAAGGCCCCGCCGTTTTCGTCGAGATGCCGGGCGGCAAACTCGAAGTTCTCACCAAGTTCGATCTCATGGATACCATCGCTGCTCTGGTCGAACAAAAACGCTGACACTCGAACAACTTGAAAACAGCTCGAACCTGGATTCGAAGCAGTTCCGTGTTGACACTCCGCCTGTTCCTCAAGATAATCCCCTTGGTGTCTTGTGGTCCGGAGGTCGGTCTTGTCTGCTAATCCCAGACTCGATCACATTAGCAACGACCCTTCCGCGACGACCTTGTCCACCGGCAAGGCGTTGCACCGTTATCTGGTTCCCCGTAAGGCCTTGTCCTTCGAATACCACTTCACCTGGACAGAAGTCTGTGCATCCGTAGCGGGTCAGTCCGTTCGGAGTGCCGGCTGCCTGTTCTGAGTTCGCAGCCGAGGAGCGCCTCACAATGGAAACAACTCGTCGAGACTTCCTGAAGGTCGCGGCAATCGGCGGAACGGCCGCCACCGTTTTTGGCTTTGACTTGGCGCCGGCGTACGCGCAGATGCGCGAATTGAAAATCGCGCGCGCCACCGAGACGCGCTCTACCTGCCCCTACTGCTCGGTCAGTTGCGGCGTCATCATCTATACGATCGGCGACAAGGCTAAGAACGTCACCCCGCAGGTAATTCACGTCGAGGGCGATCCCGACCATCCGATCAATCGCGGCACTCTTTGCCCCAAGGGCGCTTCTCTCGAACAGGACATCCTCAACGAGCGGCGGCTCCTCAAGCCGCAGGTGCGCCGCCCGGGCGCAACAGACTGGGAAGACATTTCCTGGGACACGGCGCTAAATGAAATCGCGCAGTGGACCAAGAAAACACGCGACGCCACGTTTCTCGAAAAAGACGCGAACGGTAAGACCGTCAATCGCTGCGAAGGCATTGCCTTCACCGGCGGCTGCACCGACACCAACGAATTCAACTATCTGGTCGTGAAGACCATGCGCAGCCTGGGGGTCTGCTACCTGGAAAACCAGGCCCGTGTTTGACACGGCCCCACGGTCTCAAGTTTGGGACCAACGTTCGGACGCGGGGCGATGACGAATGGCTGGATCGACATCAAGAACACCGACATGATGTTGATCATGGGCGGCAATCCTGCCGAAAACCACCCATGTGGCTTTAAGTGGGTCGTCGAAGCAAAGAAAACACGCAACGCGAAAATTATCGTCGTCGACCCGCGTTTCACACGTACCGCATCGCAAGCCGATCTGTTCTGCCAGATTCGCGCCGGCGCCGACATCGCCTTCCTCGGCGGCATCATCAACTACGCCATTCAGAACAACCGCATCGCGAAAGACTACCTGGTCAATTTCACGAATGCGGCGTTCGTCGTGAAGGAAGGGTTCAAGCTGCCGGAAGACGGATTGTACTCCGGTTTCGATTCCGCCACTCAGGTCTACGACAAATCAACCTGGAACTACGAAGAGGGCGGCAATCTCGCGGGAAAGGGCAGAGCCGCGGCCGCCGAGACGAAGGCAGCAGTGGTACCGATCCCGTCGAACCCGTTACTCCACGAAGTTTCAGCGCATTGGGGCGGCAGCACCGAGCCCTCGAACGCACCGCAGCAGAAGGGCGAAGGACAAGGTTATCAGGCCGGGGGCCCGGTGGGAGCGAAGGGGATCGAATCGAAGGCGGGCGGCGCGGCTCCCGCTCCGACGCTACCAGGCAATGCTGCATACGATTTGACGCTAGGGCATCCGCGATGCGTGTTCCAGCTTCTCAAGCAGCAGTATTCGCGCTACACGCCGGAGATGGTTGAACGAATTACCGGCATTTCGAGAGATCAGTTTCTCAAAGCTGCCGACTTGTTCACTTCGATTCGCAAAGATGGCGACATGAAAAAGGTCGCCACGGTTATCTATGCGGTCGGCTGGACGCAACACACTTACGGAACGCAGATCATCCGTACCGCGGCCATGCTCCAGCTGTTGATGGGCAATGTCGGACGTGCGGGTGGCGGCGTGAACGCTCTCCGAGGCCATTCGAATATTCAGGGCGCCACCGACATGGCGGGCATCTTCGATAACCTACCCGGTTATCTCAAGATGCCGAATCCGAACGACGTGGACTTGGCTGTCTACCTCAAGCGCATTACGCCCACTTCGTCGAAACCGAAGGAATGGGATTCGTTCAACTACTGGTCCAACACGCCCAAGTTCGTCGTCTCCATGCTCAAAGCCTTCTACGGCGACGCTGCCAAAAAAGAAAATGGCTTTGCCTACGACTTTTTGCCGAAGATTGACCGCAATTACTCCTGGACGCAGATTTGGGACCACATGTATCGCGGCGACGTCAAAGGCATGTTCGCGTTCGGCATGAACGGCGTCATGATCGGCCCCGACACGAACAAAAACATCGAAGCCCTGAAAAAAGCCGATTGGCTCGTGGTCGGCGAAATCTATCCGGACGAAACGAGCGAGTTCTGGAAAGCTCCGGGCATCAGCGCGGAAGAAATGAAGAAAATTAATACCACCGTGTACCGCTTGCCCTGCGCCGGCTTCGCTGAAAAAGACGGCAGCATGACGAACTCGGCTCGCTGGCTACAGTGGAAAAACGTGGCCGTCCCGCCGCCAGGCGATAGTCGACTGGATCAGGACATCATCGCGCAGATATTCCTCCGCGTGCGCGATCTGTACAAGAAAGACGGCGGGAAATTCCCGGATCCGGTCCTTGCCGCCACCTGGGCTTATACCTCCCCGGAGCATCCGTCGCTGTCGGAAGTGGCCAAGGAAATCAACGGGAAAGCTCTCGCGGATCTGAAAGACGAGAAATTAAATCAGGAAGTCAAGACCGGCCAGCAACTGCCGGGCTTCGCCTGGCTTAAGGACGACGGCACAACGTCGTGCGGGAATTGGATCTACTCCGGTTCTTGGACCGAGGCGGGAGCGGCGCTTCAGCGTCGCGGAACGGATGATCCCTCGGGCCTCGGCATTTATCAAAATTGGTCCTGGTCCTGGCCCGCCAATCGCCGCGTTCTCTACAACCGCGCTTCGTGCGACGTCAACGGCAAGCCCTGGGACGCGTCGCGCAAGCAGGTTTGGTGGAGCGAGTCCGGCCAGAAGTGGGTCGGCAACGACGTTCCCGATTTCAAGGCGGATTCGAATCCGAAAGATCACATGGGCCCGTTCATCATGAATCCCGAGGGCGTCGGGCGCATCTTCGTCCCGCTCGGCGCCGTTTCCGATGGACCCTTCCCCGAGCACTACGAGCCATTCGAAAGCCCGATTAAAAATCCTTTGCATCCGAACCAGTCGAATAATCCGGTCGTCAAGAAACTGAATACACCCGCGGACAAGTTCGGCACCTACGACGAAGGCTACAAAGTCGTCTGCACCACTTACCGCCTCACCGAGCAGTATCACTACTGGACAAAAAACAATCCCATGAACGTCCAGCTGATCCCCGAAGCGTTCATCGAGATGTCCGTCGAACACGCCAAGGAGCTCGGCATCGCCGGCGGCGAGAAAATCAAAGTCAGCAGCGCGCGCGGCACCTACATCGCAAAAGCGTTCGTCACCCGCCGCATCAAGCCCATGCAGATCGACGGCAAAACCGTCCATCAAATTGGTATCCCGATTCACCAGGGCTTCCGGGGCATCGACGAGGACGAAGGCCGCAACGCTCGCACCCCCGTGAATCTGCTTTCGCCCACGGTGATCGATCCAAACGCCTACACCCCTGAGTTCAAGGGCTTCCTCGTGAAAGTGGAAAAGGCCTAGGGGGACGACCATGAGCCAGGCAACGATGGAAATTCGCAGAATCTCAGGCCACGCCGGTTCTGTCCCCGGAGCCGGTGCCAGCCGCGATTACGACGTTTGCAAACTGATCGACACCACCACCTGCATCGGCTGCAAAGCGTGCGAAGTCGCCTGCCTCGAATGGAACGGTTACGGCTTCACGCAAACCAGTTTCGACAATTCCTATCAAACCATGCCCGAAACGGCGTGGAATTACTGGAACCTCATCAAGTTCAACGAGTACGAACACCCCCTCCACGGCCTCATGCTCTTGATGCGCAAAGATCAGTGCATGCATTGTGAAGACCCGGGCTGCCTGGAAGCCTGCCCCGCCGATCACGCCATCGTGCAGTACGCCAACGGCATCGTCGACTTCCAGGAAGACTACTGCATCGGCTGCGGCTACTGCATGACGGGCTGCCCCTTCAACATCCCGAAATTCAGCACCGAAGCCCGCAAAGTTTTCAAATGCACTCTCTGCTCCGACCGCGTCAGCCAGGGCCTTGAACCCGCCTGCATCAAGAGCTGTCCCACCGGCTGCCTCCACTTCGGCTCGAAAGCCGACATGAAAGATCTCGCCGAGCGCCGCTCGAAGCAGCTTCGCGATGTTTCGGGCTTCGGCAACGCCGGCGTCTACGATCCTGCGGGCGTGGGCGGCACACACGTCATCTACGTCCTTCACGATGCGACCAATCCGGAAATTTACGGCGGCCTGCCGAAGAATCCCACCATTCCGTGGAGCGTCAAGCTTTGGAAGCATCCTCTGAAATGGCTGGGCAACCTCGCCATGGTCGGCGGTCTTGTCGGCTTGGCAGTCCATTACCTGCGGTTCGGCCCGAAAGTCGTCCCTGACGCGAAGGCAATTCCTCCGCAGGAAGGACCACGCCCATGAGAGATCAATCGCAAGTCCTTCCGAACGGACGTATGCTTCGGTACTCCTATCGCGAACGCCTCGTTCATTGGACCGCCTCCATCACCTACGTATATCTCATGCTTACGGGTCTCGCGTTCTGGTCTCCTTGGCTGTACTGGCTGGCGTTTGTCCTGGGAGGTGCTACGATTTCGCGCGAATTGCACCCCTGGATCGGGCTGATTTTCACGGTTGCCGTTGTCATGATGTATTTTATGTGGGCGTTTGAAATGCACTCGACGGAAAACGACCGCGAATGGATGCGCGGAGTGAAGCATTACATCCAGAATGAGGACGAAAAAACGCCCCCGCAGGACCGCTTCAATGCGGGACAAAAATCCCTTTTCTGGGGCTTTGTGATTTGCGGAATCTTGCTTCTCCTTTCCGGCCTCATCCTCTGGTTCCCGAACTACCTTCCTTGGAGCCTGCGCTACCTTCGTTACATCGCCGTGCTCGTCCACCCCGCTGCCGCGCTCATCACCATCGGCCTCTTCATGATTCATCTCTACATGGGCCTCGCCATCGAGGAAGGCGCACTTCATTCCATGGTCGGAGGCGACGTCAGCCAGACTTGGGCCAAGGAATTTCATCGCTTGTGGTACGAGAAAATCGTCCGTCAACCCGCGCCAAGGTCCGAAGTAAGAAAATGAAGGAATGAAAAATGACAAATGGGACGCGCGCATTCACCGCGCCGCCGAACTAGCCTCCACCTACCCCTTCGCCTCCGAAGGCCTTCGCTTCTACGGCCACGTCGCCCAATCGCAGAAATCGCTGTATTCGGAAATCCAAGGCGCGTGCGGTACAAAGAAAGAAGCGCGCCCGCCCGGCTCGCTCCGCCAGGAACTCGACCTCTTCGTCCTCCTCCCCCGCTTTGCGCCCTTTCTCGCCGTCGTTGAAAACCACGCACCCGCTGCGCTCGCGCATTCCGCCGCAGAAATGCGCGCGCAAGGCGCCACGCGCTGGCAGGAAAGCCTGACGGATTTCTGGAAAGCAATTCCCGAGGTGCCCGCACCTCTCTCTCCTCCCGAGGCGCTTCTGGCCTGGATTTTCCTTCAGCCCTACGCGCAATATCTGGCCGACCACACCCAATACTTCTTCCCGAACGGCACTCCGTCTCTCTGTCCTTTATGTTCCGCCAAGCCGCAAGTCGGCGTACTACGCCCCGAAGGCGACGGCGCTAAACGCTCGCTCATCTGCTCGCTCTGCTCGAGGGAGTGGGATTTCCGCCGCCTGGTCTGCCCGTCGTGCGGCGAGGAAGACGTACACAAGCTGGCCGTCTATTCCGCAAAGGAATTCGCCTACGTCCGCGTCGAGGCTTGTGACACCTGCCGCTTCTTTCTCAACACTGTCGACCTCACCAAAAACGGCAACGCCATCCCGGTCGTCGACGAGCTCGCCGCCATTCCTCTCAGCCTCTGGGCCACTGAGCAGGGCTACGCTAAAATCCAACCGAACCTGCTCGGCGTCTGATCCCTGATAAACTGCCGGACGCGCTATCGAGGAGGCGACCAATGACAGACAGCGACAGCTCACTGGAAGCATCCTGGAAGAACGATCCGCGCTGGGAAGGAATCCTGCGCCCGTATTCCGCCGCCGACGTCGAGCGTCTTCGCAGCACGCTTCCTATCGAATACACGCTGGCAAAAACCGGCGCCGAGCGCCTCTGGAAGCTTCTCCACTCCGAGCCGTTCGTGAAAGCGCTCGGTGCCATGACCGGCAATCAAGCCGTCGAACAGGTCGCCGCCGGCCTTCCATCGGTTTATGCCAGCGGCTGGCAGGTGGCCGCCGACGCCAACGATGCCGGCCAGATGTACCCCGATCAAGGCCTTTACCCCGCCGACAGCGTTCCCAAACTCGTTCGCGCCATCAACAACGCGCTCCAGCGCGCCGACCAGATCGACCACGCCGAAGGAAAGAGCGGCACGTATTGGTACGCGCCCATTGTCGCCGACGCCGAATCGGGTTTCGGCGGCAACGTGAATGCCTTCGAACTGATGAAAGCCATGATCGAAGCGGGCGCTGCCGGCGTCCACTTCGAAGATCAAATCTCCTCGGTGAAAAAATTCGGCGCCATGGGAGGAAAGGCCGTCGGCCCCACCGGCGAGCTCATCAAGAAACTTGTTGCCGCGCGCCTTGCTTCCGACATTCTTGGCGTTCCCACCGTGCTCATCGCCCGCACGGATTCCCACGGAGCCAAATTGATTCGCAGCGATTTCGACGAACGCGACAAGCCCTTCATCTCTGGCGAACGCACCGCCGATGGCGACTTCCTCTTCCGCGGCGGTATCGACGCCGCCATCGCCCGCTGCCTTGCCGCCGCTCCATACGCCGACATGGTCTGGGCCGAAACCATGAAGCCCGATCTCCAGGAAGCCCGCCGCCTGGCCGAAGCCGTCCACGAGAAGTTTCCCGGCAAACTGCTGGCGATCGACTGCGCCTCACCCCTCAGCCTGAAAAAAGCCATCGGTGAAGCCAACATGGACCGCTTCCACTCCGAACTCGCCGCTTTGGGCTACCAATATCAGTTCGTCACCCTCGCCGGCTTTCACTCGCTCAACATGTCGATGTTCGATCTGTCGCGCGAGTTTCTGAACTCCGGCGTGAAAGCCTACGCGGAACTTCAGGAGCGCGGCGCCAAAGCCTCCAAAGAGCACGGCTACCGCGCTGCAAGACAAGCCCGCTTCGTAGGCACAGGCTACTTCGACGACGTAGCCCAGGTAATCTCCGGCGGCAAATCGTCAGCGCCAAAAGACTCCGCCGAGTAGCAACCTGTTGCGCTTTTCGGTCCCTCGGGCGTAACCGGGATTGCCGTCACCTGCACGTTTCTGCCAGGCCTTCCTGCCGCCGGCGTCTCGCCGGCCCTTTTGCTCTTGTAGCCACCGTTCAACCCAGCATCTTGTCTTCGAACTCTTACGGCACACGACTAGCACTAAAACTGTCCGTTCGACCAGTATCCTGGCGCTGAAATCCGCCATACCCTGTGGCAGTCCACGAAACAGACCTTATGACTCTCGCCCACCGTCTCAGCTCCGGTGCTGCCCGACTCTCTCGAACGGTCGGGATCTTCCTTCTGATTGCTTTGCCCTGTTTTGCCGCACTGGCAACTTCTCCCCAGCCACAAAACAATATGCCCTCAACATTCGCAGATCGCACCCACCGCCTCGAACTTCAGATGCTCGAGTTGATCAACGCTGATCGCGCTGCACCATCGTCTCTGCCGGAAACAAGTGGCCGCGCGCATCCGCTTCAGTGGGACGCGCGCCTGGCCGCCGTCGCCCGCGCGCACTCCGAGGAAATGGCTCAGCGGGCCTACTTCAGTCACGAGGGCTGGGACGGAAGCCTGCCGTCCTCGCGCGTTTCGAAGGCTGGAATTCCGTGGCGCTCCACCGGCGAGAACATCGCCAAAACAAGCGATGTACTCGAAGCCGAATCACACTTCATGAACGAGCCAAAATTCCAACATAATCATCGCGCAAATATTCTTAGCAAAAACTACACTCACGTCGGCATTGGCATCGCCAAAGGCTCGGACGGCTTCCTCTACATCACCCAAGAATTCGCGGAACTGCGCTAAGAATCGTTTACCCCTGGCGCCCTAGCACTTCTCCCGACTCGCCGCCTTTCGCAGCGCCGGCCTCCCGTTTCTCCCTTCGGGCGGGCGCACGTTCGGTCGTCGGTCGCCGCTGGATGATATACTTGCTGAATTTGCTGCGCGTTTTTGGGGCGCCGAGCACGCCAAGATGGAAGTCGCGCCATGAAAATCGAAGACTTCAACGAACGGCTGCGTCACGGCATTCTTGTCGCCGATGGTGCCATGGGTTCCCTGCTCTACGAGCAGGTGGGACCGCAGCGCTGCGTCGATGAGTTGAACTCCGTGCATCCCGAGGCAGTCTTCAGCATTCATCTTGCTTATCTTGAAGCGGGCGCGCAGATCATCGAAACCAACACGTTCGGAGCCAATCGCCACAAGCTCTCCCAATACGGTCTTGGCGATCGCGTCGCGGAATTCAACCATCGCGGCGTTAAGGTCGCGCGCGAAGCCCGCGAGGCCGCCAAACATGAAGTCCTGATCGCCGGCTCGATCGGCCCGCTCGGAATCTTTCGTCAGGTTCTCGACGAGCCGGACGGTGCGATCGGCGCCATATTCAAAGAGCAGGCTGGGGCGCTCGAGGAGCGCGGCGTCGATTTCTTCATCCTCGAAACGTTCAGCGATCTCGACGAGCTGCTCGCCGCGATCGATGCCCTTCGCTCGTTCTCCAAAATCCCCATTGTTGCGCAGCTCACCTATTCCGACGAGGGAACCACCATCGCGGGAATTCGCCCGCAGGACGCCTGGGAAAAACTAAAAGGCAAAGATATTCAGGCCGTCGGCACCAATTGCACCGTCGGCCCGCAGCTTCTGCTTCCCGTTTTGCGCGAACTCTCTGGCTGCGCTTCGCTGCCTCTCTCCGGCATGCCCAACGCCGGTTTCCCCAAGCGTGTCGGCGATCGCATCGTCTATCCGCGGTCTTCGCCGGAATATTTCGCCCGCTTTGCCCAGGAAGCCTCCGAACTCGGCGCGCGCATTCTCGGCGGCTGCTGTGGCACAACCCCCGAGCACGTTCGCGCCATGGCCGACGCCGTCAAGAAACTGCGTCCCGGCAATCCCCGCAGCGTGCTTGGCTCCGTTGAGTCGTCCGTCGAGGTTCTCGAGCCGGCCGAGCGCGTCCGACGCGTCGCCGCCCGCCAGCCCGAAAGCAAACTCTGGAAAAAAATCCAGGCGCAACAATTCGTAGTCTCGGTCGAGATCGATCCGCCCAAAGGCGTCGCGATTGACCGCATCATCGAACAGGTCAGCCGCGTGGTGGCCTGCGGCCAGGTCGACGCGATCGATATCAATAGCGGCACGCTCGCGCGCGTTGGAATGGACGCGCTGGTCCTCGCCGGGGCGCTTGAAGCCCACGGCTATGAAACCATTCCGCATATCACCACGCGCGACGCCAACATCATCGGCCTCCAGGCCATGCTGCTCGGCGCCTGGGCCGTCGGAGGCGTGCGCAATATTCTGGCCATCACTGGCGATCCTCCTTCGCTCGGCGACCATCCGGAAACGAGCGGCGTCTACGAAGTCGATTCCATCGGGCTGGTCAAAGTTCTCGCCCGTCTGAATCAGGGGACCGACTGGGCTGGAAAAAGTCTCGGCGGCGCGACGAACTTCACCATCGGGGTGGCCGTCAACCCGGTCGCCGAAGATCTCGAGGAAGAATTGCGCCGCTTCGAAGCGAAAATCGAAGCGGGCGCGCACTTCGCCATGACTCAACCGATCTTCGATCCCGACCACTGGCATCGATTCCTGAAGCTTCTCGGCGGAAAATCTCCCGTTCCGGTGCTCGTGGGTTTGTGGCCTCTGGTCAGTTACAAACAGGCTTTGCGGCTGAATAACGAAGTGCCGGGAATCGTGATTCCTGAAACGACGCTCAAGGAAATGGAAAAAGCGGG
>Ga0307475_10000397_pt1 | contig 26202 bp, 23 predicted proteins | sample atmos_gasesECM1C_FD_203317 | JGI IMG/M metagenome (GOLD analysis project Ga0307475, IMG submission 203317) | Hardwood forest soil microbial communities from Morgan-Monroe State Forest, Indiana, United States - atmos_gasesECM1C_515 | ecosystem: Environmental > Terrestrial > Soil > Temperate... | reverse complement strand
CCAAGAGGTTTTGAAGAAATACGGAGTCCACTGTTTGTGTACTCTCCCCCTAACGACAGCCCATAGCAAAGTCGGAACGCTGACATTTGGCAGCAAGACTCCGGACGTTTATAGCGCCGAAGAAGTTTGCTTTCTTTCGGTGGTGGCTGACCAGATCGCTTTGGCATTCGACAATGCGATGCATTTTGACGCAGCGCAGGCCTCGCAGCAGCAGTTGCTTAAAAAGAACGAGCGTCTGGAATTGCTCCTTGAATTGACCAATCAAGTAGTCTCGAATCTGGAGTTGCGGGATCTTCTCCGAGCCGTAGTGTCCAGCACGCGTCGGGTCATGGGCTGCGATGGCGTCGGCATTACTCTTCCCGATACCGACAACACACACTTGCGGATCTACGCCATGGAATTCCCCTTCAGCGACGAATCCGTCCAAGAAGAGAGCCTTATCTCCATGGATGAAGATATCTCGGGAGCGGTCTTTCGCACGGGCAAACCCTGGTGCGGTAGCGTCCAGGAGGCGAGACGGCAGGGAATGAAGGACACCGCGGGAGCCGAAGTTGGAACGGTCTGCGTCCTTCCTCTTGTTAGCCGAGGTCGGGTGCTGGGCACCTTCGGGGTGATCAAATATGAGGACAATGCGTTCGCTGGTGATATCGAGTTTCTGACCCAGATCGGAAACCAGGTTGCCATTGCCGTGGAGAATGCGGTTGCCTTTGGACAGGTTCGAGAGCTCAAAGAACAGCTGTCCAAAGAGAAGCTGTATCTGGAAGATGAAATCCGGACGGAAATGAATTTTGCTCAGATCATTGGAAATAGTTCCTCTCTGCGCAAAGTCCTCAAACACGTGGAAACTGTAGCGCCGACGGACTCGACGGTCCTGATTTACGGCGAGACAGGCACAGGAAAGGAATTGATCGCGCGAGCCATTCATGATTTGAGCTCACGGCGTTCCAAGGCCTTCGTCAAGCTCAACTGCGCAGCCATTCCGACGGGTTTGCTGGAAAGCGAGCTGTTCGGGCACGAGAAAGGAGCATTCACGGGGGCCATCGCGCAGCGCATCGGGCGTTTCGAAGTGGCCAATGGCGGCACGATTTTCCTGGACGAAGTAGGAGAAATTCCCCTGGAATTGCAAACCAAACTGCTCCGTGTTCTGCAGGAAAGGGAATTTGAGAGACTGGGAAGCTCGCGCACGATTCGGACCGATGCGCGGTTGATTGCCGCGACGAACCGTGATTTAGAAGCGATGGTGAGCGAACAGAAGTTCCGATCCGATCTTTTTTTTCGGCTGAACGTTTTTCCCGTCTATGTTCCGGCCTTGCGCGAACGCCAGGGGGATATTCCGCTACTGGTGCGGCACTTCACGCAGCAGTTTTCCAGACGTATGAAAAAGGCCATTGATACGATTCCGTCGGCGGCAATGGAGGCGTTGCGCCGATATCATTGGCCGGGAAACATACGAGAACTTCAGAATGTGATTGAGCGCGCCGTAATCATCTCGGAGGGTCCCGCCCTTAGCGTCGATGTTAGTAATCTTAAATTTCCCAAGGGCGACCCCGGCGCAGAAAAGTCCGCTGCGTCGACTTCGACAAATGGCACTCTTGAGAATGTTTTGGAAGAAACGGAACGTCAACAGATTCTCAAAGCTCTTAAACAGAGCAATTGGGTTGTTGCAGGTCCCAACGGGGCTGCAGTCCAGCTTGGAATGAAGCGCTCCACTCTCCAGCAGAGAATTCACAAACTCGGAATTGTCCGCGATTCCGCGTAAGCAGTAAGTAGCTGACCTCCCCTCCGTTCAATTCCCAAACGATTTCTCACCCAGTCTTTTCCGTTGCGCCAAAAAACGGGCAGGTTACCGCAAAGACGGCAGTGCCAAGCTGGCAGGGTGATCTCGGGAACGGAATTTCGGTCCGCCATCCCAAGGCAAATCAATAAGTTGCGCAACGTTGGAACCCTGTGCGTATTGGCCTTGGTAATGCATTACTCCTGAACGTGGGTCGCTTGCCATAAGTGGGATGCGGAGGCCTGAACGGGGCACCTGAACGGGGCAATGGATGCTCAATGGTTGTTCTGACGAAAACGCTGAAATGAGGAGCGAAGCGACTCCCCAAACGAAAGAGATTGACGTGTTGAAAATCACCAGGACCGAAACGCCAACAGAAGAGAAATGGACCTTGCAAGGCCGCTTAGTCGGGTTGTGGGTTAGCGAACTGAGAAGGACCTGGAAAGAGACCCATCGACCTGACGAAAACCTGAAGTGCGTTGTCGATCTGAATGAAGTCACATTCATCGATAAGAAGGGCGAGAGGCTCTTGCGAAGCATGTCGAAGGAGGGCGCGCAATTCATCGCTACCGGTGTCTACACCAGGCACTTCCTGCAACACGGGTGCGCAAGGCGAAGCGTCCAAGGAGCTGAATCATGAGAATGAAACTCACGGAGAACATCGACCGAGAGGAAGCAGCGATCGCCTTTATCGACGGTATGCCCGGCAAAGGGGACATATCCCTCGTTGCTGCCGCGAAGAACGGGAATAAAAACGCCTTCGACAGCCTGGTCAAACGTCACCAACAACGGATTTTCTTCGTTGCGCGGCGCATCACCCGCACGCGAGAAGACGCAGAAGATATCGTGCAGCAAAGCTTTCAAAAAGCTTTCACCCATTTATGCAACTTTGAAGGGAGATCCGCCTTTTCTACGTGGTTGACGCGTATCGCCATCAACGAAGCTCTGATGTTCGCGCGGAGAATTCGCGGGCATCGGGAAGTGTTGATCGACGATGCAGACGAGAATGAGGAAACCACAACCGCTCTGGAAGTTCCTGATTCAAGTCCAGATCCCGAAGCGATCTATTCACAGCGAGAGTCGATGGAAATGCTGTCCGTGGCTATGAAGGAGTTGTCGCCAGGGATACGGAGGGCAATCCAGCTGCGCGAGCTTGATGAGCGATCATCGGAAGAGACCGCTCGAATCCTGGGAATTTCCGTAACCGCGTTGAAGAGCCGGATGTTTCACGGAAGAAGGAGATTGCGCGAGAAATTGAAACAGTTTGTCGAACCAGCTTGGCGAGCAGCGCGGAAAAGGCCACGGGGAATCGGTGACGACACGACACCTATCGCGGAAGATCAGGTGACCTGCAATGCATGCGGTTAAACGGGGAAGTAAGGGAGGGCCATACGGTGACGTTTCGGTTTCTCGCTGTATTGGCGATTGTGATTTTTCTGTGTGTCTCAGCACCGGACGGCGTTACCGGGCGGAGGCATCGTTCACTCAGTTGAATCCGTGACGGCAGAATATTTCGACGGTAGAGCAATTTGTCTTTTATCGAAGTGTTTTGTCGTTGTTAGGGAAAATCCAGCACGGGGAGCAAGAGAAACATGATCCGGAAAATGGTGATTGCAATGATTCTTGCGGTAGCGGTGATCGCCGCAGAAGCGATGGCCAAGGCGGCCCGGGCTTTGAGCTGGCTGCACTAAACTCCGGCGCGACCGCCTACGCTGCCCAAGCCTCCGCCGGTATCGTTTTTTGGTTTTGAACCAGCGATGCCGTCATTGTAGCCACGAGCCCCGACTCCCCCGTCGGGGACCCGTGGCGCGGAGATGGCCGGGTGCACACGCTGAAATCGAACAATCGGCTCAGAACCGAAAGGACTTGTATGACTTCGAAAAGCAAGAAAAATGAGACTTTGGAACTTCACGCAAGCCCCGTTCAACTTCGTGCAGAAAATACCTCTGCGAACCAAGCAGTAAATCACAGCGAGATCAAGCGACGCGCTTACGAAATTTATCTGGAGCGCGGGGGCCTGCCAGGGCGTGAGCTTGAGGATTGGCTCCAGGCCGAATACGAACTCCAAAACGCAGCTCTCTTCAGACGAGAGCGGGATGGCCTTCGGCGGAAATATAGCTCGAACTCCGGAGACGGAAATTGACGTTGAGCACAGGGCAAGAAAGGAAAGGACAATCCAATGACGATACTCATGATTTTAGTAATCGTGTTCGGCGGAGCGCTCGCAGTGGCTGCGGTCACATACACACACGCATCGCGCAAGAAGAGACAGTCGATCCAACTTGGAGAAGGCAGGAAATTCCGCCTTTAGGAGTTAGGGAATACAAGGAGAAGTCAGTGAGTGAGGTCGTCCATTCGGTATTTAGCTATTTGTCGCGACGGCGCTCTGGTGCCGTCTTCACAGTCCTCGCCACCGTCGGAATTTTTGTGTCGGGGTGCAACCGCGGCCGGGCAGCAGCAGTGGCGCCTATGCCGGAGGTCGAAGTGGCTACGGTAGAACAACGCGATGTGCCGGTATTCAGCGAATGGGTAGCGACGTTGGACGGATATGTGAACGCGCAGATCCGGCCGCAGGTCTCAGGCTACATAATCAAGCAAAACTACACGGAAGGTTCGGTCGTTCGCAAAGGCCAAGTACTGTTTGAAATAGATTCGCGGCCCTTCGTGGCTGCCCTCGACCGTGCAAAGGGCGATCTAGCGCAGGCGCAAGCGCAACTTGGCAAAAGCACACTTGATGTTGAGCGTGACAAACCTCTGGCCGAAGCCATGGCCATCGCCAAGAGCCAATTAGATAACGAGGTTCAGGCCAAGCTTGGCGCTCAAGCTGCGGTCGAATCGGCCCGGGCAGCCGTGGAGCAAGCGGCACTCAACCTGGAGTGGACAAAAGTCACTTCGCTGGTGGATGGAATTGCGGGGATTGCACAAGTCCAGATCGGGAACCTTGTAGGTCCTAATTCCATCCTGACGTCGGTTTCGCAAGTGGAACCGATCAAAGCATATTTCCCGATCAGCGAACGGGAATACGTCCTGGTACAAAAAGAAGGAAATGCAATTTCAAGCAAACACACGATTCGTTTCTTCGGAAACTCACTTGAGCTGATTCTAACGGATGGGAGTATCTACCCTCAAAAAGGCAAAATCCTGCTCGCGGACCGGCAAGTGGATCCAAACACGGGGACGATCCGCATCGTCGCAGCCTTTCCCAATCCCGGCAACGTTCTCCGTCCCGGCCAGTACGGACGTGTGCGTGTCGAAACCAATATGAAAAAAGGCGCACTGCTGCTACCACAGAGCGCCGTCTCGGAGTCACAGGGAAGCTATCAGGTGGCCGTGGTCGGCAGCGACCACAAAGTTAGCATGCGCGCGGTGAAACCGGGACCAACCGTCGGGACGATGTGGGTGATTGACGAAGGCCTCAAAGCGGGTGAACAAGTTGTAATCGCGGGATCGCAACAACTTAGGGAAGGGACTCTCGTCGCGCCCAAGCCGGTACATCTTTCCGGGGAAGGAAACTGAGCAATGTCGAAGTTCTTCATCAACCGACCGATCGTGGCGATGGTGATCGCCATCCTTACGGTGATTGTGGGTACGGTCACCATTACGAGCCTGCCAGTAGCGCAGTTTCCGAACATCGTTCCACCGGAAATTCAGCTGCAGGCCAACTTTGTCGGATCGGACGCGCAGGCCTTGGAGCAATCCGTCGCCACGCCCATCGAACAGCAAATCAACGGCGTGGACAACATGAACTACATGTACTCGCTGAACGCAACCGGCAACTCACAAACCACCATGGTTGTGGACTTTGACCTGAAGACGGACCCGAACACCGATCTCATCCTCACACAGTCACGCGAGCAACTGGCTGCCGGTCAGCTTCCGCCGGACGTTACCAGCTACGGGGTCACCATCAAAAAGTCAGTGACCGCTCCGCTCATGCTGGTCGGCCTATTTTCCCCGAAGGGAACCTTCGATACCAAGTTCCTTGGCAACTACGCTTATATCAACCTCAACGACCCCATCGCCCGCTTGTACGGTGTCGGCCAGACGCAGGTTTTCGGGGCGGGGCAGTACGCGATGAGGCTCTGGGTACAGCCTGACAAACTGGCGAAGCTGGGCATCACGGTCACGGACATCGTCAATGCAGTGCAGCAGCAGAACACAGTCAATCCCGCCGGTCAGGTGGGTGGGGAACCAGCTTCCGCGAATCAGCAATTCACTTATTCCGTGCTTGCGCAGGGCCGCCTGACGTCCCCTGAGCAATTCGAAAACGTGATCGTGCGCGAAGCGCCGGATGGCGGAACCGTTCGTGTGAAAGACGTCGCCCGCGTCGAACTTGGCGCACAGGACTACAGCGTCATCTCCCGCTTGAATGGCAAGCCCGCCATCGTTATCCCGGTCTACCAGTTGCCCGGTTCTAATGCCGTTCAAACGGCCGCAGGCGTGCGAAAGCTGATGGCCCAGATGAAGCAGCGTTTCCCGCAAGACATGGATTACGCCATATCGCTTGACCAGACGACCGCGGTGACCGAAGGCATAAAGGAGATTATTGAAACTCTTTTGATTGCCATCGTACTGGTGATCCTGGTGGTCTACCTATTCCTGCAGGACTGGCGCGCTACGCTGATCCCCATGCTGGCGGTTCCCGTCTCGCTGGTGGGGACCTTTGTTCTCTTTCCACTGTTCGGCTTTTCTATCAACACCCTTTCCATGTTCGGGTTGGTGCTGGCCGTCGGCCTAGTGGTGGACGATGCCATTGTTGTCGTCGAAGGCGTCCAACGCCACATCGACGAGGGTCTCGCTCCCAAGGACGCAGCTCGAAAGGCAATGCAAGAGCTCTCGGGCCCAGTTATTGGTATCGCGCTGGTTCTCTCAGCGGTCTTCGTGCCAACTGTCTTCATCCCAGGCATCACCGGACGGCTCTACCAGCAATTTGCCTTGACCATCGCAATCTCGGTGATCCTCTCGGCTTTTAACGCTCTCACGCTAAGCCCGGCGCTTGCCGCGCTACTGCTCCGGCCAAAGAAGGAAAGCCACGGGCCACTCGGAAAGTTTTTTGAATGGTTTAACAGCATTTTCGAACGCACCTCCAAGAGCTACGTTCGAGTATCGGGCGGGCTAATTCGGAAGAGCGCGTGGGCGCTGGTCTTGCTGGTGGCCTGCGGCCTTGCCGGAGTTCTCTTTGGCAGCGGCGTGCCATCCAGCTTCCTGCCGGATGAAGACCAGGGCTACGTGTACGTCAACATGGACCTTCCGAACGCGACTTCGCTGGAGCGCACCAGCGCGGCGGCGAGACAGGTTGAGGAAATCCTCGCCAACACGCCAGGCGTCGAATACACCACGAGTGTTGTTGGCTTCAGTTTGCTCAGTTTTGTGCGGACTACTTACAACGGCTTCTTTTTCGTCACGCTTAAGCCCTGGAGTGATCGTAAGACCAGAACGGAACAGTTTCAGGAAATCAAGGTGCGCTTGAACCAGCAGCTTAGCAAGCTTCCGCAAGGAACCGCTTTCAGCTTCTCGCCGCCGGCAATCCCTGGAGTCGGCACATCCGGCGGATTTCAGTTCGTGCTGGAAGACCGCGCCGGGCGGGACATCCCGTTTCTGGCAGGCAACCTGGCGAAGTTTCTGGCGGCCGCTCGCAAGCGTCGCGAAATTGGCTCGATATCCACCTCCTTTCTACCTAGCGTGCCGCAAAAGTTCTTGGAGGTGGACCGGGAGAAAGTCTTGAAGCAAGGCGTGGCCATCAGCGATGTTTACAGGACCATTCAGGCTTTCATGGGCGGGCTGTTCATCAACTACTTCAACGATTTTGGCCGTACCTGGCAGGTGTATGTGGAGGCCGAAGCGCCTTACCGTTCGAATATGGAGAATCTCGGGCAGTTCTATGTGCGTAACAATCAGGGTGAGAGGGTTCCACTGTCCGCGCTGACGACGTTTGAGTCGCGCTCCGGCCCTGAATTCACGATGCGTTATAACGAGTACCGGTCAGCCCAGATCAATGGCAGCGCCGCGCCCGGATATAGCTCAGACCAAGCCACGGCGGCCCTGGAAGATGTCTTCAAGCAGACCATGCCAGGTGAAATGGGATTTGACTATATGGGCATGTCGTATCAAGAGCAGAAGGCCAGAGAAGGGCTGCCCGCGTCAGTCATATTCGGCTTCTCTTTATTGTTTGTGTTTCTGATTCTGGCGGCGCTGTACGAAAGCTGGTCGCTGCCGTTTAGCGTTCTCCTGAGCACGCCTGTCGCGGTATTCGGGGCCTTTGGGGTGTTGTGGCTGCGCCGGACCGTGCTCAGTGCTTTCTATCCGGCTTACATGGTGCAAATCGAAAACGACGTCTACTCGCAAATCGGATTGGTGATGCTCATTGGTTTGGCGGCAAAGAACGCGATTCTTATCGTGGAGTTCGCCAAAGAAGAATTCGAAAAGGGAAAACCTCTGGTCGATGCTGCACTCGAAGGGGCAAAGCTTCGTCTCCGTCCGATTTTGATGACGTCCTTTGCGTTCATTCTGGGGTGCGTGCCGCTTTGGGCAGCGACCGGCGCGGGATCGGTGGCACGTCAGGTTATGGGCACAACCGTAATCGGTGGGATGCTGGCCGCCACCGGCATTGCCATATTCATCATTCCGGCGCTATTCGTTTTGGTCGAGCGTTTGGCGAAAAGCCGCGGCGGCGCACACCTTCCCGCTGTTCCGGAGCCCAGCCCGTCGGAGGCCGACTGACGTGAGAAGGCTTGCCGTTTTTTTTCTGGTTATGCATCTTAGTTCTGGTTGTGCTGTCGGGCCGAATTATAAGAGACCGAGCGTAAGCGTTCCTGATACATACCGTGGAGCTGAGCCGCAAGAGGCACAACAGCCTGCAACGGCATCGCTCGGCGACCAAAAATGGTGGGAGCTGTTCCAGGACCAGCAGCTTCAAGACCTGATACACACTGCGCTCCGGCAGAACTACAACGTTTGGATTGCAGCAGCACGAATCCTGCAAGCCCAGGCGCAAGTCGGCATCACACGCGCCGACGGGTTGCCCACGATTAATACCGGAGCTCAATCGTTCGATCAACGCTCTCCGCGTACAAAATTATTCCATGAATACGAGACAAGCGCTCACCAGGTCGATCTCTCATTGGCGTGGGATCTCGATTTCTGGGGAAAGTATCGCCGCGCAAACGAGTCCGCGCGGGCAAGCCTGCTAGCCACTCAGTGGGCGCGTGAAGCGGTCATCAGCACATTGGTGAGCGACGTCGCCGCAGCTTACTTCCAGCTTCGTGAACTCGACCTGCAGCTGGAAATCTCCCGTCGCACGCTGGCTTCGCGACAGAACTCCCTAAAACTGACGCAGGTGCTGGCAAAAGGCGGCGGTACGTCCATGCTGGACGTCCGGCAGGCGGAGCAGTTGGTGTTCACGGCGGCCGAAACCATTCCCGATCTGGAGCGCCGCATCGAGCAGCAAGAAAACTTCATCAGCACACTGCTGGGAAACAATCCCGGGCCTATCGCGCGCGGAACGAAGTTGACCGATCAACCGCATTCACCAGACGTTCCCGCTGGGCTACCTTCCACCTTGCTGGAGCGGCGGCCCGACATTCGCGAGGCCGAAGCGCAATTGATGGCGGCCAACGCGCAAATTGGAGTAGCGAAAGCAGCGTACTTCCCACAGATTACCTTGACTGCGGACGGCGGATTTCAGAGTTCCGCGCTTACCAGCCTATTTACCGGTCCGGCTGGGTTGTGGAGCTTCGGGGGATCACTGGTGCAGCCGATCTTCGCCGGCGGAAGAATTCGCTCCGGCGTGAGGTTCTCCGAAGCTCGGCAACAGGAAACGCTGCTGATCTACGAGCAGACTATTCAGCAGGCTTTTCGTGGGGTTTCGGACGCGCTGGTCGAGTATCGCAAGGACCGGGAATTCCGAGAGCAGCAGCAACAACTGGCACTCTCCGCTCAAGAGGCGGCAAATCTTTCTGAGATGCGCTATCGAGGCGGCGCCACCAGCTATTTGGAAGTGCTGACGAACGAAACTAATTATTTTGATGCGGAGTTGGGGCTCGCTCAGGCGCAGTTGAACGAACTCTTGGGTCTGGTCAGCATTTACCGCAATCTCGGTGGAGGCTGGCAACAACAATGAGTCCCGCGACTCAAGAGTCTGCGGCCACGACTAATTCGGACTGCCGTAGAAGTTGCCGACGAACGCGTGGACAAAGTACTTTCGGCCGTGATGAGGTGCGCCAATGATTTTTCTGCGCGAAACCAGCGTGGCGATCGTGCTCGTAACGCTTACGCTCTCGCTGCAGTGCGCCGGGTTGGCGGCGGTGATTTCTTGGGCAAAGCCCAATTTTGCGCCCGGCGCTCTCAGAATAGGGGCGATCCGTTCCGCCATGCTCGTAATGCGATTGATGACTGCGTTCATCTGTTTGCACGTGCTGGAGATTCTGCTGTGGACTGCCTTTTACCGCTGGCTCTGTTTTCCAGTATGGGAATCCGCCTTTTACTTTTCGGCTGCCAGTTATGCGACCGTCGGCTATGGTGATGTCGTTCTTCCGCGGATGTGGCGGACCTTGGGCCCAGTGGAAAGCATCAGCGGTGTGCTGATGTGTGGCTTGTCGGCAAGCTTTTTGTTCGCCATCATGAGCAGGCTAGTCGAGCGTGAGGCGCGGGCCTCAGACACTCCCAGTCCAAACTCGAGAGGAAAGGTACTTTACCAATTCTCGGCGGGTCGTACCTCGACCGATGATTCGACGTGGGTCAGACCATAAAAATCTGATCGAGGACGTGTCAGCGCTAAACTAAGCATCAAGCATAGTCGAGCCCTTTGCCGAGTACAGGATTAGCGCGATCAAAAGCACCGCGGCACCCAGTATTCCGAAAGCCTTAAAGTGAAACACCGCGGCCGCCCCAATTCCGGCTCCCAAAACAAATGCGATCCAGATTCTGCATCGAAGATCTATTTTGGGATCGGGGGTCGCCAGGGTCGCGGGAGCCGATCCAGAAGCGTATTTTTCTGCTTCCGTGGAGATCAGGCTGGTAATCATCCCAGTGAGATAAGTTGTGTGAACGCTGACGCCACCGGCGCGACGAAACGCTCCATTTTGCAGCCCGAGTGCTAGGGACACGAAGATCACAAATATTTCAACGCGGGCGCCAATGCCTGATGCCAACGCCAACGCCGCGGCCACCATCAGAATTACTTCGATTCCCATGATGGTAGGAAGCACCGGCCACGATGGCCACACTTTTAAGGGCCGTGCGATAAACACACTCAGAACAACTCCTAACAAGAAAATGACGATGGCCGAGAGATGTCCGAGCATAGCCCACCAATCCTGTGCCGCTACAGCAATTGCGCCAAGTACCAAATTTCCGGTCACGTGCCCGGTGAACGTTTTTGCGAGAACGAAGCTCGCCGCGTCGCCATAGCCGCCAATAAAGGCGAGGCTAAAAGAAAGCCACGTGTCAGTTAAGCGGATGTTCGTGGGCACAATTTCCCCTTGTGGCTTACACAGCTCCCTTATTTAGATCCGTATAGTGACCTTGAGCAATACAACTTCGAGCTCCCATCACCTGCTGATCCAGAGTACGACCGGCACCGTAATGGCCAAGGCGAGCGTGGAGATCAAAAGCATCGATGCGCTTTCAGATTCTGCTGCTTTGTACCGCGCCGCAAAGAGCACGACTACGGTAGCTAACGGAAAACTGCAGCACACCAGGGCCTCTCGCGCGAAGGGACTGACGACGTGCAACAGATGCAATAGGGCAAACAGAACGGCGGATTGAATCGTGATTCGAGCGAGCGAACCCGCAAAGACCCCGCGGGAAAGGCGAACCGGATGAGACGCCAAGATGAGACCCACAGCAAAAACCGCTACACCGGAAGTTGCTGAGCCAATCAGTTCAAAACAGCTTGCTACCACTTTTGGCAGATGGATACTCGCGAGGACAACAGCGATTCCAAGGATAGGCGCCCATAGCAGTGGTGATTTCAGGCCAGCACTAATTCCCGTCAGTACGGCGCTCTGCTTCGAAGCATCAGTAGAGACCTGCTGATGCTTTGCCGCTGCATCCATTTCCAGTAGAACGACTGCCGGCGGTACTGTCAGATTGATTGCCAAGGCCACAAGTCCGACAGTCCCCGCGCTGGTGGGCCCCAGGAGAGGTTCAAGAACAGCAAGGCCAAACACAGGAGTAGCGGAGGTCGACAGCATGAGTGCATAGATGATTGAAGGAGTTCCTCGAAAAGACTGCACACGTCTCAGAGCCAGCCATGAGACTAGAAAAAGACCAGCGTGAGAAAGAATCAATGCCAGAACCAGGCGACCTTGCTGTAGCAGGAGATCCTTACGGATGTCCGTCATACTGACAAACAAAGAAGCCGGCAATGCGAAAGAAAGCGCAAGCTTGCTCAACCCGGCAGCTTGATCAGGATCGAAAGAATTGCGCTTGCCGGCAATATAACCGAGTGCCAAAACAAAAAATACCGGGAGCAGTGCCCCCACAAGGCCGCCGATGTTCATGAAAGATTCCTTTCCGCGTTTCCTAGAACTCCACTTTTGTTCTGAATCCGAATACCACCGCGCGTTGCGGGCCTCCTCCGACGTTCGCGTAGTACTGAACCACTGGCTGTAAAAGCAGCATTGGTAAAACGTCGAGTAGAGCGTTGAACTCAACGCCTTGCTCGGTCTTCCATGAAGGCGCGCCGGGTGGGAGGAACTGTGGGCTCAAACTGTTTCGCACATATCCCAACGACATCGTGTTGTGAATGCGCAGAGGTAGGGGTTCGTTGAAGCGCAATCCGGCGGTCAGCAACGTGTAGTTGCGGTTGAGGCTCGGAGGGCTCCAGTCGTACGCGAACGTCGCATCCAAACCTCTCGCTTCTTTTGGGTCCACTCGCCAGAGAGCCTGGCTCGCTATCCAGTACAAGAGGTAGTTACCCGACCGCGGTGTCGCACTCGCCGGCGCTGTAAACTTTCCGGGATTGTAGGAAGCGCCGAACTGGTAGAGCCCGGAATATCCCTTTCGGGTCTCGACATTGTCGAAGGCCCGCACGGATGAAGCCTTGCTCCCCGGAGTAAATCCAATCTCCGAAACGCTCATCGGAGTTCCGTTGAATTGCGGAACAAGTCCCGTGGGGTTTTGTGAAAAAGGCGAGCGGACCGCCGCCAGCACCATCGATTTCACGTAGAAGTTGTGAGTCAGCGCGACGCGAATTTCCATCGCTGGCGTTGACGGAGGATCGAAGGACTCCAAGTCTGTGAACAGATTACCCAACGCATAGCCCATCGGCTCGAAGATGAAAGACGCCGCGTAGTGTTGGGCTCCGTAGAAGTCTTGACCGGCGAATTGGCCCACGCGCGCAGTGATGCGTTCACCCAGCCAGCGCTTCTCGATCCACCACGAATCGAGGCGGCAGGTATTCGCGCTGGACATCCCGCTGGGGCTGGTCAGAAGACCTAGATACGCTCCGAGATTGCCGCCGCCCTGCCACAGGGCGGTCGCATGGAAATACCATCCCTGCTGGCCGATCAACGTGCCAAGATCGACGTCGACTGTTCCGCGGAATCGGTTCCAACTCGCAAATCGTTCTTGCTGCTCGCTCTTGAGGTTCCAGAGGGAATCGCTGACGTACTGAAAATCAAATTTCACGCCGCGCTCCAGCAGCCGGGTGCGCTCGCCGCCCCAGTCCCCGAAGAGGTGGCCATGCGGGCCCTGGCCCGTTTCGTGACTGTCCGGACCGGGAACCGGTTCCTCTTGCGGAGTCTGAGAACGAAGCGGAAGAGCGAGCAGGCAAACGCCGAGAACAAGAAAAAAAAGAACCGACATTGTTGAACGCACAAGCAACACATCTCCTCACAGCCCATGACGATTGGTCTGGCGTTCCGATGACAAAGCTGGTGGATTGTTAAGACGAAGTGACAGTGCGGCGAACCAACCAGGTTCGCCGCACTTGTTCTCAGGCGCTAGCGGCTAGACCTTCCGCTTCGTTTACGTATTCCGGCTTGTAGACCTGCTTGCGGATGAACGCAACCATGTCGGTTGGACGAGGAACGGTAGCCAGGCCGGAGTCGAACACGAGTTTTGCAACCCGCGCGGCCGTCCGAATCTCGGCCTCGAGAATATTTGACTGCAGCGGATACAAGAGTCCCTGCTTGAGCAATTCGGACGGCACCTGATCCGCCACCGCTTGCCCAGCCTCGATGAACATCTCGTCTGTGACTCGCTTCGCCTGCGTAGCGAAGATCGCCATGCCGACCGCCGGGAATATGTAGAAGTTGTTCGCTTGTCCCGGCAGAAATGTCTGACCGTTATAGTGAACCGGTGCGAACTGCACACCGGCTGCGTAGATCGCTTTGCCTTTTGACCAGGTGTAGGCCTGCTCGGCCGTGCATTCTGCGTGCTCGGTGGGATTGGATAGCGCAAGGATCACCGGATGGTCATTGATTCTCGCCATCGTCTCGACGACCTTTTGCGTGAAAGCGCCACCGATCGTGCTCACACCGATGATCGTGGTCGGCTTGATGCTCTCGATCGCAGCGACGAAATCCCGCGTTGGCGCATGCTGGTGTGCATACGGCTTCTGAAAATCGAGCAGGTCTGCGCGGGATGCCTCGAGCAGGCCGTTGATGTCGAACATGTAGACGCGGGACTGAGCTTCCTTGAGGCTCATGCCCTGCGCAACGAGCGCGGAACAGAGCAAATCGGCAAGTCCAATGCCGGCAGACCCGGCGCCAAGGAACAAGTATTTTTCGTCTTTCAGATTTGTGCCTTTGATCTTCGCTGCGTTGATCATCCCAGCGAGCGTGATCCCCGCCGTGCCTTGCACGTCGTCGTTATAGACGCAGTACTTGTCGCGGTAGCGCTTGAGAAGGTGCACCGCGTCCGCACCGGTCCAATCCTCGAAGTGAATGCAACATTTCGGGAACACTTCCTGCACTGCTTCGACAAATTCATCGACAAAAGAATAAAGATCCGCGGTGGCCGGGCGCGTCTTGCGCATTCCCAGATATAGAGGATCGTGGAGGTATTGTTCGTTGTTGGTACCGGCGTCGAGGTACATGGGTAGCAGATATTGCGGCGGCACTCCGGCGCAGGCGGTGTACAGCTGCAGCTTGCCGATGGGAATGCCCGCGCCGTTTGCGCCCAGATCACCCAGGCCCAGAATCCGGCCGCCATCCGTGACGCAGATAAACCGAACATCTTTCTGCGGCCAGTTTTTCAGAACGTCCTTCACCTTGCCACGTCGAGTGATCGAGAGATACATGCCGCGCGGCTGACGGTAGATGTGGCCGAACTTCAGGCATGCTTCGCCAATGGTCGGGTCGTACACAATCGGCAGAAAGCGCGCCGGATCCGACATGACCGTTCGATAGAAAAGTGTTTCGTTGTGATCGAGTAGATTGTTGAGATAAATGTAGCGTTCGAGGTCTGTGTCCTTCTTGCTGAGCTGCAACATCACGCGTTGCAACTGTAGTTCCTGGGTCTCCGTTACGTCGGGTACGAGGCCAACAAGACCGAGCGTCTGTTTTTCTTTTTCGCTGAAAGCGGTGGACTTGTTGAGTGATGGTTCATGGAGTAATTCGATTCCGCGCTTGGTAGTGCTAGTCATATTCATTTCCTCTCTTTCTTTCTTTTTTTTAATTCATGGTTTTGCGTTTTTTCTACTTCTCGATCAGGCGGCAGCCGTTGCCACATAGGGTTTGACCATTTTTTTCGGATCGACCACGCGATCGAATTCGGCTTCTGTCACGAAGCCGAGCTTCAACGCGGCGGCCTTCAATGTGAGGTCGTTGTCCAGCGCGTAGTGCGCAATTTTCGAAGCCTTGTCGTAACCGATGACCGGCGAGAGCGCCGTCACCAGCATCAGCGAACGCTCCACGTATTCGTTGATCTTCTTCACGTTGGGGGTGGTTCCCTGGACCAGGAATTTGCGGAAGTTGGTACATCCGTCGGTCATGATCGTGATGGAGTGCGTGACGTTGAAGATGATCAAGGGTTTGTAGACATTCATCTCCAGATAACCGCCGGCGCCTCCGAAGCCCACCGCGACATCGTTGGCCATCACCTGCACGGCGATCATCGTGAGCGCTTCGGCCTGAGTGGGATTTACCTTGCCCGGCATGATCGAAGAGCCCGGTTCGTTCTCCGGAATCTTCAGTTCGGCGAAGCCCGCTCGCGGGCCACATGACATCAGCCGGATATCGTTGGCGATCTTGTAGAGTGAAACGGCCAGTGTGCGCAGCGTTCCAGAAAGTTGTATCTGCGCGTCGTGAGCGCCCTGCACCGTGAACTTGTTGGGCGCAGTGACGAACGGCAGGCCGGTGAGCTTGGCGATTTCGGCCGCAGCTGCTTCGGCGAAACCGGGCGCTGAATTGATTCCGGTGCCCACCGCCGTTCCGCCGAGGGCGAGACGATAAACACTCTTGAGTGCATCCTCGATCCGGTCGAGATCGTCCGCGAGCATGCCCTCGTAGCCCGACCATTCCTGGCCGAGAGTGAGTGGCGTGGCGTCTTGCATGTGGGTGCGGCCGATCTTGACGATGTCCTTCCACTCTTCGACCTTCGCGGAGATCGCATCGTGTAGCGCCTTCACCGCCGGGATGAGTCGTTGCTTAACGTTGACGGCCGAGGCGATGCACATTGCGGATGGAAAGGAGTCGTTCGACGATTGGGCCATGTTGACGTGGTCATTGGGATGAACCGGGGTTTTGCTCCCAAGCGGCGTGCCAGCGATCTGGCAACAGCGATTGGAGATCACCTCGTTCACGTTCATGTTGAATTGCGTTCCGCTGCCGGTCATCCACACATGCAGGGGGAACATTTCGTGATGCTGGCCAGCGAGGATTTCATCACAGACTTGCACGATTAACTTGTGGCGCAGGTCGTCGAGCCGCTTGCCAGCGAAGTTGGCATTGGCGGCGGCTTTCTTCAAGGTAGCGTATGCCGTAATCATCTCTCGCGGGATGAGGTCTTTACCGATACTGAAGTGCTCCAGCGAGCGTTGCGTCTGCGCGCCCCAGAGTTTGTCCGCTGCAACATCTACTTCGCCGAGACTGTCGGTTTCCTTACGAATTTCTGGCATCTTATTTCTCCTTCACTTTTCTTTGTTCTCTGTTATCGCCGACTTCCTGGTCCCTTCGCTCCTCATAAAATCCGAATTTTCCAAGTTGTCCATGCTGGCTGCTTCGAGTGGTCTAGACTGCGCGCTTAGCTGTAGCTTTTCCAAGAAAGCTGGTCAGCTCGGCGTTCACTTCGTCCGCGTGTGTCCAGGTTATGCAGTGCGGCCCGTCCTTAACTACCAATAGGCGCGCTCCCTTGATTAGCTTGGCAGTACGGGTCCCCGAGGCGGTGATGGGCAGAATCCTGTCCGCGTCCCCGTGCATGACCAGCGTTGGCACATCAATCTTGTTCACGTCCTCACGGAAGTCTTCATGCCAGGTTGGCACGCAAGCGAGACTGGCGGTAGCTGAGGCGCCGGCGGACACATTCCAGCTTGCCTGCACGACCTGTTCGCTAACGCGCTTGTTGAGAAGGATGTCGGTGTTGTAGAAATTCTTGAAAAACTCCGTGAAGAACGTGTAACGATCCGCGGTGATGGCTTTCTGTATTCCTTCGAAGACACTGCCGTCGACCCCCTCTGGATTGTCTGGCGTTTTCAAAAGAAACGGCGGAACTCCGGAAATAATGACCGCCTTGCTCACGTCCTTTGATCCGTATTTCCCCAGGTAGCGCGCCACTTCGCCGCCACCCATTGAAAAACCGACCAGCGCGAATTCACGTAGTTCGAGATGTGTGATCAGTTTGTGCAAGTCCTCGGCAAACGTGTCGTAGTTGTAGCCGCTTGTTGGCTGACTCGACTTGCCGAACCCTCTGCGGTCATAGGTGATAACCCGGTGTCCCGCGTTCAAAAGAACCGGCAGCTGTTTTTCCCACGACGCGCCGCTCAGTGGATATCCGTGAATCAAGACAACCGGCTGACCGGATCCGTGGTCTTCATAGTAGAGATCGATCTTGCTCGAGTTTTCCTTACCAACAGTCACGTATGACATTGAACTTCTCCTTTCTCGTTTGTGATGTTACGACCAAGCAAAGTGATGCACTTTGTGTACTGCCCTTAGCGGGGGAAAGTTCTTCTTTTTTCGCATTGTCCAGCAGGTCATGGCCGTAGGGCTTTTTTAGGCGGCTTTAGACCGCTGCATGCGGACAGCGAGAGCGGGATAGAGCCACTCCGCATTCCGACGAGCGAGGGAAGAAACGTCTTTGTCGCTGAAGCCGTTCCAGCGCTGTATATCCTGAATGGCGGGTGGAAGTGTCCATGCTGGCATGAATGGATTATCGAAGCCCATCAACAACTGGGAGGTCGGCACCATCTGCTGTAGAGCGAAGAGCTGCGCGGGAGATGTTGCTGCTGTTAGGTCGTAGTAGAAAGAGGCCAGACCTTCGCGAATCTCCTCTGGACCTAGGCGGACGCGACCATTGCCGGGACCGAAGACCTTTTCAAGCATTTCGATACGCGCCAGCAAATAGGGAATCGTTCCTCCGCCATGGGTGGAAATGATCTTGATCTTCCAGAAGCGACTTTTGGCTCCGCTGAAGATCATGTTGGTGAGCATGCGGGTGCTGTCGAACATGAACTCCAAAATCGACACGTCAATGCCGAGATCGACGGAACGAGATGCCTTGGCCGGGACTGGGTGGACAAACAGGGTGACCGCACGGCGGTCCATTTCCTCAAACCATGGGTCGTAACGGGCGTCGCCAAGATAGATATCATCGGTGCTTGTCGTGGTCGCGACGCCGTCAAGCTTCAGCGTATCGAGTGCGTACGCCATCTCTTCGAGCACACCGTCTGTCGGCGCCCGCGCCGGTAACGTCGCCATCGCTCCGAAGCGCCTGGGATGTTTTGAGACGATGTCGGCCAGTTGTTCATTGATTCGCCTCGCGAGTTGGCAGGCCTCCGGTCCTTTCGCGTGACTGGCCGAATCAGGCAGCGATAACACTGATGCAGAGATTCCATTCGCATCCATGAGTGACAAAGACTGTTCGATCGACCAAGGCGGCAACTTGTCCATCGGAGCCTGCGATCCGAGATCCGTAATGATATGCGAGTGGACATCGATGATGTTGCTTAGGCTAGCCATAGAATCTCCTCATGGTGTTCCTGTAATGGCAAATCAAGGCTACATTTCTCTTGGGTTTCGTTCTCCCGTGATCCACTCGCGGATATATGGCAGGCAATTCTTGAGTGTGATGTTGTCCGCTTCGCAGCGCTTGAGAAAACTAACCGCATCTTGATCCACGAGGGTTAGATCTCTTAAGTCCAAGACGATGCGGCGATCGTCCGCTTCTGAAGTCATGAGCGTTTCCAACTCGGTTAGGTTTTCTGCGTCCATTCGTCCGCTCAACTTGAAGACCACTTCTCCGTTTGCTGCCCTCGTGATCTTGAGCATCTTCCTCCCCTGAAGCTCTCGAAAACACGTGCCTCTTGCAGGTCTAGACCACTACAAACTTTTGGGATCTCGTGCACACCGGCACTACGGTAAGAATTTGTAGCCGGTGCCATGCATTGTTCGAAAATGCACCGGGCGCGAAGGATTGCGTTCGAGTTTTTGGCGCAACCTCAGAATGTGGTTGTCTACCGTTCGTGTACACGGATAGTTTTCATATCCCCACACCTCGTTGAGCATCTCATTGCGTGAAATCACGCGTCGTGCGTTCTGAATCAAGTATTTCAGCGTCTTGAACTCCAGGGTCTTGAGCACAACAGGCTGGCCTTTGCGGAGAACTTCCATTGTGGAGAAATTGACGGTCACATCGCCAAACGCAACGGTACTACTCACGAAGCGCTCTACTGCTTTTCCGAGCGCCCCAAATAGGTCGGTCGTCTCGGAATGTTGGCTCGACGATTTTGCCACCGAAGACCTGTGCGGAGCAGATTGATGCGCACCCGTGGACCTGGGAATAAGGACCATTACTGGAAGGAAGCGTGCCAACCGGAGGATTTCCTTCAAGTCCATACTTGAGAGCGGAGACAGCGACTCATCGAAGAAGATCTCAGCGGCTGGCTGCGCAGAGACCCGGGAAGGCTGTGCTGCCTGACTGTTCATAGCGTGCGTTGCAGCATGAGAAGTCATACGCTCCTGTTGATGGCAATCACAGTTCCAAACGGAAGGTACCCAAAATGTATGAGTTAGCTACCTTCGGAGATGTCGAACTTCGGCAAATGCCGAATTTCCTACAGCAGTTTTCGGGTCGTCTTCTTCGAGCAGCTATATAGGCGTGTGCTAGCTATTTTTCGAAGCGCTTTCAGTTTTAAAGCGATACTTGTCGATCTTCAACGACATAATTTTCGATTCTAAGGTTGATCGATGAATCCCCAGGATTGTAGCGGCTCCGGATGGTCCCGACACGCGTCCTCCGCTTTCGCGCAGGGCACCCTCAATGATCTCTTTCTCTTCACCAGCCGCCTTACGAGACAGCAGCCCCAGGTGGCTTTTCGGTCCAGTTGCACGGGGCTGCCGCGAAAGCCAACGCTCATCGACTGAGAAATTCTCTGTTTCACACAGAATTACAGATCGCTCAATTACGTTCTGCAGTTCACGAATGTTGCCCGGCCAATGGTACAACTGAAGCAATTCCAGGCTGTGTTTATTTATGCCACGAATGTTCTTTCCCGCTTTCCTCGCGTAGCGATCAATGAAGTATTCGACCAGCACCGGAATATCTTCCCGTCGTTCCCGCAGAGGAGGCACCTCGATCGGAAAAACGTTGAGCCGATAAAAGAGGTCACTCCGAAAGGTGCCCGCAGAGATGGCCGGCTGCAAATCACGGTTAGTGGCGGCAATCACGCGAACATTCGTTCGGATGGTTGCAGTTCCACCGACACGCTCGAATTCATGTTCCTGCAGAACACGCAACAGAGCGATCTGAGTCTCAGCAGGAAGCTCTCCGACTTCATCGAGGAAGATTGTGCCTCCTTCGGCCAGCTCGAAGCGTCCTAAGCGCCGCTGAGTTGCCCCGGTGAAGGCGCCCTTCTCATGGCCGAACAATTCTGAGGCGATCAAGTCGCGTGGGATGGCAGCGCAGTTAACACTGACAAATGCTCGCGAGCAACGCTGCGAGCGCTTGTGGAATGCACGCGCGATCAGTTCTTTACCGGTACCCGTTTCGCCGGTGATCAGAACGGTGGAGTCTGTGGGAGCAACCTTAGAGACTCGAGAGAGCACCGCGTGTAGGGCTGGTGAAACTCCCACGATCTCCTCGAACATCGATGCCTTATCGATTTCTTCGCGCAACGCAACGTTCTCGTTTTGGAGTCTCTCTTCAGCCCGTTTGCGATCCTCGATATCGGTCACCGCTGTATACCAACGCCTGGGGCGCCCGTGCTCATCTCGCAGGGGGTTACAACGGAAAAGAAACCATCGATATTGCCCGTCTCTTCTCCTTAGCCGAATTTCGAACTCGCAAGGAGATCCACTTAAGAACTTCCTTTGAGTTTCATTCTCCGCTCGTTCCAAATCATCAGGATGAACGAGCCTATCGGGCGGGCAGCTTCGCCACTCTTCAAGCGTAAGGCCGTGATAATCGAGCGCAGACTTGTTGAGATAAAGGCGGCTGCGATCGGGCCCTAGTACGGCGACCTGCTGAGGCCCAAGATCCATGATCTGTCGAAGCTCGATCTCGCTTTGCCGGATCTTCTCTTCCGCCTGCTTGGCGGCGGTGACGTCCGTCACGGCACCCACATATTCAAGGTTGCCCGACGAAGTCTCCAGCGCAGGAGCCAAAACGTGGAGGTGCTTTACTGCCCCGCCCGGCATTAACAAACGACAATCAAAATCGAGATTTGCCCTTGCCTCGGATGCGCGGGCGATCGTTTGCTGGACGAGATTCTTGTCATCGGGATGAACTCGCAAGAGCACCAACTCCAACGTAGGCTCAGTCGTTCGATCGTACTCAAAGATATTGTAGGTTTCCTCCGACCAGTAGATATGTCCGCTGAGAACGCTCCAGCCAAAGCTGCCGGTGTGGCTGAGCTTTTGCGCTTCCGCCAAATACGCCTCTCGGAGCCGCAGCTCCGCCTGAGTATTCTGCAACTGTTCGTTGGCCTTTTTGAGTTCGCCTGTTCGCTCCGCAACCCGGAATTCCAGATTGTCGCGTGCTTCCAGCAGCAATCGCTCTGCACGGCGGCGCACAACGCTAAACCACCCCACTAATAGGCTGAATATCGCATACAAGATAATGAAGCGTTTCAAGGGGAAATTTGGCGCAAGGAAATGGTTCGTCGCCAACAGGCTCGAACTCAAACCGGAAAGCAGGAAAGCGAGTAGACCTGGACCACTCCCGGCGTACCAAAAAGTGATCGCGATCGCCACCAACGTGAAGTGGGAGATAAACCCAGGGAATGGATGGTAATGCCGCTCTAGGAACGTTGCCCCGACCGCTGCCGCGACGGACGAAACAGCCAATCCATAACGGAGCGCGACCGCCAATATCGGCCGCGAAGTCAATGTTGAGATGCCGGAATTAGCCATGGCCGCTCCGCTCTAGCCAGGAGCTGCTAGCTCGCCCGCAGACAAAATCACTGATTACTGTAGCTAGGTTTCAAACCCGCTACAACTAATGTGTACTTCCATCACTGTCAATACGGCGCACAGACAACCAATCCATGATCAGGCCACACGATCAGGCACTTGGCGGAAGCGCGAAATATGGTAGTACAGTACCCTGCGGACCTATTATATTGCCCTCCTAACCCTAAGCGAGTGGTCCGGTGGTGAATGATGGCCCACTGGAGAAAGTTTGAGGCTGTATATAAGCTGGCGTTCGCTTTTGTGTTCAGCTTTGTCCTGCCCTCCGCCGAAGCCCAATCCACGAATGCATCTCTTACGGGTCGAGTGGCCGATCCCTCTAAGGCAGTGATTGCCGGCGCGAAGGTCGCTGCTGTCAGCGCGAGCACCGACGTCCGATATGAGACTACGGTAGGAATTTGTAGCCGGTGCCGTGCACGGTTTGGAAATGCATAGGGCGCGATGGGTCCGGCTCCAGCTTTTGCCGCAACCTCAGGATGTGGTTGTCCACGGTGCGGGTGCAGGGATAATTCTGATATCCCCAGACCTCGTTCAGCAGTTCATCGCGTGAAATGGCTCTTCGGGCATTCTGAACGAAGTATTTCAGGGTCTTGAATTCCAGAGTGGTGAGTACAACCGGTTGTCCATTGCGGTGTACCTCGAGCGCCGAAAAATTCACGATCACGTCCCCAAATGCAGCCACGCTGTGGGCGTCAACGGTGTTAAAGAGATCCGCCGCTTTGCCGAATAGTCCGAGCAATTTGGTCGATTCAGAAGCCTCAGCGAGCGATTTGCGTTCCGTGATTTCGCAAACAGCAAGCTTCTTGATGGTGGATTTTTGGAGAAGAACGATGACGGGGAGGAAACGTGACAAGTTGCCGATTTCCTTCGAGTTGACGGTGGGGATTCGGACCAGTGACTCATCGAGGACAAGCGTCGAGGCTGGCCCTGGCGCAGAAGCCTGCGCCAACTGAGTAATTGGATTTTTCACGACTGCGCCCATTTAACTCCCTCCTTTACATGTGGTCTTACATGTCGTCCATTGGTTTAATGGTCTTACCCATGGCGAGTCATTGTTGAGCTGTGACTCGCCGAGAATTTGCCAACGTACCTTGGTGTCCGAGGTTGAGCAAGGATTGGCGAAACCCATCACGAGCTCGAGACAACCTGGACATAACCGTTCCTGCGGGCATATCCGTGATTTCGGAGATTTCTTTGTAAGACATGCCTTCAAGTTCGCGCAGAATCAGTACTTCACGATGACTCGGTGGAAGGTCTTGCAGCGCCCGGCGAACTAATTGGCGGTCATCGTTTCTCGAGAGGGCCTGTTCAGGGGTCGGCGCGAGGGGATCGGGGCCAAAAATTTGTTCGTCAAATTCCACCGTAGGTTGGTGCGGGCGATTCTGATGCAGCCATGTAAAGCAGGTGTTGCGCACGATTCTGAGCACCCAAGCGCGCACATTGCCGCCCCGGAAGCTGCCGAGAAACCTGAAGGCCCGCATGTAGGCTTCCTGGACTACGTCGTGCGCGTCCTCATCGTTGCGAGTTAGCCAACGCGCGAGGTTATATGCGGCATCGAGATGCGGCACGACGTCTTCAACAAAATCTAGGCAAACGCTTGAATGCGCCATCGACATCTCCAAAACGGGCGATGTTTCACCGAACACTAACCGCCAAGGCGCACACTATGTGCTTGCCAGAAAAGGCCTGCAATGGACTGCGGATTCTCATGTCGTGGAATGTGCGTCCCCAGTAAACCGCAACTGAGCATAAGACTTACGGTGAGATGTCCCCGATTGGCTAACGCCATAGTTTGACCACGGTGGTACACTCCCGTTGCGTCAGAGGTTCAACCTTTCGATGTCCGAGGCAGAACATCCCTACAGGCGGCTCCGTTTTGGTGTTTTCGAGATGGATCTCCAGACGGGCGAACTGCGCAAGCACGGCATGCAGGTGCGGCTTCAGAAGCAGCCATTCCAAGTCCTCGCGATGCTGCTTGAGCACGCCGGAGAAGTGGTTACTCGGGAAGAGCTGCAGAAAAACCTGTGGCCAGCGGACACATTTGTTGACTTCGATCACGGCCTAAATAAAGCTATCAATAAGATTCGAGACGCTTTAGGCGATTCCGCTGAGAGCCCGCGCTTTCTCGAAACGGTATCCCGGCGGGGTTACCGTTTCCTGGCGGAGGTCAAACATGTTGACGACAGCTCGCTGGCTGTCCCAACTCCTAAGCCCCAAGTGCTTGCCGGGTCGCCGGGGAGCGAGGTGGCAAAAGCGGCTCCGCAACCGGCGGCGGGCAAGCGATTTGCAGCGGCTCTAACTTGGAAAAGACTTGGCGCGCTTCTGGCCGTGCTTTTGGTTATTTTCGCAGCGTCTGCACTTTACTTCAAGAATCGACCGTCATCCGCTTCGATCTGTTCTTTAGCTGTCCTGCCACTCGAAAGCCTTTCCGGTGACGCTTCCCAGGACTACTTCGCGGACGGCATGACGGATGAGTTGATTACCGACCTGGGGCAGATCAGCGCGCTGCGTGTGATCTCGCGTACTTCGGTGATGTCATACAAACGGGCGCGCAAGCCGTTGCCACAGATCGCGCGTGAACTGAACGTAGACGGTATCGTGGAAGGAACGGTGCTACGGTCCGGCAATCAAGTCCGCATCACCGCGCAGTTAATCAAGGCGTCTGACGACAAGCACTTATGGGCCCGCAGCTACGAGGGAGATTTGCGCGATACCCTGGCGCTGCAGAACCGGGTGGCACGCTCCATCGCCGAGGAAATTCGAATCAATGTGAACCCTAGAGAACAAACGGAGCTGAAAAGTGTGAAGGTTGTCAATCCGCAAGCCTATGAGTCGTATCTTAAGGGCCGCTTTTTTTGGAATAAGCGAACCGCCGATGGACTCAAGGTGGCGGCCGCATATTTTAACCAAGCAGTGGAAGAGGACCCGGGCTATGCCCAAGCTTATTCGGGGCTGGCTGACACGTACGCTTTGCTTGGAGATTGGCAGTATGCAGTAATGACCCCCAAGGAGGCACTCCCTAAAGCGAAGGCTGCTGCGACCAAAGCCCTGGAGTTGGACAACACGTTGGGTGAAGCTCACAACTCCCTGGCATTCTGCCTGGATGGATTCGATTGGGATTTCGCATCCGCGGAGAAGGAATTTCGGCGCGCCATTGAGCTGAATCCCAACTATGCAACCGCACACCACTGGTATGCGTGGCACCTGAGTTTATTGGGACGGAATGAACAAGCTATTTCGGAAATGAAAAAAGCGAAAGACTTGGATCCGTTATCGCTCATCATTAACGCCGATTTGGCGGAACTTTTTCTTATTGCACATTCTTATGACGAGTCGATACAACAGAGTCGCAGGACGATTGAGATGGATGCTAATTTTGCGCTGGCGCACAACCAACTAGCACAGGCTTACTTACAAAAACAGATGTTCGCTGAAACAGTCGCCGAATTGCAAAAAGCCATCCAGCTTTCTGCTGGGAGCCCGACGTTTACAGCTAATCTGGCTCGCGCGTATGCCGCAATGGGCAGAAGGAAGGAAGCGACAGAGTTGCTGGATGATCTAAAGAAGCACTCGAGTCCCGGATATTCGCGTGCGTCAGAAATTGCCGCGGTGTATGTGGCTCTGGGAGACAACGATCGAGCGATGACCTGGCTCGAACAAGGATTTGAAGAGCGATTTAATCCGGGTGTTCTGCTGCGTCCGGGTTTCGATCCGATACGCTCTGATGCGCGCTTTCAAAACCTCCTACACCGTATTGGTCTTGGATAACGCGGCGGCAGGACGAGTCTGCGAAATGGCAGTCGAATAGTAATCACCCGCTAAAAATCAGTACTTTCGATTGTACATTTATCATTGACC
>Ga0307475_10000395_pt1 | contig 26323 bp, 21 predicted proteins | sample atmos_gasesECM1C_FD_203317 | JGI IMG/M metagenome (GOLD analysis project Ga0307475, IMG submission 203317) | Hardwood forest soil microbial communities from Morgan-Monroe State Forest, Indiana, United States - atmos_gasesECM1C_515 | ecosystem: Environmental > Terrestrial > Soil > Temperate... | reverse complement strand
TCTCCCGCGGCTCGTACGCCTTGGGTATTTCGCGGCCCATCGAATCCCTTACGTTCTTGAATTTGCTGCTGAAGTGAAACATTCAATATAAGCGGCGCGTGCGGAGGCGTCAATCACAGGGCGAAACGCGTAGTGGGGGAAGGGTCCGATATTCCGACATACCAGGAGTTGCCTACTGAAATACGGCTGACCCGCAGAACTGTTTCCTGGTAAAACTCGATAATGCTAGCCTGAGTCTCTAATGGGACACGCAATCTAACCACAGCGAAGGGGCCACGACGCTCTTGTCACAAAGCGACGCTCCGCCGTGCTCCCTATTCTTGGGGCCGTGACTGCTGTTCTTATCCTTGCTGCGATATTAATTCCCGGACAGATTATTAGCCGCGTGGCGCGTGATGAAGCTAGTGCGATGGAAAGTCTCCATGCGCTCACGGACCTTGAACTCCGATACGCAGCAGCGCATCCGTCAAAGGGATTCACCTGCGATTTCGGGCTGTTGAAAACGGAAGCGCCTTCGAACGGAGAGCAAATCCACAGGAGATTTCTATTTTCTGATTCATTTGAGGGTTACAAATTCTCGCTTACTGGATGTGAAGTCGACGCGGATGGAGTCGCCGTTCAATACAAAGCAACCGCAGTACCTCTTTTGCCCGGGAAAACAGATTTTCGTGCCTTCTGTACAGACCAAACAGGCGAACTTCGCTATGGCGTGAATGGGTCCGCAGAGAGTTGCCGACCGCTGTAGTCGCAGACGCCTAATTAACGCGGCGGTCTCAATGGGTCGATGCAACACTAACTCGAAGCCCACCCGGAGGGCTTTCAGAGGCTAAGGATCGTTCGCGAGGGTGATTCAGCCGAAACACCCTCTGGCTAGGGTCTGGTTGAGCGCAGCCGGATAGATCGGTTCTCTAGTGGGAAGCATAGTCGGACCAACAGCTTAGGTGGTGTTGCGTCGACCGGTTGAGCTGGCAGCATCAATCGGAAACTGACCTAGGACTTGGAAACGGGGCGCCAAAAAGCGCCGGACTTCTACAAGGTTGAGAGGCGGGGAACGCTACTTCGTCTTTTTCTCGATCTCTTGCTGGAGCATATTCTCGACCAGCGACTTCAATCCGTCCTTCGAAAGTAGGTTCCGGAGCTGCGGATCGAGCCGCTCAAGCACTCTCTGGGCCACGGCATCCACGGTGCTCGAATCAATCCCCGGAGTAGCCGGCGGTATTAGGAACGGAATGTCTGCAAGAGCTTCACGGTTCGGCGGCGGCGCGGTGGGAATCCGCTCGCTGAATACGGTTGAAGCGGATTCGGATTCGAACGACGAGATTTCCGCGCGCGCAATAGCTTCCTCTGCAGCGGAATCGGAGAATTGCTCGGCGGCCGGCGGCAGGAAACGCTGCGGCGGTTCAGGCGCTTCTTGCTGCTGCAAAGACTGCTCGGCCACGGCGGACGGCTGACTCTCTGCGAATAGTCTCTCAAACGCCAAAGGCGCGGCTTGATCCTGCGGCTCTGCGTGCGAAAGTTCCGCATCGGCGGGTGCAACAAGAATTTCGTGACCGAAATCAGGTGCGGGCCTGGATGCTGAACTTGATTCCGAGGATGATTCGGATTCTTGAGACACCGCGTAGGCTGCTTGCCGTACCGTTGTTTGAATCTCGCCCGCAACAGGCGGCGGAAGTTCGGAGCGAGATTCATTCGGCGCAGGGGCATCGGCGAAGAAAGAATCGTCGTCCTGGTTTGCTCCGTCATGGTTCGGCGAAGCCTCGGCGGATTCGTGACGTGTTTCCGTGACGGGTTCAGACACGGTTGTTGCCGCGGGCGAAGCTTCCGAAATTGAGGCGGTCTGGTTCCGCCAATCGTATGCTGGAGCATCCGACGCAATCGCGTCGGTCCACCATCCGCCCGTCCGGTTTTCAGCGGGAGCGGGCGACATCATTTCCATCCATTCGGTGGCGCGTGACGCCGGAACAGCTTCCGAGCGAACGTCGGAACGAATTTCGGAAGGGGCTTCGGAGTTCGCCGCCGGAGCCTTTTCAATTTTTTCGTCGGGCTTTGCAAACGCTGGCTCGGAGACTTGCTCGGAAGCGGCAGACGCAATTACGGGCTGGAGTTCCGCGCGTCTGAAGAAGCCCCCTGCCGGCATGGTTTTCTGCTCTGCTGCGCTCGCTGCGGACGGGGCTTCGACAGCAGGTTCGATTGTTGCGGGCGCGTTGACCGTAGCAGCGTTTTGGGGGGCCGCCTCCCGGCTCGCTATTTCCCGCTCGGAAATGCGGCGAGGTGGCACATCCCGTTCGGATGGAAACGTGATCGACGAAGAATCGCCTCCGAAGGAATAGCTCGGCGTGTCCGTTGTCGTGCCTTCCGGAATTTCGAGATCCAGTCCGGCCGTGCGCCGCCAATCCCGGGTCGTTGCCGCCCCATCGAATTCTTCGTCGTCTTTTTCTTCTTTCGTTTCAAGTACAGGCGGCTTTGCCACTTTCACTTCAGGCTCGTCACCGAAAGCGCGGATGCCTTTTCCGAATCCGTAGATCGCGGCGGCTTCTTCGGGCGTCGGTTCCGGGAAGCTGGGCAGGGGAGCGGGTTCGCGTTTCACGGCGTTTTCGAGAATTGGTTCCAGCGGCTTGGGTGGTTCGACGATTACGTCCTTCGCCTTCGCGAGCTCCGCGGCCAGCTTGGGATTCTTCTCCAGAGCCGAGGTGACCATCGCGATCAGTGGATCCGGCGGAACGAACGGCTTCTTCAGCACGCCGTCGGCGCCCACGCGTCTCGCTTCTTTTTCATCGAGCGGATCAAATGCGCCGACAAGCAAGATGACGGGGATGTGCGCGAACCGCGAGTCCTTCTTCACGAATTCACAAACTTCGTAGCCGTTGCGCACAGGCATGAAAACGTCCGCAAGAACCAGGTCGGGATTCAAATCAGGCAAACGGCGAACGGCTGCTTCGCCATTGCCGACGGCAGTGACGCTGATGCCGCGCTCTTCGAAAGCCAGCGCAACCATCTTCTGAATGTTGTTATTGTCGTCGGCAACGAGAATTCTGGGCACGTGAATCCCCTGGTGGCGCGCCCACGCTGAGACACGCACACCCCTTTCACTATAGCTATTGCAACACTGCCGGATAGAGGCGTCAACCGACACGAAGGACAGGCGTGCCTCAGTTGTTAGCAGGGGGTAAACAGCAGAATTACCACGGGATAAGCTTGTGGATGCCTTTCTTCTTTTTGCTCGTGGATTCCTGTTTGGGATCCGCGGCGCTGTCTTTTTGCTGGGCGCTCGAAGATTGGCCGCTGGCCTGAGTTCCGGCTTGCCCGGTAGTTCCCGCTGCGGCTGGAGTTGAACTTGCGGTGGCATTGCCTTGTCCGGGTGGAGGCGCAGTTCCAGCAGGAGGCGTGTTATTCGGTGCCAGGTTCGAGGCGGGAGGATTCACCGGTGTAGCAAGGGCAGGTTGATTAGGCGCACCGGGATTGGCAGGGGCAGCGTTGTTAATAGGACCATTGGACGGCGGCGTATTCGGCGCCGTAGTGCCGGGCGCAACGGCATTGGGAGCGGCGATAATCTGTGCTCCCGCCGCGGCTGTAGGCGCGTTTCCGCCGCTGGATACCACGGAAGATCCCCCCCCCTCGTCCACAGTTCCGGAGTCGGCTGTTCCGGAGTCGGCGGTACTGGCAGCGGACACGCCAAAGGTTGGGCCGGCAGCGCCGGGTTTCAAGATATCGGTGGCGGAGACGGCGTCGGTCGGCGGGTTTAGATTCGGCGCTCCGCTGCGCGCGGCCATGGTCACATCGGGACTGGATCTCAAGGCATCCATTTCAACTTTCTTCAGAGGGTTGGGGCGGTGGGCTTTCGCGTACAATTGTTGCTTTTGCATGCGAGCCACGGCATTGGGATCGGCCGCGGGCACCGGCATCCCCATCGACGTGAGGCGGGCCTTCGCATCCTGTGCGTATTTTGAGAGTGGATAGTTTCGAAGAATGCGATCATAACACTTCGCGGCCAGGTCGGCCCAGTGGTTCTTGTCGTCTTCGTTCTTGGAGAGCTGCTTGGCGCGCTGGTAAACGTCACCGAGCATCCACAGCGCTTGATCACTGCCGCTATACAGGGGGTAGCGGTCGGTGACTTCGACAAGACGCGCGCCGGAAGCGCGATAGTCCTGCTTGACGAAATAGAAGCTCGCGATCTTGAATTCGCCGTCTGCCAAGACCTCCTGGACGTCACGCAGATGCTGTTCGGCCTGCGGCGCGAGAGCGTTCTGCGGATACTTTAGCAGGAATGCTTGGAACGCGTCTTCCGCGGCGTACGCTTGCGTTGTATCACGGTCGGATTTCTCCATCATTCGATAATGCGCCATTCCAATCTGCATTTGCGCATAGGCTGCTTCGTCCAAAAAAGGGAAAAAGGTTTGAAAGTCAGCGTACTCGGAAACGGACTGCGTCAGGTTCGACGTTCCGCCCTCTTTGTAGTAGGAGTCGGCTTGCGCGAGCTTTGCCTTGGCGAGGTATTCGCTGTCGGGGTAGGTGTTGATAAGCGTCTGAAGACTCAACCGGCCTTCGGTGTAGCGGGCCTTCTTCATGTCAGCCATAGCCCGGTCGTATAGCACTTTGTCGGGTTCGGCGGACGCATTGAGATCTTCGGTCTTGCTCTTCTGCGTCTTGGCGGTTTTCTTGCCGCCCATCAAGCAGCCGCTGTTGACCAGGCAAACACCCAAAGTGGCAATCAGGAACAGGCGATTCTTCGTATGAGTTCCAGGCATTAGACGTCTAAGCCCCCATGGTTGGATCCGGGCACGCTCAGACTCGCGTGCTGATCGCATCGGTTGCAAGTTTGCGCATCTGGCGCGTTGCAGCAGCGGGATCGGGCTGATGGAAGATCGAGGTTCCCGCCACAAACGTGTTCACTCCGGCTCTTGCCAATTCCGCCGTGTTCTCGACATCGACTCCCCCGTCCACTTCAATCCGGAACGCCCCATTGTATCGCGTGCGCCATTCGTTCAACTGCCTAATCTTGTGCAGGGCCCCTGGAATGAACTTTTGACCCCCGAACCCCGGGTTGACGGACATCACCAATACCGTTTCCACTCTGTCGAGGATCTCGCTGAGCATGGCCACAGGCGTCGCCGGATTGATCACCACGCCGGCCTGCGCTCCATGCTCGCGTATCATCGCGAGCGCGCGGTCCAGATGCACGGTCGCTTCCTGATGTATCAGAATGCGATCGCTGCCCGCGCGGACAAACTCCTCGATGTATTTTTCCGGCTCGACAATCATCAGATGCGTATCGAGTGGCAGCCGGGTTGCCTTGCGCAAACAAGCCACGACGGGGATTCCGATGGAGATGTTGGGCACGAAGCGCCCGTCCATCACGTCCACGTGCAGGACGCCTGCGCCGCCCTCCTCGACCTTGCGCACTTCCTCGCCGAGCCGCGAGAAATCGGCAGCGAGGATGGATGGCGCGATTTCAACCTTTGCGTATGTCATAAGATTCCCGCGGATTCTAACATAGCTGGCACGCGGGATTCGCGGCACGAAGCCGGCAAGCCGCGAAATGAAATTTGGCCTGGATGCGAGCGCACGGTTCGAATCATGACCGAGTAGAAATCATTCCGCCACGCGCAATTCGATGGGAACGTTGGCGTCTACCCGTGAGCCGCGTGGCGGCGTCTGTCCAACAACCGTGCCATGCAGCGCGCCGGGCGCGGGAGTGAGGGTGAAGCTCGATATTCTGACGCCTCTCCCTCTGAATTTCAATTCGACCTCCCCGAGCGGCTGGCCCGTCAGATCGGGCATTACGTAGGCGGGCGGGCGCGGGCCGAGAGCTACCAGAAGGTCCACGTGCGGGCTCGTCACATCGGTCGTTCCGGGAGCAGGAATCTGCCGAATGACGGTTTCCTCGGACCAGCCAGGGAGATAGGCGCTCGATATCTCACCTATTTGCATCCGGCTGCGAAGCAACTCGATCCGCGCTCCGCGAAGGCTCCGATTTTCGAGCGGCGGAATGGTGGCGACCTGCGGGCCGAGACTCAAGACAACGTGTGCGTACTGTCCCACCTTCACACGAGTTCCCGCCGAAGGGCTTTGCCGTACGACGGTATCCAAAGGCGCCTGATTGTAGACGCGGTCTTCGATCTTCATTCCGACGCCGCGCCCTTGCAGTGTTTGCTGCGCTTCGACCGATTTCTTGCCGGCGACATTGGGTACGGCGACCTCGCGGCCCTGAATAGCGAACCGCATTGCCATCAAAGCACTCAGGAACGCCACGGACGCTAGGATGAAGATCATCCCAGCGAGGCGGAAGAGCCATTCGAGATGTTGGCGCAGAGTCATGGTCTAAGAACCCTCATTAGCTGTTCCCGTTTGCGCTCGGGTTGCGCTCTTAGCTGGGCAATTTATTCCCTTATTCCCGATCCGCAGGGGGCGCTGCTCTTTGTTTTCAACGAGTTAGCTCACTTCAGCATCTGCACCGTTTCCGAAATGACCTGGTCGGGCAAATCCTCGTCGGCTTCGATTGGTGCTTCCCGCCGTGGTTTGTACATGCGCACCCTGCTTTCCACTAAGAGCGTAGCAATGACCGAGGGCAGATTTCAAGGATGTGTGTGCGTAAACACCTGTGGACTTTCAGCCGCTGGCAGACGAGGCAGCTATGGAGTGCTCAGCCTATCTCAGCGCCCGCGAAGAAATCCCACGTCAGGAATGGGTCTCAATCCAGCGGCCGAGAATGGCGGCAGCGTGCTCGCAAAGTTTGCGATCCTCGGTTCCGAAGGCGGAGAGAAAGTGGCTGTCAATATCGAGTTCGCCGACAACTTTGCCTTGCACAAAAATCGGCACGACGATCTCGGATTTCGTTTCGACCGAACAGGCGAGGTAGCGCGGGTCGGCGCTGACGTCGTCCACCACGACAGTCTTGCCGGTAGAGGCGGCGGCTCCACAGATGCCTTGGTTCAACGGAATGCGAGTATGCGGTGTCATCGTGCCCCGAAACGGGCCGAGAACAAGGATGTCTTCCTTTCCTTCTTTTTCTAGCATGTAGAAGCCCACCCAGTTGTATTTGAGCAGACTTCCATGCAGCAACTTGACGATCCCCTTCATTAGTTCTTCCTGCGAAGCTGCCTTGGCAGCAAGAGCATCGAGCTGTGGGGCGAGTACCTGCGTTTTCGCATCCGCTGCGGACATGAATGAGAATATAAACCCAGCGCCCTTCGAGCGTTGAGGGATTTTTCAGCAAAGTGTTCTTACATTTACGTAAACACATGATTGCGATGGAGAAGAAGTTCTACCGCTTTTTAAGGAGGGCAGCGAAGAAGCCGTCTGTGTGTTGGGAGGCAGGCGAAGTGCGAAAGTAGCCATGTGCGTCGACCAGATTTGCCGCATCAACTTCGGCAGCCAAGTATGAAGCGAGGGCGCTCGAGAGTTCATCTGGCGGGACGCGCCGAATCGCCGGCAACGTGCGCAGCACTTCCGCAACGACATCCTCGTTCTCTTCCGGTTCCATTGAGCAGGTGGAGTACACAAGCCTGCCGCCGGGCGCCAATGCAGCAAGCGCATTTCCGAGCAACGCCACTTGCAGGCGATGGAATTCGGCGAGTTGTTCCGGGCGCAGGCGCCAGCGAATCTCGGGATGGCGCGCGAGGGTTCCGGTGCCGGAGCAGGGCGCGTCAAGCAAGATGCGCTGAAACTGGGCGCGGAAGGGAAGCGGCCTTTCGCCGTCGAGTTCGATGAGGTGAACGCGAGAAAGGCCGAGGCGTTCGAATTGCGCGCGGGCGGCCCGGAGACGATGCGCGTAACGGTCGGCGGCTATGACGAGACCTTCGGGACCGGCAGCGCGCGCCAGAGGTGCTGTCTTTCCGCCAGGTGCGGCGCAGAGATCAAGGACAGAATCTCCCGGCTGGACGCCGAGAAGAAGCGGGATTGCCTGCGAGGCTTCATCCTGAATCGAAATCCATCCCTTGCGAAACGCTTCGGTGCGCGAGGGACTTCCGCCGGTTACTGCAATCGCGCTCTTCAGCAAGAGTCCTGGCTCGACAAGCAGGCCGGATTTCTTGAGCGTGGCGAGAATGTCATCAAGCTTGGATTTCCCAGGTGTTAAGACAGCGGAACCCTCAGGCGTGAAGACCTGGTCCACATTCAGGGAGGAGGCCAGGCGCGGCGTTCGATTGTTTGCTTCGAGGAGCGCAATCGTTCGCGAGTCGCCCAGGCGCGACAGCCAGCGCTCAACAATCCACAGTGGGTGCGAATGCAGGATTGCCAACCGTTCGGCCCGCGTCAGCTCGGCCGGGAGAAGCTCCGCGGCCGGATTCTTAGCATCTTCGGCCGCGCGCCGCAGGACCGCATTCACCAGCGACGCGGCCGATGATTTTCTGGCGCGCTTGACGAGCTCGGCGGATTCGTTCACGGCCGCACGCGCGGGGATCCTTTCGAGGAAGCGGAGCTGATACAAGCCGAGACGGAGCGAAAGAGCGACCGGGAGATCCAGCTTGTCCACGGTTTTTTTGAGGTGGCGGCCGAGAAGAAAATCGAGCAGGCGGCGCCAGCGAAGGACACCGAGGGTCAGCTCAGTTGCGAGTGCTGCGTCTCGGGGCTTGACGTTGCGAGCGAGTTCCACATGCAGCAAGTCGCTCGCGTATGCGCCTTCGGCCTCGACGCGGTGGAGGACTTCGTAGGCAATCTTTCGACCAGGGCTAATCGCCATTCTCGAATATCAAAACAGAGAACGAGCAAGAGAGGGAAGCGAAAAGAAGGGAAATACGACGGACCAAGCACACGTATCTTTTATCTATCCTTCCCGGAGATAGAACCTTCACTCCGATTCAGAGTTGCACTAAAGGAGCGGCCAAAATAGGGCCAGCGACGCTATGCCACCATCCCCTTGCTCCTCTCGGATTGCCTCAAGGTCCACTGCAATGAAAGCAACGCTTGCGTCAACAGATCGATCGCAGACGGCTTCTTCACCTCGCAGATCAAATCCGTCAGATATCCTTCCAACAGCCGCAGGGTTCGCAAATCTGAATTAGCGTCCATAGAACACGTTTCCTTTCGCGGGCAAAAATACGCCGCGGGGTGAGCATCACGATCGAGGACAAGATCAGTTGAAGCCGAGAATCTCATGGAGAATGTCATGAGTTCTTGCTCCGCTGCGGACCGTCGACGGCTTCGAAAGCCATATCGACGGGCCGGCCGGAAAGAGCGAGAACGTGGCGTTCCCACCCGCTCAAGGGCCGCCGCGCTCCGCACTTTTTCGCCAGCGCTTGGTTCACAACCGCGGGCAAGTGGCAGAGCGCTTCCTCGACGATGCTTCCCACTTCGGCAGGGCCGGGGTAGGAGCCGCCGGACCGGCGCGTCAACTCGGCGTGGAATTCCTCCGGTCCGCGACGGCCTGCCAGCACGAGGCATGTGAAGGCCCAATAGAATTGGGCTTCGAGCAGATTCCTGTCCTCCATGGGTTTCTCCGAAAAGCGGCCCCGTGCGCGCGGCCGAGGCGTCCGAAATTGAGGTACGGCTCGCAGTCCGCAAATGCGAGGAGTGAGCTAGGCCCGGTCCACTATCAAATCCGAACCGGCAGTTCCAGAGATGCCGGATCGGAAGGGAGGAGCGGGTTGTGAAGTGAATCTATGTTCGCTGAACGCAAATCAAACGAAGAAGCATGTCCGCGGATCCCGATGTGTGTCCGGCTAGCGTGATTGCGTCGTTGGGGCGGCTTGTTGACCGGCCGATTTCTTGCGGCGGCAAGCCTGTCGTCACATGGAAAGCCGGAAGGTGGACACCTTTCTGGAGGCTGAGAATAACCGGAGAATTCAGTGTGCTCGAGGAAGTCAGAATTGCGAAATCGTTCGACGTATCATCGCTAAGTTTCGCGAGCTCAGGAATCTCAAGAGAGACCAGGCTGCAGAAAAGGATGCCAACAATCAGGCCGAGAATAAGTTTGGTACGCATGGGATACAGAACGCACCGAGAAGTCGTACTTTACAGGAGATACCGTGTGAATTCAACTCCTGAAAATTGGCTCAATCCGGTGATCGCAGAGCGTTTTGCGGACCGGGATCAAGCACCGAAGCGGTCGGTTGATACGAGATGGGCGCCACTCGAGAATTCACGGGCGGAAATGCGTTTGCGTCCTTCGAGCTGCGCGAATTCAAGCCGCAGGGAAGTCTCTTCGCCGCACGCGATGAAAGTATCGCCGTCGATCGTCAGAATTGCGCCTGGCGTCTCGTCGCGGTCGAATGGCGCCGGCTGGCCCCAGATGTGGCACTGCTTGCCGCGGAATGTGGTGAAGGCGCCGGGCCAGGGCTGGAATGCGCGAATGCGATTGTAGATTCCCTCAGCGCGCGAACTCCAATTGATGCGGCCGTCTTCTTTCTTGAGCAGCGGCGCAAGCGTTGCTCGCGAATTGTCCTGCGGCCAGGGCGTGATGTCGCCGCGCTCGAGGCCACGCAAGGTGTCGGCCATGAGCGGCGCGCCTGCTTCGGCCAGACGCGCGGCCAAATCAGGAGCGGTCTCATCGACGCCAATGTCCACTTCGTGCTTGAGGAGCATAGGGCCGGTGTCGAGGCCGGGGTCAATCCGCATCGTGGTTAGGCCCGTGCGAGTTTCGCCGTTGGCAATTGCCCAGTTAATGGGCGCGGCGCCGCGATATCTCGGCAGTAGCGACGCGTGCAGATTGATCCAGCCGAGCCGAGGGAGGTCTATGAGGGCGGCGGGAATGATCTGGCCGTAGGCGATGATGACGACGGCGTCCGGGGCGACGCGCTTGAAAAAATCGAGCGCCGATTCCGATTTGATTCTTTCCGGCTGGTAGACAGCGAGTCCGGCTTCGAGCGCAGCGTCTTTCACCGGCGGGCTAGCAGTCTCGTGTCCGCGGCCGCGCGGGCGATCGGGCTGCGTGACGACTCCTTGGATTTGGAATTCCGGTTGAGCGACCAGATGCCGGAGAGCAGGCACAGCAAAAGCAGGCGTGCCGCAGAAGACGATTCTTAGCGGCATGGGCCCGGTTACCAATCGCCGGCTTTTTTGAGTTTGCGAATTTTGCGCTTGATGATGTCTCGCTTCAGCATGCTGAGGTGGGTGATAAACAGAACCCCATTGAGGTGGTCGATCTCGTGGCAGAAGGCGCGGCCAAGAAGTCCTTCGCCGCGCATTTCGAATTGTTTTCCAGCCGCATCCTGGGCGCGAATAGTGACCCATTGAGGGCGGGCGACATAACCCCGAAAGCCGGGCAACGACAGGCAGCCTTCCTCTTCGCGCTGCTCCCCTTCGGCGTGAATGATTTCCGGATTGGCGCAAACAAGCTTGGCATCGGGATTCTTTCCGAGACTGACGTCAATCACCGTGATGCGCTGACTAACCCCGATTTGCGGCGCGGCAAGTCCCACCCCCTGTGCGGCATACATGGATTCAAACATGTCCACAACGAGCTCCTGCAGGGCGTCGTCGAACTTCTCGATGCGCTTCGTGGGCGTTTCGAGTATCGGGTCGCCGTATTTGACTATCTTACGGATCATGAGCCTTCATCAGCCATCGAGTTGCACGTTGAAATCTTAAAACCCTAAAACTGGTCCAGCTGTTTCTGGTAGCCTTCAAAATTGCGGCGCATCTCGTCGAGCGAATCGCCGCCGAATTTGTCGATGAAGGCGACCGCCAGTTCCAGTGCCGCCATGGACTCGCCAACGACACCCGCCGCCGGAACCACGCAAACGTCCGAGCGCTCGTAAGCCGCCTTCACCGCTTCTTTGGTTTTCAAGTCTGCGGTCAGAAGCGGGCGGCGGAGCGTCGAAATCGGCTTAAGGTAGCCTCGCAGAACGACGTCCTGGCCGTTCGTGATTCCACCTTCCAAACCTCCGGCGCGGTTTGACGAACGCGCGAAGCGCTTGGCCGTCTGATCGTAGCGGATTTCGTCCTGCACCCCGGACCCGTAGCTCGTCGCATTCGCGACGCCGGTGCCAATCTCGACTGCCTTCACGGCCTGAATGGACATGAGTGCGCGTGCCAGGCGGGCGTCGAGCTTCTCGTCCCACTGCGCGTGACTACCCAAACCCGGTGGAATCCCATGGGCAACAACTTCAAAAATTCCGCCGACGGAATCGCCGGCGCGCAGGACTTGATCCACTTCGGCCTTCATTTGCGCTTCAGCCGCGGCGTCAACGCAGCGCAGCGGGGATTCGAGGTTGTCGCAGGCCGTTTCGATTTCTTCCCAGGTAACGTCTCGCTCGACCCGGGTATGACCCACCGCAATCGTGTGGCTCAGTACCGCCGCTTCAAATTCACGCAGCAGCAGCTTTGCAAGGGAGCCGGCTGCCACGCGCGCTGCTGTCTCTCGCGCCGAAGCGCGCTCGAGCACATAGCGCGCGTCGCGGAAATTGAATTTCAACGCGCCGGCCAGATCCGCATGGCCCGGTCTCGGAGCGGTGAGCGGCCGCTGCGCCGCGTCCGCGCCGTCCGTATCTTCGACCGGCAGAGCCTTCTCCCAATTTGTCCAATCACGGTTCTCAATGCGAATCGCGATCGGCGCGCCAATCGTCTTCCCGTGGCGCACACCAGAAAGGAACTCCGGCGTGTCTTTCTCGATTCGCTGCCGCGCTCCCCGGCCGTAGCCTAGTTGTCGGCGGTGCAGTTCTCGCTGAACGAACTCGACGTCCACCGGCACGCCAGCCGGAAGACCCGAGACCCAGGCAATCAGCGCCTGCCCGTGAGACTCCCCGGCCGTGATGAATCTCAACATGTTCGATTATGCGCCGCGGTGGGCACGCGCAAATCGGTAATTCTACCGGACGTATTCGCGCTCGTAAAGCAGCGCGGAGGCTGTGTACCTTGAGGCGCGATAACGGCCGGATGATTGCTTGACGCAACGCACAGCGGACGTTAGGCTTTCGGGACTCGGCGGAATCCCGGCCGGCCGAGACCATGCGATGATTGACACCAGCGAAACTCCTTCCGTCCCCGCCGTACTTGGGGATACACTCAAGAAGCAAATCTTCGCGATTCAGGATTATTCACTCCTGGCTGTCCAATCCATCACAAATATTTTCACTTCGCCTCACTACGTGAATGACACGCTGGAGCAGATGGACCTGATCGGCGTCGGATCGCTGCCGATCGTTGCCATTTCCTCCCTTTTCATCGGCGGCGTCATGGTGCTGAATACAGCCTCGCAGTTCGAGCGGTTTGGGGAAACGGCGCTCACGGGCGACGCGGTGTCGCTTGCGCTCGTCCGCGAACTGGGTCCCACGATTACGGCGCTGCTCGTTGCCGGGCGCAATGCTTCGGGCATGGCTTCCGAACTTGGCTCGATGACCGTGACGGAGCAGGTGGATGCAATGAGGGCGCTCGGCACCGACCCAATCCGCAAGCTAATGACGCCCCGCGTGATTGCGACGGCTCTGACGTTGCCGCTGTTGGTGGCGGTGGCGGATTTTGTAGGGCTCGTCGGAGGATTCATCGTCGCGTATTTCACATTACGGCTGGGTGCGGTTCAGTTCTGGACGCGCTGCATCCACGCACTTGTTTTTGGCGACTTATTCATGGGCCTCTCAAAGCCATTCGTTTTCGGCTTCATTATTGCCACCGTCGGATGCTATCAGGGGCTGCGGGTGAAAGGCGGGACGCAGGGCGTTGGCCGTGCAACGACTTCTGCCGTCGTGATTTCATCCGTTCTGGTCCTTGTTGTGGATTTTTTCCTCACCCGGCTGTTCTTATATATCTTCAATCTGTGACGCCCTCCGCAGGTGCGGCTTAAAATGCACCGCTGCGAATTGAACCTATTGCATCTATAATCGCTTCATGTTGCACCGCGTCTCGCACTGGCGCTGGGGGCGCCGATGAGGGAACTGGTCCCGGGCGAGCCGCTCATTGTCTTCAAGGATGTCCACATCAGTTTTGGCGACGACGACGTTCTTCGCGGAGTTTCCTTCGAAGTCCAGCATGGCGAAACGAAAGTCCTTCTGGGGGTAACCGGTTCGGGCAAGACCGTTATCATGAAGCTGGCTGCCGGGCTGCTTCGTCCCGACCGCGGCCGAGTCTGGGTAATGGGCGAGAATGTCGGCGATATGTCCGAGCGGGACCTCCTCGATTTCCGGCGGCATCTCGGATTCGTTTTCCAGGAAGGCGCCCTGTTTGATTCGCTGACGGTCGAGGAGAACGTCGCATTCCGCCTCCGCGAAGAAAAGCTTCCGGAAGCGGAAATCGAAACGAGAGTGCGCGAGGCCTTACGCTTCGTCGAATTGGAAGCGGCGATTGAGAAATATCCGCCCGAGCTTTCGGGCGGCATGCGACGCCGCGTTTCCATTGCGCGAGCGCTGATCGATCGTCCGCCGCTCGTGTTCTACGATTCGCCCACGGCAGGGCTCGACCCGGTAACTTCGCAGACGATCATTACACTCATCCTGCGCGGCCGCGATCTTCAGGGTGTGACGTCTCTGCTCGCGACCCACCGCGTGCAGGACGCGTTTGGACTGGCGACGTACCGCTTCGATCAAGCAACCGGCCACGTTGTGCGGGCTGGCGGCAATGGCGCGGGGCCGGATCACCAGGGAGAAGCGGCCTCCACGAATATTCTCGTTATGCGCGATGGCCAGATTTATTTCGAGGGTGCGGCCGATCAAGTGCTGCATACCTCGGATGAGTATCTGAGGAAATTTCTCGATGCCGCGGAGTGAATTCGGTTTCTTGCAATTTTTCCTGAGGAGGGAAAGCAATGGCGCAACGCAAGCAACTTACGTGGGCGGAACTGCGAGTGGGGCTTTTCGTGCTCGTCGGCTTATTCATCCTGGCCGTTGCGATCTTTTACGTCACCGGCACCGGCTTTTGGGGGCCGAAATACCGCATCACGACATATCTGCCCGAAGTTGACGACTTGAGCCAGGGTGCGAACGTGAGTCTTGACGGTGTCGCGGTCGGGAACGTCGAATCCATCCGTTTGAATCCGAAGCCTGAGGACGCGATGCACAGCGTGCAGGTGGTGATGCGAATCGACAAGAAATACCAGAATGAGATACGTACCGATTCGGAGGCGCGCCTGATTACGACAGGGTTGCTCGGAACCCGCTACGTAACGATCTCGCGCGGACTTACCGGTGCAGTAATTCCGAACAACGGCACTGTTCCAGGACATGAGGAAGCGGCCATGAAGCAAATGGTCGAGCGCGGCGCCGACCTGATGCAAAACCTCGGCACGCTCTCCGAGGACTTGCGTGCCATCGTTGATCAGGTGCAAAAGGGAAGAGGCACGCTTGGCAAGCTCTTGAACGACCCGGCGCTGTACGATCACCTTGACGCAACCGTCGGCAAGATGGAGAACATGGTAGCTTCGGTCCAGCAGGGGCAGGGAACCCTCGGCAAACTCGTAGCCTCCGACGAGATCTACTCGAAGGCCAACGATACGATCGGGAACGTTCAGGACATTACCGCGGCCGTCCGCGAGCAAAAGGGAACGCTCGGCAAGCTTGTCTATGACCCGGTCCTGTATGAACACGCGAAAGGAGTCATCGAGAAGGGCGATGCTCTTTTGACGGACGTGCGTGCGGGCAAAGGTTCCCTCGGCAAACTCACCACGGATGAAACCCTCTACAATAATCTGCGCGATGCCTCCGCGAACGTCCGTGACGCTTCCGCCAAACTCAATTCCACCCAGGGCAGCATGGGAAAATTCTTCAATGACCCGAATTTCTACGACAACCTCACCGGCGCCACGGGCGACTTGCGTTTGCTGCTCAACGACTTTCGCCAGAACCCGAAAAAGTTCCTGCACGTGAAGCTGGCAGTGTTCTAGGGCGCATTTGCAACGGAGACGCTGAGGCTCAGAGATACACAGCATTTAATTTAAGAATCTGATTAAGGATGCTCGGTGGGAGACATCTGGAGCGCAATTTCGTGCACGCGCCGCAAATCCAGCTTGCCGGAGCCGAGGTGCGGCAACTCATCCACGTGGAAAAATTGATTCGCGCGCGGGACCCAAAGATTCGGCAGCCCGGACTCGCCGAGCCTGTCGAGTATGGCTTTTAGTTCATCGGAACCGAGCGTATGCAGAACCACCAGGCGCTCGCCTTTCTTTCCGTCCGGCACGCCTGTGGCGACGAACACCTGCTCCGTTGAGCCTGCAATCTCATGTAGCTTCTCTTCCACCTTGATATGCGGCACCATTTCGCCGCCCACTTTGCTGAACCGGCTAAGGCGATCCGTAATCGTCAGGAAGCCGTCTTCATCCTCCGCGGCGATATCTCCGGTGACGTACCAACCATCCTGTAAAACCTCCGCCGTCTTTGTCGGCTTGCCGAGATAGCCCAGCATCACGTTCGGTCCACGGACCAGAAGCAACCCCGGCGTGCCCACCGCGCGCGGCTCGCGCGTTTCCGGATCCACGATCCGCACGCTCACACCCGGAAGCGGATGGCCGATGTGTCCCCGCTTTCCGCCCACCTGGCGGAATCCGGGCGCGCGATAATCCCGTGTATTCACGGCGACCACGGGCGAGCATTCCGTGCAGCCGTAACCCTCGAGTGGACGAATGCCGAAGCGACCCTCGAATGCCATAGCCAAACGCTCCGGAAGTTTTTCCGCGCCCACGACGACATATTCCAAGCTGCCAAAATCCTCGGGCGAGCAGCGCCTTATGTATGCTTGAAGAAAAGTAGGTGTCGCGAGCAGGAACGTCACGCGGTACGTGCGCACGATTTCGCTGATCGCGGTCAGGTCGAGCGGGCTCGGATGATACGCGACGCCAACGCCAAGCACTGCGGGCAGCCACAGAGTCACCGTGAAGCCGAACGAGTGGAAGAAAGGCAGCACGCCGAGCAGCGTATCTTTTTTGTCGAGCTGGAAAGTTTGGCCCATTTGCTCGATGTTGGACGCGATGTTGTAGTGTGTCAGCATCACGCCCTTCGGCTCGCCCGTGCTGCCGCTTGAGAAGATCACGGTGGCTAGATCGTCGAGAACGCCGGTTCGCCCGCTCAAGCTCCCCTCGATCCAGGAACCAGGCAAAAACCAAAGCAGCAGGGCGGCGATTTTTTCGCCGATTCGCGGCTTGGCTGCCGCCTCTTCGATCAAGATTGTCTTGCCGGGAACTTTCAGCGGGATCTTGTCGAGTAGCATCTGCGTGGTGATCACGGTTTCGAGCTTGCACTGTTCCGCGCACGATGCCAGGGTTTCGTTCGACGATGTGTAGTTCAGGTTGACCGGAGTTTTTCCCGCCAGCAGCGCCGCAAAATTGACGAGCGCGCCCGGCACTGACGGTGGCAGCAGGATGCCGACCATTTCTTGCCCGGCCCATGCGGTTCGCAGCCGCCGCGCAAGAAGGATCGAAGCCAGCAGCGCGGCGCCCCATTTCATGCGCGGCCGCCGCGCATCGCCTAGCCCAAACCGGAAGGGATGACGATGCGCCGTGCGCATCAAAGAGCGGTGCAGCGTGCGCATGCGCGACTTGTGATGCCGGTACGAGGCCGTCTGCAGTTCCTGCACCGCCGAGCGGACTTCAAACGGGGTGGCTGTCGAGGGCATCGGCTTTCCGAAACTTACGGTGACCGGATAGGGAATTGCGCGCGGCAACTTCCACAGGAATTTCCCGCGCTCGAAACTAAAAATGCTCCCCCACACGCCGTCGAGATTCACGGGTACGATAGGCGCATCCACGCCTTTCATGATGCGCTCCATGCCACGCCGGAAGGGGAGCAACTGGCCGATGCGCGTGATCTGGCCCTCCGCAAAAATGCATACGGTCTCGCCGTCCTTGATCGCGTCGGTTGCCTCGCGCAGCGACTTGAGCATGTCGCGCGGGCGCAGCTCGGACGAAATCGGAATCGCTCGAATCATCTTCGCGAACGGCTTCACGTAGGGAAGGTCGTAGATGCCTTTGTAGAAGAGGAAACGGATCGGCCGGTCGGTGGAGGCGATCAGCAGCAATGCGTCCACGAACGAAATGTGATTGACGACAAAGAGCGCGCCGCCCGTCTCCGGAATATTTTCTCGTCCTTCCACGCGAATCCGGTAAATCGTGTGCGTGGCCAGCCAGAGCACGAAGCGGAGCATCGAGTCGGGCAAAAGGTAGAGCGCATACGCGCTCGCGAGCACCGTGAGCGCAGCGCCATCGAAGAAAATTCCTGCTGGACTCTGCCGCAGCACGGTGGAAAAAACGTAGTAGGCGCCCGAAGCAGCGAAGATCCCGATGAATGAAAACAAATTTGCGGCGGCAATCACACCGCCTTTCTGTTCCGGGCGCGGGCGATGCTGGATCAGCGCACCGAGCGGCACAGCGAAGAAGCCCCCGAAGAATCCGAGTAAAAATAGGTGCATGGCCGCGGAAGCGATCGTCGGGTGAGGCGAGTAGAGCAGCGCGCTGAAAATACTCATCCCGAGCCCGCCAAGTGGGATCAGGCCATATTCGATTTTTGCGCCGGAAAGGTAGCCCGCTGACACGCTTCCGATGCCGATGCCCATGCCAACCGCCGCTTGCAACATGCTGACGTGCCACTCGTCGAGATGCAGCGTGTCGTGACCATATACGATGATGGTGAGCTGAAGAAGTGCGGCCAGGAAGAAAAGGTATGAGTTGCCGAGGACGGCCCAGCCTAGCACGCGATCGGCCCGAATCGTTTTGAGTTGTGTGAAGAGATCGCCGAGCGGATTCCAACGAAACGTTTTGGTTGGATCGGCCGCTGGTACGCGCGAAATGCCAATGCTGGTGAATAGTCCGACGCATGTGAAGGCAAGAAGCATAGCGCCGGCTACGGCTTCGCGTCCGCGATAATGCTCGGCAAGAAGGCCGGCCGACATTGTGCCTGCGATGCTCGCAACGAAAGTGCCGAGCTCGATGATGCCGTTGCCCCACGAAAGCCGTCGCTCCGGCAGTAATTCCGGCAGCAGTCCGTATTTCGATGGGCCGAAAATCGCGGCTTCCGTACTGATTAGAAACACGCCTGCGCATTGCATCGGAATACTGTGCAACAGAAGGCCGGCGATAAAGAAGAGCATGACCGCGATTTCAAGGAATTTCGTCGCGATCGTTACGTCCCGCTTGCTATAGCGGTCCGCCAAATTGCCACCTGCCATCGAGAAAAGAATGAATGGCAGAGCAAACATCGCGCCAACAGTGGGAATCAGGCGGTCGCGCGCGTCCGGCGCGAGATTCATGGCGACGACGATGTAAATGACGAGGAACTTCAGCGCGTTGTCGTTGAATGCCGTCTGGAACTGGGTGACGATCAGGCTCCAGAACCCGCGCTGCCAGTCGCGATTGGCAGGTGATGAAGGGATCGAGGCGTCAGACATTCGATGGTCCGCGCGCGAAATGGAAGGGGTTCATGGATTCTCGCGGTTGCCCGACATTCGCGAGTCTATCGCAAGTCTGCGTTTCTTTGACGGGCGGTGTGTGTCGTCATGTCCTTCCTGGAAACACCCCGCGCCTCGAAACACACACGATGAACCCCGATGGTGGGTGTGCCCGCTGCGTCCCACAAGCGAGCATCGCTACGGATAGCGCGCCGCAACCATGCCTACAACGTACTGTAATTACAGCATTTGTCTCGGAGCTTCTTGGGCGTTTGCTTGCAGACGAAATGGGCTGGCGGAGGTGCGCCCGTGAACCCACTCTGGCAGAATCTGCGCTACGGCGTCCGCATGCTGGCGAAATACCCCGGCTTCACCGCCGTGACGGTCCTTACGCTGGCGTTAGGCATCGGCGCCAACACGGCGATTTTTTCCGTCGTGTATTCAGCACTGCTACGCCAATTGCCGTATTACCAGTCTGAGAAACTCTTTAAGCTCGCGGAATCGCGCCAGCAACACCCCAGCACGGATCTCTCCGACACGGCGGCTTCTTATCCAGATTTCCTCGACTGGAAACGCTTAGCCAAGAGTTTTCAGGCGCTTGCCGCGTCGAGCGGAGATGCATTTACGCTCACCGGGAACGGCGACCCCAAATTGACCAACGCCGCCCAAGCGACTACGAACTTCTTCTCGACTCTGGGAGTGAAGCCGGTGCTCGGACGCGATTTCATTGACGGGGACCAACAGTACGATTCGCCGCGCGTGACGATGCTTACCTATGCGCTCTGGCGAAGCGAATTCGGCGGCGATCCGATGGTTATTGGACGCACGATCCGCCTGGACGATAAACCTGCCACAGTCATCGGCATCTTGCCGAAGAATTTTGAATACGCCCCCGCGAATTCCGCGGCGCTTTGGGTTCCGCTGCACCCCAGTGAGGACACCGTCGGCCGGCGAAATCTTCGCTGGCTCAACGTGGTTGGACGTCTTGCCCCGGGCACCAGCCCTGCGCAAGCAAAAGCGGAGTTCGAAGGCATCATGGCTCAGCTTGCACGTGAGTATCCGAAGCAGGACGCTTCGACTTTCTTCTTGATGGGAAGCGTCCGCGACGAGATCGTCGGCAAGATTCGGCCGCTGCTTTTGGTGCTGTTCTGCGCGGTTGGCTTCGTATTACTGATCGCTTGCGCCAACGTTGCGAATCTTCTGATGACGCGCTCGACGGGACGCCGCAAGGAATTTGCGATCCGCGCGGCGCTAGGCGCGGGGCGCACCACGCTGCTTTTGCAGTTGCTCACCGAAAGCGTGATGCTGTCGTTCATCGGAGCCGCTCTAGGACTTCTGGGCGCGCAATGGGGTGTGAGCGCGTTGGTTGCTGCGATTCCGGAATCGCAGCTTCGGACGATGCCGTACCTGCGAGATGCCGGGTTAAACGTTCCCGTGCTCCTCTTTTCGTGCGCCGTGACGTTCGCCACCGGAATCCTCTTCGGATTGGCGCCCGCGCTTTCCATTGCTCAATCGCCGGTGAACGACGTGCTGAAGGACGAATCGCGTGGAGGCACGAGCGCAGGCCACGCACGGCTTCGCAACACTTTGGTGGTCGCCGAAATCGCGATTTCTCTCGTTCTGCTCGTGGGCGCCGGCCTGATGCTGCGAAGTCTCCGCACGCTCCTGCGTCAGGATCCGGGCTTCGTCGCGCACAATGTGCTCACGTTTAGCGTGAACCTGCCGGACACATCGTATCCGAACGAGAAAGCATATCCGTACGCCAGCCCCAGTGACGTGCGCTTCGAGCACCAATTCACCGAGCGGCTTCTGAGTCTGCCTGGAGTTGAAGGCGCAGGTGTGGTCAGCGGCATTCCTCTGAGCGGGGGCAATGGAACGATCCGATTCCTGGTGGAAGGCCGGCCGACGCCAACGGGGAAGGAGGACGAATGTGACATCCGAACCGCGGACGCCACGTACTTCCAAGCGATGAAGATTCCGCTGGTCGCGGGCCGTTATTTCAGCGCGACGGACACGTGGGAAGCGCCCTGGATTGCTGTCGTGAACCAGAGCTTTGTGAAGGAGTACTTTCATGGCGATAGCCCACTCGGGAAACGCATTCGTTTCACGTACGATGCCCGAAATCCGTGGCAGGAAATCGTAGGGGTTGTCGGCAACGTCGCGGAGGTTGATTTAGCCGAGCCTCCACCGCCTGTTATCTACCTTCCGAACGATCAGGGTCCGTCGTCGTTTCTGAGCTACGTCGTACGAACCTCGGGCGATCCAGCGGCATTTGTGGGCACTGCGCAAGCTGCACTTCACGAAATTGATTCGAAGCTTCCGCTCATTCAGCCGCAATCTCTGGAGCAGATTGCCGAGCAATCGCCGTCGGTTTTTCTGCGGCGCTATCCCTCTTACTTGATTGGAAGCCTCGCGGGGCTCGCTCTGATTCTCGCCATGGTCGGACTGTATGGGCTGATTTCGTACACGGTACAGCAGCGCACGCGCGAGATCGGCATCCGCGTCGCACTCGGGGCGCAGAGCCGGGACATTTTGGGGCTCGTCCTGCGGCAGGGAATTGGGTCGGTTCTCGTGGGTGTTGGCATCGGCATCGTGGCTGGTCTGGTATTGACGCGGCTTATGACGAGCCTGCTCTACGGCGTGGGCGCAAGCGATGGGCTCACGTTCGCGAGCGTCTCCGTGCTCTTGCTGCTAGTCGCGGTGGCGGCATGCTCGATTCCCGCTTGGCGCGCGACGCGTGTTGACCCTCTCGTTGCGCTCCGGCATGAGTAAATCACTGATTGCGGTTCGTTTTGTTCTTACTACGCGAGAACGCGCAGAGATGATTTAGCAGGCGGAGTCGGTGGTGCAGTCTGAGGCGCGAGCGGTGTTTCACGCTTGCGATACTTCGTCGTGACGTAGTCGTCCAAGAGCTTTTCAAACGCCACGGACAGTTCCTCGTAAGTTCCTTCGAGCGTTGTGAATTTTTGTCCATCGATGTAGACGGGGCAGCGCGGCGCTTCGCCCGTCCCCGGCAGGCTGATTCCAATGTTGGCGGCCTTTGACTCGCCGGGGCCGTTCACGATGCACCCCATCACCGCGAGCGTCAAATCCTCGACGCCCTCATAGTGCCGCTTCCATTCCGGCATCTTGTCGCGAATATAGCCTTGAATGCTTTCCGCCAGTTCCTGGAACGTTGTGCTCGTCGTGCGCCCGCAGCCGGGGCATGCTGTGACACTCGGCGCGAACGTGCGCAGCTGCAGCGATTGCAACAGCTCGCACGCGGCGTACACTTCCTCGCGGCGGTCGCCTCCGGGACGCGGCGTAAGCGAAATTCGAATCGTGTCGCCGATGCCCTCGCCGAGCAGAATTCCCATAGAAGCTGCGGACCACACCAGACCTTTTGCGCCCATCCCGGCTTCGGTCAATCCTAAATGCAGCGGCTGATCGGTCTTGCGGGCGAGGTCGCGGTAAATTTCTATCAGGTCGTGAGGCCGCGAAACCTTGCAGGAGATGATGATCTGATTCTTGCCCAGGCCGCATTCGAGGGCGAGCTCCGTGGATTCGAGCGCCGAGAGCACCATGCACTCGTTGATGATTTCTTCGGACGTTTTGCCGAGGTCACGGTCCGTGTTGTCCTGCATCTTGCGCATGACGAGCTCTTGATTCAGCGAGCCCCCATTCACGCCGATGCGCACCGGCTTGCCATTGTCCCGCGCGACTTTGCAGATGGTTGCGAACTGCTCGTCGCGGCGCTGGCCGTGGCCCACATTGCCCGGATTAATGCGGTACTTGTCGAGATCACGGGCGCAATCGGGATACTTTGTGAGCAGGACGTGGCCGTTGTAATGGAAGTCGCCGATAATCGGCACGGCGCATCCGGCGTCGAGCAGGCGCTTCTTGATTTCCGGCACTGCCGCCGCCGCTTCCGGCACATTCACGGTGATGCGCACCAGTTCCGAGCCTGCTTGCGCGAGCTCGAAACATTGCTGCGTGGTTGCGGAAATGTCGGCGGTATCCGTGTTCGTCATGGACTGCACGACCACAGGCGCGCCGCCGCCGACCTGTATGTTGCCGATTTTTACTCCGACAGTTTTGTGCCTCTGCTGTGTCATGTAAAGTCCATTGTACCGAATCTGGCGGGCAGTTTGATAGACACGAGCGACCGTTATGCGCCGATTGAGATTTAAAACTCCGCGCGGCGTGCGATGGGGGCGGACTTCGATCTCTGGACGGGCGGCGTGATCGTGGCCATCTTGCGGATCATGGCCAGAACGAGCTTCTTGTCGTCGTCGGAGAGCGTAGTGGAATATTTCTTGATTTCGGCGAGGAAGCGAATTTCTTCCTCGGAAAGCTCGCCGAGCACCTTGCGTGTTTCGCGGTCCTGCGGCGTGTCGCTGCCGGGAAAAAAATCAGCCAGGCTGATTTCCATGGCTTCGGCAATCTTGGCCAGCGTTTCCAGTGAAGGAACCGTGTGGCCGTTCTCAACGCGTGAGAGGTAGCAGCGAAGCAGGCCGGTGCGGCGCTCGATATCGCCTTGCGAAAGGCCTCGATCGTTCCGGTAGGACCGGATGACCTCACCGATATTTACCTTGGGCTTTTCCTTGGGCATGGGTGCCTTTTCTTATAACACGCGCGTATCTTACGAGTCACCCCCTGCCTGCGCAAGAAGAATTTCTTTCTATGTTCCTGAACTAAACGTGGTGGCGGGGGCGAATAGTAGGGAGCGTGTCACAGGGCTACACGGGGATGGGAGAGGGTTGAAGACCGACGGCCAATTTCTTTCCAGAACGTTTATTGGCGTACAGGGCTTCGTCGGCGCGCTTGAGGAGTTCCTGGGACGTTTCGCCCGCTCTGTAATCCGTCCAGCCGCAGGAGAACTGGCAGCGGATTTTCTGGGAATTGTACTGAATCTCGAGGCCGTCGAGGCGGCCCAGGACGTGGCGGACTTCCTCGGCGCGACATTCCGGCAGCAACACCATGAATTCGTCACCCCCCAGCCGGACGCCCAAATCGGAACCCCGAATCGCGCGCTGCAATCGGTCGGCAAAGCTCCGCAAGGTGAGATCGCCCGCCGCGTGGCCATGCGCGTCGTTGATCAGCTTTAACCCGTCCACATCGAGGAGCAATATGGTCAGCGGGCGGCCGTGCCTTTGGGCTCGGCTCATTTCCTGTTCCAAGCGCTGCTCGCCGGAGCGGCGGTTGTACAAGCCGGTGAGCTGATCGAGGGCAGCGAGCTTAAAAACCTCGGATGCAAGACTCTCAACTTTGGCGAGCGACTCGATCTGATCGGCGAGTTGGCGCCGCATGCGCATCAGAAGGGTCTGCTGATAAATCAAGTAGACGGTGAAAAGCAATACGATGCCTACCAGCGCGCGCACAGACTGGTTCAGGTAAAACGAGTAGGTGGATTGCTCCCGCGCTAGCATGGCGGGAAAGGCAAATGAGGCGACGCCCACGGTTAGCAGCAGAAGGACGAGAACGGTGGTGGACCACAACCACCATTGCCTGCGCTCGACCTTACGCAGGCCGGCGCGGATTTGTTCCGGACGGATAAAAGCCGAGTCGAGAGACACCTGAGAGTTTGTCTCAGCCATAAAATTGCTCCGGTTCGCCTAAACAAATTAGAGCAGGTCTTCGGGGCGAAACTCCATACGTATCTTCCGAAATGTTTCCAATTCCATAACTCTCAGCAGAGAACGCTTTCAGGCAAAGATATCGAGATTCTGAGCAGTTGAGTGCCTTCGGTTCAAATGAGGAGTCGCAGTAGTTGTGCTGCAAGCCGAAGCTGCCTTGCTTCCGATACATCGCCTAAAATAGAGCTCCTGCTCAGTATTATAAGCAAGCCAAAAGTACGTCTCATTCTGGACGTTTCTCACGTCTACTTGTTCGCGGGTTCCAATTAGCTTCATCAATTTAAAGGAGAATCACATGAACATCAAGAGAATGTGGCTGCTTCTATTTGTCCTTACTGTATTTGCTAGCTGCTTCGACGGGTCGGCGCCGCCCGCCCCCCCGATACCGCTCGGGACCCAAGCTTATTGCCTCGACGGGTCCGCGCCGCCCGCCCCCCCGATACCGCTCGCGCTTGAAGCATAGGCCCGTTGCTTCGAAGGATAGAGGGAAGAAAATCAGGCTCTTCCCTCTAAATCCGTTGTATCTTTAGCGAGCGAATTCTGAGCGCTCGAGGATGCGAACTCAAGCAATCTGGTGGGTAGGCATTTTTCTTGATGGCCTGATTCTCTTTCGATCATGCTGCTGGAAGATGCGTTCGGAGTACCCTTTTTTCTACAGCTACGTCGTCGCCACGTTCTTGACGAGCGGTTTGCTTTTTCTTGTATATCGTTTCCTTCCATCCGATTACCAGTACTTCTACTGGACGACGGATTTTGTGACGCTGGTGGTCGGATGCGGGGTGATGCTAGAGATCGTCAAGCATGCGCTAGATCCCTATGCGGGCGCCGAACGCTTCGGAAGGTGGGCGGTCGTCACAGTTTTCGCGGCGACATTCGCATATGTGTGCCTTAGAGAGCTTATCGTTCCCGGCTGGTCTCCTGCGGTATCGACGGTAGAGTTGGAGCGGGACTTGCGGCTCGTTCAGGCGCTCATTCTCTTCGCTCTACTGTTTGTGATCTTTCATTATCGCATCGCCTTGGGGCGGAATCTGAAGGGGATGGTCGTCGGGTATGGAATATATGTAGCGGCCAGCCTAATGAGCCTTGCCCTGCGGTCCTATTCAGGCAGTATCTTGGACGCCGCATGGAAGATTATCCAACCATTCTCCTATGACGCAGCGGTTGCCATATGGGCAATTGCCCTGTGGTCTTATTCTCCCAATCCAATTCCGAATGCTGCAGCGCTGGCAAACGACTATGAGTCGCTTGTTTCGAGGACGAGGGGAATGCTTGGCGCGATGCGATCGATTCTCGAAAAGGGTGTACGGCCGTGATGCACTTGATTCTCTTCTTGTTGCTGGGTGCAGGGCTTCTTGTCCTCCTGTTTCTGATCGCGCGGCGGGCTCGCCCTGTAGCGGGAAGCGCGCAGTCGTTGCGCGAGGCGAGGCAGGCGCTGAGCGCGCTGCAAGAATGGGCTCTGCCGTCTGGCGTGC
>Ga0307475_10000394_pt1 | contig 26395 bp, 26 predicted proteins | sample atmos_gasesECM1C_FD_203317 | JGI IMG/M metagenome (GOLD analysis project Ga0307475, IMG submission 203317) | Hardwood forest soil microbial communities from Morgan-Monroe State Forest, Indiana, United States - atmos_gasesECM1C_515 | ecosystem: Environmental > Terrestrial > Soil > Temperate... | reverse complement strand
AAGTGCACGGTCCCGGCGTAGCCCGTGACCGTGTTGTTCGACGCATCCAGCGCCGTCACCGTGAAGCTAAAGGCCGTCCCCGCCGTGGCCGCTCCCGGTGCGACCACCGTAAAGTGCGTGGCCCCGCCCGCGCTCACCACGATGGCCCCGGAAGTCCCGGTGATCGAACCGTTCACCGTGTCGGTGGCCGTGATGGTCTGGCTCCCCGCCGTCTTCAGCGTGGCTTGGAAACTCCCCGTGCCGTTGGTCAACGTGGCATTGGCCGGCAGCAGCGCCGACCCATCCGTGCTGGTGAAGTGCACGGTCCCGGCGTAGCCCGTGACCGTGTTGTTCGACGCATCCAGCGCCGTCACCGTGAAGCTAAAGGCCGTCCCCGCCGTGGCCGCTCCCGGTGCGACCACCGTAAAGTGCGTGGCCCCGCTTGCAGGATTCACCGTCAGCGTTGCCGAGTTCGTACTTGAGAATGATGCGCCCGCGGATGTTACACCAGAGATCGTGACCAAATATTGTGTGGGGGACGAAACTGAAATCGAAGAAGGAATGAGGAATGTGACTCGACGTGTTGTACCAATGATCGAAGTCACCGCTGAAGGCGAGGTCTGCACCGCACTCCCGCCGCCGGATGGAGTCAGAGTTACCGTCACATTCGAAGGGCTAATGGTGCCGGAGGGGAAGCCGGAACCCGTGACATTGATAACGGTCGTGCCGGGAGAACCTGCGGACGGAGACGCGGACGGACTGAGGGTGACTTGCGCCTGGGCAGAGGCTGCACCAAGCAGCAGCGTCGCAGCGATTACTACTAGAAAAGCCGACCGACACGCCTGGGTGCGCATGAGCGAGCCCCCTAGAATTTCGTGGTCCAAGATCTCGACTAAGCACACGAGTGCACGTCGCTCGGTCAGCCCTTACTAGCGCGAACTTGAAATCTCAGTTTTTCCCTGTCTATCGCGCGAGGCACAACTTGCAATCCAGACTCGAGGTGACCTGCATATGCTGAGCGTCGCTCGTCCTTTTGTTTCTTTCTTCACTTCAATGTTGCAATGTTGCGCGATGGATTAGAAAGAGTTTCGCGAGCCCCATCGCCAAAAATCCGCAAGCAAAAAGGATGATACTTGAAGGCTCCGGCACAGTTGCCACGGCTGTGCTCGCATCGATCACCACAAAATCCGTTCCGGGCACGAGACTCGTTCCGGTACTCGGCCCCAATAGAACAGAGACAGTAGGATCTAAGGTCAGAATAGACCCGTCAGCGAGGGTAACGCTGGTAGCGCTGAGGGTACCCCGCAAAAGCGCCGAGGTGAACGAGGAATTCCCCGCAAATTGGAGAAATGAAAGCGGATTCCCCGATTGGTCGAGAAGGGGACCCGGACCAATATTTCCAATAGAGATCGGCGAGAGGGGGGCGGATGAGCCTTGCAGCGTTAGTGTCGCGTTGCTTATGCTCAAAAACGTAAAAATATTAAAATCAGGAGGCAGAGCAAACCCGCCCTGCGCGGGATTGCCCGTGTAATTGGAAACGTTGAAGGCTGTTGTGATGAGGTTGCCGCTGGAATTATATTGAAACGGGTCGTAGGAAAACACGCCGATTGGCACTTGGTCAGCCTTAGCGCCCTGAGTCCAGAATCCGAGAAACAGTAGGGCACAAAGACGCCACGGGGATCTTGTCATTAACGTCCTCCCCAACAACTCCTTCACTCTCGTGCTAAGCTCGGCCCGACCACACGAACCGCGTGGGTGTCAGTTGACAGGGAGCAATTTACAGACCAATTTGGATTGTTGAAAAAGAGGGGGTTACCGAGCGAGGGACTTTATTGGGAAGCAAACGATTGCGCAATTCAGGCAGTAGATATCTACTGTTTGTAAAGAAATGGGTCAAAAGGTTGTAACGGCACAGTGTTGGCCGGTCCTGCACCTTTTTCACCCGTCCGAGCCCATATACGGCAAAGCGGCAGCTGGGTAACGGGCCGGTTTCAATTGCGGGCAATGGGGATCGAACTCGCGACGTAACTTAGTCAAGTCCACCGAATTCCTCTCTCATTTCCGCCGAAAAGATTCAGTCCATTTTGAACTCGTCCGCTGTCCAAATATGTACAAATATGAAGGGTGCCAACCCGCCTTCCGCGTGGGAACAACTAGAGGAACATTAGGCGTTTCTGACCGCTCCAAACGCTACTGAATGCTCCCGAAAGTACGTTGTAAGTTGTTGACACGCCGTGCCCTGAAGAATTGCCAAGGTTCAGGTGTCAGTTCGATTCCGATAGGCCCCTCCATTAAATCAAGTCTTTTTAGTTCTTCGGCATCCAAAACGTCAGGCATTTTCTCCGCTTCGCGCTCTGTCGCACCAGGCTGATGGGATTGTTAAGCAGCCATTCGTAACAGCAAGCGTGGGCAAAGATGCCTTGCATTACGTCGAAAATGGAAAAGCTCAGCAAAAACATTTTCGCCGCCTGACCTGCAAGAAACCGTAGCGAGTCTCTTCATCATAGAAAGTTCATCGAGGTCCAGTCGGGTAAAAGTGTGAGAAAACCTTAATCCTTCTGAGGGGTCCCAGGCTGGAAGAGTAAAGTCCCCATTACTTTGCTCTCACAATTGGAGCAATGTCCCGATCTTCTCCCTCGCATCTACTGAAGACCTCGCAAATGTAAATTCGTCGGCTTGCCATCCGTGCCGCGACTTTCATGTCCTACCTGCCGACGCTCCTAGCTCTTATTGCTGCCTTTTACTGCTTCGCGGAATTGGCAAACCCTTTGTAAAGAATGAGAAGGCTGGTAGGGGCGGTGGGGATCGAAAATTAACCCATCACTCCAAAGTCCTGTAAACAGTGGTGTTGCGACCGCTCTTACCGAGACAACCACTACAAACACTACAGAATCTGTAATCCACGTCCGAGTCCGCGCTGTCCCAGGGTCTGCTCTTCGAACATCTCATTGATGTCCATTTCTATTCGCCCGTCAGCGACGAAGCTTTTTCCTGTAGGAATGAAATACCGGCGATTGTTCAGGTGTCAGACAGGCGCGACCCGCTTCTACGTCATTAACTAAATCTCTGGCAAACGGTCGCAATTCACGCTGTCCAATTACGAACTGTAGTGTTCGTTCGAGGGTATTGGGGTTTTCCAGGGCACGCAGAAGAGCCGACTTGGGCCAGCCAAATGTCAAAAAGCGAGAAACCAGCAAACGACGCAGTCGCTCACACACGTCCCAGTCTTTCGACGGACCCAATACCGGCAGAATGTCGCGCAACAATTGCCAACTCTCATACCCAAGCGCGTCGAATCCTGCAGCTTGATGTACTTTCTCAAAGACTTCACTTACCAATTTGAAAGGCGCTCCTACAGGGTTCTGACAGCCAAGAACAAGCAGGAATACATTGCTCCGAGTATTCAGCGATTTGGAAATCTGCACTGCCGGTAGCCAGAGGTCCGACCCCAGCGAGAGGACCGCGGGGTCCGAGGGGCTCAGGTCAGCGGTCAAATCCCCAAGAATCTGGGGCGATGGCGATGGAATGTGTCTCAGCCATTCTGCCACCGTAGCAGATTGATTCCCGAACTCCTGGTGCCAATCGCGCCCAATCTCAGCAACGGAATTGCGCTCCTTCGCCCATTCCAAAGCGGTGCGCACGGCACTCGCGCCGACAATCCTTACAAATGCGGCCGCCACATTGGGGATGTGTGCCTCAACAGCAGCCCGAGTTATGCGGTTCCAATCATCCTGCGCCAAATTACAGGACGCCAACAGGTCAAGAAGTTCGTGACTTCGTGAAGTCAGCAATACCCATGTAACTGGATCACTAGCTAGTTTGGGATTCCGTGTTGCCAACAAAAGAGAGACTGAAGGACTTGCGTTTGCCGATTGAAGTTGTGAAGGGCGGATATTCGCGGCGATGGAATCCAGCAAAAGTTGACCCACTGCATTCACGTGTGGTGAGTCAGCTACTGACTGTATGAATTGAAAAGTTTCTGCTTCTTCCTCACTCAGCACCGCTTGTGCCCATTCGCTAATGTCTCCAATTTTTTTCGGCAACGCGGAGTCATTTGTTAGTGTGGCTAATTCGAGTAGTCGTTGTTGATTGGACACTGGTAGCTGCAGTTTTGGCCCTTCGGACGGGAACGGTCGAAGGACAGCAAGCTTTAACTTTGCGGCGTCAGATCCTGAAGGGAAAATAGCGAGCAGCCTTTCCACAAGGGCACTGAACGAGAGTTCGGAGGAGCGCGCGCGTACTAAGGAGTCGAAAGCGCGCAATAAGCGAGAATATGAAGCCCGCTTGGCGGCAACATCTGCTCCATACTGCCTCAGGAATTCCCTCAATTCCAAATTCGGACTCCACAGATCCTCGCTGGCTAGTCGCAACCAAGTCATGTCATCTGGAATGGACAGAGGTACATTGAGCGGCTTGCCAAGGAATACGGCATTAGGAAGTTCCTTCTGCGCCACGCTAGCGCCGCTCAATGGAATGATTTGAAGGTCGAAGGGACGGCCTTCAAAAAACCGACTTTCTATCGAACCTGTACAAAACCGAAACGTTCTTCTCAATCGTGGCCACTGCTGTGACCACATTTTTAGCACCAAGTCTTCATATTCGCGGGAAGTTTCCGAAGGCACAAATACAGGGGCATCCGGTCGCCCATAGAGGCCGGACAATATGTCTGAATCTGAGCTCATTGATGAGAATGTTGCTCGATAGTCGTAGTCTTTTTCTGAACCAGACACTTGAGCTATCAACTTCTTCTCGTAAGAAGACCAATTTCCACCGGCTCGTGTAGGGCGACGGAAATATCGCCGTAGAACCGAACAGTCCTCGACCAGGGCTAAATCAGCGGCACGAATAAATAAAGTGTGCGTCCAGACGCAACCCGGTCGTGGCATTTCTGGGGCATACCAAGTTCTTGCAAAGACATAAGCCGATAGTTCCTGTAGGGGGTAACCTGTGATGTATTCCTCAAAACCCGGGACTGTCTGGCCGCCCGATAAATCACTTAAAACAAAGAGCGCAGATTCTACAGAATGGGAGAGTGACTCGGAAGTGGCCAGCAGTGCGTGCCCTCCGTCGTATCCGTGCAAGGCTTGTCCAAGCTGGATGGTTCTTGGAGGTGAGACGTTCATTCCAGAATCCACCGCAGTGGCATAGTGATATCGTGCGAAGAATTCTTCCCGTAAGCGACCTCAATTCGCTCAGAAGGCCGAACCATGTTGCGCAAGGAATCGCAGCTTGTTAAGTCTCCACCTTGCGCACTTACACCAAAAATTTCATACGGAAACGTTGTTCGACCTGACTCCAAGTATTGATAAAGAAGAGGAGCTCGCTTCTCTACCCACTGTTGAGGATACAATTTTTCCAGTTTTACCAAGTCCCAAGCCGAAATTATTATGGAAGTCCTAAGTCCATTATTCCCTCGTGCAGCATGCACGATTTGGAGCAAATCAACGAGCTTTGCCTGCGGTGCCGCCAATGCAGTTGCCCACGGTTTTACGCTCGGTCGTTCGGGCTTCTCCTGCAACTTGGCGCTCGCTTGGTTATTACTAGTTTGAACTCCTGGCCCGTCATCTTCCAACGTTACGTCGGATTTCGGGAGGTCCACCTTTTCTGCCATCTGCTCAAGGTCCTCGTCGATGCGATGGGCCCCACCCAGAGAGGAGGGATGGATGAAAAACAGCAGACTGTTTGCCCCCTCAACCAAGTTCGCAAACTCTGGACTCCACTTGCGGTTCTCGAAGATTCGTCGAATCCCCTCTCCAGAAGCATCTGGAAATGATATCTGGTGCAGTGCGTGAACTTCGGGAACTTGCACATTCAGAGTGACAGTTCGTTCTTTGGGAAGCGTCGTCCTTGGGATCTTCTTGCACTCTCTCCATAATTTTGCGATTCCGTTTAAGTGAGCGCGATCGGGTTGGAGTTCGCCCAAGGTTAAAGCGCCCTCGATTCTTTCCGTGCTCAGCAAGTGCCAGAGCGCAGCGATGAAAGTGGTCTTGCCCGCGCCCGGTAGTCCGATCACTAGTATTCGCGACGCCTTAGCCATGTGCTATCACCGAGCGAAATGCCGCCAAAGGAACAGGTCAGCCTCGCGTCCTTGGGAAGGCATTTCCGAAAGCGGGTAAGTAGGGACTGAAGTTTTTATCGGATCGCTTTTCAGCCAACCTCGAATCAAGAGGTCGAGGCCATGAGCATAGGGAAGTCCGGAGCCCTTCCGTGGACGGGAGGCTATCTCGATTACCTCGAAATTCTTGTAACGTTGACCTGCGTAGGTGACAAGCTCAGACTTCACGTAACCCAGAAACTCTATAGTGTTTTCGTCAACGACCTGCGGTTGAAGTAGGTCAAACTTGCTGATTGCAACTCGTACCGATGACGTGTGGTCCAACATACTAGCCTCAGTCAAAGAGCGGAGGAGCAACAAACCCCGCCCAAAGACCTCTTGTCGCTCCAGTTTGGAAGCTAGGCGCTTGCCATCCAGCAACAACAGAAACGCGTCCGCACGTCGGATGAACGATAACTTCTTTGCGTCCTCTGTATAGTTCGTAGCACGCTGATATGCCTCTCCGGAAACATCCGTCAACAGGATGTGGTGGTCGTTTTCATTTGCTCCCTCGTCTCGAACAACAAGATGAAAGAAACGCGGGTCTAGTCCTTTGGTAGGTTGTGTATCAGCCTCCTCTGCCTCAGATGACGTTCGAGACAGATGGCAGGCACGCTCGAATGCCAACAGCGTGTTCGATCCCTTAAATTGTAGAGACGAGAAAGGGCCTTCGCAAAACTTCTCGTAAAGACAAGCAATGAAAGTCGTTTTGCCGGCAGCCGGTTCACCGGCCAGGACTACAACTCGCGCTTCTTGTCCTCCTGTGATGCGACGTGCTTCAGCTATATCCAGTTCGTAGCCGTCTGGCAGCGGCAGCCAGTTGTCGGTAGATACGTCTTCCTCGATTTCACCACCTGCGGCGTCAATCTCATCCGCTTGTTGTTCGGGAGAACTTCCTGACTCATGCCCTCCAACTGTCGACAGAGAAACCAAATGCGGACACTGCAGTGGGTCAGCTAAGCCCTCAAGGCAAGTTCCATCTTGAGGAAAGCTACAACCTGGCTGTTGGCACGTCTTCGTAACATTCGTTATCGAGGGTTTGTCCACTGAGAGTTCCAAAATTGCCTTAACGCAAGCTCTTAACAGCAACACACTCGCGATACATCTGTATTGCCGCATCCAATGGCAAGATTGCCGACCCCGATATACCTAGCAGTTTGCGCGCCGACTCGACAGCGGTACGTGGCTCCTGAAGCTGGGAGGTCTGATGCAGGACATAGAGAATTGGGCAAAGGTCCAAAATCTTTTCATCGTACCCAAGTTGAGCCGTCCACTCTTTAGGCGCGTCTTTTGCGATGTCACTCAAGGCTGCTTTTTTTGTGCTCGACGGCCCCAATATCTTGTCCAAATATGCTCGACCGGCGCGTACTCCGGGAACAATGTTGGTTAGGTCAGCCAACTCTTTTCCCGCCAGTGCCACCGCAAATCCTACGGGTAGCTCCGTAAAACGCTTTTTCACATCACGGCTAGTTTCTCCGAAAACCCACCAGACGATATTTGACTCTTCCACTTGCACCATCGCCGCCGCGCGAACCGCCGTCAAAGAGGCTTCGGCAGCTTCGGCCACTTTGTTTATCGTCTCATTCAGAGCGCGCAGTATTTTGTCAAGCGGTTCTGCCAGTTGGGCCGCACTGTTTGTGGCACATGCTGTCTTCACGGCCTCAATCAGTTGCGCATGCTTCACTCCGGTCACCGGGGCCCAGGTCGACGATGAACGAATTGCGTCGGCGCGATCAAAAACGTACTTCTCTGTTATGGTGAGTATTTCGGGGACAATCGGTGGCTTGCGCAGTCCTGGCGCAGCGGCTGCATCTAAAATCGATGCTGCCACATCCGAGGTCTTTGAGGGCTTCATCAAGAGCGCGATTACGCTCGCACCCGCGAGGACTTGTAGTTCGATATTGTTGTCGCTAATCGGAAAAGCCGCGTCAGCTGCTTGGAATTCGGCGACGAACTCCTTCTGAATGGCGATGTTTTTCCAAGGTAGGCGCACAAAACAGCGCACGAGTTCTATAAGCTTAGGTGTGTCTATCTTCGCCGTGAAGGACTCAATTCCTTTCCAGCGGGCAACCAGCAGGTCGTTATCCGCATCGATGCTTGCTTTTCGATACCACTCGCTGAAACGAGGATGCATTTATGCTGCTCCAGAACTGCGTTTATAGGGATTATCTTTATCGGTGTCCCCGTACTCGTTTTGAACCAAGTCCCACAATTCCGCCAGTTTGTTCAACTCGGCCGCTCTATCGAAATAGCGTTTATAGAGTTCGGCGTCCCTTAAGCCTTCATCCTCATCCCGAATTAGACCGAGGTTCTGTGCGATCTTCAGCTTCGTGTGGTGCGGCAAATCCATAAATTTATAGGTCAGTTTTCGGCCAGGTCGCATTTTGCTTCCTCGGGCGGACGACACTGCAGAACCCTCTGCCGCTGAGACCTTTGGTGAAGCCGGTTGGGATTGCGTCACCGGACTCTTCCAGTCTGGCAAGGGACAATTATATTCTCGATAGTCATGTCCTTCCTCATCAAAGTCTGCCACAAATTTAGTGCTTTCCTCTTTGTATACACGCGGATAGACAACTACCTTCATGTGGCGCTTCCCCTGGGTGTCTGCTTCGATTGATATTTGAAGAAAATTGTATCGAGGCTGCCAATTAGGCTCGCGTTCATCAGGGTGCATCGCGCCAGCGGTTACACGCACGCTCTGCTCGATTGGTACGACTCTCTGGCGATGTTTATGGCCAAAAAGATGCAAGCGGGCGCGACTGCACAGCAGGTCTTCCGCACTGTCATGGTCCAAGAGCCATGTTGGGGGATGATGACACATGGCCAGGTACTCCACTCCATCCTGTCGGGTCATCTCTAGTTGGCGCTTCCCGACGACGAGCTTGTTCGACGCGTCGTTATCAGACTCGTCCGATACTATGGTCGAATTCAGCCCCCGAATCCTTAGGGTCGAGCCGTCGTTCAAAGGCCAATCCTCTTCCCAATATGGTTTCTCGGGCGAAATTTCGCAGCCATATTTCGCAGCAAAGTCGATGTATTTTTCGATCGGCCGATAAATCAACTTAGCTGCTTCAGGGTCGCTTCCCAGGTACCTTGCCAGTTTATGGTCAAGCTCACCTGCACTTTCCCTTAGATTCTTATGCGCGTCCTCGATCGATATGCTCTTCTCAACCACCTTCCGGTCAACGTCGTGATTCCCCGGTATCATCCATACATTCTCTTGGGGGCAGTTCAGTTTCTCGCAAATCCTTTTCAGCCAAGCCTGCGCGATTTTGTACTCGTCGGTCTGGCCTGAAAATGCAACGTCACCGCTAATTAAGATTCCGTGGGCACCCTTGAGCCGTTTGGCCATCTCGCTTGCATCGCGCTCCAACTCGTCTCTAAGGTCTTTGAAGGCGTCATAGGGAGTGTTCGCATTACGTCGAAAGTGAATATCAGAGAGATGCAGGAAAGTTGACGGTTCCACCGGCCACTCCATACACTTAATCAGTATTGCGAGGGCACATAATATATCTGCTTTGTAATAAAGCCAATCCCCTATCCGGAAAGAGAAACTCTTCGAGCAGTCCTTGGGCCGAAGCAAAAACGCAAGGCGAAGGAAGATGCCAGTACCGAGCGGAACCTGTACCGCTATCCATCCTCGCTCCTTCTCGTACTCTTGAACGCCCGCCGGGCGCTGGTAGGGTCGGACGTGTAAGAAAAAGGCCACGGAAAGGAGAACCGACATGGCTAAGAAGGAACACAAACCCGCGAAATCCAGCAAGCAGCTTTACGCCGAGCGTAAAGCTGCGGGGATTTGCGTTAGCTGCGCGAAGTTCAAGGCGGCGAAAGTCAGCGTGGAATGCCCAGTGTGCAAGGCAATGGCGACGGCGTACGCGGCTTGCAAGAAGGCAAAGCGAGCGTGGGACAGGAAGAACTTTTTCCGGTCGACGGCAGGCAAGGCGGCGCTGAAAGTGGTAGTGCGGATCGCCCAGTGAAGCCTTACTTCAGCGAAAAAGAGTTCGCGGCATTTGTTGCCAGGATGAGCGGGCAGGTCAAGCTGACTTGGCTTGCATTTTCCGGTGACCTGCTCAACGAGGAAGACTCAGCCGAGTTGGAACACCTGCTCGCCGAGTTTTTCCGCAGGCGCGGACACCGTAGTTTTCGCAAGCACGCCTAATCCAATCCACGCGCCGCCTTACGCGCTGCGGCTCCTGCTCTACGTACTACACGCCCGGCCAGAAATTTCTGGCTATGATAGACGATATCGTCAGCGGCGTTGTGGAGACGAGCGAGCAGTTGGCGAATATGCGGTGGCTTGATTCCAAGCTCCTGTGCTACCGTGACCGAGTCCCATCCCATTCTGAAATAATTGTAAACGACGGCAGCGGCGACCGACGCATTGCCCCGGCGAGCCATGAGTATCTGACTGTCTAAGTTCCCGATCTGAATCTCGAGCTTGGAACGCTTCTCTTCCGGTTCGGTCTTATAGCGTTCAAGCAGACCTCTCAGCTTGATATGGTAGCTGGCTGCATACTTCAGCTCCGTTTGGCGAATTCGTTGAAGGCGTTGCTCGTCAGTGATAACGGCGGGGTCTTTGCGCAGGTAGAATCGACGCTCGCAAAATTTGAGGATGACATTGCGTAACTCAACATCGCGCACGGCCCACGATGGCATCGGGAGTCTGCGCTCCTGTGTTCGCTCACGGCGCATGACGTGCATTCTGCCGTAGTCTGAAAACGCGATTCCTGTCTCGCCGGAAACAGCTTTTTGGCGACGACCTGCAAATTGTGTTTTGTCGAAACGCGGTTGCTGCCACATCACAACGATCGGACGGGGTTACGGGAGATAGAAAGAGCCGCCTGAAAACTAGCGCGGCTCTCTCGGGGAGTTGTGTTGAAGCTCTTCTTACGAGTGTTGCTGAAGGACGTTCAGCGGCTTGGTGGCGGAGACAAGGTTCGCGTCAACGCGCATGTTGGAAATGAATCCAACCTGGCCGTTCACAGCGTACAGCTCAACGAGACGCTGCATGCTCATGCCCTTCACCTTGCGAATTACGTATTGCTTGAAGTCGCCGAACACGACGGTCGTGTTGGACGGAGCGACTTGCGGCATCGACTGGTTGATGACATACGGAAAGCCGTTCAACGTATCCGGCTCGCCCACGCCAATTCCGGCAACCCACAAGGGGCGACCAAATTTGTCGAGGATTTTCTTCAACTGTCCCAACGTCTTGTCGTGGAACATATACTTCGCGTTCCGACGGTAAGAAGGGTCAACGCTGTGTTCGAGGTCAATGAGGTCGGCATAACCGATGCTGTTCGCGCCGGTTTCGGTTCCGCCGGAGTTCGCAGACGAACCCGCAGCAGTCACCGGGGTTGCACCCGACGCAGCGATGGCGGTCAGCAAGCCCGTGGGCTGTCCGGAGCCAGTGCCGTTCGTCAGGTAGCCTTCCAAGCCGCGGCCGTAGCGGATGCCGAAGCGTTCCGCGAGCCAGCCCTCGATGTCGATGGCGGAGTCCTGCAGCAGCTCAATCGACGCCTTGACGACGCCGCTCGAAAGCTTGTAGGACGCGAGTTTCACGTGATTTGCGGTCACGTCGGACTCATTGATGGTGTTCGCTTCGTCAACGACGACAGCACTGTTCGAGGTGTCGTCGCTAACAGGGAACGGGAGGGGTTGTCCGGTCGCGGTCTCAACCACTGTGCAGGTGCCGTCCTTCAACAGGTCGGCGTACCACTTCGTGGCGTCTTCGATGCGGTCGACGAAACCAGTAGGCACTAGAAAGCCAAGTCCCGTATAAGTACCGATGTGATTGAGCATCGGAGCTCCTTCCGCGACGTCTCGGTACTCAACCATCGACTTGCGCTGCTCGGTGCTCAGACCGTCAAAACCACGGCGGATGAACGATTGGAAAGCAATCGCACGCTCGGCGCGCTTCGGGTCATCGTAGCTTCTGGAAACGTAGGTGCCGGGGTTTTCGGCTTGCTTGATTTGGTTGCCGAGTGACTCGATCTCGCTGAGGATACGGTCAACCGACATACGGACTTCTGCGGTCTGTTCTCTGGCGAGCAGGGTGACCATTTGCGCATGCGCGCGGGTCCGCTGTTCGCGTAATGCTTTTGCTTCGTTGCGATTCATTTTCTTACCTTCGATTGGATTTGCGCGCGGTTGAGCCGCCGCATTGGTGTTCCAAGGTTGGCGAACGCCCTGACGCGCCTTGCGCAGTCCAAACGCCCACCAAGAAAATCGTTAAGCCGAGTAGGATTTCAGCTCGGGTAGAAACAGAACCCGTAAGAAAGTCTCCGGGCGCTTGTCGATGCGACCGCGATGTTCCACACATCCGTAGTGCTTTACGACGGGTCCCGGCGACAGGGCGAGCGTCTTACATTCCGGGCACCAATGCCGAAGTTCTATGAAACTCCCATCGTGGCGAACGAGCTTGAAGAATCCAGTCGGGAACTGTTCGCGAATCTGCTTCTCTTGCTGTGCGTTTTCGCGAACGAGCCGACGTTCAAGTTGCTCGCCTTGCGCCTCTATGTTGAGGTCTTCCGAGCTGCGAAAGTTCCGGGCGGCTATGCGCATGCTCTCGAAGATTTTCATTGGCTCACCGCTCCGCAGTTAGGTTCCCAGCGTTGGCAGTAGCAGAAGGCGTTGGTGCAATTCGGCGGGTGACCGGGCGGGCGAAAGGTCGGCACGCAATCGTCATCGTCAAACCGGGTGACGACTGGAGCGGGCTTGGCGACCACGACCGGCTCAGGCTTGGTCACCGGAGCAGGCGTCCTATACCTGAGCTGATGGAGCGGACGTAGCATTGAGGGTCTGTTCCGTTTCAAAGGCTTTGAGGAGACGCCCGGCGTCGGCTTTCAACGTGTCCAGCTTCTGACGTTGCTCTTCGGTCGGCATGAAATAATCTTCGGCGCGCTTCTCGAATTCGACTTCCAGCGAGCGGACTTCGGCGGCCACGACTTCGTAGCGGGCTTTCAACGTTTCGGCAATCGCGGACAGCGGCTTAACGCGCATCGGTTTCCCTCGCAAAACATCTCGGTTCCCGTTACGGGTTCAAATCGTGCGTGGAGGCGCGGAAGTTTCTTCGCAGGCATAAGTTTCCACACGAATCCAAATCCCGGAAACGTGTCTGTGCCTAGCAGCGGTCCGTGGCGACTGTTGACGCTGAAATCGATGACCCCATACCCCGGTGGCTCGATGATTTGTTGAAACGAAAGAGACTATCTTCAAGTGAGCGTGGAGGGCTGCGACGAAGGGCTTACAGGCGAGCTATTCGCCAAGGCTCTGGCACAGTTACACAATTTGGACTGGGAACAGGGCTAAACGATTGGCGAACGAGCGGAAAATGGGGTGGAACGATAGGTTTATCGAGCTGTTTGGATCGCTTAGGAGCAGGACTGTTGTTGCGGCCTTACATTCAAACCGTAGCACCTTTCGAACGATTGCACGATTCGCAAAGGAGTTGGACGTTGCGTTCTGTGCTACTGCCTCCAGCGATTATCGGAATGATGTGATCGAACTCCAGTCGCTCGCGCGAACCGCACTTAACACACTGACCTTTGTCTCGCTGCCACACAAATAGCCGAACGCTTTCGGGGATCGGCTCCCGCTCCACGCCCTCTAATTTTGTGAGGTTTTCGAGAGCCTCTACCTCGCGTCGTACTTTCTCGTAATTTCGTTCGTGGCGCAGCACGTATTGTTTGACCAGAAGGACATCTGTCTCTCGGTCACGAAGCTCTTCTGGTTCGGTCGATTCCACCCCCAGAACTCTCTCCCGGAAAGCCCACCACAGGGCAAGGAGAGCCTGCGGCTCACAGCGTTGTCGCTCCAGAAACTCTCGAGCTGCCTGCTGATACTTCGGATCGGCGTGAAGAGCCTGCTTATAGACGTAACACGCACTACGCCATTCTGTTCTTTTCGCATCCTCTCGATATTCCTCTTCGGTAATGTTTGGAAAAGCCCCGAGGCAAGGCCATTCATAAGCATCAGGAAGGGCTTCTAGCAAATATGTCCTCTGATACCCCTGGCCCTTATCAGCCCTCTCCCTGAGCCGGTCCAACCTACGCGCGCTACCTGTGTACTTCCGCACCAAATCAATTCGTTCCATTGGCACATACAACCGCGCGTCTTCGGCGAATTTCAAGAGGAGAAATTCACACTGCTTGCCTTCGGACGCAAGTTGCCTCAGCCCCTCATACCGAGCCACACCATGGTCAGCATGAACTACGAAGTTCCCAACAGTGAGTTTGCTAAGGTGGTCCACCAGCACTGGTCCTTTCGGCCTCTCCATTGCGTTGTAGAGAATCGATGCCGAAACGTCAGGTGGCTGATTCAGCGAAATCGAATATTGAAGGCCATCCTCTTCTGAGAAACGCAGCTTACCGAGCATTCTGATCTTCACGCTGGACACTTGTTCGCCTCACTACGGTACGACAGACGCTCTGAACCCCAATGTCGCACGGGCCAAGGTGCAAAATCGTTTGGCAAAGTTTAGCACACCACTTTTTTGGGCGTCCCGCCCCTTGCGGCGTAGTCTGTGCGGGTGACTTCAACTCAACGGGTAGTAACCGGACTCTTGTTCCTAGTGCTCACCGTTTCCGTATAGTTGGTGATCGGAATCAGAACCATCTTACGCGGAATGGCTTTGGCGGGATGCGCGGCTTGCCGTTCAAGTCACGCAGCTCGCAGAACCGCTCATAGATTTTCTCTGGCACGCGCTCTCGGCGACCACAGTGAAGGAGACCAGCGTTCAGCGCTGGTTTCTCAACGATAACCTGATTCCCGCAAGCAGGGCAGAATGCCTCAATGTATGCATTCCGCCCTTGGCCTCGAATTGTCCACTCTGTTCCCATAAAGAAAATCCGCCGTAGGATGCTCATCAGTCGTTTGCTGTGAAAGCCCACGGAAAGTGACGCACGTTCCCGTTGGCAGTAGTCTTCTCATGCCGCTGTTGCCTGCGAAGAAACTTCGAGTTCGCAATCCAACTTATCGAGTTTCAAATAGTTGCAAGCTTGGCAAAGACATCGGCAATTTTTGGCGGCATGCTCCCCGCCCCGTACAATGGGGACCACATGGTCCAAAGTAGGAGAAGCACGCTGCTCTTTCCCCATCAAACTCTCGGGCGTCGGCTTTCCGCAGCGCTTGCATCGCCAGCCATCCCGGATGAAAATATCGCGCGGGTCAATAATATCAACGATCATCGCTCCCCTTGCGAGCGCTTTCATCGCTGCATATCGCGCAGAACCATTGGGGAATTTCAGCCGTTTGAAAAACTCATGCTGCTCGGGCGTTAGCGTATATTTCGCCATTGTCGCATCTCCTGCACCGTGTTACTCCTTCGCCAGCTCCTAAACCCCGGCGTTGACCCGTTTCCGTTAGCTGGCGATAGGCGCCACACCGCGCCCCGGAGCCGCCCGGCGCGGGGCCAGACCTGTTGGCGACGAAGCTGGATGCTTTGATCGTTCACGTAAGCGAACGGTTTCCGTTCAGCGTTGGGGTCGTCCCGTGGAGTAGGGGTCGTTCCCAACGCGAAGCGCATGGTCGGGGGTTTTCTCTTGGGGGTTTAGCGAAGCGAAAAAGTAATCCAGCTCACGGCGATATAGCCGGTATCATACCTACTCACTATCTAACCCTCCTCCAACCCAGACAAACCTATGTCCTGTGTCAGGACCGTAAAAATACTGTCCTGACCCAGTACGCAATCCTGTCCTGACCCAGTATCGGGCACCCTGTCCTGACCCAGTATTTCCTACCATTTTTTGGCGAGCATTATTGTTTGTTGATTTCGGCTAGCCGCGCTTCTTCTTTAAGGAATTTGTAGACCCGCCAGAAGCAATGCTTTGGCGCAGTTTCGCCCCATTCGCCGCGGGCTTTCTTCGCCTGCGCGGCTGCTACTTCGGTTTTGAACAGTTCCAAAAAGCGTACGTCGGTCGTGAACTTCCGCATGCCAATCAAGAAGTTTTGGCGGACCATGAACTTCCCGGCTGCGGCTGCGTAGAGATGACCAACGAACGGGTCTACGTCGACTTGCCAACTGAGCAGGGCGCGCTCGCTGCATTTGCCGGGGTGTTCTTGCTCCCAGTAGTCGTGCGGAACGTACCAGTATTTCCGACCATCGCGGTCATAGCGCAGCCAGCCCATCTTTGTCAGGTTCGCAAAGACCCGGCGGGTCGTCTCGTAATCGGCGTCGAAGAAAGCGGCGCAGCGTTTGATGGAGGAGAAGTAGGGGTTGGTTCCGCCAGCGGTCAACCCGCCGATGAAATCATAGACTGCGAGGTAAAGTCCGCTCTTGCGGAGATGCCATGCAGCGCAACATTTGAAGGGCTTGTGTTCAGGAAAGGCGGGCTTCCACGTCGTCATTACGCTCCTATCTGTTTGGGATACGGCGCGTTCCAGAACTTCGTTGAGCAGTAGGAGCTGCTCGGAAGTAACGAACGCGCCGCATTAGGTAGCGTTGACGGACAGCATGACTCGCTGGCGGCGAGTCAATTCGGCTTAGTGTCGGTGTCCCCGAAGGGGAATCAGACCAGATAGTCCACCTACTGTTGCCGATGCATTCCGATTCGCGCTACTTTCCCAATTCGCGACGCTGCCAAACGTCGGGCGCTTTATATTTAACGGAGCTAGCGCTCGCTCCAAATCCTTACAAGGTCTGTTACACGGCTTCGCGCACGGATCGCGGACACACGATCACGCAAAACGCAATTCGACTGCGATTCGTTTGTTTGGGAATTGCTCGGAAGGACTATCCGGTGAGCCGTTTCCCTAGCATCTCACCGTCAAAACATAGTTTACATTCTCGATATCACAAAAATCAACCATGAACAAAATCACGAATCTCCCTCGCCTGTGACTTTTTGAGGGCTTGCTTCTCCAAACCGGTCTTACACCGTTCTGCGACCTCCTTGCCCTTATCTGTCTCCCAGTTGACGCTGGCCATCCCGTTGCTCATCAACCAGATAACGAAGTGTTCTACGTCCTTTTGCCCGTGGACTGGCTTTTCAGTAGTGTACAAGCGGTCCAAAACCTCTGAGTTTTCTCGGTTAAACGTGACCTTCACGTCACGACAAATTGACCCCGGTCCACGGTCATCGTCCGAGTCTTTTTTATGGTCAAATGCACCCTTTAACCATAGCTCTCTCCTCCAGCCCTCTGCCTCCATCTTGTGATCATCGTGAATCTTGTCCCGGAGGCCTTTGACTGACAATATACGACCGTCCCCCAGCGCGCACTCATTCAGGTACTTTTCCTGCACTTCTACTGAGAACTTCCGAACCTCTGCATGATGAGACCAGTATAAATTGTCTCGACGTCGAGACTTTTTTGGGAACTCCTTAGCAATACCCATGTAGTTCTTCAGCGTGGCCCACGGTTTTGGCCAGAGAAGTACGGCCAGCTCGCGAACTTCCTTCATACTCCCCCACTTCTTACCTCCCCGCTTCTTACTTACCTGCTCCTTACCTGCCAACAGCCAATCGCCAATAAACCAGTTGAGGTCGCTGATATAGCGGTCCCCTTTACCCTGCGTCCGGCTAGCCTTGACGCCACTAGCGCGCCATTGGTCGAAGTCCATGGCCGGCCACATTTTTTCTAGTTCTTTTGTCTCAAAAAACTTGCCCTGTTCTTCCATGTTTCCAAGTATACGATCGCGACCGTCGCGACAGTTTTTTCGCGGAATTTTGCGTCGCCAATCGGTAAAGTCTTGAAGACTCTTCACGACGAAATTATAATTGTGGATACTGGAAGGACAGCACACCCACGCGCTGGCGGGTGCAGAAGGGCGTCCAAGGTTCCAGCAGCGCGACCCACCTAACGGTTTTAGCAAGCCTGCAAACGCGGGAATGCAGCCGAATCCAAACAGGATTCGTGTGCCCGTGTCCGAGCAAATCGAAACCGTTGTACCTGCAAGCTCGCCCATATACCCTGTAACCGCAACACCGCTAACAGGACGGAAAGGTCCTGTGCCAAAAAGGCGGTATCAGGAAGGACTGTTCAAAAAGGAGAATGGGCATTACTACTCCTTTTTCTATCGTGATAGAGCAATGCCGGGCGGCACTACCCGCTCAGTCTTCTCGAGAATTGACCTTGGGAAGGTGGGCGAGATTTCAGAGCTGTCCGCACGGCGTGAACACGACCGACTCCGTCAGCAAATCAACCGAGAACGCGGTTCGGTCCCGACCGCGCCGAAGGGCGAAACGTTTGAGGAAGTCGCCAAAACGTACATGAAAGATATCGCACCACAACTGTCAATCTCAACCGTGCGCCAGAGGGAATCCCATCTCAACGCACATCTATTGCCCCGATTCGGGTCGATGGCGCTCATGGGCATCGATATTCCGACACTCCAGCGATTCGTAACCGAACTTTCCGGCTCCGCGGAGCGGAAGACCGTCCTCAACCTGCTCGGCACCATGAATGCCGTCCTTGCGTACGCAAAGAAATGCGGCATTCGAGTACCGGATATTCCGGCTGGTTCGCTAACAATCGCGGGCGACCGCGATGGATGCGAAGCCGTTTACTTCAAGCTGGCGGACGTTCAACGCATTCTCAAGCTCGCACGGGAGCCGTACCGCACCATATTCACTCTCGCCGCTGTAACCGGGCTTCGCGCAGGCGAACTGCTCGGTCTCACCGTGGCGGACGTGGATTTCGAGCGGCTAATGATTTGTCCACGCAAACAGGCCGACGACCGGACTCGCGAACTACGCGAGTTAAAAACCAAGAGGTCGCGGACGCCTGTTCCAATCACCCCGGAGACGGCAACCGTCATTCGCGCCTACCTGCAAAACCACTGGAAGAAAAATCCGCAGGGTCTCCTGTTCCCCAACAGGAGAGGTCGCCCCTGCAAACGGGCGAACGTTGTAAAGTTCGGGCTGTGGCCGGTTCTCAAGCAGCTGGGCATCTCGACCCACAAAGCGGGCTTACACGCATTCCGACACGGGCTAGGCACGGCGCTGGCTAACAGCGGAGCCTCGCCAGCTATCGTTCAACGAACTTTGCGGCATACGGACATCAAAACCACATTGCGATTCTACGTTCATGCGGATGCTGATGTTCAGCGCCAAGCGCTGGCACACGTCCAATCACTACAAAATGGGTAATCACTACAAAAAATCGAGGTTAAGTTCTTTCGTATGTGGAAGTCTTGGTAGGGGCGGTGGGGATCGAACCCACGACCTTCGGCTTAAAAGGCCGCTGCTCTACCACTGAGCTACGCCCCTGGCTCTTTGTAACATCTTACATGCAAAAGATTTAGCGCGCATCACGCGTTCAGGTAACTGGTACTGAAAGATTGCGGTGGCAAAGTCGGTGTCAGTTCGTAGTTGGCTTGTCTAGACCCGAAGTGACAGGTTCAGGCATATAAAACTTTATACGATCTGACATGTTGGCACGTTAAGGAAGTTGCTGACACACTCGGGCTTGAGTTGCAGCATCGGCCCGTAAGTCCGATGCTTCTTGATGGCAAACGCGGCAAGCATCAGAATTATGCGGCTTCCGCTACGTAATAGTGTCTTTATGCTGCGAACGAGAGCCACGATGGCGTAACTGGTTTTACGAAACTGGAGAGGACGATGGGAATCGGACCGCGGTCCGAAGCTTGGGCAGCGTCTGTTCTACCACTGAACTATGCCCATTCGCTGAGAGATGGAACTAACCCTTCGGTTCACTGCCTAAGAGTCGCAGGTTCCAGGCACCGGAAGTCGTTGTTGGTCAGTTTGCGGGGGCGTAGTTCAACTGGTTAGAACGCCTGTCCTGTTACGCCCGAGGTCGCGGGTTTGAGTCCTGCGGTTCCGGCCATTCTTTCCGCGGTCGCCGGACCTTCGCTCCTGATCATGGTTTGCTATCGGCTGAGGAAAAGTTTTCATCTGTAATATGGGCAGCTTTTTTGGCGAAATCGTACGTAGCTTTGAGATTCCCTCCAAAAAAGCGGACCTTTCCGTTTGCATCCCGCTCAAACAGCGTGTTTCTGTCCGGGCTCGTGAACCGACAATGAACGCTGACAGACGTTGCGCCGGCAACGGTTGTTACCTGCCGAGCCCTTTCGCTTCCCGCCTTAAAGCCTCGAACGGTGCTGTGGAGAACAACGAGAACGCCGACACTCGTGACGTTGCGGTCGCCGTCGCGAAAGACATGCTGAAACTTTCCGTGCTTCTCTAGTTGGCGAATGAGGTTCTCGTAGAGTGCAACCTGGAATTCGGCAGGCAGCTTGATTTCGTCCGATTGGATCATCTCGACTTGGATCGCTGACGCCTTGATCTTCTCGGATTGGTGTTCCTGGGATAGCGCAGGTTTTTCTTCCTTGTTTGGCGAATTATTGGAGGAAGCGGGAACTGCGCTTGGTTCTCTCGTATGGGCCCCTTGTGCTAGAAGCTCCGATTTGATCAGCTCGGAGTTGCCGACCGGCATCGTGAAGATCGCGCCGTGCAGTCCACCGTCGACATCGCGATACTGAATCGTGAGCGTATCGATTTTCTTGCGGAACAGACTGAGGAAGCGGCCGCCGCCGTAAGGTGCGGCCATACTCATCATTCCAATTGTCTTGCCGACTGCCTTTTCACTATCAGCGCCGGTGACGACGTCTTGAATCGAAGAGACGCTTACGTCGGCATTTGCTTTGCCGCGGACAAAATGCAGATTTCCGTTCTCAACCTTCAGGGTTCCTTTTGCATTTTCTTTGACGCCTGTGAGGCCGATAAGCTGGATCGCTTTAACAAGTCCTGAGGCCTCTTGCGCGTTACAGACAGAAATCCCGAGCCCGAAAAAAAACAGAGAAAAAGCAACAAGATCTCTCATGCGTCTTTGTGTCATTTGTTTCTCCTTGATCATGTAAATCCAATTCGTATCAACGGACGTGGACCAGTGTCAGAGAAACGTCACCGGTCGGCGGGCCCTTCCGCCAGGTAGCAACGCCATCGAGCCGCGTGAAGGTTTCTTCCGGAGCGAGTTCTGGGACCTGGCGGGGATCACCTGGCTCGCCGTACGCCTTCAGATTTACCTCGTGCGCCTTCTCGTCGTAGATGCCGACCCCCATGACATAGAAATTCACCACGGCGCGCAACTCGCGTGCGAGAAGCCTGAAGAGTTCCTCCGAAGAGCGAATTGAAATGAGGGTTTGCGAAACGCGCAGGAGCGCTTCATATCGCTTAGTTACCGTCGTCTCGGCCGCTCTTTGAACCGTTCCGCTCATCACTCTCCGGTGGCGCCAACATAGCTGATGTTCAATGTTTGAATACTGTCGCTGGTTGAGCGAATTTCGTGGGCGCGTCAACAAGATACACCCGCGCGGTCGCCGACGTCACCCAGCAGCAAGGAACCTATTGCATCGTCAGCCCCCTAGAGCCAAAGGTAGCGGCTCATCTGGCTAACAAAACAGGAGCGTGTCAACCGTCCGCGTCGCGGCACTGAAATTGGCTGTCGTGCACCAGTTGATCTCCAGTTCACGGTTGGAGGATATTTGGCTGGAAACTCGCGGCTCAGTGGTGAGCGTGCGATGCAGCTTCTTCAATCAGAGCTGCAACCTCCTTCGGCCTCGGGCATGTTGTGCTACTAATCTTCCAGGGTTGGCAGCGTCTTCAGTACTTCCGACGCATTTGGCCGACCGACCACGGCGTCGTCTTTGCGGATTTTCCCGTCGCGGAAAATGAGCACGCGTTTGGCGAATTGTGCGATGTCATGCTCGTGCGTAACCAGCACAATCGTCAGGCCCTTATCATTCAAGTTCTGGAATATATCCATGATTTCGACGGACGTACGGCTATCGAGGTTGCCGGTCGGCTCGTCGGCCAGCAAAATCGACGGCCGGTTTACCAGAGCGCGTGCCACTGCAACACGTTGCTGCTGACCTCCCGACATCTGCGAAGGAAAATGATGCGCGCGATCCGCCAGCCCGACCATCGCCAGCGCTTCCGAGGCGCGGCGCCTCCGTTCGTCGTTATCGATTCTCGTGTACAGCGTCGGCAGCTCCGTGTTTTCCAGCGCCGTGGTGCGCGCCAGCAAATTAAATCCTTGAAACACGAACCCAATCTTCTGATTGCGAATCAGCGCCAGTGCCTTCTTGTCGTGCCGCGAAACGTCCGTTCCTTCAAGCAAATAGTGTCCCGAGCTTGGCTTATCCAGGCATCCCAAAATATTCATGAACGTCGACTTCCCACTGCCGCTCGCGCCCATGATGGCCACAAACTCACCACGCGCAATTTCCACGCTCACACCGCGCAATGCGTGCACTCGCGTCTCGCCCAATTCGTAATACTTGTGAACGTCTTCGATCTGGATGACACACGTTTCAGCAGGAATTGGCGGTGCTTCGATTGGCTTCGCGGCAGGAGTCAAGTCCATGTCCAAGTTGTGCCTTGCGCGCCGGTCGCTAACGCCGGAATGCGCCGGGACCCTGTGCCTTTGACGCCACGGACCGGATCACCACATCATCTCCCGGCTTCAGCTCGCCTTTAAGAACGGCCCGCACTTCCGTGTATGCATGGTCTGTGATTCCAATGGAAATCTTGACCGGCTCCAGCGTGTTATCGAGATGGAGTTTCCACACCACCGCGCTGTCTGCTTTGGGCGACCGAGCGGCGCCCGGAGCAGCCTGCGTCGCGCTCGCGGCTCCCGCAGTATCGGCGGCGCTGCGCTCGCCTCCCTCGATTCCGTATTGCTTGTAAATCTCAAGAATCTGTTCCGGCGCCATGGGAGGCTTGTAACGCAGGGCGGTGTTCGGCACCTTCACCACGTTCTGCACCGTGTCCACCGGAATCGTGACGTATGCCGTCATTCCCGGAAAAAGCTTCAGGTCCGGATTCGCGAATTCAATGATGGTGTCGTAAGTCACCACGCTTTGCACCATGGTCGCATTCATGCGCACCTGGTTGACCACTCCACGAAACGTGTCCTTTGGGAAAGCGTCCACTTTGAACCTCACTGGCTTCCCTACTTTGATGTTGCCCACGTCGGACTCGTCCGTTTTCGCGTACACCCACATTTTCGTGAGGTCCTGCGCAATTGTGAAAATCGTCGGCGCTTGCAAGGATGCCGCGACGGTTTGTCCCACATCCACATTGCGCGCCACCACCGTGCCGTCTATCGGCGAGCGAATCACTGTGTAATTAAGGTTGGTCTGCGCCACGGTAACCGCCGCGGCCTTTTGCGTCACTTGCGCTTCGGCTTGCGTGACGTTGGCGACCGCTCCATTCACGGCCGCAGTCGCGGAGTCAAAATTCGCTTTCGCCAGGTCTAGTTGTTGCTCGCTCATGACGCCTTCTTTGGAGAGAGCAACGGTTCGGGCGTAGTCTGCCCTAGTTTGCACGGCGCTGGCTTTCGCCTTTTCCAGGTTCGCTCTCGCCGCCGCCAGATTGGCCTTGGCATTCTCCAGATCCGCGGTTGCTTGCAGCAGTGCGCCCTGGAACAGCGCGGGATCGATAAGCGCTACGACATCGCCTTTATGAACTCGAGAGTTGAAATCGACGTTGAGCTTCGCGATCGTTCCCGATACCTGGGAGCCAACCTGCACCATAATGACGGCATTAATCGTTCCGGTAGCCTCCACGACGTCGTCGATGTCGCCTCGTTCTACTTTCGCGGTAAAGTGCTGCACCGCTCCGCCGCGATTCAGGCCAAATGCCGCGAACAGGGCAATCACCGCTGCCAAGCCGACCAGAATCAACCATTTATTTTTTGTCTTCATTCAGTTTTAGAGAGCATCAGCACGATGCTCATTCGTATCGCAAAGCTTCGATAGGGTCGAGCAGCGATGCCTTGCGTGCCGGGTAATAGCCGAAAAATACGCCCACTGCGATCGCGAAGAACGCCGCTACCGCGACGGATTCAAGCGACATCTCCGTCTGCCAGTGCAGCGTCTGCCCCACCAGGTACGATCCCAGGATTCCAAAGAGCACTCCAGCGACGCCGCCCACCAGACTGAGCATGATCGCTTCGCCCAGGAATTGAAGCTGGATAGCTTCTTCCGTGGCGCCCACCGCCACGCGGACTCCGATCTCGCGCGTGCGCTCCGTAACGGAAACCAGCATGACGTTCATGATTCCGATCCCTCCGACGATCAGGGAGACGGAGGCAATCGCAATCAATAAAATCGTCAACGTCTTGCTGGCATCGAGTTGCGCCTGAATGATGTCTTCGGGATTGCGAATATTGAAATCGTCTTCCTCTTCAGGGCGCAGATGGTGACGGTCGCGAAGCACCGCCGTGGCCTCTTGCCCGGCCATCTTGACTGCGCCCTGCGAAACGGCGGAGCACAAAATATCGTCAAGCCAGGTAATCCCCTTCAGCTTCTTCTGCGCCATGGTGTAAGGGAGGATTATTGTGTCGTCTTGGTCCCTGCCGTCCAGGGACAGCCCTTTGGGATGAAGCGTGGCCACTACTTTGCACGGAAGATTATTGACGCGAATCACTTTCCCGATGGGATCTTCCACACCAAAAAGCTGTTCGCGCACCGTGCGCCCAATCGTGCAAACGTCGGCCGCGCGGTCCACGTCGTCTTGCGAGAAGATCGCGCCCTGATCCACGTACCAGCGCTTAATGTCAAAGTACTCGGGGGAAACTCCGCGGTACGAGGTGTGCCAATTCTGATTGCCATAGACGACCTGTACAGGATCGTCCACATTGGGCGAAACGCTCTTGATCAGCGAAACCTGATTCTTGATCGCGACCGCATCCGCCATGACCAGCGTCTTCGTGTCGTGCGTCCCCGTACGCACGCCATTAACGGCGCGTCCCCCGGCCTCAACCCAGACAAAGTTGTCGCCAAGATTATTGAGCTGCTGCTCGACGCGCGCCTGGCCGGCTTTGCCAATAGACACCACGCAGATCACCGCGGCAATGCCGATGGTGATACCCAGGACTGTCAAGACGCTGCGCATCTTGTTGCGCAGCAGCGCCACTAGGGCAGATCGCAGCAAAGCTGTGCGATTCACGAATTTCTTTCTCCCTCAGGCTATTCTTGCCGACCAGACCTAAATGCTGGATAAACGCCTGCGCGGCAGAAAATCTCAGGACGCTTCAACGGGAAGTGACCGCGGACGCTTGCGCTTCCACTCATAATCCTTGCGCAGGCGGGATTGGTGCTTCTTCACCTGCACCTCAAGCTCGGTGAATGCCTCCTTGCAGGCAGCCCGTACGTTGTCGCCAACTCCCGTGGCGTGCAGCGTGCCAGTGGGCAAGGAAAGATTCAGGGAAAACGAGTGCTGCTGGTTGTGCGGATTCTTTGAAAAAACTCCGTGGAGCTGCACCAGGTCCGGTTCATAGCTTTTGAGCAACTTCGACAGTTTCTCGACATGGCGTTCGTTTTGCTTTTCGACGGCTTCGTGCGCATCCACATGCTTGTAACTGATGGAAAGTTTCATGTATGCACCTGTAGGAGTGTTTGCTGGAGGGGACAACGGCGACGCAGATAGTCTTTCCGCACCGCATTGCAAGCAAAGCATAGCAACTCGCGCTCCCCGCGGCAATCGGGTGAATCGCCGTGGCCGGTGCGTTGACTTCGCTGTGCGTTGACACGTTGCCACCCGCCCTTCTACTCTGCACTCCGGCCATGGCAAAGATTCGCATTGGGCCAGCGGGGTGGTCGTATTCGGATTGGGCCGGGTTTGTGTATCCGACGCCGCGACCGAAGGGTTTCCACGAAGCTGCGTACCTGGCGCAGTTTTTTGACACCATCGAGATTAACACTTCTTTCTACCAACCATTGAACCCAGAGCACGCCAGGCAGTGGCTCGATCGCGTCTCCGCCAATCCGCGTTTTGTGTTCACCGCAAAACTGTGGCAGAAATTCACGCATGACCCAAGGGCCAGCGCCGAGGATGAACGCGCAGTGCGCGCCGGCTTCGATGTATTGCACAAGGCCGGCAAGCTGGGAGCGGTATTGCTGCAGTTTCCTTTCGCATTTCACCGCACCGCGGAAACGACCGCGTATCTTAGCGCGGTTCTGAAACGCTTCGCCGATTACCCGCTGGCGGTGGAGGTGCGCCATGCGACCTGGAACGGTCCTGAGGTTTTCGCGCTGCTGCGCGAGCATCACGCGGCATTCTGCAACATCGATCAGCCGGTGATCGGCCGCTCGCTGGAGCCTTCGGAACAAATCACTTCCCCGATTGGCTACGTCCGCTTGCACGGGCGCCGCTACGACACCTGGTTCAGCGACGACCCGGGCATTCCGCCGCACGAGCGTTACAACTATCTTTACTCCGCTGCGGAGCTGACGCCCTGGGCCGGTCGCATCAAGGCCGTCGCGGAACAAACGCGCAACACTTTTGTCATCACCAACAACCACTACCTCGGCAAAGCCGTAGTCAACGCGCTAGAACTCATCAGCATGCTCAAGTCCAG
>Ga0307475_10000393_pt1 | contig 26396 bp, 40 predicted proteins | sample atmos_gasesECM1C_FD_203317 | JGI IMG/M metagenome (GOLD analysis project Ga0307475, IMG submission 203317) | Hardwood forest soil microbial communities from Morgan-Monroe State Forest, Indiana, United States - atmos_gasesECM1C_515 | ecosystem: Environmental > Terrestrial > Soil > Temperate... | reverse complement strand
CGCAGCGATGCAATCCGCTTTATAGAAGCGATGCGAGACGTTCTTGGCGGGGCCTGCAACTTTGACGACGTGCTTGTGACTGAGCATCAATGGGGCTGAGCGGCCCAGCGCGGCTGAGAGACTTTTAGGGCTTGAAGGGCGCGAGAAAAAGGCTTGACTTTTAGAGGAAAGGATTTAACATGGTGCTAGCTTCCGAGGCGTTGGGCGTTGGGGCGGCTCCCGGTAAGATTGCCTTCGCCGGTTGTCGCCAGGACCGCCTTCACCCCAATTCCTCAGCTAGAAAGACGACCGGCGAAATTGCTGAAAAATCTTTCGACTTTCAACTGGCTGAAAACTGTTTTCCATCTTTACGCTGCGACAAGGCAATGGGAGCGGAGACTCGAGGTCTGGTGGTCTGCCTTGAAACCCGGACTCTCCGCTATTGCCGTCCAGCCGACCTGCAACTTCCGAGCGGTCGCCTTAAACTGCCCGTCTGCCAAAGTGCAGATAAGCGCTCATCCGGCGATTCACGTACCACCAATGACGCACGTGAACGAATTGAGCGGCGGGAAGGTTGCGCCAGAGTTCGACATAACTTTCAAGCGGTTTCCAATTCACATCTTGCTGGTGCTGGCTTTAAATCATCGCTGGCGCTAACTGACTTTGTAACGCTTAGGGGCTCTGCCCCTCGCACCCCGAAGTCAAAAGCAGGAGAAGAGGGACCGGGAAAGAAAAGGCGTCCTATTGAGTAAAGAGCTTGAAATCGTGATTCCATGCGAGCCAGGAAAGATTGGCGAGCATTTAAAGGGCCCGATTTATGTTTATGATGGCAAGGATTCGATGAATGCTTACAAGTGTCCGCACTGTGGACAAACAGGGCCCCGGCGCAAGCCAATGGAACGGCACATGGGGCTTGTAATGAATATTCCTGCTGGCTGCAGAATTCTAAAAGCAGAAGATCAGCGAAGGCGAGATGAACTCAAAAAGTATTTTGATGAAACGCGCGAAGCGGTAACCGAGAATTTGAGTGATGCGCTTTGGATGCTGCGGGAGCAAGCAAAAATAAATGCACAACGTGAAGATTGAATTTGACGAGCGTTTCATGGCTAGGCCCTGGGGTGTAATTTGCACATGCGGATTCAGGGGAGCTTGTCTCGACAAAGAAGAAGCGGAAAGGGTGAAAGCAAATCATGAGCAAATTGAGACCAGAATGCATGACGTACCACGGTGATGAGAAGGCGCTGCCGGATGACACGGCACTCTTTCTGATACGTGATGCCGTAGCAAGGCGCGGTAGCCTGATTTATGGGAGGCTGCATGATGGCAAAGGAGAACACTGTGCCATTGGAGCGTTTTGGGCTGACAATCCTGACAGGGTCCTGAATTCTTCTTTGATTGACGAAGTTGCTGCCGTCAACGATTCAGTTCCCGAAACAGCCACACCGCATCAGCGATGGAAGAAAGTCAACGAATGGCTAAGATTCAAGATTGCCTTGCTAGCAAAAAAGGTGCCATCTTGAAAGAACAGCGACAAGCACTGCTAGTGCTGGCGAAAGTGCTGAAAGTGACTGACGGCCACAAGCGCACTACGAAGCCAAAGCGTTTCTACAAGCTGAAGGTGTTTGGGCTGGTGCGGCCATGACGAAAAAGCAAGCCTACCAGCGGAAATACAAGCGAGCGCACCGGCGCGAGAACCGGCTGTGGATGCGCTGCTACCGGCATAAGCTGGTAGAAATCTTAGGCGTATATGTGCGCTGGAACTGGATAGGGCTGCCGTGATGCGACGTAATCGCGTAGCTGAACAGTGGAACACTTTCGCGCAAGCCGTGCTGCCAAAGGATTGCTCGGACATCCAGCGCAAAGAGATGCGGCGAGCTTTCTACGCTGGAGCGCACATGATTTTCTGCATGCTTGTCAATGGCGTCAGCGAGGGAGAGGATGCAAAGCCGGAAGATTTGCAGATGTTAAGCGACCTAAATACCAAATGTGAAGCGTTCGCAGAAAGCATTAAGCAGGGGGTCGCATGACCCGCGAGGCAGCATCCAGCGTGCGCCGCAAGAAGAAGAAGCAGTGCCAGTCTTTTATGCGCGACGCTGACGGGTACAGAGCGCAGTGCCAGCTTCAACATGCTCACAAGGGTTGGCATCGCAGAACACTTGTTTACACTTGGCAGAAAGGTTTGCCGCGAGGAAGGTGAAGGGGCGAGATGAAAGCACCGACAATTGGTGAACTAAATTGCTTATCGAGGATTCTGCATAAGGCCATTCACCGCAGGGCCGCAGACTCTTTTCTGAAGGCTTTTATGTGGGCTGTTTGGCCTGAATGGTACGATCGCAACAAGTGGGAGTTTTATAAATCAAAAGTAATAGGGAAAGTTTCCCCTGAGTCTTGTTTGGTGAGTCCACGCTCCGCCACTTCAGGCCACATGAACATTGAGCAATTCCTGGTTGAGCAAAGCAAGCGTTACGTTGCACGTGGCCTGCCAGTCGAGAGTAAAAAGAGTTGAGTGCTGCGGCGGCGCGGCGGGGCTTCTAGGGAGGGGGCGATGAAAGCTGATCGTGATTTGACTCTTGCAGCGCATTTCAAAGATTACAGGAGCTTTGTGGCGCCGGATGGGCGTGAAGTTCTCTACAAAGCTGATTGGGAGCAGCGCAAGGCGGAGTTGTGGGAGCGGTGCGGCGGCCGATGCGAGGCACAGCTAGAGATCATTGGCGTGACGCCCTGGCGTTGCCAGCGAGAAGCCGAAGAACCGCATCATGTCATTAGGCGCAGCATAAAAAGGGACGATAGACTATTGAACCTACAGGCTTTATGTCATTTTCATCATTCGCTGTTGGATAAGCGTAAGCCCATGTGGACGGAGAAAGCATGAAGCACCAACCAGCAAATATCTTACTTGAGAAGCACTTACATGAACTAGGGCTGGAGTTCGAGCGGGAGTTCAGGTTCCACCCGATAAGAAAGTGGCTGGCCGACTATCGCATTACCAACGTGCTTTTGAACGGCCAAATGGTGCTGATTGAGATTGAGGGGGGCTTCTACCGCGGCGTTGGAGGCCACAACAGCATAAACGGGCTACAGCGCGATATAGACAAGAATAACCATGCCCTAGCCTGTGGGTACCTGCCCTTCCGATTTAGCACGGCAGACTGCCTGCGTGGGCGAGCAAAGGCCTTCCTGGCAGAGCACCTGACCAGAAAGAAGGCGGCATGACCGACAAACCGCAACCTGAAGAGCAGCCGGTCGAGTTGCCAGCCTACGTCACTCGAGCCATTTGGGACTACTTGCCGCTGGTGCAAGCAGAAGAGCTTTTGCAGCTAATCGAAAAGGAAAGGGACAAAGCGTGAGTTTTCGCCTTTTATTCTACGCAATCAACCTGATTGACAAAAAGCTCGCAAGAATCCCGCCGCCGTAGCTCTCGGCAAAATTAAGACTCCCAAGAAAGCGGCGGCGTCGCGCAAGAATGGGAAGCTAGGTGGTAGGCCAAGTAAAAATCATAGAAGGGACAAAACAGCATGAAAAGACTAGTACTAGCTTTACTGGTGGTTCTTTTGGGCTCGTTTTCAGCTAATGCGCAGTGGTATCAGACTGGCAGCGGGCAAGGGCTCTTCAACAGCGGCAATTCGCTGGATGTGGGCTATAACATCGCTCACGCGCAGCCGGATTGCGGCTCTACTGGCGGGTTGTATCTCTGCATGCCCCAGTGGCAGGAAGAGTTCGACAATTTCACTTTCAACGGCTACGTCGGCATGCACCCGGAAACGCTCGTCTGCCATCAAGTAGGCTCGGATGGCCGGGACGAGCTGGACGCTTGCGTCTATGCCAGGCAGTCCTGCTACTACAACAAATTCCACCAGTATATCTGCAATGCGACGGCGACCGTGGAGCTGTACCACGTCGATCGTGTGGCTTTCACGAACAATCTGCTCTACAGCGGCAGCACTTACGCTTTCACCAATTTCCAGTCCATCAAGATGTGGATGTATTTCAGCGAGAACTGCACGCATTGGGGACAGAACTTCGTCTGCGACACAGCCAGATTCGACTTGCAGTACAGCACTGACGGAGTAACTTGGACCAGCACCGTCAGCTTCAGCTATCCTGTCAGCGGCAACGTCAACACAGGCTTTCTCGTTGCGGACCCGAACACGCCATGCAATACGACAGCGACAGTGCACATTGACGGCTGGAAAGTCTACGAGAACACTGGCGGCGTTTCTCCCAACATGCTCGACGACGACTACAACACGCAATGCGGGCTAGGCTCGCTCTGCGACGCTGACGAATGTGTTTATAACGGCCAAATCCTGTACGAGGGGCAGTAAAAATCTGAGGAGGAACAAATGAAGAAACTAGCAGCAATCCTAGCCCTGCTTGTCTTGGGTGCCACTGTAGTCTATGCGCAATCAGGGACTGTCGCATTATCCGCGGGTTTCACATTCAACGCAGCATCACAAATCACCACCTGGAACGGCAGCGACCCGGCGAATCCGCCCTATGCTGACATGGGAGCGGTTTCGCTGAATACCGCATTTGGCGGCGGTTGGGGATCATCGATCGATGTTCCGTTCGAGCTAGGCTTTCTGAACAATGGCTACTTAGCCGACTGCAACCCCATCGCATGGGGGCAAAAGGCTTACACGGTGGGCGACGGCACGCATACAGGCGATCAATTCATGGTTCCAGGCGATACGACCTGCCCGTACTACACTGGCGAGTACGGAACCTACGAGAACAGCAATAATTTGCTCGTCGGCTGGGGGGTAATTGCAAGCTACTCGGTGACGAAGCACACAACTTGCCGCTATGGGCGATGCACTACGTACTACACGTATGCACTGCTGGGCGGAACGGGGACAGTTTCAGAGACGACTATCAATTAGTGAGCCAGTCCAAAGGGCCGAGTGACACGGCCTTTTTAGCGGGAGCACTGAGATGAGCGAAAGGGCCAAGCGCAGACGTAAAGCTGCTTACGACAAACGGTATCGTAAGCTGAATCGTGAGCGCATACGGATCAATCATGCTGCTTACTTTCAGCGCACCTACGATCCTGTTAAAGCGGCTAAGGAGCGCAAGAAGAGAATGCCTTATCACATGAAGTACTGCCGCCAGCCTTGGTACAGAGCGTGGAAGAGAAAGTATGACCGCTTACGGCGAGAGCGTAGATTCGGCGCGTTTGCTGATGCCTATAAAGTGCTCTTGCAATTAGTGAAAGAGGTCAGGAAGCAAATGCCGGATAGGTTCGAGAGATATGCTCAGTCTGGCAGACAGCAATGGAACCCAACAAATCAAATAAGGAGAAGGAGAAAACTCTATGAACGGAGCAACGAATCTTTCGGCTGTTAATTTGAAAAACTCACTTTGGGAAGTCTTGAACAAGGTTAAGAACAAGAGACTGCTCCCTGGCCATGCCGATGCGATTGCTTCCCAGGCACGTGAGATTCTGCGAACGGTCAAGATGCAACTGCTTGTCAGCGGCCAGACCAATCGGCCTGTACCTTACGATGTGATCGAGTTCTCGGAGAGTAAAGCGGCCAAGCGCAAGCACTGAGAACTGGAAAGGAAGCGTGAGAGCCATGAGCGTGAGCAACGAAGCAACCCATTGCCCAACTTGCAAGGCACCGGCGAAAGAACTGATTTACCCGCCAGGCTACCCGCGCAAGAAGTGTGAAGATGCATGGCACGGAGGAGCGAAAGTGAGCAACGAAGCAGCAGGGAAGCTGGAAGCACTGAACTCGGCGTTCCAATGTGCCTACATCGAATGTCCTGGACATGTTATCGATGACTTGAAGCGGCGATTCGATGAGTATCTAGCCGCCGTACTTGCTCATTCCGCCTCAGCGCCGCCGCAAGTTACTGGCGAGCAGGTGCAAGCGGCCATCAAGAAAGTGTTAGGACGAGTGCTTATCCAAGGAAGTGCCTCAGAATATGAGGCAAAATTCATAGCAGACGAACTCAACACCGCACTCGCCCGTCCAGCCCAACCTGTTACTGGCGAGCAGGATGTTCTTAACAAAGTGCGGACTATTGTCGAATGGGCGAAAAGCAAAACTCCGTGTGCGTCTAATTACGAATGCCTGCTAGCCGATTTGCTCGGACTCCTGCGACGGCAGAGCCAGGTGGGCGAATGAGCACTGAAGGACTACGAACAGCCGCAGTTATTAAATGGCGCTGGGAAATAGATTGGTCTTGGAGCCGGATTTATTTGTTACCAGTCGCTTATGTTGGCAAACACGATGTAAGTGGAATTATTGAGGATGGCGCAGGCCCGAACTGGCTATTTCAAGTTGGCTGGCTACCTCTAACAATCAGTCTTTGGAGGTACTCAGAATTTATCCCAGACTTACGTGCAGCCGGAGGTGGGGAGTGAGCATAGAGAGAGAATTTCCTGACGGTTACAAAGACGCACTTCACAGTGGCACGACTATCATATTCGGTTGGTGGGATCGTATACGTGTTTTATTTGGCTGGAATTTTGTTTGCCATACCGCAACCTTATGCGAAAACTACCCAGGTAAGACTGAACACTGGCCACGGTATTCCCACATCCACATCATTAAACCGAATTGGTGGCCAGCGAGAAAGCATGGACTATTAGCCCAAGCCGCAGCGCCACGGCCAGAAGGTGAGAAATGAAACGATTACTCGGCAAACTTGGAGTTTGGCTCTGTGACCACTGCTACCCACGACCACTCACGCGCTGCGAACAAGCAAGCAGCATTCAGTATTGCGAGTTGATGGTCGATTCGCTTAAGGGTGAGATTCGATGGTATAGGATGCGACAGAGCGATTGACCGCGTTCTCGTTGATGAACGTTCGATTCAAGTTATGTAGGCCACGGCCAGGGAGCGAGAAATAGCGCTTGACTAACGCCCGCGGCCGGCGCAAAATCAACAAGCATGAACTGGCGCATCAAACTCGCAACTTGGCTACTAAAGGACGCAGCGATCGATGTTTCGGCTGGCGAGACAATCATCTTTTACGATAACCAGCGCGTTGATTACGAAGTACTTAGTGAGATTCTGCCGCAATATAGCCAAATTCATCTAGTCGCGTGCAAACCGCAGCAAAAGAGCTTAAAAGACTGCGTATTCGCCATTTCACTTCCGAGCGCACGGTGAGTAATCCAGTTGAGATCCGCTCGCAGAATGCCGCGCCAACGCAATTACAGTCGATTCCAGCGATTAAAACTCCCCGCTCAAGGAAATCCCCCTCGCTCAAAACAGCAGTAATCCTTAAACGCTCGCAAGGCCAAGACAAATCAAGCATTAGCAGAGACTTGGGAATAGCAAGAAATACGGTCACTGCAATCCTAGAGGAAAGCAACGCTGAACAACACCTCGAAGCTGGACGATTGCAGTGCGCGACATTGATACCGGATTCCATTCGAGTTGTAAAGCATAGGCTCTCGCAAAACTCTGAAACAGCGGCATTTAGGCTACTCGAAGGTATTGGCGTATTAGGCAAGGATGCAAAGCAGTCAACAGGACCAGTCAAGATCGAGCTCAGCCAGGCCATCGGCATTATGTTCAAGCAAACACAGCCAGAAAAGCCTGTAATTGCAGCAGTAGCAACGCCATGCGAAGGATCGGATACAGCGAAAAGCAGTTCTACGTAGGCTGGTTTGATGCTGACGATGTGCCTAGAGGCTTGCTTACAGGTCCGTTTGAATCGAGCGCGCAAGCACTTCTAGCCTGTAAAGCATTAAAATCATTAAACTTAAATAGAAGGCTTGTTGTTCTTGGCGGAAATATGCTTAGAGTCCCATGAGTCCCAGGCCCATCCAAGCGGCCAAAAACCCACCCATCGACGTTTAGATTTAGAGTTTCCCGCCAAACTTTTGCAAAAATAGGTCACACATTTATCTTGACAACCGGCTAAAGTGTGCTACAAAAGAGGTGAAATGGGACGGCACAGGATGTTTCAAGAGCGGACGCGGTTAGTAGTTTACATGGAGACGGCTGATTTGGAACGGATCACGGCGACGGCGCGAGAAGCGGGAAAGACGGTAGTGGAATGGGCGCGAGAGGTATTGCTTGAACTTGGTGAACCAAAGACGGTGCGGGAGACTCGACCAGTGGGTGTGGTACGAAGGCGGCCTTCTGCGCTTGAGCGATTACCGATCGTTGGAGACTCTGGAGGAGCTGGACAATCGGACGCGTCCGCTAGCGCCGGGGAGTGGGAGGGTGCCGCGGAGCCCTCTCGCAAAAAGTTCTGCAAGCACGGAATTGAGAAGGGCTGGAGATGCTGGCAGTGCGGTGGAATGGCGGTAATCGAATGAGCGAGGCTTTGCTATTTTGTTTCATGTGCTTGGTTGCGCCGAATTATGGTCGCATTGAACCTTCCAGGAGCTATTTTGATTACGGTTGGCTAGCCCGGGCGCATTGGGGCAGCGCGGCATTCGATTACTCTACGACAGGCTTAGCAGACCGTGAGTGTCTAGGGCTAAAAGGCTATCCTGCTGGTTTTCCGCTGGCTAAGTATTGCGGGGAACAGAATCCGGCTTTATGGCCTTTGGTTGGGCATCACGTGAACCCGCCGTACAGGTTGGCGCTCACATTTGCAGGCGAGTCTGCTGCTGTCTCGTTGATTCCCAGCCGCAGACTGCGGCATATCACGCAGATCGGCTTAATCGCCAGCCATATGTTTTTTGGAGCTCGCAATTTAAGGAGATGGCATTGAGATTCCTTGGGAAGATTTTACTCATCGTGGCTCTGTGTGCTAGCGGGGCATGGCTTTTAGCGATGGTGTTTGCTTGGCTGGATAATGGGCAAGTCGAGCCAATCAAGAATCCATGGCGCGAGAAGCCGAAATATATCCAAGTCCAGCCGTTTTTGCATTAGAGGGCGTTTTAGGAGCTTCCTTGTCAGCCAAGGCACTCCTAGCTGCATGGGCGAGGTTGAGGGATTTGCGGTATATCCGTTATCGTCCCAGCATCGCAAGGTGCAAAGGAATGGCGGATTTAAAACAGATTCCATACTCGCCAATGATTTTTAGTAGTACACTCCGCTAATGAGCGCCAAAGAAACATTCGCACAGTTTGAGTACCGGAACTCGCAGTGCTCGAATCACTGGCTCAATCCAGGAGAGCGCATTTATCGGCGCGGGCGCAACCGCTGCAAAAAGTGCGGCAAGCATCCTCTCCGCCCAACCATGAATGAACTGGATGCTCTAATGTGGTTTACGTTACGACCTGCAATAATCAAGCAATTTGAGACAACCAGCGCATTACATCGGGTATTTAGCTGATGGGCGTCCGCACAGGCGAACTCACTTTCAAGCAGTTCATTGATAACCTGCCACAAGCTCCAAAACAGCATCAATTCCTGGCTTCCGATAACCGCATGGCGGCGATTGTTGGCGGCCGCGGATCAGGGAAGTCTGTTGTCCTCATGGGCGCAGCCATAACGTTTGCTGCAGCCGACCCTAATGGCGTTTCTTTGATAGGGCGCCTGAATATGCCAGCCCTTGAAACCTCCACTATGCAGATTTTCCTCGAGCTGGTAGATGAAAGCTGGGGCAAATGGGAGGAATCGAAGAAGATTTTCCAGTGGGGCAACGGCCATCAGACGATTTTCAAGCACCTGGACATCACCGACCCCAAAGTAGTCGGCCATATCAAGAGCATGAACCTGTCGGCGGCCTTTATCGATGAAGCCGTGGAGATTAGCGAGGAAATTTACTTCGTAATCCTCGGCGGCGTGCGCAGAAAGACCGCCCCGCGCCGGATTATCAGGCTGGCATCGAATCCGGCCGGCCACGACTGGGTTTGGAGGCACTTTTTCGATCCCAACCGCAAAAAAGCCCTGCAAACGAACCTCGGAATTACCATGTCGAGCATGGATAACGTGTTCCTTCCGTCCGAAACCATCGAAAACATGCTAAATACCTATCCCCCGGACTGGGCCGATAGGTTCATCCATGGCTCTTTTGCTGATTTTTCGGATCTGATCTTCAAAGAATTCTCGGAGGATACTCATGTCTGGAACGAATCCCGTGAATACGACATCTTTGCAGGAGGAGTCAATCCCCCGTCTGACTGGCCGATTATTGTGGGAATGGATATCGGTGGAGGTGAAGAAGGCGATCCATGGGCTATCCCAATCATCGCCGTCGCTCCCGATGGTCGCCTATATCAGTACGATGAGGTTTATGGTTCCGGGCTCAGAATCCGTCCAATCAGCGAAGAAATGCACGCTAAGATTGGAAATCACCCTGTCGAAGGAATAGCCTACGACTATGCGCAAAGAGCGGCTGCCCTCGAGCTCGAAGAACACGGCATCTATGGCCAGCCAGCCATCAAGGAAGTCACTCCAGGACTATTCAAGACCGAGCAGTACATGCATATTGATCCCAGGCTCGCCCATCCATTCAATCCGGCGATTGTGGGTTCACCTAGGTATTTTTGTTCTTCTCGATGCCGTCACACAATCAGGGAAATGGCAACGTACAAGTGGGCTAAAGACCGCAGCGGAAATCCAAAATTCGAGCCAGCCCACGAAAATTCCCATAGCCCTTCCGCCATCCGCTACGCCATCCACACGTTCAGGCCGGAGCCAGAAAAAATAGCTCCAGCCAAAGCATGGCAGAACCCCGCGCTCAACGCCACGAGCGCCCTTTACTGGTACGAAGCCGAGAAACACAAGCGCGAAGGCGATAAGAAAGAGGCCCCTGTACAGTTCGCGCGCTCAAGATTCACTAGATTTTTGAAACCAAGCGTAGTACTCTCGCGGCGGTAGGAGGATTCATGCTCAATCTAGCTGACATTCAAGCCCGTATCGGCCGCGGGCTAGCCACTCCATCCGATATGCAGGCCATGCTTTCTGAACTCCAGAGGCTCTATGCCGATCCGAAGCCCGCCTCGGAACTGGCCGCCGAATCGGCTGCCGCCGCTGAATCTGCGGCAAACGATGCGCTAGCTCGAGCGCAAGCCGCGACTCTTGCCGCGCAGGCCGAAGCCCAAGCGGCCCAGGAACGCGCCGACGCCGCCAAGAAAGTTTCTGATGCTGCCCAGGCTGCTGCCGCCGCGCGCGCCGCCGACGCTCAAGCCATTGCCGACAAGCAAAAAGCTGATGAAATCCTGGCGCAGAAAACAGCCGTGGCGACACAGCTCAAGGATCAACTGGCGGTCTGATGCTGACAGGGCAAGCACGCTGGAAAGAATTGATGCAACAACCCGTTTCGCGCGGCGAAGCTACCATGATGGAGGATCGCCTGCTCACCAATATTCTTTCTACCGCTACGGCAATCGAAGCGCTGGAAGGGTTGCTCGTCAAGCAAGGGCTTCTAAAAGACAACGAACTCATGGCGGAGGTTAAGCGCTTGCTCGAACAGAAAACCGAGCAAGTGAATGCCGCCGCGGAATCAAAAAGCATCGTGGAGGTTTAGGATGGCAGTCAATATTCCTGGGTGTTTTGTAACCGCAACTAAGATGGCTTCCGGCAACGTGCAAATGGTTTTCTTCGGCTCATTTGACGGTGTGAATACGGACAGTTCCATTCGTTTCGCAGTAGTCATTCCCGCCGCTGACTTCACTTCGTTTAATACTACGGTGAATGGAGGGTCCACTGGCGCCACACTCAATAAGGCTTACGCTCAGGACGCCAACCGCGGCGACTATCCGAACTACATGGGCTTTGAAACGTAATGGCAAGCAATCCTAGCAACCTAATGAAACCGGTAACGGACCTTGCCAAGAAAGCCGCGACTGCCGGGAAGATCAAGAAAATTTCCTTGAAGATCAAAATGAAGCCGAAGGCATGATCGAAGGATTCTATCGCTACAAACCAAAGATCGGATTGGTCAAGAAGGTCAACGCCATCCGCATCGGCCAGTCCCGCCCCGACCTCCGGCTCCCGCCAATACTCGACAACGCATCCATGCTATTTTCTTCTGCTGCCTCGGCGCATAACGAGCCGCGTTCCTGCTATAACTGCCCGATGTTCAATTACGAAAAGTCTTGCCGCTATTTTGGCAAGGACGTGGAGATTCATAAATTCACTTGGCCAAAAGAATCCAGGGACGGAGCCAAGCCTATCGAGTTCTGGCCAGTATGCGGATACTGGATTTACGGAACGCCAAATTTTGGGCCGGAAGAATTCACGAAGCACACTCTCAGCCCGGACGATGCCGGCCTCGGCTGGGTCAATGCGCCGGAAGTCGGGCTTGAATTATCTGGAACGAGTTGCGGAGGGGCCTGCGGAGGAGACGATTGCGACTTGTGGCTCATTGAAGGAGAAACCGGAGACAAGCGGGAAGCCAAGGAAGGCTTCTGCCGCGTGAAGCAGGACACTACAGCTAATCTCGATTGCTGTAGTTGCTGGGTTGACGATGACCTCTTGACTTGGCAGCAAGTCCAAGAAAGATTCAGGGAAAGCAAGCCATGAACCATAAATGGCGCATAGTAAAATTAGATGATGTGTTTTGGGTTGTCTTCCACAAAGAAAAGGCGTGGCTTAAATTCTCTTTTGACCATGCGCGTCTTTTTATCTGGTACTCCATGAAAGAAGTTGCCAATGAATACAAGCCCTGAACTCGTAAAACAAGTAGCCGCGGAGTTTCAAGAAATCCAGAACGCTCCGCCGATCATGCACGGCGTTTCGATTCCCACATGCCATTTCTGCGGGCGAATTCTGAAACATGAAGAGCGGACGCTGGTTGAAACTCACAAGATCGAACAGGCAAATGGCGCGCCGATAGAAAGATTCCGAGGGAGGTGCTGTGGTGGCTGAAATTCCAGTAGAAAGTCCAAGAAAGTACGGAGATGCCTTTGATGACGCCGATGATTTCGCTACTTTGCTTTCTGGCGGGAAGCCTTCCGCCGCTCGTTCTACTCTACCTCCGGGAGCGGATGCACCAGGAGCGGGAAGAGCAGTGGATGAGGATTTTCTCCGTGAAGTCCTTAGAGATTCCCCAGGGAAGTATGGACGCTAATCAGCCAAAGGAAGAAAAGACGAAGCCCGTGGACAATCGCAAACGGCTGAGCTTCCCTCTTCCCGTGGCGGATTACGCCAAAGACGTTTATCGACAGCTCCACAGGAAATGATTGGCTGAAGTCCCTCGAGGCGGTTTGGCGGCAGGCAGCGGCTCACCAAGCTTCGGCACGGGTGTCCCCGGAGAAAGCTCCAACGGCAAAAAAGGAAAAAGCGGAGGACCGCTTTCCTCTCTCATATCCGGGCTTGGCGGCGGTATTAAGGATTTATTCGGGAACCGCGACAAGCCAGTAAGAAGCAAGACAGAGAAGCCTCGCCCGGAAGATATTCAGCCGCAATACAAGTTCAATGAGGCCATCGACAAGCGGCTGTTGCTTTTGGCCGATTACTACTATCGGGAAGGCAGTTTCGAGAAAATACAATTCGCCCGCAAGTGGATGAGAAACGCGCTGATCTACCAGGGTTACCACGAACTGGAATGGAGCGAGATCAACGTCGCCTGGGACATTTTGTTGCAGGATTCAGGAGACTATGCTTTCCCAAACAATTATTACCGCTCGCTTGTCCGCCAGGGAATAAGAGCTTATGTCCAGAATGAACCGCTCATGGAGCCCGTGCCGTCGAATGACGACGCGGAAGCGCAAGCCGCAGCCAAGGCCGCGAGAACGGCGCTCGAAATCATCAAAAAGAGCGTCAAATACGACCAAATCAGAGTCGAGGAAGCGCTGAATCTAAGACTGTTCGGGAATTCCTTCCGCTTCAACTATTTCAGCAAAGATCCGAGGCACGGCTATGTCACAACGCCTGTGTATCAAGATGCGGATGTATTGCTCTCCCCCGGAGCAAGCGTCTGCGGCAACTGCGGACCTTTGGAAGGAAATTTCAGCCAATGCCCAGGATGCCAAACCCCTATTCATCAGACTATGCCCCCCGTTGTGTCGAGACTCCCTCAGCTTGCCGGAACTGTGCGTTATCCTAAAGGGGAAATCGTAACGGAAGTAGTGAATCCGCTTGAAGTGTATTTGAGGAGTTCTTCTTATGATCTATGGCACGCACCGTTCATTGTCCGCAACCGTGTTGTGGACCGGCTGGCCTTGCAATCGGCCTTCCCAGATATTCAGCTTGCCCCGGCTGGTGATGAAGGAGGAGGGGAAGCTTATGCCACCGGAGGAGACTTGGGACTCATTTACCTGCAATCCCTGGCCGATCTTCCGGGCGACCCGACGCAATACGCGGCTTGGTATGAACGTGCTACGACTGCGGCTAAAGCTCTACTCATTGAAGTTTGGCTGAGGCCCAGCGCCTATTTCTTCGATAAAGAGTTGGTAAAGCGATTTCCTGACGGCGTGTACATTTGCAAGACCGGAGACACTCTTTGCGAGGGCCGCAACGAATCGATGGACGACCACTGGACGCATTATGTGTTCAACAAAGTCCCCGGAAGAATCTGGGGAGACGGCGACGACGATTTGATTCCTCCGCAGTTAAAACTGGATGAAACCGACAGGCTTATTCAGAGGAATCAGGGATACAACTCCGCTCCGCTGTTGGTCATCGATAGCCAGCGCATCGACAAAAACGAAATCATCAACGACCCATCTACGATTATCGAATGCAAGAGCGGCGGCCGGCCGATCAAGGATGCTTTCGCGGAAATAGAATCGAAGCCGCTCAGCAATGAAACAGCGATGTGGCGGAACATGCAGCTTGCCGATATGCAGTTCCACGCCCAGGTAAGTCCCGCAGCAATGGGCCAGCACGAAACCGGAACCAATACGTTTGGCGGCCAGGAATCGGCGGCAGCCAAGAGCGATAACGCCCTTTTGCCGAATTTGATGCTCTGGAAAGTGGCGGATGAAAACTGGGGGATGCAGGTACTAAAACTGGCGTCAGAAAACTGGATAGACGCCAGGGTAAGCGCCGTGAATGGCATCAACGGACGCTGGGAGTTTTCCAAGCTTCGCGGCGCCGCCCTGGACATGGACAAGTTCACGCTAGTAACGCGCATCCTGCCGATCGATCCAGCGGAGCAGGAATCCTTCTCTCAAGCCGTGGCGGCAGGAGTTTTGAATCCGCAAGATCCCAGGGTTGTACGTAAGGCCCTCGATCTATGGCACCTAGACAGCGAACTCGATACCAACTACGAAGATACCAAGAAGCAATGGAAAGAAATCGAGCAGATGAAGAATTCCGTTGCTCAAGCCAACCCGCAGGATTGGGCCAAAGCTTTGGCTATGAGGCAGATGGGAAGCCAGGTAGCTCAAGCTACTGGGCAGCCAGCGCCAAACGTTCCTTTGCCAGGCCAGATCCAGCCAGTGCTTATCCGCGACAACGATATGGCCCATATCCAGGTTTGCCGGACATGGATGAACTCCGACGAAGCCGACGACAGCCCGCAACTGATGCAGCTAGTACTAGAACACGCCCAGCTGCACATGATGAACGCCGCAAAAAGCCAGATGATGATGGCGGCTATTAGCGGAGCTGGCGGACAAGCACCTGGAGGAGAAGGCAGCCAGCCGCAGCAAGGAGCTACTCAGCCTGGCGGCACGGACAAGAAGCAAGAACATGGCGGACAAGTCCCTAAAAATCCGACCGTAAGACAGCAACGAGCGGAAAAAGGACAAGCGGCGCGGCCGAATAAACCTCAGCCAAGTTCGGGAAATCAATGGCACCGGAAAAGATTGACTTGACAGAGTATGTTACACTCTTTCGCAAGGAGGGCTAAGTGCCCGACGAGAACGCGACACTCAAGGATGTGACTGTTTCGCCGAATCCTGCGGACGCTGCTGCGCCGAAGGAACCACCGAAACCTGCCGAGGAACCAAAGCCAGTCATCGCTGACCCGGCCGAGGCGGAAGCCGCTGAGATAGGAAGAACCATTCTCCATAGTGGCTACAATAAAGCGCAAATCAACACGTTGCTAGAAGCGCCCAACGCGCTTGCCAGCATTCGTGCGCTTTTGGACACCGATCCGAAGCAGTTTGTAAAAAACTACGCCAGTGCCAATCCCGATGGCGCAAGCAAATTGCGCGACGCGATTGCGGAAGAGTACGTTGAACTCTTCGGAGACAAGGGCGAGAAGAAAGCAGACGGAAAGGCTCAAGACTCAGAGTTGATGCAGCAGGTACGGTCGCTCACCGAGCGAGTTACCGGATTTGAAACGCAGGAACAAAGACGCCAGCAGGCAACGGCACTTGCGGCAACGCAAGCGCGCTTCAATGCCCGCGTGGATGACATCTTTGGACAGGACGGCATCAAGAACCTTGGCATGACAAAGACCGAGCAGAAAGCAGTGCGGGCTTTGCTAAACACGGAACTTGCCGCCGATCCTGAAGCAGTTCGCCGCGTTTCCAACGGTAATTTCGTGGATGTGGCTCCGGCCTTCAAGCGCATCATCGAGGATTGGGCATCCGATAAGAAATCCGCCGCTGAAGCGGAAAAAAGACAGCGCGATAACGTGCAGAATGGCGCAAGTTTCACCTACTCGGGAGGCCCTGAATCACTGAAAATCCCAGAAGCAATTTCGGATTCCTGGGAAGCCACCGAGGAAGGTCTGGCCAAGGCTCTGCAAAACGCGCGCTAACCAAGTAGGGTAGTTCTATCTCACAATTCAACTTGACGGCCGCAGCGCCGTTGATGAAAATATTTTTCAATCCTCGCATTTCCAAGCAGTTCAATAGTGCCGCAGTTCTGTGGAACCGCTACGCCGATGGCAAGGGCATTCCCATATCGAACAGGGGCATGGAAATCCCGACGCACCTGAACCCCAATGCCGCATTCAACTGGTACTCCGATGGCGGCAACCTCGTTTCTGGCGGTTCAGAGTCCCTGGCCTCCGCGCTGGCTTCGTTTTTCAGTTTTGAGCTTTCCGTTCAGCTGACTGGCGCGGCGCTCGATGCGGCTGGCAATGATGCCGTGACGTATGCAAGGGCCCTGGCTTTCAACATCAAGATGGCGACAATCAACGCCATCAAATACCTGAATATCTACGGGTTCCTTGACGGTACTGGCGCTCTCGCCACTCTCGGCACAGCCGTCCTTACTTCCACTACAGTCAACTCGACGCTGGTGGCTTCCGGCTCGATCGAGGGAACGCACTGGCTCCGGCCGGGGATGCAGGTGGCTATTCACAACGGCGCGACTTCGACAGTCCGCGGCACCGGGACAATCGTTTCGATGACTGGCGCCATTGAAGATGCCACGCAGACAAACTTCGTCATTGGCCCCACCAACGTGGCTTTTACCACTGCCAGCGGCGACATCGTGACTATCACCGGTTCTACGGGTGCTTCGGACTCCTTCAACAACGTCATTTCAGGTCTGAAGGTCATTCTGGACAACGGCGCTATATCGACAACGTTCCAGAACATCAACCGCTCTACCAACCCGCAATACAATGCCGGAGTAATTTCTCTGTCCGGCTCTCCGGCTTTGGCGCGCGATCATCTCCGCAGGATGCTTGCGACGGTTCAGATTTTGCAGGGCCGGGTTTCTCCGTCCCTCGAATTTCTGAGCCATCCATCACAGCTTCATGCCTATATGGACATGGGCTGGACGCTCAAGCGCTTCAATGACGCAAACAAGAAACTGGACCTAGGCTATACAGCCGTAGAGTGGGAAGGCTTCCCGTGGATTATTGACACTGATAGCCCGAAGGACCACATCTTCGGCGTGGACCGCGACGTGATGTTCAAAGTCGTGGCGAGGGAACTCAGCTTTGACGACCGCACAGGCTCGATTCTGCGGCAGGTGCCGTCTGCGACCGCAGGCCAATACACGGATGCCTTCGTTGCGTACCTCATCTTCCGTGGAAATCTGGGGTCTTACGTTCCGAATGCCCATGTAAAGACACTCGGCCTATCTGTGCCGACCGGATACTAAGGAGAAATCATGCCAAAACTAAATCCAGAACTGTATGGCGGCGACCCCACAGGAACCGCCGAATCCCTTTCCTCTCGCGCTCTCGGTATCCCTGCTCCGACGCTCGACATCAACGGCGAGAAAGACCCTCGCGCCGTGAGCGAAGGAAACATGGGCACCAAGGGCGGTGGTAGGGGCGACCAAGGTGAAAAGGTATCTGGCGCTGATGCCGCTGACCAGAGCATGGATGGTGGCACCTAATGGCGGCAATGCTTGCAGCCCGCGCACCTGGCGAGGGACAGAACCCTTGGAAGGTGCCTGGAGCCTACTTCGATGCCATTGTCGAGGTGACGGGAGACAACAGCTACCCGGCTGGAGGCTACCCTGTCACTATCACGCAAATCAACACGCTGACGGGCGGCGCATTCACCATGATTGAATCCGTGGATGTCGTCAACCCGTGGGACAGCGGAACCACGTCGTTCATGGCCGTGTGGATTAAATCCACCAATAAAGTCGCTGCAAGAGCGCAAGCCGTTGCCGGGGCTGCCACAGCGCAAGTAGACGTGACAGCAACCACTGACTTACATTTGTTTACTTGTTCACTTAGAGTGAGGGCGCATTAAAATGCCTGACGTTGATATCCCTAATCAAGTAGCTAGCCAATCATTTTTGAACCAAACTGGCAATCTGACTACGACGACCTTGTTTACGCCAGCTAGTGCGGGTAACTTCCGCGTCGCTGTGTATGGCGATACAGTTCCAAATGGTGGCGCGGTGTCAAATCCCGTAGTTACCATTTCGTGGACAGACGAAAATCAAGCGCAATCTATGCAGATTACGCTAGCTCTAGCTGGGGCTACACAACACCTGTTTACTCAACAGCAGATTTTCTTCCATTCTGTGGCATCTGCGATTACCGTTGCAGTATCCGACCCAAACAGTGTTGGGTACAACCTATTCGTTAGCGTAGAGCAGCTATGACAGCCAAAAACAACTCCATTTATGGTACTGACCCGACTTCTATGGCTGAGGGCATCGCTTCTGATGCCCTCGCTAGAGGGAACGGCGAGGATTACTGGGGTGGGCGCAGCGACGCTAGGGCCAATTCCTGGGATGGCCTGAAAGACCCTCAGCCGAGCGATGTAGACGTGGTGACAAACCTCAAGGCTGGAGCCGGAGACGACGGCAACATGGACTCGGACTTCAGCAAGTCCACGCCTCGCCATCGCACGGTCAGTCTTGCCGCCGAGGATGGGGTAAACACCCCTCCAGCACGTTTTTCAGGAAAACGATAGATGCCCTCAGCCACAGTCAACACGCTGATACCCGGTGGGGTAGCGGTTCCGGCGCTCATCACCAAGTTGACTCGCGGAAAGAATGTCAACCTCGGGACGTTGGTAGCTGCGAATACGGCTGTGGAATTTACCATTCCAGAGCCGACCCGCGACAATCAGGGCGTGCTTATCATGCAAGTGACGGGTACGGCTGGAACCACGCCCACTCTTGAGGGTTCGATTGATGATGGCGCGACATGGTTCATCATCCCTGCGTTGCAAACGTTTGCCGTGACTGGGCAGTTGACGGGCGATACGGCGGCAACGCTGGCATTCAGCTATACCGTTTCCGGCATGGGTTCCGGGCTTCGGTTTAAGTTTGGATTCGCCGGGGCTGGTGTTCCCACTGCCGTAGTCTGGGCATTGGTGGGGTAGATGCCGACACTCATAGGACGCTGGCTCAATGCCACAAAGAACGCCGATGGGACGGTGCTTCTGGAGTTCGCCTTCGGGAACTACCCGATGAGCACAAACCGTTCAGTGATAACGCTTTCTTCCGCCGAAGTCACGGCACTGAGCAACGTGCTTTCAGGAAGCACGGGAACGACTTCTCTCGCGCAGCATGGCAAAGAAACCGCTCCGCACGGGAATTTCCCATGAGCGAATTGCCTAAGTCCTGGGGCCTGAAGGCGCAGAAGAACGCCAAGGGAACGCTAGACATCATCGGCAAGGATGATGCCGGTAATAGCTACAAGGTGCGGACGACGGACGCCGACCATGTAACGGAAAAAGACGTTTCGGAACTCCGCGCCGCCGATCGGGAGAGTTACAGCAACAGGCAGTCTGGAGCACGGGAGTTTGTCAGTAACCTGATTGGGCCGCAAGAGGATAAAAGCCCGGAAGCGCAACTCGAAGCGCAGCTATCTTTCGATGACCATGAATGGATTGCTGCCGCCGAGCCGATAGTACACGCCGGGTTCGAGCGCAAAGGATGTACGGTGGGATTTCCGAGCATGTCGCAGGAGAAGTGGGAAAGTCTTTGGAGGAACTAGAATGGCTGGAAACTGGTACATCTACTCGCATGAATCTTTGCCTGACCCGGACTTAATGGGCACTCCCGGCTACACACCGGATGGCGAGTATATCCGGCATGGCGGGTTCAGCGTTGGCGTTCTTCCTGGCAAGGAATGGATGGCGCTGCCAAGCCGTATTTCAACTATACGGCATTACGACTGGACAGACAAAAAGGGCCACCAGGAATATATTTACATGGAGGATATTTCCGGGCCTATCCGCACGAAGTTCGGGAAGCGTGGCGTCGTTCTGCTTGACCATGCTCCAAGCGAAGATGAGAAAAAGGCGGTGGCGGCAGACTGCGAGAAGCTTAGCCTGGCTTTCAGAATGAGCCAAGTCGAGTGGTACGAAAACCAGGTGCGGGAAAAGGAAGTAACTGGCCAGGGCCGCACCAAGCCCACGCCATACGAGGACAAATGCTACACGATCTTGGGACTCACCAAGCCTTATTCAGTCGAAGCCATGCGCGCGCAGCGCCACCCAGGCGAAGCAGTCGGAGAGCAGATTGCCGGGACGCTTGAGCGCTTGCTGATGCGGCGCGACAAGGAACAGGAGGCCAAAAATGAGAAGGCTTCTCATCCTAAGCAGCCTGCTCCTGTTGGCACCTAGCGTCTGGGCACAGAGTTCAAGGTTTCAATCCCAAGTCATAAACTCGCGCGGCATCCCGCTGGCCAATCAGAACGTCGCCGTTTGTACTCAGCCAGCCAATATTTCAACTACACCTTGCTCGACGCTGGCCACCCTTGCAACCAGCACGATAACAACAAGCGGCGGAATCAATCCAACAACCACGGACATTAACGGGAATTTCTTTTTTTATGCCGTACCTGGAACCTACACGATACAGATTTATGGACCAGCTATCGCCACGCCTTTCGTGCAGCCCGATGTATCTGTAGGAGCATCTGGAGCGGCTTCTCTGACCTCTCTCACCGTAAGCGGGACAGCAACGCTGACGGGGGCAATGACGACGACGCAATTCAATAAAACACTCTATCTTGACGGTGTAACTTATCCTCAGACTTGCGCGGGGTTGACTTCCATGATTACCGCTGGAGGATCAAACTCCCATTTCGTGATTCCACCAAATCTTACACTCTCTTGCTCAACGACTACCTTTCTAAGCAATTTGAACAATGTGCTTTTGGAAGGCGGTGGTGATAGTACGCTTATCCAACTTACTGGGTCCTCAGCCATCAATGCATTGAATATTGCCGGTAGTGGGCCTGGAACTAGCGCTAATCTTGCATCAAATTCAGCAGAAGGCTCGAACACAATTACTCTTACCGCTGGAGGCGCTGCGGCAATCGGTGCTGCTGCCGGGGCATATTATCTCCTAACTGATTCAGCGGCCATCGTGAACAGTCAAGTAGGGCGCATCACTTCGGTTGCCGGAGACGTGATAACAAGCGACGAGCAAATCTTTGTGGCTGGGGGATTCACGACGGCGAATACAGCAAAAATGCAAATTCTTGCCGTATCAAACGGCATCCGTGTTCGTAATTTGAAGATCGACGCGACTGGTAACAGCAATGTCAATACCAATGGCATTGTACTAACTTCTTGCGTGAATTGTGAGGTTTCTCAAATCAATCTAACTGGAATGCAGGGTGCTGGTGTGTATGCCACCTACGGCCACAATAACAACATCCATGAATTAATGATGTTCAACTGTGGGAATACCGGAGCAGCCTGCCTTTACTTGATTCAGCAGACGCACGATACGGCGCATGACGTACAAGTCGAGCATTTACCGAGTTCGTCTTTTGGATATACATTTACGCAGACACAAGACAGCGCTTTTTCTGACTTATTGCTGAACCACACGCAGTCTGGTGGAGGGCGTGGATTTAAACTTTTCAACTCATCCTATAATCTCTTCACCAACATATCGGTGGAAGCTGTGGCTACCGGATTCAACGGCGTGAGCATCGAGAGCCATTCTAACCACAATCGTTTTACCAACGTACAGAGCAACGATAATCAAGGTGCTGGAATCGTCACCTTCGGAACTGTCAACACCTACAATACTTTCGTAAACTGTTCCGCAAAGTTCAATACGAATAATCAGCTTCAGATCGGCACTACCGATGTGCACAATACTGTAATCGGCGGCGAGTTTGCCAATGCCCGTGGCACGCAGGCGCTCGTCACGGTTGCGGCTTCAGATACCGTGATAATGGGTGCAAAGATTTGGGACGATAACGGACAAGCAACTGGTGGAGGTTTGGCGTTCGGGGCTGGTGCCGATAAGGGAGTCTACGTCGGAAATACATTCAGCGGGCTGGGAGCATCCCTCGACATCGTAGACTCAAATGTGACAAATAGCACGTTTATTGGGAATCAAGTTCCAGACGGCGTAACGCGGACATTGGCTATAAACACAAACATGTGGTTTCAGAATATCGGAGATTCAAAGCCAAGTAATGCTGACCGCGTAGGGCAAGTAGGCACTATTTGGGCCGAAAGCACTGCGCCAAATCCAACCGGCGCCGGTACGGATACCTGCTATGGCGATTCTACATATCATGGGATTAAATGCGCGTATAACAATGGAACGGCTTCAGGAGTCCCGCTAGTTGGGATTGCGAATACTTGGACAGCCGCTCAGACTATCGGGACTGGTGGCTCGCTCGCTGCTACGTCGCTTCTTATTTCCCCGACCGCCCCCACCATCGCCGGTGCTGGATGTGGCGGCACAGTAGCAGCCATCCAGAATGCCAACGGCACCTCGTCATTTGATATATTTACAGGTACCGCCCCGACCTCTGGTGGTTGCACGATCACAATGCCAGCAGCGGCTCATCACTGGCACTGCGAAGCGAATCATACAAGCGCGATCTCAACGACAAACTTTATCATCCAGCAAACTGACAATGGAGCGAGTACGACTTCTGTAACACTGCAATTGTTTAGCGATGTCGCCGCTGCAACAGCGCCAGCAGCTAGCGATACGTGGCGAACGACGTGTACGGCAAATTGAGGATTAGATGAGAGCGCCGATACTTGTAATTTGTCTGTTCATCATCGCTTTGCGAGTCTTTGGAGCGCAACTCGCCGGGACTTCCACTTCAAACGGTAGCGGCGCTCCGGTTGGCTCTTGCATCTCGGGCAGTACTTATACCGACGCTTCTACAGGCTATGCATGGTCTTGCAAGGCAGGCGCTTGGGTTTTAGGCGCAACTTCCGGCGTAATGAGTGGCACAACTGGCTCTATTGGCGGTGGATTGCTTGCCGTAGGCGCAAGCGCATCAGGAACAGTGACAATCACAGGCGCGACAGTCGGCATGGCCTGCATAGCGCAACCGAGCGACGGAACAAATATGTACGCGCTGGGAGCGAACGTCGGCTGCACGGTGACGGCCTCAAACACGGTGACAGTGAATGTCGTGGCGATTGTAACGCTGACGCCAGCAAGCAAGACATATTCGGTGCGTGTGGTCCCTTAATGCCAGTAGCCCAACCAGTTCCGACTCTTCTTTCGCCGCCAACGAACGTCTTTGGCTTGGTGCAGTATTGCGCTCAACGTGTTCCAGGCTACGACTTTAGCGAGTACTTGCGCGAAATCAACGCTGCTTACGTGCACGTCTGGGAAGAAGTCTCAAAGCTCAAGAATCACTATTTCACGAATATCAAGACATTAACAGTCACGACTTCTGGATTTTCTTTCGACCTGCTTTTCAACACTTCCTCGGTAGGCATATTGAGCGGAGTGCTATCTAATCGCTTGTACCAAATTACCAGGATTCGTGTGCAATCGCCAAACGGAGGGTTGTATCAGGGCACGCGCTCAATGACACCGAACGATCCCGAGTTCACTTCCCTGGCCGCCAATGCGGCGGCACAGCCAACGCAAACCGGGCCTTATTATTGGTGGCTTAACGGCCGCGGAAACATTGTGTGGGCGCTGCCATTAGCTGTAGGAACTATCATTGAATTCACGTACACATTCTGGCCGCTGGCACTGAACTATCTTTTCGCTGGCACGGTTTCTTCCTCCGGTGCGACGGTAACCGGGTCAGGGACAAACTTCACCCAGATTTTGCAGCCTGATTTCCAGGCAACTGGAATTCCGACTACCGGACAACAAGAAGAAATTCAAGCTGAATTGGTTGTCGCTGGGCAGGTCAATGGTCCGAATCAAATCTATCGCATTGCGGCCATCACTAGCGACACAGTTTTGACTACGCAGACATCTTGCTCCCCCGCCCTAACTACTGGCTCTCCCTATGTTCTTGCTGCGCTGCCGGAGATCCCGCGTGAGCACATCCGCGTGATTGCTTCATTTGCCGTCAGGAACATGTATTCTCTGGCTGGGGATGATTCACGGGTATCGGAATGGACGGCGATTTCAACGCGCAACAATCAAATGATGCTGGATTCGCTAATAGAGCGGCAAAGCAATAATCCTCCAACTAAGCAAAGATTCCCCTACGGTATCGGTCGCAGGAATAGGGCGTTTTTGAGGTAAAGTGGCTCAGAAATCTCCAACTCGCGCACAGCAATCGGCTCCAGCAGAAACGCTGGCGTCGCTGAATCTTGGCTTGAATAATTACACAGATCCAACTCTTTGCAATCCACGGCAATGGGCTGCCGCTCAAAACGTATTCTCCGGGGCTTTTGGATTTGTACAGCGGGCTAGATTTGCAAATCTGCTCAATGGCACCACGCAGGGAGCGGCCGTTGCCATTTCAACGGAAATAGGAACAGTACAGCAAGCCGGACTTAACCTGGCGACGGTCACTACTACCGTCAACCACGGATTATCCGTGGGGCAAATCATAACTGTTTCCGGGTCCAACATTCCTGCATATAACGGTCTGTTTGTGGTATTCGGCATCAACAGCGCCACGCAATTCACTTATGTGATTGCTGCTCTAAATCTCGGAGTTGGAACTACTGGCACGGTCACGCCTGGATATGTAGCGCAAGGACTTCCCTACACAACTTTCAAATATTTTGCATTACCTGGATTGAGCAATTACTTGCTGGCAGATACCAATGGAAAGTTATTTTCCTTTGATTCTGGAAATAGCTATGCAGCGATTCAGCGCATCAACATACAGGTGGACCCTGGCGGGCAAGGTGTTGCTGCATTAAATGGGCCGTGGTCGCGCGAAGCACTACAAAACATTCTTTATGAGATGAACGGCCAAGTGAAGCAGGCTGGGCGTCTTGCTAATGCCGCAACCATCGAAGGATTCGGGTTGGACGCTCCCGATGTTTCCCCGCAAGTGGTTATCAGCGCTGGTGCATCGCAAACCATAACGAACATTCAGCGCAGCAATGGAGTGGTGACAGTCACTCTAAGCGGAGCTTTGACCGTCCCTGGCGGGAACGGCATAGGCATGGTGAATGTGACGATCGCCACCGGAGATACTAGCTTCGTTGGAACTTTCCTTGTGCTGACCGGCTCGGGCACGGCGACTCTGACATGGGCGCAACTTGGACAGAACACGGCCCTTCTCACGCCAACCGGAACGGTCAATACCAACATCACGAAGTCCGTAGGCCGTTCTTATGCTTATGCATGGGAGAACTTCAATAAGAATCATGTAGGAGCGCCTTCTCCGGCAACCCAGTTTATCCAGTACAGCGCCCAGGATGGAGTTATTCAACTTGTAGAACAAGGAACTATATCCGCTCCAAACCAAGCCACTGGTCCTACGGTAATAACTGGAATAGGCACGGCGTTCACATCCGCGTGGATAGGCCGTTATGTATGGCAGGGCGGAAGCGGAAGCGGAAATTCTCTGGGGCGCGTCATTGCCGTTGCCAGCGCGACTTCTATGACCGTTACTGGAAGCAGCGGGACATTAACGAATGTTGTGTTTCAGATCTACGACCCGCAAGCCACGCACATCCGCTTGTACGCTTCAGCGGACGGGGGCGCTACCTATCTTCGGATACAGCGTAATGCGTTCAATCCGATGTCATCCAATCTTGTCAGTAGCGGCCTTCAGTTCTTTGATAACGCCAATTCCGAACCTCCGTATTTCCCTTTCACCACGGAAGTCAGCCAGCTTTTTAACGTGCCACCTCCGGTAGGTGCTTTTCTCAAGGAATATCAAGCGCGTTTACTAATTTACGGCGGCACCATCCCAGGGCAAACGTTTTTCTTCACCAATATCGAGAGCACCACTGCCGGCTTGCCGCAAGAATCCGTCGCCCCTCTTAATCAAGTTACGCTTCCAATCCAGAATGCCAACATTTCAGGCATGGCTGATTTGCCTGGCTCGCTCATCATCTGGAGCGACAAGCAGGATATGTT